>Ga0318493_10000010_pt1 | contig 34145 bp, 34 predicted proteins | sample GRESIP108b1f23_FD_203294 | JGI IMG/M metagenome (GOLD analysis project Ga0318493, IMG submission 203294) | Tropical soil microbial communities from Luquillo Experimental Forest, Puerto Rico - GRE.SIPMG.108b1f23 | ecosystem: Environmental > Terrestrial > Soil > Tropical forest > Bulk soil...
GCTTCGTGCTCGACGGCTTTCCGCGCACGCTCAACCAGGCGAAGTCGCTCGATGCGATCCTGGTCGAGCAGGGCCGCGAGCCCGCCCGCGTGCTCGCGCTGACGGTCGCCGACGACGAGCTGCGCCGGCGCATCCTCGTGCGGGGCGAAGGGCGCGCCGACGACAACGAGACCGCGATCAGGAAACGCCTCGAGGTGTACCGGCGCGACACCGAGCCGGTGCTCGCGCACTACGCCGCGGCGGTGAGCAGGATCGACGGGATCGGCTCGATGGACGAGATCACGGCGCGCCTCGTCGCCGCGCTGGAGAAGCGACCGTGATCCAGATCAAGTCCAAGCGCGAGATCGACAAGATGCGCGAGGCCGGCCGCCACGTCGGCGAGATCCTGGTGCACCTCGCGGCGCTGGTGAAGCCGGGCGTGACGACCGCCGAGCTGGACCGGGCTGCCCGCAACGAGATCCGCGCGCGCGGGCTCACCTCGTCGTTCCTCGGCTACGCGCCCGGCGCGGCACCGCCGTTCCCGGCGGTGCTGTGCGCGTCGGTGAACGAGGAGATCGTGCACGGCATCCCAGGCTCGCGGCGGCTCGCCGAAGGCGACCTCGCGAAGCTCGATTTCGGCGCGATCTGCGACGGCTTCCACGCCGACGCGGCGCTCTCGCTCGCGGTGGGGCCGGTCGACGACGAGTCGCGCCGGCTGCTCGCAGCGACGCGCGACGCGCTCGAGGCAGGGATCCGCGAGCTCGTCCCGGGCAAGCGCCTGGGGGACGTCGGCGCCGCGGTGCAGGAGGCGGTGGAGAGCCGCGGCTTCTCGGTGGTGCGCGACTTCGTCGGCCACGGCATCGGCCGCGCCATGCACGAGCCGCCGCAGCTGCCGAACTTCGGCAGGCCGGGCCGCGGCCAGCGGCTGCGCGAGGGCATGGTGTTCGCGATCGAGCCGATGGTGAACGCAGGCACGTGGCAGGTCGAGGTGCTGACCGACGGCTGGACCGCGGTCACCGCCGACCGCCGGCGCTCCGCACACTTCGAGCACACCGTGGCGATCACCGACCACGGCCCCGAGATCCTCACCCGCGTTCCGGGGACGCACTGAGAGACACCGATGAAGGTCAGAGCGTCAGTCAAGAAGATGTGTGACAAGTGCAAGCTGATCCGCAGGAAGGGCGTCCTGCGCGTGATCTGCGAGAACCCCAAGCACAAGCAGAGGCAGGGCTAGACGATGGCGCGCATCGCAGGCGTCGATCTTCCGCGCGAGAAGGCGATCAAGATCGCGCTCACCTACATCCTCGGGATCGGCCGCTCCTCGGCGCTGAAGATCTGCGACGAGGCGGGCGTGGGCCCGAACACCAAGACCTTCGACCTCGACGAGAGCGAGGTCGTGCGCCTGCGCGACGCGATCCAGGGCGGCTACAAGGTCGAGGGCGACCTGCGCCGCGAGGTCTCGCAGAACATCAAGATGCTGATGGACATCGGCTGCTACCGCGGCCTGCGCCACCGCAAGAACCTGCCCGTCCGCGGGCAGCGCACGCACACCAACGCACGCACCCGCAAGGGTCCGCGCAAGACCGTCGCCGGCAAGAAAGTCGCGACGAAGAAATAACGGGAAAGTCGGTTCGCAATGGGCGTTGCCAAAGCCAAGAAGGTCAAGAAGAAGGTCCGGAAGAACATCCAGACCGGCGTCGCGCACATCCAGGCGACGTTCAACAACACCGTCATCACCATCACCGACGTCGCGGGCAACACCATCGCGGCGTCGTCGGCGGGGATGGTCGGCTTCAAGGGCTCGCGCAAGTCGACGCCCTATGCCGCACAGACCTGCGCCGAGGACGTGGCGAAGAGGGCCATGGAGCACGGCGTGCGCCAGATCGGCGTGCTGGTGAAGGGCCCGGGCGCGGGCCGCGAGCCGGCCGCCCGCGGCCTGCAGGCCGCCGGCTTCAAGATCACCTACGTGCGCGACGTGACTCCGATCCCGCACAACGGCTGCCGCCCGCCCAAGCGGCGCCGCGCCTGAGGAGAAGGTTTGGCTCGCTACAACGACTCGGTCTGCCGGCTGTGCCGGCGCGAAGGCATGAAGCTGTTCCTGAAGGGGGACCGCTGCTTCTCCGACAAGTGCTCGATCGAGCGGCGCAACTACCCGCCCGGGCAGCACGGGCAGGGGCGGCCGAAGTTCTCGGACTACGGCATGCAGCTGCGCGAGAAGCAGAAGGTGCGCCGTATCTACGGGATCCTCGAGCGCCAGTTCCGCAAGACCGTCGCCGAGGCGGCCAGGCTCAAGGGCGTGAAGGGCGAGAACCTGATGGCGCTGCTCGAGCGCCGGCTCGACAACGTGGTGTTCCGGCTCGGCTTCGTGACCTCGCGCGCCGAGGGGCGCCAGCTCGTGCGCCACGGCCATTTCAAGGTGAACGGACGCCGCGTCGACATCCCGGCCTACCGCGTGCGCAAGGGCGACAAGATCGAGCTCACCGCGCGCGGCCAGAAAGCTGCGCGGATCGAGGGTGCGCTCGCGGCGCTGGAGACGCGCAGCATCCCGAGCTGGCTGTCGGTGGACAAGGATCAGAAGCAGGGAACGATCCTGAGCGATCCCGTCCGCGAAGAGATCACGCTCCCGATCCAGGAACAGCTGATCATCGAGCTCTACTCGCGCTGAGTCCCCCGCGGCGCGACGCAATCGACAACTGGAGGTCCCATGAACGTCGATCTCATGGTCCGGAACTGGCAGACGCTGATCCGCCCCCGCCGTATCGAGGTGGAGGACAGCCTCTCCGCGACCTACGGGCGCTTCGAGTGCGCCCCGCTCGAGCGCGGCTTCGGCCTGACGCTGGGCAACGCGCTGCGGCGCGTGCTGCTCTCCTCGCTGCAGGGCGCGGCGATCACCTCGGTCCGGATCGAGGGCGTGCAGCACGAGTTCAGCTCCATCCCCGGCGTGCTCGAGGACGTCACCGACGTGGTGCTGAACCTGAAGGAGGTCCGCCTGCGCGCGAACTCCACCGAGCCCAAGCAGATCGTGATCAAGAAGCAGGGCCCGGGGGCGGTGACCGCCTCGGACTTCAGCTCGCCCGACCAGACCGTGGAGATCCTCGAGGGCGGGCACCACATCGCGACACTGTCCGGTGACGCCGAGCTCTCGCTCACCGCCACGGTCGAGGTGGGCAAGGGCTTCGTGCTCGCGGAGAAGAACGCGAAGGAGGAGCAGCCGATCGGCACGATCCCGATCGACTCGATCTTCTCGCCGGTGCGCAAGGTGAACTACACCGTCACCAACGCGCGCGTCGGCCGCGAGACCGACTACGACCGGCTTTCGCTCGAGATCTGGACCGACGGCTCGATCGCCCCGGCGGACGCGCTCGCGTTCGCGGCGAAGATCCTGAAGGACCAGCTGTCGATCTTCATCAACTTCGAAGAGGACCTGGAGCAGCGCTGGGTGCCCTCGGCCCCGCACGTCACGCCGAACGAGATCCTGTTCCGCCCGGTGGACGAGCTCGAGCTGTCGGTCCGCTCGGCGAACTGCCTGCAGAACGCCGACATCAAGTACATCGGCGAGCTGGTGCAGCGCACCGAGGCCGAGATGCTCAAGACCAAGAACTTCGGGCGGAAGTCGCTGAACGAGATCAAGGAGATCCTCGCGGGTCTCGGGCTCGAGTTCGGCATGAAGCTCGAGAACTTCCCGTCGCGCAAGGAACTCGACCGCTTGCGCGAGGACGCGGACGCTTGAGCGTGGGTAGGGTGCCCACGCGAACTTAAGAACTCAGGAGCGTGGGTAGGGTGCCCACGCGACCATAAGAACTCGCTCGAACTGGCAACACTCCCATGCACCACCGCAAAGACCACCGCAAGCTCTCGCGCAACACCGCGCATCGCACCGCGATGCTGCGCAACCTGGTCACCTCGCTCTTCGAGCACGAAGAGGTGCGCACCACGACCGCCAAGGCGAAGGAGGTGCGCCGGGTCGCCGAGCGGATGATCACGCTCGGCAAGCAGGGGACGCTCGCGGCGCGGCGGCGCGCGCTCGCGACCATCCGCAGCAAGGAGGTCGCCGCCAAGGTGTTCGACGAGCTGGCCAAGCGCTACGGCTCGCGGCCCGGCGGCTACACCCGCCAGCTCAAGATCGGCCCGCGGCGCGGAGACAACGCCGAGATCTCGATCGTGCAGCTCGTCGACGCGGTGAAGCGCGGCGCGGAGGCAGACGCCAAGACTTGAACCGGCCCGGGAGCGGAACGCTTTCCCTCCTGCTCGTCGCGGCCCTGTTCGCGGTCGGAGTCGGCGTGTACGCGGCGCTGCGCCCGCCTCCCGTTCCGGCGCTGCGCACCGGCTCGGCCGCGCCCGCCTTCTCGCTGCCGGTCCACGGCGCGGGCGGCGAGGTTTCGCTCGCCTCGCTGCGCGGCAAGGTCGTGTTCGTGAACTTTTGGGCGACCTGGTGCCCGCCCTGCCGGGCCGAGGCGCCGTCGCTCGAGCACCTGTACCAGAGCCTGCGCGCCGACGGGTTCGAAGTGCTGGCGATCTCGATCGACGCCCCGGACTCGGCGCCGGCGATCGACGCCTTCCGCAGCGATTACTCCCTGGACTTTCCCATCCCGCTCGACCCCCACAAGCAGGTCTACGACGCCTACCAGGTCGCGGGGGTCCCGGAGACCTTCCTGGTCGACCGCTCGGGCCGGGTGGTCGAGCACTTCATCGGCCCTCAGAATTGGGACGACCCGCGCTATTCTCGGGCCATCCGCCGCGCTCTCGGCGCGCCGGCGGAATCGGGGGGGAGCGCCGGTGGGTGAATCCGAGGCAGGGGGACTGCCGCAGCGGCGGGGCTGGCTGTGGATCGGGCCGCTGGCGGCGCTGGCGGGCGCGGCCTTCGCGCTCTCGTACGACTCGGACAACGGGCTGCGCGCGGTGTTCCGCATCCGGGACGAGCTCGGCCGCGCGGAGGCGCGGATCGCCCGGCTGTCGGACGAGCGCTCGGAGCTGGTGGTCCGAGCCGACCGCCTGCGCGCCGACCCCTTCGAGATCGAGCGCGTGGCGCGCGAGTCGCTCGGCATGGTTCGGCCGGGCGAGATCGTCGTGCGCCTTCGCGGCGGAGCCGCCGAGGGCAATTGACCCGAGGGCCCGGCCGGGCTACCCGAAAGTCCCATGCGAGACGAGGTCGACAAGCTGTTGCGCGAGGCCGCGGCGCGCGTGCTCCGCGAGCACGCGCCCGAGGCGCTGGAGCTCGTGGCGAGCCTGTCGGTCGTCCCGCCCAAGACCGCCGAGCACGGTGACTTCGCCAGCAACGCGGCGCTCGTGCTCGCCAAGGCGCTGCGCCGTCCGCCGCGTCAGGTCGCCGAGCTGCTGCAGCAGGCGCTGGGCAACGGCGGCGGGGCGCTCGAGCGCAGCGAGATCGCGGGCCCCGGCTTCCTGAACGTCTTCCTCGCGCGCTCGCGCTGGCGGGACGCGATCGTCCGGGTGTTGCAGGAAGGGGCGGGCTTCGGGCGCACCTCTTCGGGCGCCGGCGCCGCGGTCATGGTCGAGTTCGTCTCCGCCAACCCGACCGGCCCGCTCACCATCGGGCACGGCCGCAACGCCGTGCTGGGCGACTGCATCGCGCGCCTGCTCGAAGCGACCGGCCACAAGGTCGTGCGCGAGTACTACTTCAACGACGCCGGCCGGCAGATGCGCGTGCTCGCGCAGTCACTGCGCGCCCGCTACCTGCAGGTGCTGGGCGAGCCCGCGGAGCTGCCGGACGAGGGCTACCAGGGCGAGTATCTGGTCGAGATCGCGCGCGCGCTCGCCGCCGAGGTCGGCGCGAGCTGGCGCGACGGCGACGAGGCCCGCTTCAAGGCCCGCGCCACCGACGCCATCTTCGCGGACATCGAGCGCACCCTCGTCGACCTGGGCGTCCGCTTCGACTCGCATTTCAACGAGCACACGCTGTTCGAGCGCAAGCTCGTGGACCGCACGCTCGACGACCTGCGCGCGCGCGGCCTGGTGTTCGAAGAGGAGGGCGCGGTCTGGCTGCGCTCGACCGGCTTCGGGCTGGAGCGCGACCGCGTGCTGATCAAGAAGACCGGCGAGGCGACCTACCTGCTGCCGGACATCGCCTACCACCGCGAGTCGCTCGCGCGCGGTCTCTCGCGCATCATCGACGTGCTCGGCCCCGACCACATCGCCCAGTTCCCCTACGTGCGCGCCGCGGTCTCCGCGCTGGGCGGGGATGCCGAGCGGATCGAGCTGGTGATGTACCAGTGGGTGAACCTGCGCCGTGGCGGCGAGCTGGTGAAGATGTCGACGCGCAAGGCCTCGTTCGTGACCGTGGACGACGTCCTCGCCGAGGTGGGCCGCGACGTGTTCCGCTACTTCATGGTCGAGCGCCGCGCGGACTCGCACCTGGACTTCGACGTAGAGCTGGCGGTCGAGCGCTCCGAGCGCAATCCGGTGTTCAAGATCCAGTACGCACACGCGCGCCTGTGCAGCATCGCCCGCAAGGCAGACGAGGCCGGGCTCGGGCTGGGCGACGACCCGCGCGCACTGGCGCTGGGGCGGATCGACGCCCCCGAGGAGATCGAGCTGGCGAAGCTGGTCGAGCGGCTCCCCGACGTGGTGCAGCACGCCGCGCAGGCCCGCGAGCCGCAGGAGCTCGCGCGCTACCTGCTCGAGCTCGCCAACGCCTTCAACGGCTACATCTCGGACGGCAAACGACACCGAGTGGTGTCGGACGACCACGAGCTCTCGCTGGCGCGACTGGCGCTGGTCTCGGCGGTTCGCACCGCGCTCGCCAACGGGCTCGCGCTGCTCGGCGTCGCCGCCCCGGAACGGATGTGAGATGACCGATACGACCCAAGAGCAATCCCGGCGACAGAAGTCTCGCGCGCGCGCCGCCGGCGCGACCCGCATCGTGTACGGATCGCTGCTGGTCGCGATCGGCGCCTGCCTCGGGATCGTGATCGGCTCGGTCTCCGACACCCCGCGGCTCCTGCTCGAGCGGCTGCGCGGGCCGGTCGCCACGGTCGACCTCGCAGCCCCGCCAGCGCCCGCAGAGGCGGCGAAGGCGAGTCCGCCGCTCGAGGCGTTCAGCGAGCTGCAGAAGGGAACGCCGCCGCCGGCGCCGGCGTCCCCGGTGTCGAGCCCGCCACCCGCTGCGCCCGTGAAGCCGGCGGCCATCGCCCCCGCAGCTGCTCCCGCGACGCGAGCGGCCGCGCCGGCTCCAGCCGCGAAGCCCGCGCCGCCGGCGCCCGCGGCCAGCGCTCCACCCGCCGTCGCGGGCGCGCACACGGTCGTCCAGGTGCTGTCGCTCGCGGAGCGGGCACAGGCCGATGCGATGGTCACCCGGCTCAAGTCACAGGGCTTCCAGCCGTACGTGGTGCCGATGCCCGACAAGAGCGGCCGCTTCCGCGTGCGGGTGCGACCCGGGAGCGGGCAGAGCGTCGCCGAGCTCGAGCAGAAGCTGCGCGGCCTGGGCATGAAGACCTGGATCACGGCGGAGTGAGTGGCGCGATGACGTCGCTTCGCTGGCTCGTGACCGGCGCGGGCGGTCAGCTCGGCCGCGCGTTCCTCGCTCGAGCGCGCGCAGGCGGAACGACCGCCGTCGGAATGAGCCATGGCGAGCTCGACGTCGCCGACGCGGACGCGGTGAAGCGCGCGCTCGACCGCGCACAGCCCGACGTGGTGCTGAACTGCGCAGCCTTCACCGCCGTCGACCGCTGCGAGAGCGAGCCTGCGCTCGCCCGCCGCGCGAATGCGGTCGCGCCCGGGCTGCTCGCGCAGCTCTGTCGCGGCGGGCCGCTCTTGGTGCACGTCTCCACCGACTACGTCTTCGACGGGTCGGCCTCGCGGCCGATCGCCGAGGACGCGCCGACGCGGCCGCTCTCGGTCTACGGCAAGAGCAAGCTCGAAGGCGAAGAGGCGATCCGCGCCTCGGGGGGCGAGCACCTGATCGCGCGCACGCAATGGGTCTTCGGCGCGGGCGCGAACTTCGTGCGCACGATCCTCCGAGCGGCCGGGCAGGGCCAGCCGCTGCGCGTGGTGGACGACCAGACCGGCCGTCCGACCTGGGCGGCTTCGCTCGCGGCCGCACTCGCGGCAGCGGTCGGCGCCGGGACGCGCGGCACGCTGCATCTCGCGAACGAGGGCGTCGCGTCGTTCTTCGATCTCGCCTCTGCTGCCGTCGACGAAGGGGCGCGGCGCGGGCTCTGCGCGCGCGTTCCCATCCAGGCGATCCCGACCGCGGAGATGCCGCGACCCGCCGTGCGGCCCGCCTACGGCGTGCTCGATCTCTCTCGCGCGCGTTCGCTCGGGATCCGCTCGCCGCACTGGCGCGACGCGCTCGCCAGCCACCTCGACGCCGAACGGGACGGCCGCGATGCCTAGGGCGCTTATCACCGGCGGCTCCGGCTTCATCGGCTCGCACCTGTGCCGGCGCTTCCTCGCGGACGGCTGGAGCGTGGTGTGCATGGACAACCTGCTCACCGGCCGGATCGAGAACATCGAGGACCTGTTCGGCCACGACGGCTTCCGCTTCGTGAAGCACGACGTCACCAGCTTCATCCACGTGCCCGAGGAGCTCGACGCGGTGCTCCACTTCGCCTCGCCGGCGAGCCCCGCCGACTTCGAGCGGCTGCCGATCCAGATCCTGAAGGTCGGCGCGCTGGGCACGCACAACGCGCTCGGCGTGGCCAAGGCGAAGCGAGCGCGCTTCCTGCTCGCGTCGACCTCGGAGTGCTACGGCGACCCGGAAGTGAACCCGCAGCCCGAATCGTACTGGGGCCACGTGAATCCGGTCGGCGTCCGCGGCGTGTACGACGAGGCCAAGCGCTTCGCCGAAGCGATGACGATGGCGTACTACCGCTACCACGGCGTCGAGGCGCGCATCGTCCGGATCTTCAACACCTACGGGCCCGGCATGCGCCCCGACGACGGGCGGATGATCCCCGAGTTCTTCATGCAGGCGCTCCGCGGCGAGGACCTGACGGTCTTCGGCGACGGCCTGCAGACCCGCAGCGTGTGCTTCGTCTCCGACCTGGTCGAGGGCATCGTGCGGCTGCTCGGCTCCGACCACGTCGGCCCGATGAACCTGGGCAACCCGCAGGAGCTCACGGTGGTCCGGGTCGCGAAGCTCCTGCTCGAGATCACCGGCGGCAGCGGCAAGCTCGTCCACCGCGATCTCCCGCCCGACGACCCGAAGGTGCGGCGCCCCGACATCTCGCTCGCGCGCCGCGTGCTCGGCTGGGAGCCGAAGATCGCGCCCGAGGACGGCCTCCGCCGCACGCTCCCGTACTTCGTGGCTCAGCTCGAGCGCTCGCGCTCGTGAGCGGCTTCCCGCGCGAACGGGTGCGCTGCTTCGCGATCATCGCGCACATCGACCACGGCAAGTCCACGCTGGCCGACCGGCTGATCGAGCTCACCGGCACGGTGAGCGAGCGCGAGCGCACCGACCAGATGCTCGACAACATGGACCTCGAGCGCGAGCGCGGCATCACGATCAAGGCCCAGACCGTGCGCATGGTCTACCGGGCGAAGAACGGCGAGGAGTACCTGCTGAACCTGATCGACACGCCGGGACACGTCGACTTCCACTACGAGGTGTCGCGCTCGCTCGCCGCGTGCGAGGGGGCGCTGCTGGTGGTCGACGCGGCGCAGGGCGTCGAGGCCCAGACCGTCGCCAACGCCGAGCTCGCGGTCGCGGCGGGGCTCGAGATCATCCCGGTGGTGAACAAGATCGACCTGCCCAGCGCCGACCCCGAGCGCGCGCTGCGCGAGGTGGAGGACATCGTGGGCATCTCGGCGGAGGGAGCGCTGCGCGTCTCGGCCAAGACCGGCGAGAACGTGGCGGCGATCCTGGAGGCGATCGTCGAGCGGGTGCCGGCGCCGAAGGGCGACCCCGACGCGCCGCTGCGCGGGCTGGTGTTCGACAGCTGGTACGATGCGTTCCTGGGCGCCACGATGCTGGTGCGGGTAGTCGACGGGAAGCTCGAGAAGCGCGCGCGCATCGAGCTGCTCGCCGACAAGAGCGAGTGGGACGTGACGCTGCTCGGTGTACCGCAGCTGCGGGTGAAGCCGATCGACTTGGTCTCGGTGGGCGAGGTCGGGGTCGTCGCGGCGAGCATCCGCGACCCCAAGGCGGTGCGCATCGGCGACACGCTCACCGACGCGGCGCGCCCGGCGTCTGCGGCGCTGCCCGGCTTCAAGCCGATGCAGCCGATGGTGTGGAGCGGGCTCTATCCAGCCGACCCGGGCAGCTACGACGCGCTGCGCGCCGCGATCGAGAAGCTGCAGCTGAACGACTCCTCGTTCAGCGCCGAGCCCGAGACCAGCGGCGCGCTCGGCTTCGGCTTCCGCTGCGGCTACCTCGGGCTCTTGCACATGGAGATCGCGCAGGAGCGGCTGGAGCGCGAGTTCGGCCTGGACCTGATCATCACCGCGCCCACGGTCGTCTACCGCATCAAGATGACCGACGGCCGCATCGTCGAGCTGCACCGGCCCAGCGATCTGCCCGATCTGAACGAGATCGAGGAGATCCAGGAGCCGCGCATCCTGGCGCAGATCCACATGCCCACGCCCTACCTCGGGGCGGTGCTGCAGCTCTGCCAGGACCGCCGCGGCGTCCAGCGCGACCTCGCGGTGCACAGCGACCGCCGTGCCGTGGTGCGCTACGACCTGCCGCTCGCCGAGGTGGCGGTCGACTTCTACGACCGGCTGAAGTCGGTGAGCCGCGGCTACGCCTCGATGAACTACGATCTGATCGGCTTCAAGGCGGAGAAGCTGGTCAAGCTCGACGTGCTGGTGAACGGCGATCCGGTCGACGCGCTCTCCATCATCACCCACGCCGACAACGCGCACCACCGCGGGCTGGCGCTGATCGCGCGGATGAAGGAGCACATTCCCCGGCAGATGTACGAGGTGGCGCTGCAGGCGGCGATCGGCAGCCGGGTGGTCGCGCGCGTCAACGTGAAGGCGCTGCGCAAGAACGTCACCGCGAAGTGCTACGGCGGCGACATCACCCGCAAGAAGAAGTTGCTCGAGAAGCAGAAAGAGGGGAAGAAGCGCATGAAGCAGATCGGGCGGGTCGAGATCCCGCAGGCCGCGTTCCTCGCGGTGCTGTCGAGCGACGACTAGGAGGATCGGTTTGGCCAAGGCCAAGGAAGCGGACGCGGACGCCAAGGAAGCCAGCGCCGAGCGGCCCCGCTTCGAGACGCTGCGCGCGATCTTCTGGGCGGCGGTGATCGCGCTCGCCATCCGCTCGTTCGTGGTCGAGCCATTCAAGATCCCTTCGGGCTCGATGATCCCGACGCTGCTCGTGGGCGACTACGTGCTGGTGAACAAGTTCGCCTACGGGGTGCGGCTGCCGTTCACCGGACAGCTGTTGATTCCGGTCGGCACGCCGCAGCGCGGCGACGTGATGGTGTTCCGCTTCCCGGACGATCCGAGCCAGGACTTCATCAAGCGCGTGATCGGGCTGCCCGGCGACAAGGTCGAGATCCGCGACCGGCGGCTCACCATCAACGGCAAGCCGGTCGAGGATACGCCGCAGGGGGAGTACCGCTATCCCGCGGGCGACATGACCGAGCCGCCGTCGGCCGAGAGGTTCCTGGAGAAGAATCCCGAGGGGGTCGAGTACACCGTGCTGCAGTGGGAGCGCGAGACTCTGGCGGGCCGCCCCGAGCCCACGGGCCCCTGGATCGTGCCGCAGGGCCAGTACTTCATGATGGGCGACAACCGCGACAACTCCGCGGACAGCCGGCGCTGGCGACACACTTTCGTGTCACCCGAGGCGATCAAGGGCAAGGCCTTCCTGATCCACTGGTCCTGGGTGATCGCACCGAACGACCGGGCGCAGCGCAGCTTCATCGGCGATCTGGTGTTCACGCTCTGGCGGGTGGTGACCTTCCAGGTCGAGGAGATCCGCTGGCACCGGATCGGACATCGGGTCTCGGGTCCGGCCGATCCCTGATGATTGACGGCGGGACCGACCTCCGATAGGCTGCGCGCCGACTGCTGACTCCTTTTAAGCCCATCCCGCGAGGTGGGCAAAGGCGCGCGATGTCCCACTCCGACCTGAACAGCTCCGTCCCGCCGCACGCGGATCCCGCAGAGCAGGCCGAGGCGACCGGCGGCCGGGTCGTCCTGGACGCGCAGGGAATCCAGCGCGCCACCACGCGAATCGCGCACGAGATCCTGGAGCGGAACCCCAGCGCCGAGGAGCTGTGCCTGGTCGCGATCGTGCGCGGCGGCCAGCCGGTCACCGACCTCGTCGCCGCGCAGCTCGCCCAGCTGGTGGGCCGACCGGTGCCCGCGGGCGCACTCGACATCACGCTCTACCGCGACGACGTCGTGGCGCGCGGCGTGCGGCCGATGCCGCGACCGACGCGGATGCCGTTCTCGGTCGAGGGCAAGCGCGTGGTGCTGCTCGACGACGTGATGTTCACCGGCCGCACGGTGCGCGCGGCGATGGACGCGGTGCTGGACTTCGGCCGCCCGGCGGCGATCCAGGTGGCGGTGCTGGTCGACCGCGGCCACCGGGAGCTGCCCATCAAGGTGGACTTCGTCGGCAAGAACATCCCGACCTCGCGCGCAGAGCGGGTGGTGCTGCGCGCGCGGCCGGACGGGGAGCTCGAGGTGGCCGTCGTATGAGACACCTGCTCGGGATCGAGGAGATGAGCCGCGCCGAGATCGAGCGCGTGCTCGAGACGTCGGAGGCGATGCTCGAGATCTCGCAGCGCGAGATCAAGCGCGTGCCCACACTGCGCGGGCGCACCGTGATCAACGTGTTCCTCGAGGCCTCCACGCGCACGCGCGTGAGCTTCGAGATCGCGGCGAAGCGGCTCTCGGCCGATGCCATCAACGTGAGCCGCTCCGGCTCGAGCCTGTCGAAGGCCGAGACGCTGGCCGACATGGCGCGGAACCTCGCCGCGATGAGCGCCGACGTGCTGGTGGTGCGCGACTCGACGGCCGGCGTGCCGCACATGCTGGCCGAGCGCGTGCGCGTGCCGGTCGTCAACGCCGGAGACGGCTGCCACGAGCACCCCACCCAGGCCTTGCTCGACGCCTTCACCCTGCGCCAGTCGCTGGGCTCGCTCGAGAACCGCGTGATCGCGATCGTGGGCGACATCTCGCACAGCCGGGTCGCGCGCTCGGACATCCACTGCTTCACCAAGCTCGGCGCCGAGGTCAGGGTCGCGGGCCCGCCGACGATGATGCCGGCCGGGATCGAGGCGCTGGGCGTGAAGCCGTGCTTCTCGCTGGAGCAGGCGCTCGCGGGGGCGGACGTGATCGTGATGCTGCGCATCCAGCAGGAGCGGCTCGACGGCGCGCTGTTCCCATCGATCCGCGAGTACGCGCGCACCTTCGGTCTGACCCAGCGCACGCTCGGGCTGGCCAAGCCCGACGCGATCGTGCTGCACCCGGGCCCGATCAACCGCGGCGTGGAGATTGCGAGCGACGTCGCCGACGCAGAGCCCTCGCGCATCCTCGACCAGGTCACCAACGGCGTCGCCGTGCGCATGGCCGTGCTCTACCTGCTCACCGGGGGTGCGAATTGAGCCGCGTGCGCATCCAGGGCGCGCGGATCGTCGATCCGGCGAGCGGCCGCGACGAGATCGGTAGCGTCGACCTGGTCGACGAGCGGATCGAGTCGGTCGGCCGCGAGTCGGCGAGCGTGCCCGACCAGCTGATCGAGGCGACCGGGCTGTGGCTCATGCCCGGGTTCGTGGACCTGCACGCGCACCTGCGCGAGCCGGGCCAGGAGTACAAGGAGGACATCGAGACCGGTACGCGCGCAGCGGCGGCCGGGGGCTACACCACGGTCTGCTGCATGGCGAACACCGACCCGGTGAACGACACGCCCGCCGTCACCGAGTACATCCAGCGCCGCGCGCGCGAGTCCGCGGTGGCGCGCGTGCGCGTGATCGCCGCGGCCACGCAGGGACTGCGCGGCGAGATCATGTCGGAGATGGCGAGCCTCGCGGCCGCCGGTGCGGTCGCGTTCTCCGACGACGGCGCGGTGATCATGAACGCCGCGGTGATGCGGCGGGTGCTCGAGTACGCGCGCGGGATCGGCCGGCCGGTGATCGCGCACTGCGAGGACCTGAACCTGCGCGGCAGCGGCGTGGTGCACGAGGGCGCGCACGCGACCTGCTGCGGCCTGCCGGGCTCGCCCGCGGAGGCCGAGACCGCGATGGTCGCGCGCGACCTCGAGCTGGCGCGGCTGACCGGTGCGCACCTGCACGTCGCGCACGTGAGCGCGGCGCGCTCGGTCGAGCTGATCCGCGAAGCCAAGGCCGCCGGTGTGCGGGTCACCGCCGAGGTCACGCCGCACCACCTGTCGCTCACCGACGAGACCGTGCGCAGCTTCGATACCAACTTCAAGATGGCACCGCCGCTGCGCAGCGCGCGCGACCGCGAGGCGCTGCGCGAGGGGCTGGCCGACGGCACGATCGACTGCCTCTCGACCGACCACGCGCCGCACGCGCTGTACGAGAAGGACGTCGAGTTCACCGCCGCGCCGTTCGGCGTGGTCGGCTTCGAGACCGCTCTGCCCGTGGCGCTCGAGCTGGTGCGCGAGGAGCGCATCACTCCGCTCGAGCTCGCCGACCGGCTCTCGACCCGGCCCGCGCGCGTGCTCGGCATTTCCGGCGGCACGCTGGAGCCGGGCGGGCCGGCGGACCTGGTGCTGATCGATCCCGAGCGGGTGTGGAAGGTGGACGGCGGGCGACTCTGCTCGCGCTCGAAGAACTCGCCGTTCCTCGGCCGCGAGCTGCGCGGCCGCGCGCTGCGCACCTGGGTGGGCGGCCGGCTGTCGTTCGCGCTGGGCGAGGAGGCGGGCGCTTGAACGAGCCCGCCTACCTGGTGCTGGGCGACGGCACGCTCTTCCGCGGAACGGCCTTCGGCGCCACGGCGACCGGAGAGGGCGAGGTGGTCTTCCACACCGGCATGACCGGCTACCAGGAGGTGCTGACCGACCCCTCGTACGCCGGCCAGATCGTGTGCATGACCTATCCCGAGATCGGGAACACCGGCTGCAATCCCGAGGACGAGGAGTCGCGCGGCATCTTCCTGCGCGGGTTCGTGGTGCGCAGCTACAACGAGCGGCCCTCGAGCTGGCGGAGCCGCGAGACGCTGCACGCGTACCTGCTGCGCCATCGCGTGCCCGGGATCAGCGGCATCGACACCCGCGCGCTGGTGCGCCACCTGCGCACCGTCGGCGCGCTGAACGGGGTGCTCGCGCACGGGAGCCAGGACGAGGCCGCGCTGCGCGCGCGCGTCGCCGCGCTGCCGTCGATGGCGGGCCTGAACCTGGTCGACGGCGTCACCGAGGGCCGGCGCTACGAGTGGCGCGAGGGGAACGAATGGCGGACGCGCCCGCGCCCGGCGGGGCGCAAGCGCCACCGCATCGTCGCCTTCGACTACGGCGTGAAGCGCAACATCTTGCGCGAGCTCGTCGACGCGGGCTTCGACGTGACCGTCGTGCCCGCGAGCACGTCCGCGAAGGACGTGCTCGCGCTCGAGCCCGACGGTGCGTTCCTCGCCAACGGCCCGGGCGATCCGGCCGCGGTCACCTACGCCATTCCGATCGTGCGCGAGCTGGTGGCGGCGAAGCTCCCCACCTTCGGGATCTGCCTCGGTCACCAGATCCTCGGCCTCGCGCTCGGCGGCACGACGAAGAAGCTCCGCTTCGGCCACCACGGGGCCAACCAGCCCGCGCGCGACGAGCAGTCCCGCCGCGTGATGATCGCCTCCGAAAACCACGGCTTCGCGGTCGACGCCGAGGCGCTGCGCCGCGCGGGCGACGTCGAGATCACCCACGTGAACCTGAACGACGGCACCGTCGAAGGCCTGCGCCACCGCACGCTGCCGGTGTTCTCGGTGCAGTACCACCCCGAGGCCTCGCCGGGCCCGCACGACCTCGCCTATCTGTTCGACCGCTTCCGCGAGCTGATCGAGGAGCGCCATGCCTAAGGACCCGACGCTGCGGCGGGTGCTCCTGATCGGCGCCGGGCCGATCGTGATCGGCCAGGCCTGCGAGTTCGACTACTCCGGCACCCAGGCCTGCAAGGCGCTGCGCGAGGACGGGATCGAGGTGGTGCTGGTGAACTCCAACCCGGCCACGATCATGACCGATCCGGAGTTCGCCGCGCGCACCTACATCGAGCCGATCACGCCCGACACCGTTGCGCGCATCCTCGAGCTCGAGCGGCCCGACGCCGTGCTGCCCACGCTGGGCGGACAGACGGCGCTGAACTGCGCGATCGCGCTGGCCGAGAGCGGAGTGCTGAAGCGCCTGGGCATCCGCCTGATCGGCGCGCAGCTCGACTCGATCCTGATGGCCGAGGACCGGCTGCGCTTCCGCACCGCGATGCGCGAGATCGGCCTCGACGTGCCGAAGTCGGTCTACGTGACGGTGCTCGAGCAGGGGAAGTCCGTGCTCGACGAGATCGGGCTGCCCGCGATCATCCGCCCGAGCTTCACCCTCGGCGGCTCCGGCGGCTCGATCGCAGAGACGGCGCAGGACTTCGAGGAAAAGCTCAAGTGGGGCTTGCACCTCTCGCCGCGCGGCGAGGTGCTGGTCGAGCAGTCGGTGCTGGGCTGGAAGGAGTTCGAGCTCGAGGTGATGCGCGACCGCGCGGACAACGTGGTCATCATCTGCTCGATCGAGAACTTCGACCCGATGGGCGTGCACACCGGCGACTCGATCACGGTCGCACCAGCGCAGACGCTGACCGACAAGGAGTACCAGCGGATGCGCGACGCGGCGATCGCGATCATCCGCAAGATCGGCGTCGAGACCGGCGGCTCCAACATCCAGTTCGCGGTGCACCCCGAGACGGGCGCGATGGTCGTGATCGAGATGAACCCGCGCGTCTCGCGCTCGTCGGCGCTCGCCTCGAAGGCGACGGGCTTCCCGATCGCGAAGATCGCCGCGAAGCTCGCGATCGGCTACACGCTCGACGAGATCCAGAACGACATCACGCGCGAGACGCCGGCCTGCTTCGAGCCGACGATCGACTACGTCGTCACCAAGATTCCGCGCTTCACCTTCGAGAAGTTCCCGCAGGCCGACCCGCGGCTCGGCGTGCAGATGAAGTCGGTGGGCGAGGTGATGTCGATCGGGCGCACCTTCCGCGAGTCGCTGCAGAAGGCGGTGCGCTCGCTCGAGATCGACCGCTACGGCTTCGAGGAGCTCGCCGTCGACGACGCGGCGCTGGAGCGGAAGCTGCGCGTGCCGGGTCCCGACCGGCTGTGGGCCGTCGCCGAGGCGTTCCGGCGCGGGCGCAGCCTGGACTGGGTGAACGGGTGCACGGCGATCGATCCCTGGTTCCTGTGGCACGTGTCGAAGCTGGTCGAGGACGAGGCGCGGTTGCGCGACCCGGCGACGCGCGACCTCGCGGCCGCCAAGCGCGCGGGCTTCTCCGACCGCCGGCTGGCGGTGCTCTGGGGCGTCGGCGAGGACGAGGTGCGGCGCGAGCGGCTCACGCGCGGGATCGTCCCCGTCTACAAGCGCGTCGACACCTGCGGCGCCGAGTTCGAGGCGCACACGCCGTACCTGTACTCGACCTTCGAGTCGGAGTGCGAGGCGGACCCGACGCCGCGCCCCAAGATCATGATCCTCGGCGGCGGTCCGAACCGGATCGGGCAGGGGATCGAGTTCGACTACTGCTGCGTGCACGGCGTGATCGGTCTGCGCAAGGACGGCTTCGAGACCATCATGGTGAACTGCAACCCCGAGACGGTCTCCACCGACTACGACACCAGCGACCGGCTCTACTTCGAGCCGCTCACGCTCGAGGACGTGCTGGCGATCGTCGCGCGCGAGAAGCCGCTCGGCGTGATCGTCCAGTTCGGCGGCCAGACTCCGCTGCGGCTCGCGGTTCCGCTCGCGCGCGCCGGCGTGCCGATCATCGGCACCAGCCCCGACGCGATCGACCGCGCCGAGGACCGCGAGCGCTTCGCGGAGCTCTTGAACAAGCTCGGACTGCGCCAGCCGGAGAACGGAACCGCGCGCAGCTTCGCCGACGCGAATCGCCTCGCGGAGCGCATCGGCTACCCGGTGCTGGTGCGCCCGTCGTACGTGCTCGGCGGACGCGCGATGCGGATCGTGCACGACGCGCGCGAGCTCGAGGCGTACATGCGCGAGGCGGTGACGGTCTCTCCCGAACACCCGGTGCTGGTCGACCGCTTCCTCGCCAACGCGATCGAGGTCGACGTCGACGCGCTCTGCGACGGCCGCCAGGCCGTGATCGCGGGCATCATGGAGCACATCGAGGAGGCGGGCATCCACTCGGGGGACTCAGCCTGCTCGCTGCCGCCCTACAGCCTGCCGCGCTACCTGGTGGAGGAGATCGAGCGCGCCACGCGCGCGCTCGCGCTCGAGCTCGGCGTGGTGGGGCTGATGAACGTGCAGTTCGCGATCGCCGACGAGCTGGTGTACGTGCTCGAGGTGAACCCGCGAGCCTCGCGCACCGCGCCGTTCGTGTCGAAGGCGATCGGCGTGCCGATCGCGCAGCTCGCGGCGCGGATCATGGCCGGGAAGACGCTGGCCGAGCTCGGCTTCACCGCCGAGGTCGTTCCCGCCCACGTGTCGGTGAAGGAGTCGGTCTTTCCATTCGTGAAGTTCCCGGGCGTCGACACGCTGCTCGGCCCCGAGATGAAGAGCACGGGCGAGGTGATGGGTATCGACCGCGAGTTCGGGCGCGCCTACGCCAAGGCGCAGCGGGGCGCGGGCATGGACCTGCCGACCCGCGGTACCGTTCTGGTCTCGCTGCGGGACGAGGACAAGGCTCCTGCCGGCCCGGCGCTGCGGCTGCTGCAGGAGGAAGGCTTCGAGCTGGTGGCGACGCGCGGGACCGCGCAGGCGATGCGCGAGCGCGGGCTCGAAGTCGTCGCGATCAACAAGGTGCGCGAGGGCTCGCCGCACGTCGAAGACCTGATCCGCGCGGGCAAGGTGTCGCTGGTGATCGCCACCACCCGCATCGGCGACGCGGCGGCGGTTCAGGACTCGGCCTCGATGCGGCGCGCGGCGCTCGAGGCCGGCATTCCCTACTTCACCACCGTGGCCGGCGCGCGCGCCGCCGCGTCGGCCATCCGGGCGCTCAGCGCGGGCGAAGTGCAGCCGATCGCACTGCAGGACTTGCACAGGGGGTCGCGCGAATAGCCGTGTCGCGCTGGCGCGACGCCGTCGCCGCCATCCGCGGACCGCTCGAGTTCGCACGCCGGGCGCCGGGCGCCGCCGAGCGCGTGCACGATCTGGCCGGGACGCTGCGAGGAGCGCTCGAGCGGGCCGCCGAGCTGTGGGTCCCGCCCGAGGTGAAGCAGCGGCTGCGCGAGGCCGCCGCCAGGCTCGAAGCTGGGGCGGACGCGGAGGCGCTCGACCAGGTCGCCGGCAGGCTCGAGACCCTGCTCGATCCTGCCTTTCCTGCGCGCTGGCTGGGACAAGCGGTCTCGCGCGTTCCGGGCGTCGGCCCGAAGACCGCGCAGCTGCTCGCGCGCAAGGAGATCGCGACCGTCGAGGACCTGTTGTTCTTCCTGCCGCGCGGCTACGAGGACCGACGCGAGATCGTGCCGATCGAGCAGCTCGAGGTGGGGCGTCCGGCCGCCTTCGCCGGCGAGGTGACACGCAGCGGTGTCGTGCCGCTGCGCAACGGCCGGCGCTTCTTCCAGGCCGTCGTCAGCGACGGCACCGGCGCGGTGCAGCTGAAGTGGTTCCGCGGTGCCGCGGCGTTCGAGCACCGGCTCGTGCCCGGAACGCGGCTGCTGGTCGCGGGCGACGTGCGCCGCTACCGCTTCGCCAAGGAGCTCCACCACCCCGACGTCGAGGTGCTCTCCGCCGACACCGCGGCCGGGGAGCTGCCGCGGATCGTCTCCAGCTATGCGGCGGTCGAGGGGCTGCCCCCGCGCACGCTGCGCCGGCTGGTCGAGGCGGCGGTGCGGGCCGCCGCGGACCTGGTCGACGGCTGGCTGCCGGCGCCGACCGTCGCCGAGCTCGGGCTGGCGGAGATCGGTGCGGCGCTCCGCGAGGTGCACCTGCCCGGAGTCGGACTCGACCCGGTGCGCCTGCGCGAGCGCGCGACGCCCTACCACCTGCGGCTGATCGCTGAGGAGCTGTTCCTGTTGCAGCTCGGGCTCGAGCAGCGCCGCCGCGAGCTGCGCCGCCGACCGGCCCGGCCGCTCGTCCTGCCCCCCGAAGCCGAGGCGCGCGCGCTCGCCGCGCTGCCCTTCACGCTGACCGCCGACCAGCGGCGGGTCTGGGGCGAGATCAAGCTGGACCTGGCCGGGCGCACCCCGATGAACCGGCTGCTGATCGGCGACGTCGGCACCGGCAAGACCGTCCTCGCGGTGCTCGCTGCGGCCGCTGCGCACGCATCGGACCGGAGCACTGCTCTCCTCGCGCCGACCGAGATCCTCGCGGAGCAGCACGCCGCCACGCTGCAGCGGCTGGCGTCGCCGCTGGGGCTGCGCAGCGCGCTGCTCAGCGGCGCGACGCCGGCGCGCGAGCGGCATCTCGTGGCGCGCGCGCTCGAGGTGGGCGAGCTCGCGCTCGTGGTCGGCACGCATGCGCTCTTCTCCGAGTCACAGGAGCTGCCGCGGCTCGGGCTGGTGGTGATCGACGAGCAGCACCGCTTCGGCGTCGCGCAGCGGCGGGCGCTCGCTCGCAAGGGCGAGAACCCGCACCTGCTCGCGCTGTCGGCCACGCCGATCCCGCGCTCGCTCGCGCTCACCGTGTTCGGGGACCTCGACCACTCGACGCTGCGCGAGCGTCCTCCCGGCCGGGCGCCCGTCGAGACGCGCATCGTCGCGCCGACCGCGGGGAGGCTGGTGATGTCGCAGGTCGCGGAGACGCTGCGGCGCGGCGAGCAGATCTTCGTGGTGTACCCGCTGGTCGAGGAATCGGAGAAGGCGGACCTGAAGGACGCCACGCGCGGCTTCGAGCGCCTGCGCAAGGCGCTCCCCGGCCTGCCCGCGGCGCTGGTGCACGGGCGGCTCGAGCGCTCGGAGCGCATCCGCGCGATGGCCGACTTCGCCGCGGGCCGCGTGCGGGTGCTGGTCGCGACCACGGTGATCGAGGTCGGCGTCGACGTGCCGAGCGCGACGCTGCTGATCGTGCATCACGCCGAGCGCTTCGGGCTGGCGCAGTTGCACCAGCTGCGCGGGCGGGTCGGGCGCGGCAGCCGGCCGGGCCACGCCCTGCTCGTGGCCGAGCCGACGACACCGGAAGGTGTCGAGCGGCTGGCGATCCTCGAGCAGAGCGACTCCGGCTTCGAGATCGCCGAGGCCGACCTGCGCATCCGCGGCGCCGGCGAGTGGCTGGGCACGCGCCAGGCCGGCCACCTGCCCGAGCTGCGCCTGGCCGACCTGGTCCGCCACGGCGACTACCTGGCCGCCGCGCGCGATGCCGCAGCGCGGCTGCTCGCGGCCGATCCCGCTCTGGCGCGCACCCCGGGCCTGCGCGAGGCGGTGGGCCGCCGCTGGGGCGCGCGGCTGGATCTGGCCGCGTCCGGGTAGCGCAAAGGGTAGCTGGCAGCCCTCCGGCGGCTCGAATATCCTGGCCCTCCCATGCCCGATTCCTCTGCACAGGCGCGGGTCTCCGCGCTTCCGGGACGGCCTGCCGCGCGCCTTCCCGCCCACTGCAAGAGCCCCGCGCGCCCGACGCCCGCGGTGTTCGAGCTGAAACGCATGCTGCGCCGGCGGGGCCTGCACTCGGTGTGCGAGGAGGCGCGCTGTCCGAACCTGGCCGAGTGCTTCGGGCGGCGCACCGTGACCTTCATGCTGCTCGGCGACGTGTGCACGCGCGCCTGTCGCTTCTGTCACGTCGCGACCGGGCTCGGCCGCCCGGTCGATCCGCGCGAGCCCGAAGAGGTCGCCGAAGCCGCGGCGGAGCTCGGGCTGCGCCACGTGGTGCTGACCAGCGTGAACCGCGACGACCTCGCCGACCAGGGCTCGGATCAATTCGCGCGCACCGTCGAGGCACTGCACCGGCGCGCGCCACGGGCGACCGTGGAGGTGCTGACGCCGGACTTCCGGGGCGACGCCGCGTGCATCGACCGCGTGGCCGACGCAGGGCCCGAGGTCTACAACCACAACCTCGAGACGGTGCCGCGCCTGTACCGCAACGTGCGCATCGGCGCCCGCTACGAGCGCTCGCTCTCGCTCCTGTCCCGGGTCAAGGCGCGCAGGCCCGAGCTGCTCACCAAGTCGGGGCTGATGCTCGGTCTGGGCGAGAGCGCGGACGAGCTGCTCGCCGTCTTCCGCGACCTGCGCCAGGCCGGCGTGGACTGTCTCACGCTGGGCCAGTATCTGCGCCCGACGCTGCGGCACCTCGCGGTGGCCCGCTATCTGGACCCCGACGAGTTCGCCGAGCTCGGCGACGCCGCGCGCGCGCTCGGCTTCCGCCACGTCGAGAGCGGCCCGCTCGTGCGCAGCTCCTTCCATGCCGATACGGCGCTGAACCTCCTGTCCCCCCTCGAAAGCCGCGCGTCATGAAGTTCGAGAAGCTGGACCGCCTGCCGCCGTACGTGCTCGCGATCGTGAACGACCTCAAGGCGCGCGCGCGCAGGGCGGGCGAGGACGTGATCGATCTCGGCTTCGGCAACCCCAACCACGCCACCCCGCCGCACGTGGTGGAGAAGCTGGTCGAGGCGGCGCGCGACCCGCGCAACCACCACTACTCGGCGTCGCGCGGCCTGCCCAACCTGCGCCGCGCCATGGCGCGCTGGTACGCCCGCCGCTACGGCGTGACGCTCGACCCCGAGAATCAGGTGATCTCGACCATCGGCGCGAAGGAGGGTCTGTCGCACTTCGTGATCGCGGGCATCTCGCCCGGCGACACCGTCCTGTGTCCCGACCCCTGCTACCCGATCCACAGCTTCTCGGTGCTGATCGCGGGCGGCGACCTCTGCCGCGTGCCGCTGCACCCGCTCGACGACCTGGTCGGCCGGCTGGAGGAGTCGGTGAAGGCGCTGGCGCGGCGGCCGAAGCTGTTGATCGCATCGTTCCCGCACAACCCGACCACCGCCACCGTCGATCTCGCCTACCTGACCCGGCTGGTGGAGTTCTGCCGCCGCAACGACATGGTGCTGGTCCACGACCTCGCCTACGCCGAGATCTGCTTCGACGGCTACGTGCCGCCGAGCGTGCTGCAGGTGCCCGGCGCGTTCGACTGCGCGATCGAGTTCACCTCGCTCTCGAAGTCGCACGCGATGGCGGGCTGGCGCGTCGGCTTCGCGGCCGGGAATCCCGAGCTCATCCGCGTGCTGGCGCGGGTGAAGAGCTATCTCGACTACGGCACGTTCCAGCCGATCCAGATCGCCACGATCATCGCGCTCGACGGGCCGCAGGACTTCGTCGCCGACATCGTCGAGGACTACCGCCAGCGCCGGAACGCGCTCTGCGACGGGCTCGAGCAGGCGAACTGGAAGATCGAGAAGCCGCTGGGGACGATGTTCGTCTGGGCCCCGGTGCCCGAGCGCTTCGCGAGCCTGGGCTCGCTCGAGTTCTCGAAGCTGCTGCTGGAGCAGGCGCAGGTCGCGGTCGCGCCGGGCGTGGGCTTCGGGCCCGCGGGCGAAGGCTTCGTGCGCTTCGCGCTGGTCGAGAACACGCACCGCATCCGCCAGGCGGTGCGCAGCATGCGCCGGCTCGTGCGCGATGGCTGAGCGGGCGGTCCGCGTCGGGCTGGTCGGGCTCGGCACGATCGGGACCGGGTTGGTGCGCGCACTGCGCTCGCACGGCGCGCTGGTGCGCGAGCGGCTGGGCTTCCCGCTCGAGCTCGTGCGCATCGCCGACGTCGAGCTGGAGCGCGACCGCGGCGTCGATCTCTCGGGCTACGCGCTCTCGCGCGACTGGCGCGAGCTGGTCGACGACCCGTCGCTCGACGTGATCGTGGAGCTCGTCGGCGGCACGCGCGTGGCCAAGGAGCTGGTGCTCGCGGCGCTCGACGCCGGGAAGCACGTGGTCACCGCCAACAAGGCGCTGCTCGCGACGCACGGCGCGGAGATCTTCGCGCTGGCCGCTTCGAAGGGCGGCGAGATCGCCTTCGAGGCGAGCGTGGGCGGCACCATTCCGGTGCTGCGCGCGCTGCGCGAGGGCCTGTGCGCGGACCGCGTGCTCGCGCTCCACGGCATCGTGAACGGCACCTGCAACTTCATCCTCACCCAGATGGAGGCGCACGGCGAGTCCTACGAAGGGTGCTTGAAGCGCGCGCAGGAGCTGGGCTACGCCGAGGCCGATCCGAGCTTCGACGTCGACGGCGTCGACTCGGCGCACAAGCTCGCCATCCTGATCGGCCTGGCCTTCGGCGAGCGCGTGGCGCCCGATGCCTTCCCGATCGCCGGCATCCGCAGCATCGTGCCGGCGGACATCGAGTACGCGCGGCGGATCGGGCTGCGCATCAAGCTGCTCGCCGTCGCCAAGCGAACCGACGGCGGGATCGAGGCCAGCGTGCGCCCGACCATGATCCCGCGCGACTCCGTGCTGGCGGGAGTGGACGGCTCGATGAACGCGATCGAGGTGCGCGGCGAGCTGTCCGGACCCACGCTCTACTACGGCGCTGGTGCGGGCGCGCTGCCGACGGCGAGCGCGGTGCTCTCCGACCTGATGGAGCTCGCGCGCGCGCGCCGGCTGGGCTGCGCGGGTCGCGTTCCGCCGCTGGGCACCCCCGAGCCGCGCGACGCCGCGCTCTGCTCGCCGGGCGAGGAGCGGGGCGAGGCGTACGTCCGCTTCACCGCGCTCGACAAGCCGGGCGTGCTGTCGCGCATCACCGGGGCGCTGGGCGCGCGCGGGATCAGCATCGCGAGCGTGCTGCAGGAGGAGCGGCACGAGTCGCGCGCCGTGCCGATCGTGTTGACCGTCCACGAAGCGCGCCAGGCCGACCTCGACCTGGCGCTGGCGGAGATCGCGCGGCTGCCCGAAGTCGTGGCGCCCGCGCAGAAGATCCGCATCGAGCGGGAGCTCTAGCGATGAGCCCGAAGCGCCCCCCCGAGTTCGACGCCTGGTTCGAGTGCGCCCGCGGCTGCGAGGGCCGCTGGGAGCTCACCGAGGTGATCTACAAGTGCCCGTACTGCGGCGGGCTGCTCACCGTGCAGCACGATCTGGAGCGGCTGAAGCGCATCCCGCCGCAGAAGTGGATGAAGATCTTCGAGTCGCGCGCGCACACCACCGAGTGGCCGTACGGCTCGGGCGTGTGGGGCAAACGCGAGCTGGTCTGCCCGGTGGTCGCCGAGGAGAACGTGGTCTCCATGTTCGAGGGCCACACCAACCTGTTCTGGGCGAAGCGCCTGGGCCAGCAGCTCGGCGTGGAAGACCTGTGGGTGAAGCAGTGCGGCAACACCCACACCGGCAGCTTCAAGGACCTCGGCATGACCGTGCTGGTCTCGGTCGTGAACGAGATGATCCGGCGCGGAAAGCGCGTGCCGGCGGTGGCCTGCGCCTCGACCGGCGACACCTCGGCGGCACTCGCGGCCTACGCCGCGTACGCGGGCATCCCCGCGATCGTACTCCTCCCGCGCGACAAGGTCTCGATCGCGCAGCTGGTGCAGCCGGTCGCGAACGGCGCGATCACACTGTCGCTCGAGAGCGACTTCGACGGCTGCATGACGATCGTGGCGCAGATCGCCGAGCGCGACGGGATCTACCTGGCGAACTCGATGAACTCGCTGCGGATCGAAGGTCAGAAGACGATCGGCATGGAGATCGTGCAGCAGTTCGACTGGGAGGTGCCCGACTGGATCGTGATCCCGGCGGGGAACCTGGGGAACGTGTCCGCGCTGGGGAAGGGCCTGCTCGAGTGGCTCGAGCTCGGCATCATCGACCGGCTGCCGCGGATCTGCGCCGCCCAGGCGCGGAACGCGAACCCGCTGTACCTGAGCTACAAGACCGACTACGAGAAGCGCGACCCGGTCGAGGCGCTGCCGACGCTCGCCTCGGCGATCCAGATCGGCAACCCGGTGTCGTTCGAACGCGCGATCGCGATGCTGAAGCGCTTCGACGGGATCGTGGAGCAGGCGAGCGAGAACGAGCTCGCGGCCGCGGCCGCCGAGGGCGACCGCACCGGACTGTTCAACTGCCCGCACACCGGCGTGGCGCTGGCCGCGCTGAAGAAGCTGATCGCGCGCGGCGAGGTGAAGCCGGGCCAGCGGGTGGTGGTGATCTCGACCGCGCACGGCCTCAAGTTCATCGACTTCAAGGTGCGCTATCACGCGTCGCAGCTGCCGGGCATCGAGTCGGAGCTGGCCAACCCCCCGATCGTGCTGCCCGCGCGCTACGACGCCGTGCGCAGCGAGATCTTCCGTCAGATCGACAAGCGCTTCGGTGGCCGAGCGTAGAGGAGGTAAGGTGGACAGGAATCTTGCTCTGGAGCTGGTCCGTGCCACCGAAGCAGCTGCGCTGTCCTGCGCGCGGCTGATGGGCCGGGGTGACGAGACGGCGGCGGACCAGGCTGCCGTCGACGCGATGCGCACGGCGCTCAACAAGATCGAGATGGACGGCACGATCGTGATCGGCGAGGGCGAGCGCGACGAGGCGCCGATGCTGTTCATCGGCGAAAAGGTCGGGACCGGGAACGGGCCGAAGATCGAGATCGCGCTCGACCCGCTCGAAGGCACCACCATCTGTGCGACCGGCGGGCCGAACGCGCTGTCGGTGATCGCCGCAGCGGAAGAGGGCGGGTTCCTGCACGCGCCCGACACCTACATGGAGAAGATCGCGGTCGGGCCCGCGGCGCGGGGCGCGATCGACATCGACAAGAGCCCCACCCAGAACCTGAAGAGCATCTCGAAGGCGATGGGCGTGCCCGTCCAGGACCTGACGGTGGTGATCCTCGACCGGCCCCGCCACGAGAAGCTGATCGACGAGGTGCGCAAGGCAGGCGCGCGGATCCGGCTGATCAAGGACGGCGACGTCTCGGCGGCGATCGCGACCTGCAGCCGCGCCCACCAGGTCGACGTGCTGATGGGCACGGGCGGTGCGCCGGAGGGCGTGATCGCGGCGGCGGCGCTGCGCTGCCAGGGCGGCGACCTGCAGGGGCGGCTGCGCCCGCGCAACCAGGGGGAGGCCGACCGCGCCCGCGCGATGGGCCTGAAGGACGTGAACGCCAAGCTCACGCTGCTCGAGCTGGCGCGGGGCGACGTGCTGTTCGCGGGCACCGGGGTGACCGAGGGCGACTTCCTCAAGGGCGTGCGCTTCCGCGCGGAGGGCGCGATGACCCACTCGGTCGTGATGCGGAGTCACTCGATGACCACGCGCTGGATCGAGGCCGAGCACAACTTCCGCTTCAAGCCGCGCTGAGCCCGGTCGGCGTGTTCACCGGCATCGTCGAGCGCAAGGGACGCATCACGCGGCTCGAGCCGAGCGCGGGCCGCGTCGAGCTCGAGGTCGAGCTCGGCGCCGACCTCGCCGCGGAGGTGCGGATCGGCGACAGCATCTCGTTGTCTGGAGCCTGTCTCACCGTGGTGGCGATGCGCGGCGGCAGCGCGCGCTTCCAGGTCGTGCCGGAGTCGCTGCGCATGACTTCGCTCGGCGCGCGCAAGCCGGGCGGCGAGCTGAACGTCGAGCGCGCCATGCGCGCCGACGCCCGGCTCGACGGCCACATCGTGCAGGGGCACGTCGACGGCGTCGGAACCGTGCGCGAGGTGCGCGCCGACGGCGACGATCGCATGGTGCGGATCGATTGTGCCCGCGAGCTCGCGGTGCAGCTGGTGCCCAAGGGCTCGATCGCGGTCGAAGGCGTATCCCTGACCGCGGTGGCACCCGACGAGCTCGGGTTCTGGGTGGCGCTGATCCCCCACACGCGCGCCGTCACCACGCTGGGTGCACTGGAGCCGGGCCAGCCGGTCAACCTGGAGCTCGACGTCCTGGGCAAGTACGTGTTCCGCTATCTCGCGCAGCGGGACCGCCCGGCGAATTCTTGACCGCCAGTGGGCCGGGTGAGACACTCGAAAGCGTAGCTTGCCTGCCCAGCCCTGCGCGCTGGCCTGCTCTGCGGTCTCTCACCGGTGCGGAACACCAGGAGTCGTCGATGAAGGAACTGGTCGAGATGATCGTGAAGGCGTTGGTCGACCAGCCCGAGGCCGTCGAGATCACCGAGATCAAGGGCAACCACGCGCACGTGATCGAGCTCAACGTGGCGAAGGAAGACCTTGGTAAAGTGATCGGGAAGGGTGGGGCTCATGCCTCCGCGATCCGCACCATCCTCGCGGCCGCCAGCGGCAAGGAGAACAAGCGGTACATCCTCGAGATCATCGAGCACTGAACGACGCAGCGCGCGGCACCGTGAGCGAGCGCGCGCTGCGCAGCGTCGAGGCGCTGCGCGGCGGCGGCGAAGCGGCGGCGCCGGTCGTGCCGGAGGAGGATCGCGCCTGCCGCGCCCTCTGGGTGCAGCGCAGCGACTGGCTCGAGGCTCTGGCGCGACGCGAGAACGCCTACACCGCCGGAGAACGGCTGTGGCGCGCCAGCGAGCAGTGGATTCCCGCGCTGGCCGAGCTGGCCCAGGACCCGAGCGTTCTGCTCGCGGAGCTGCCGGTCTGGGCGCGCTTCCTCGACCGACACTCGAGCGTGACGGTCGCTCCGGCCGGCGACGACACCCACGTGCTCTGGCAGAACGTCCCCGGCTTCCCGCCAGATTCCGCCGAGTGCGAGTTCCGGCTGGGCGCGCTGCGGGCGCTCTTGCTCTCGTGCGCGGGTGAGGAAGCGGTCGCGGTCGCGCACGTCGAGTGCGCCGCCCGCGGCGGCGACCGCTGTCGCTTCGACGTGCTCGACTGGATCCCGTGCCGCGACAGACGCCACGAGCGGGCGCTGCGCGAGGCCAACCGGATCGCGGCGGATCTCGAGGGCCGCGAGGCGCTGCAGCGGCGCCTGTCGGCGCTCGCGCCGCGGCTGGGCCCGCTCCCCGACATCCGCGAGCTGACGGCGGTGCGCCGCTTCCTCGAGGAGGTCGAGGACATCATCCTGGTGTTCGACCGCGAGCTCGCGGTGCTGGACGCGAACCGCGCGGCGCTGCACTTCGCGGGCATGTCGCTCGCCGAGCTGCAGGGAATGTCGGCCCAGGAGCTGCTCTCGGATGCGTCGTGGCGGACGGTGCGCGGCCTCCTGCCCCGGCTGCTCGAGGCCGGCGCGCTGCGCGGAGTCCAGCTCGACGCACACACGCGCCGCGGCGAAGCGACGATCGAGGTGTCTGCGCGGCTCTCCGCCAGCGGCGCGTCGATCGTGTGCATCGCGCGCGACATCACCGGCCGGCTCGCGCTCGAGCGCGAGCTCGCCAGCCGCAACCAGCAGCTGCGTGCCCAGAACGAGCGCATCGCGGACGCCGATCGGATGAAGTCGGAGTTCCTGGCGAACGTGAGCCACGAGCTCACCACGCCGCTCACCAGCATCAAGGGCTTCGCGAAGCTGCTTCGCCGCGACGTCGCGGCCGAGCTCGACGGCGGCTCGCGGCTCGGCGCCGAGCAGCGCGGCGAGTTCCTGGGGCTGGTCGAGCGCGAGGCGGCGCGCATGCAGGCGATGATCCAGGGACTGCTCGAGCTGTCGAATCTCGAGGCCGGAGGCGTTTCGCTCGCGCGCAAGCGCGTGGCGCTCGGCGCGGTGGTGGAGGAGTGCGTGCAGATCCTCAAGCCGCGCATGGACGACGCGGGCCTGGTGCTCGAGCTCGCGCTCGACCCCGGACTTCCCCTCGCCTGGCTCGACCCCGACCGAATCAAGCAGGTGGTGCTGAACCTTTTGGAGAACGCCGCGAAGTTCAGCTCGCGCGGCGCGCGCATCGCGCTGCGCACGGCGCGGTCGGACGATTTCGTGGAGCTCGCGCTCTCCAACCCGTGCGCGGAGCTGGAGATCGCCGACCTGGAGCGGATCTTCGGCCGGTTCGTGCAGCGCGACGGCTCATACACGCGCAAGTACGGCGGCGTCGGTCTGGGGCTCAACCTGGTGCGCGCAATCGCGGAGCTGCACGGCGGCCGCGCCTGGGCCGAGCTTCCCGAGGCGGGACGCGTGCAGTTCCTGGTGCGCCTGCCGGTCGGTGAATCGCCAAAGTGATGTGATCCTCGACCACTCATCCCCGGCGGGGTTCGGCCGATAAGGGCCCGCGAGGGGATGGAAGGGAGTCGATGGCAACTTCGATGCAGCCCAATGGCGAATTCACCCCCGAAGAGCACCACCGCCGCGGAATGGCACTGCTGGAGGCGGGGCACGGGCACGAGGGGTTCGAGCACCTGAGCCGTGCCTATCTGATCGATCCGCAGAACGCGCGCTTCCGCTCGTCCTACGCGCTCGCGCTCGCGCTGGTGCGGGGTCAGTTCCTGGGCGCGGTGGAGCTCGCGCGCGCCGCGGTGCGACAGGAGTTCTACAACCCGGACCTGTACCTGAACCTGGCGCGCATCTACCTCGCGTTCGACTTCAAGGCCGACGCGATCCGCTTCCTGCGCCGGGGATTGATGGTCGATCCGGAGAACGACGCGGTGCAGCGGCGGCTCGCAGACCTCGGCATCCGTCGTCGGCCGCCGATCCGCTTCCTGCCGCGCAACCACGCGATCAATCGCTTCCTCGGTCGCATGCAGGCGCGCGTGCTCGGACGCGCGGCGTGGGTCGCGACGCGAATGCAGGGCGCTTGACACGCTGGTGCACACGGATAACTTCGGCCGCCACTCGTCGGAGGCCGTAGTTTCCCGTGGGCAGCGTCATCAAGAAGCGCCGCAAGAAGATGCGCAAGCACAAGTATCGCAAGCTGCGCGCGCGCAACCGCCACAAGCGGAACAAGCGCTAGCGAAGTCCTCCGACACGGCCGCGAGCCGAGCCGTGACACGCACCGATGTCGCCCCATCGGTGCGTTTTTTTTGCCGCGTCCGTTGACACGTTCGCCGCGCAACGTCTACTGTGTGCGCAACGGTGTGGGGAACCGTTCGTCGTTGCGTCAAGTCCGGCTCGTCAAGTCGACGACTTCACGTCCGATACGAAACGCAACTGAGTTCCCGCTCGGTTCGTGTGAGAGACAGCAGAGTGATGCAAAGCTGCGGATCTCGGATGCCTCCCGCACGGTGAAACAAAACGCAAATTGGGGGTGAGAGAGATGGCAGCTCGGAAGAAGGCCGCGAGCAAGAAGGCGACGCGGCGCAAGAAGGGTGGCCGCAAGAAGGGCACCCGCCGACGGAAGAAGGGGACGCGGCGCAAGAAGTCGATGATGTGACTTCGCCGCCATCCTGATTCGATAGGAGGCCCCCGTCGCTTGATCTGCGACGGGGGCTTCTTTATTTCCCGGCTTTCCCCGGCGGCCGTTCTGGCCTAGTCTCCGGCCCGCTGGAGGAGGCCCCGGATGGCGCGCATCACGATCGAAGACTGCACCGAGCGGGTCGGCAACCGTTTCGCCCTGGCCCTGATGGTCTCGGTCCGCACCAAGCAGCTGATGCGCGGTGCCAAGGCGCTGGTGAAGTCGACCGAGAACAAGTCGGTCGTGAACGCCCTGCGCGAGGTGGCCGCCGGCCACATCGCCCCCGACATCGACATCAAAGAGGGCTAGGGGCGCGTCTTAGCGGGACCCCGGCGCGCGGGCGGCCGCGCGCCACCCGCCTCCGCTCGCCTGCGGTTCGCTGCGCGAAGCTTGCGGTGAAGTCCTAAGACAGGGTCACGGGCACGGTGAAAGAGAACCGGGAGCCCTGGCCGATCTCGGACTGAACCGAGAGGGCGCCGCCGAGCTTCTCGATCAGCGCCCGGGCCAGCGTGAGCCCTAGGCCCGCGCCGCGGTGGCGGCTGTCCGCGGACGAGTCCACGCGGTAGAACTCGTCGAAGATCTGCTCCTGGTCGTCCGGGGCGATGCCGATGCCGGTGTCGGTCACGCTGCAGAACAGCTGGCCGTCTTCCAGCGACAGCTCGAGCTCGATCTTGCCGCGGCGGGTGAACTTGGCGGCGTTGTCGAGCAGGTGGAACAGGATCTGGTTCAGCTTGGCCAGGTCCGTGCGCACTTTGGGGATGCTCGCCGGGAGCCGCTTCTCCAGCACGACGTCCGGCTGGAGCGTGTCGCGCACGTTGAAGATCGCTTCCTCGACCACTTCCGAGAGGTTGACGTCCTGCACCTCGACCACGACGTCGCCCTGCTTCACGCGCCACAGATCGAGGATGTTCTGCAGCATGCGCATCAGCGCGTTGCCGTCGTCCAGCACGCCGCGCAGCGCGTCACGGCCCGTCGAGGACATGTTCTCGTGCTCGTTGGCGAGCACCGAGATCACGCGCTCGATGATGCTGTTCAGCGGCGCGCGCAGCTCGTACGACATGGTCTCGATCAGGTCGGCCTTCAGCCGCTCGACCATGGTCAGCCGCTCTTCGCGCTTGATCAGCTCGATGTCCTGCGCGAGCAGCTGCTCCGACAGCCGCAGCACCTCATCCGACGGCTCGACCGGACCGGTGCTGCCCGACACCGCGTTGTGGTCGAGCACGAGCGCGATCTGGCGCAGGATCGACTCGACGCCCGCGTTCTGCACCCGCGGCCACGGCCCCGGGCAGCCGAGCAGCGCGACGCCGCGCGGCTGGCCGTTGTGGCGGATCGGGAAGCCGAACACGCCGCCGGCGCCGCGCGCCCAGATGCGCGGGCTGCCCTCGGGCGGGTCGATCCGCACCGGCCGCTCCGAGCTCTCGGCCTCGCGCAGGAAGTCGTCGAGCTCCGCGCCTGCGATCTGCGCGTCCTTGGCGCAGGTGAAGCCTGCCCAGCCGTCCGGCTCCGCGGCGTGGCGGCCGGATTGATAGACCAGCGCGAAGCCCTGCAGCGCCGCCGCCAGGTGGCGCGCGCCCGCCGCGAGCGCGGACCCGAGCGTGTCGGGCGAGGTATAGAGCGCCAGGATCTCCATGGTGCCTAGAACCGGCTCTCGTCGGAGGAGCCCGAGCCGTTGTCCGCGGTGTAGGAGCTGTCGCCCTCGAGCGCGAGCTTGGTCGCGAAGTCGCGCGGGTTGGTGGCCGCGTCGCGCGCCGTCTCCAGCTTGATCTTGTTCGCCTGGTAGAGCTCGAGCAGATGCTGGTCGAAGGTCTGCATCTGCATGTCGGAGTGGCCCTTCTCGATGTGGTCGCGGATCTCGACCGCGCGATTGGGGTCGCGGATGCACTCGCGGATCGAGCGGGTGGTGCGCAGCACCTCGACCGCGGGCACGCGGCCGGTGCCCTTCTTGTTGGGCAGCAGGCGCAGCGACACGATCGACTGCAGGTTCTCCGCCAGGCGCTCGCGCACCTGCTGGTGCTCCTCGACCGGGAAGAACGAGACCACGCGGCGCAGCGTGGTGACCACGTCGTTGGTGTGGATCGAGGAGAACACCGCGTGGCCGGTCTCCGCCGCCTTCAGCGCGGTATCGACGGTCTCGGCGTCGCGGATCTCGCCGACCATGATCACGTCCGGGTCTTGACGCAGCGCGGCGCGGAGGGCCGCGGGGAAGCTCGGCGTGTCGGTGTTGATCTCGCGCTGCGTGATGATCGAGCGCTCGTGGGTGAAGATGAACTCGACCGGGTCCTCGATCGTGACGATCTTGCACTTGTGCGCCCGGTTGATCTCCTGGAGCATGGTCGCGAGCGTGGTCGACTTGCCCATGCCGGTCGCGCCGGTGACCAGCACCAGGCCGCGCTGCACCGAGGCGATCGTCTTCAGCACCGACGGCAGGTTCAGCTCCTCGAAGGTCTTGATCGAGAGCGGAATCACGCGCAGCACGATGTTGAAGGCGCGCCGCTCGCGGGAGATGTTCACCCGGAAGCGGCCTTCGCCCTGGATCTCGTAGGCCATGTCGATCTCGGACACGCCGTCGAGGGTCTTGTCCTTCTCGTTCTCCATCAGCAGCCGGGCGATCGCCTCGGTGTCTTCCATGGAGAGGACCTTGTACTTGAGCTCCACCAGCTCGCCGTTGAAGCGGTAGAGCGGCAGGTATCCGACCTGGAAGTGGATGTCCGACGCGCCCTTCTCGAAGCCGAGCCGAAGCAGTCGGTGGAGTCGCTCTTGGTCCATGACTTGGTGCTCGGGGCCCCCGTCGTCGCGCAGTGCTGCTGCGGGCTCTCCTTCCTTCGGCGCTGGACAAGCCCTGCTTGATGCGATGGAGGCCCGGGGAGCCTGTCCCTATAATGAGTCGGCGATGCGTCTCGCCCCCCGAGCCCTCCTCGCCGCCGCGATTGCCAGCGTCGCCTTCTCCGCCACGGTCCTCGCCGACCCGCAGACCGACGCCGGAGACCAGCCTGCGCCGGCTCCGGCGGAG
>Ga0318493_10000016_pt1 | contig 31420 bp, 31 predicted proteins | sample GRESIP108b1f23_FD_203294 | JGI IMG/M metagenome (GOLD analysis project Ga0318493, IMG submission 203294) | Tropical soil microbial communities from Luquillo Experimental Forest, Puerto Rico - GRE.SIPMG.108b1f23 | ecosystem: Environmental > Terrestrial > Soil > Tropical forest > Bulk soil...
CCCGAGCGCTCCGTCGCGCGCACCTACGTCGAGTGGCTGCTCGACCTGCCCTGGAAGGCCGAGACCAAGGACAACCTCGACCTGGCGCACGCGCGGCGCATCCTCGACGAAGACCACTTCGATCTCGAGAAGGTGAAGGAGCGCATTCTCGAGTATCTCGCCGTGCGCCGTCTGGTGTCGGATCCCAAGGGACCGATCCTGTGCTTCCTCGGGCCGCCGGGCGTGGGCAAGACGTCGCTCGGCAAGTCGATCGCGCGCGCGATGGGCCGCAAGTTCGCGCGCGCGTCGCTGGGCGGCGTGCGCGACGAGGCCGAGATTCGCGGCCACCGCCGCACCTACGTGGGCGCGCTGCCCGGGCGCATCCTGCAGAGCCTGAAGACCGCCGGCACGCGCAACCCGGTGTTCATCCTCGATGAGATCGACAAGGTGGGCATGGACTACCGCGGCGATCCGTCCTCGGCGCTCTTGGAAGTGCTCGACCCGGAGCAGAACTGGAGCTTCAGCGACCACTACGTCGAGGTGCCGTTCGACCTGTCGAAGGTGCTGTTCATCGCCACCGCCAACCGGGCCGACACCATCCCGCCGCCCCTGCTCGACCGCATGGAGATCATCGAGCTGCCGGGCTACACCGCGACCGAGAAGGTGCGCATCGGGCGCGAGTTCCTGCTGCCGCGCCAGCTCGCCGAGCACGGGCTCCCGCGCGAGTCGGTCGCGCTCTCGGACGACGTGCTCCTGAAGCTGGTCGAGGGCTACACGCGGGAGGCCGGCGTGCGCAGCCTGGAACGGAACATCGCCTCGCTGGTGCGCAAGACCGCGCTGCGCGTGGCGGAAGGCGCGCAGGCGAACGCGATCTCGCTCGACGACCTGCCGAAGCTGCTGGGCCCGGCTCCGTTCTCGCAGGAGACCGCCGAGCACATCAAGCGCCCCGGCGTGGCGACGGGAATGGTGTGGACCCCGGTGGGCGGCGACCTGGTGTTCGTGGAGTCGGCGCGGATGGAGGGCAAGCCCGAGCTGCAGCTCACTGGCCAGATGGGCGACGTGATGCGCGAGTCGGCCGAGGCTGCGCTGTCCTACGTGCGCACGAACGCCGAGTCGCTCGGCATCGCGTCCGACGCGTTCGAGAAGAGCAAGATCCACGTGCACGTCCCCGCGGGCGGGCAGCCCAAGGACGGACCGTCGGCCGGAGTCACCATGGTCGTGTCGCTGGCGAGCCTGCTCACCGGCAAGCCGGTGCGCGACGACGTCGCGATGACCGGCGAGATCACGCTCCGCGGCCAGGTGCTGCCCGTCGGCGGGATCAAGGGCAAGGTGCTCGCGGCGCACCGCGCCGGGATCAAGGAGCTGATCCTGCCCAAGCGCAACGCGAAGGACCTCGAGGAGGTCCCGCCCGAGGTGCTGTCGAGCTTCAAGGTGCGGCTGGTCGACCAGGCGAGCGACGCCGTGCGCGAGGCGATCCCCGGCATTGGCTGACGGCGTCGCGCTGTTGCGGCTGGCGCGCGGCGACCGTGCCGCGGCGGTCGCGCGGCTGCGCGAGCTCGGGCCCGAGGAGCTCGCTGCCGCCTGCCAGGAGCTGCGCGCCGAATCGCGCGCCGAGTTCCTGATGCTGGTGCCCCGGCCGGAAGACGTCCTGCCGCTGCTGGCCGAGGCCGAGCTGGTGCAGACCGTGCGCGCCGGCGGCATGTCGGACGCCGCCTGGCTGCTCGAGCTCGCCACGCCGGAGCAGCGGCTGGCCTGCTTCGACCTCGACTGCTGGACGGGCGAGCAGCCGGCACTCGACAGAGTCCACGAGTGGCTCGACGCGCTGATCGAGGCCGGGCGCCCCACCCTCGTCCACGCGCTCGACGAGATGGACCTCGAGCTCTTGATCCTGGCGCTGCGCGCGGAGACGCGGGTGGCGGTGGTGGCGAAGGAGGACGAGGCGCCCGAAGGCTGGTATACACCGGACGGTGTCGTCTACTTCGGCTTCACCGACGCGCAGAGCCCGCACCGCGTACACGAAGTCGTGCAGGCGCTGTTCGAGACGCTCCCGGCGCTCTACTGGCGGCTGGTGTACGGGCTCTTGTTCGAGCCGACGCCCGAGTGCGAGGAGGACGCGCTGCGCTGGCGCACCAACCGCCTCGCCGACCTGGGCTTCCCCGACCGCGCGCAGGCCATGCGGGTGTACCGGCCGCTGCGCGCCGACAAGGTGGTGGAGCAGCCGGCCGAGGGCACGGAAGCGGGGGCGCTGGTGCGCGCGATCGCGCTGCCGCGGCAGCTGCGCGGGTCGCTCCTGGGCGAAGCGCTGACCGCGCTGCCCGCGGGCCGCGCAGCCGACGTGCTGGGCTACGTGCTGGGCGTCGCGAACGCGCTCGCGGTCGCGGACGGGCTCTCCCTCGCCGACAGCGACTCGGTGCCCCGCGCGCTCGAGAAGGCGGTGCGCGGCATCGACGCCGGCCTGCGCGAGCTGACGGAGGCGCGCTCCCAGCCCGCCGAGGAGGTGCTGGAGCGCACCACCCCGCTCGACCTCTTCCGCGTCGGTGCGACGCGCGACCCGGCGCTGCGGCCGCCGCCGCTCCCCGCCGAGCCGGCCGAGTCGTGACGCCGGGCCCGCACGCGCTCCCGACCGGGTGGCAGGCGCTGCTGGTGCTCGCGTTCGGCGCCGCGACCACCGGCTCGATCGTGTTCTTCGCGCCCGGGGGCCTCGGCGACGCGGATCTCCTGCTGCTCGCGGTCTCGCTCGGCGCGCTCGCGACCGCCGCGCTCTGGCTGTGGGCGGTGGCGCTGCGCAGCCAGTCCCGTTGGGGGCTCGCGCTCGCGCTGCTGCTCTGGGTGCCCTACGTGAACTTCGTCGCCGCGAGCATGTTCGCGCGGCGCTACTGGGACCGCGGCGCCCGCGCGCCTGCGCTGCTCGCGCTGGCCGGGATGGTGGGCCAGACGGTCGTGACGCTGCACGCGTTCCTGCCCAGCTTCATGGCGCCGGTCTGAGCTCGCGTCCCAGCAGCGCGAACAGGTTCACCAGGATCCGGTAGGTGAGCCCCCAGACCGTGTAGCGGCCGTAGCGGAGCGCCGGGAAGACGAAGCTCTGGGCCTCGCGCTCGAAGCGGTAGTCGACCGCGGCGTCCGGATGCAGCAGCCAGGGCACCGGGATCCACACCGTCGACTGCACCTCGCGGTTGGGCGCGAGCTCGGGCAGCCGCCCGAGCTCGTAGACGAAGGGCGAGACCACGAGCGGGGGAACGCGCGGATTGCGGGTGTTCTCGAAGTCGTCCAGACGCGCGAGCGGAGCCCCCAGGCGCAGGCCCACCTCTTCCTGCGCCTCGCGCGCGGCGGTGGCCGCGAGGTCGGAATCGGCGCGGTCGCGGCGTCCGCCGGGGAACGCCATGTGCCCGGACCACGGATCGCCCTCGCGCAGCGCCCGCTCGATGAAGAGCAGCGAGACCTCGCCCTCGCGCGGCGCGCAGAACGCGATCGCCACCGCTGCCGCGAATACGTCGGCCGCGGGCTCCGCGAGCTTCGGCGCGTGCGCCCCGAGCTTCGCGCGGATCTCGGCCATGGACGGCGCGGCCGGCTCCATTCGTCTCCTTCGGCGAAATCGTACCCGAGCGGGCTATGCTGCCGCGCCGTGGGCTACATCCTGGTCACCAACGACGACGGCGTGGACTCCCCGGCGCTGCTGCCGCTGGTCCACGAGCTGCGCGCGCTCGGCCCGCTCCGCGTCGCGGTGCCCGCTGCGGAGCGCAGCTGGATCGGCAAGGCGATCTCGCGCTGGGAGGAGATCGCGATCCGCCGCGTCGTCCGGGACGACGTGGAGATCGTGGCGGTCGACGGCTTCCCCGCCGACTGCACCAACCTCGGCGTCCATTCGCTCTTCGGCGAGCCGCCCGAGCTCGTCGTCTCCGGGGTGAACGTCGGGCTCAACATCGGCCTCGGCTTCTTCCTGTCGAGCGGCACGATCGGTGCGGCGATGGAGGGCTGGATCGCGGGCATCCCCGCGATCGCGCTCTCGGTCGGGCGCGTCGGCGAGGACCGCGAGTGGAAGCGCGAAGCAGTCGCGAACCCCGACCATCCGATCTGGAAACGCGCAGCGCGCGTCGGCGCCGACGTCGTGCGCCTGATCCGCGCGAGCGGATTCCCCGACGGCGTCGACCTGTTCTCGGTGAACTATCCCGCCGACGCCGACGTCGACACGCCGCGCGTCGTCACGGAGCTCGCGGTCGTCGGCTACGACCGGCTGTTCCGCAAGAAAGGCGATGGCGTCTACGTGCACGACTTCGACGGTGCGCTGCGCGACGTGGAATCCGTTCCTGCGGAATCGGACATCGCGGTGGTGCGCAGCGGGCGGGTGTCGATCACCCCGATCCGCCTCGCGCACACGGCGGGCCTGGCGACGTCGCTGCGGGCGCGGCTCGAGCGAAGGTGAGCGCGCGCACAGGGAAGTTCGGCAGGGCGCGAAGATTCGTTGACACCGGCGCCGCGCTCGAATAACTAACGAGTGGAGGAGCGTCGCACCGAAGGGCCACGGTGTCACGAGCCCCGGGGGTTGTCACGGACGCACGCCGGATCGCCTTCATCAACGAGAAGGGCGGAAGCTGCAAGACGACGCTCGCCTCGAGCATCGGCGACTACCTGGCGAGAAAGCGCGGAAAGCGCGTGCTGCTGGTCGATCTCGATCCGCAGGGCCAGCTCGGCAAGGTGCTCGGCGTCGACGTGGGCGCCGCGCGCCGCACGGCCCTCGACCTCCTGCTCGACACCCTGCTCGGCGAGGGCTCGCGCCCGGCGCTGCCGATCCAGCGCGCGCGCCACCCCTTCCTCGACATCGTGCCGTCGAACAAGTCCCTCGCGCTGTTCAACCACGAGGTCGCCGTCCACGGCGGCGACGAGAACTACTGCCTGCGCAGCGCGCTCGCACGCGTGCCGGCCTACGACTTCATCCTGTTCGACGCGCCGCCCTCGTTCGGGACGATCACGCTGAACGTGCTCCTCGCCGCGAACGAGATCGTGCTGCCGGTGCCGCTGACCTATCTTGCGCTCGACGGCGCGGCGGAGATGACGCGGACGGTCGAGATGGTTCGCACGCGCTTCTCGCACCCGGGCCTGGCGATCTCGCTGGTGGTGCCGACCTTCGCGCGAAACACGCGCATGGCGAGCGAAATCCTGGAGAAGCTGCGCGACCACTTCCCGAAGCAGATCGCGCAGACGGTGCTCGGCTACTCGGTGCTGGTCGACGAGGCGCAGAGCCGGGCCAAGACCATCTTCGAGTATGCGCCGCGCTCGACTGCCGCGCGCTGGATGGCCGCGGTCGCCGACGAGCTGGTCGAGCGCGAGCCGGCGCGGAGCGGGCGATGAGCCGCGACGAGCTGCCGAGCCCCGGTCCATCGCTCGGCTCGGACCCGTTCGGACAGGGCGACGGCACACTGCCGTACCTGATCCGCCTGCGCGAGCGCAACATGCGCGTCGTGGCGAAGCCGGTCTCGCGCCGGGCGCGCAGCGAGCCGCGCGAGCAGCCGCAGGAGCCGCCGGACCTCGGGCCGCCCGTCCCCGAGCTGCCGAGCTTCGACGACCGCGACGAATCGGCGAGCGCGCTCGACCGCCTGGCGGGGCTCGCGCTCAGCTCGAGCGACGAGGAACGCCTGGCACAGCTGGTGCAGTCGATCGGCGGGCGCCCCTACGACGAGTTCGGTCTCTCACCGCGAGTCACGCGGCGCGCGCTCGCGTTCTTCAAGCTCCTGTACCGCTACTGGTTCCGGGTCACGAGCTCCGGTCACTCGGTCATTCCCGAGAAGGAGGGCGCGATCCTGGCGGCGAACCACGGGGGGCTCTTGCCCTTCGACGCCAGCATGATCATCGTCGACGGCGTGCTCGCGCCGAAGCCGCCGCGGATGGTGCGCACCGTGGTGGACCGCTGGGCCGGCACGCTGCCCTTTGTGAACGTCTTCTACGCGCGTGTGGGCCAGGTCATGGGCAGCCGCGACAACGTGCGCGAGCTGCTGCGCGCGAACCAGCTGGTGCTGATCTTCCCCGAGGGCATGGCCGGCGTGCGCAAGCGCGCCGCCGAGCGCTACGTGCTGCAGCCGTTCCACCTGGGCTTCGTCGAGGAGTCGCTGCGCCACCGCGTGCCGATCATCCCGGTCGCCGTGGTGGGCGCCGACGACCAGGCCCCGGTGCTGTGGGACGTGCAGCCGCTCGCGAAGCTGCTCGGTCTGCCCTTCTTCCCGATCACCCCCACCTTCCCCCTGCTCGGGCTGGCGGGCCTGGTGCCCTACCCGGTGCGCTACGAGATCGCGTACGGCGAGCCGTTCCGGTTCTACGACGAGTTCCCGCCCGAGGCGCTCGAGGATCCACACGCGGTCCGCTACATGGCCGAGCGGGTGCGCCGGCGCATCCAGGAGATGGTCGACCAGCGGGTGCTGGCCCGGCGCTCGAAGCGAGCGTGATGCGCCGCGTGCTGGTCACACACGTGGAATCGCCGGTCGGGCGGCGCGTGGTGAAGGCGTTGTTCCACGATCCCGACGTCTCGCTGGTCGTGGGGCTCGGCACGCGGCCGGAGCCGACCTTCCTGGCGCCCTACCGCGGCAAGATCGCCTACCAGCGGATCGACCTGGCGAAGTCGCGCCATCTGCAGAGCTTCCTGCACTCGGAGCGCTTCGCGCGGGTGCGTCCCGACTCGGTGATCCACCTGCCCTTCGCAGTCGAGCACTCGCAGGAGCGCGTACCAGGCGGCGTGCCCTCGCTGGTGTCCGAGACGCGGCGGCTGGTCGAGGAGAGCGTCGAGCAGCGCTGCATCGAGCGCTTCGTGTACCTGTCGTCGGCGTTCGTGTACGACCCGGTGCCCGGCAACGGCAATGTGGTCTCCGAGAGCCAGGGCCTGGGCTTCGACGGCGACGGCGACGCCCTGGTGCGCGCCTGGATCGACGCCGACCTGGTGTGCCAGGGCGAGCTGCACGGCTCGAACCTGCGCATGACCATCCTCCGCGCGGCGACGATCGTGACCGAGACGGGCGAGTTCCTGAACTCGCCGCCGCTCTCGCACCCGGAAGCGCCGCTCGGCTACGACCCGATGCTGGCGGTGGTCTCGGATCGCGACGTGGCGCGCGCGCTGGTGCTCGCGCTGCACGCGGACCGGCCCGGCGTCTACAACATCGCCGGCCGCGAGGTGTTCCCGCGCTCGCAGCTCGGCGCGCCGCCGCCGAGCTCGCTCTTCGGGGTCGGCGCGGCCTGGCTCGAGCGGCTGGTGCGGCGCGCGCCCGCGCCCGGCCGGTCGTTCGACCGCTACGGCATGGTGCCCTCCGGGCGGCTCGCCCACGAGACGCTCGGCTTCGAGCCGCAGTACCGCATCGAGGTGCGGGGACTGGGCGCCCTGCGCCGCATCGACACCGTGCGGTGTCGGTGAGAAGGTCGCGCTAGGAGTCCGCCGCCTTGCGCGCGTCCAGCGCGCTGCGGATCTCGGCGTAGCCGGCGGCGTCGAGCCGGAAGCGCGAGAACAGGAACGCGCCGAGCCCGTAGCAGAGCATCGGGAACAGGCCGTAGAGCGCGAGCATCACCTGCTTCACCGACGCCGTCTGGTCGACGTTCGGCACGTAGCCCGAGAACGAGAGCACGAGCCCGGTGAGCCAGAGCGTGAGGCCGTTCGCGACCTTGAACACGAAGTTCCAGGCCGCGAAGTAGGAGCCTTCCTTGCGCTCGCCGGTCGCGTGCTCGTCCCAGTCGATCACGTCGGCCTGGATCGAAGGGCCGACCATGTTGCCGCAGCCCGCCGCGGTGCCCGCGGCGAACGCCAGCACCATCAACAGCCGCACCGAGTTCTCGCTCAGGAACACCATCGAGCCGAACGACACCGCGGTGAGCCCCATCGAGCAGAGCCACAGCGCCTTCTTGCCGAAGCGGCGCGACAGCGGCAGCCACACCGGCACGAACAGGATGTTCGCCAGCATGTACACCCCGATCGCGGGCGGGGCGATCGAGGGCTGGCGCACCACGTACTCGGCGACGTAGGGCGTGAGCACGCCGATCGTCGCGCCGCCCAGGCTCTCGATGCCGAACACGACCAGCAGCAGGCGCGCGTGCGGGTTGCGCAGCACGTCGCGCAGCGCCGCGTAGGGCCGCGTCGCCCCCCGGCCCTGGAACTCGGGCCGCTCGCGCACGCGCGCGATCATCCACAGCGTGGCGAGCGCCGTGCACGCCGACGCGCCGAGCCCGAGCCAGAAGATGGTGCGGCGCTTGTCGTCGGAGCTGCCCAGCGCCTGCAGCCCGGCCACCGCGGCGAACGAGCCGAGCGTCCACAGCACGTGCCGGCCACCGAAAATGCGGGTGCGGTCGTGGTAGCTGTCGGTGAGCTCCGCGCCCAGCGCGGTGTGCGGGATCATGAACGCCGTCGACGAGGTGTAGAACAGCACCACCATCAGCGACATCCAGACCACCAGGAACGTCGGGCTGGCCTCTCGCGGCGGCGACCACAAGAGCACGAAGGTCGCCGCCAGCGGGAAGATCGAGCCGAGCAGCCACGGCCGCCGGCGCCCGAAGCGCGTGTTGGTGCGGTCCGAGAGGTAGCCGGCGATCGGGTCCGCGATCGCATCCCAGAGCGCGCGCCCGAACAGCAGGATCGTCCCCATCACCGCCGCCGACACGCCCAGCACGTCGGTCGCGAACTTCATCAGGTAGATCGCGAGCAGCAGGAACATGAAGCCGAGCCCGAAGGTCGGCGCGACGTAGTTCAGGATGGAGGGCCAGGAGAGCGACGGGATCTCGCGCGAGCGCGCGGCAGGGACCTCCGCGACCGGCGCGAGCTGCTGCTCCTGGGCGGTGCTCACGCCCGCAGGCTACCACGCACCGCGCGGGCTAGGGCTCGAGCGTCTCCGAGCGCCCCTCGGCGAGCTCCTCCTCCGCCGGCGGCTCGTCCGGCTCGGCGTCGGGCTCGTCTGCGAGCCCCTCGCGCTCGCCTTCGAGCTCCTCGACCTTGCCGTCGTCCTCCCCGAGCGGAGTCGATTCGGGCACCTCGTCGAACTGCAGCTCGACCGGCCCGTCCGGAGCCGCGAGCAGCTCGACGCGCGGGCCCTCGGACAGGATCTGGTACTGCTCAGGGTGGTACGCGGGCATGGCCTCGACCACCAGCTCGCGGCCGATCCGCGCGGCGACCTTGGCGAGCCCGTCCGCGGCCTCGCCGAGCAGGATCTCGGTCACGGCCGCGTGCGCCTGCACGCGCAGCGTCGCGCCGTGGAGGTAGGTCGCGGCTTTGGGCAGGTCGCGGAAGATCCGATTCGAGATCGTCTGCGGCGACTGCAGGTAGCCCTTGCCCTCGCAGGTCGCGCAGGGCGCGCACAGCTGCTGCTCGAGTGACTCGCGCGTGCGCTTGCGCGTCATCTCGACCAGGCCGAGCTCCGAGATCTTGAGGATGTTGACCTTGGCCTTGTCCTCTCGCAGCGCCTCGGACAGCGCGCGGTAGACCTTCTCCCGGTTCCCCGCGCTCTCCATGTCGATCAGGTCGAGGATGATGAGCCCCCCGAGGTTGCGGAAGCGCAGCTGGTGCACGATCTCGCGCACCGCCTCGAGGTTGGTCTTGAGGATGGTGTCCTCGAGGTTGCGGCCGCGGCCGCCGGTGTAGCGGCCCGTGTTCACGTCGACCGCGGTGAGCGCCTCGCCCTGGTCGAAGATCAGGTAGCCGCCCGACTTCAGCCACACCTTGCGCCCGAGGCCCTCTTCGATCTCGTTCTCGATCTTGACCGCGTCGAACATCGGGCGCGGGTGGTCGTAGTAGCTGATGCGCGGCCGGGGCGAGGCCATGAAGCGCTGCACGAACGCCTGCATCTCGCCGTAGGCGTCGGGGTCGTCGACCACGATCATCTTGGTCTCGTGTGAGGCCATGTCGCGCAGCACGCGCAGGTGCAGCGGCGGCTCGGAGTAGACCAGGGCCGGCGCCTCGCGGATGGCTTCGCGGCGCTTCTGGATCTCGGCCCAGAGGTCGACCAGGTAGTCGATGTCCGCCTTGATGTCGGCCTCGGACACCCCGTGCGAGACGGTGCGCACGATGAAGCCCAGCTCGCGCGGCCGCAGCTTCTCGACGATCGCGCGCAGCCGGCGCCGCTCGCGGTCGCCCTCGATCCGGCGCGACACGCCGACCCGGCTCACCCAGGGCATCAGCACCAAGTGGCGGCCGGGCAGCGAGATGCGCGAGGTGATGCGCGCGCCCTTGGTGCCGAGCGGCTCCTTCGACACCTGCACGACGACCTCGCGGCCTTCCTGCAGCACGTCCTCGATCTGCGGAGGCGCGCCCCGGCCGCGGCGCGAGCGGCCGTGGCCGTTGGCGTCGTCGTCGATCTCCGCGTCGTCCAGGTCCGAGCGGTAGTCCCCGACGTACAGGAAACCGGCGCGCTCGAGCCCGATGTCCACGAACGCGGCCTGCATCCCGGGCAGGACCCGAGTGACCTTACCCTTGTAGATGCCCCCGACGACGTCCCGTTCGTTGGCGCGCTCGATGTGGAGCTCGACGATCTTGTCGGACTCGCGCACGGCGACCCGCGTCTCGCGCGGGCCGACGTTCACGAAGATCTCGTTTCGCATGCAGAATCCCCTCGGGGTGCGCTCGCAGAGCTCCGCTCTTGCGCGCCGGAAGGCGCGCGCTGGAGCTGCGGCGCACCGCAATAAGCGGTGTGATCACGGGCCATTCCGAGGGCAGGGGCTGACCGACGCTCTGCTGCGCGCGTGCGGCCAACGGCTACCCTCCTGGAACCTGCGACTCCGTAGGCGGGAACCTCGAAACCGGACCCCGATCGGATTCACTGCCCAGCGGAATTCAAGCCGGACCGTAAAGCACCCCGCCCGGCCGGTCAATGCACAGCCGTGACACCGTGACCCCGGACACCTGCGACGGGCAAATGCCCTGGCGGGTCCGTGCGTTGAGACAATCTCCCGATCGGCTAAGGTACCGGTCCATGCTGGACGCGGCCGTCCTGGTGTTGAATCGGTCATTCCTGCCGATCCACGTCACCTCGGTGCGGCGCGCGTTCATCCTGCTCTACCAGGGCCTCGCCCGCGCGGTCGACGAGCGCTACGACACGTTCGACTTCGAGGGCTGGCGCAAGCTGATCGTCCGCGGCGGCGACCACTCCGTGGGCACCGTCGGCGGGCGCATCCGCGTGCCGCGCGTGGTGCAGCTCGCGGTCTTCGACCGCGTGCCGCGGCGCCACGTGCGCTTCTCGCGCACGAACATCTACGCGCGCGACCGCAATACCTGTCAGTATTGCGGCCGGCGCAAGACACGGGCCGAGCTCAATCTGGACCACGTGATCCCGCGCTCGCAGGGGGGGCGAACGACTTGGGAGAACGTGGTCTGCAGCTGCGTGGAGTGCAATCGGCGCAAAGGAGGACGCACGCCGCGCCAGGCGCGGATGCGGTTGTTCCGCGCGCCGCAGCGTCCGCGCTGGACTCCGATCGTCGGCATGGTCCCCCCAGGACAAACACACCCCGAATGGGGTCCATTCTTGTCGATCCTGGATGCGCCGGACCGGAACACCGAGCTGGCTGAGCACTAGACGGGGCGAGGGCGAAGTCCCCGGACGCGACGACGAGTTCGCCGCGACACCACCCAGTGTCGCTCGGATCTGGGCGGTCGGCGGCGGCAAGGGCGGCATCGGTAAGAGCTTCCTGGTCTCGAACCTCGCCACCGTCGCGGCGCGCTCGGGCAAGCGGGTGATCCTGATCGACGCCGACCTCGGCGGCGCCAACCTGCACACCTGCCTGGGCGTGCGCGCGGGCGAGCGTGTGTCGCTCTCCGACTACTTCGAGGAGCGCGTGCTCGAGCTCGAGAAGGTCGCGATCGAGACGCCCATTCCGGGACTGCGGCTGATCCTCGGGGCGCTCGGACACACCGGCAAGGCGGAGACCACCCAGGAGCAGCGCAGCGCGCTGATCAAGGCGGTGCGGCGGCTGCCCGCCGACCTGGTGATCTTCGACCTGGCTGCGGGGACCGACCGCTCCACGATCGACTTCTTCCTCGAGGCCGACGACGGCTTCGTGGTCACCACGCCTGAGCCGACCGCGATCGAGAACGCCTACGCGTTCCTGCGCGCGGCCTACTACCGGAAGCTCGCCGGTGCCTTGTCCGAGTCGAACGTGCGCGAGGTCGTGCGCATCGCCATGGACCAGCGCAACGAGCGGGGCATCCGCACGCCGAGCGACCTGCTCGGCGAGATCGACCGGCTCGACCGCGCCGAGGGCGACCGCTTCCGCCGCCTGCTCGAGACCTTCCGGCCGCACCTGGTGGTCAACCAGGTGCGCGACACCGAAGAAGTGAAGATGGGGTTCTCGATCACCAGCGTGTGCAAGAAGTACTTCGGCATCGACATCGACTACGCGGGCTACATCTGCTTCGACGACAACGTCTGGCGCTCGGTGAAGGACCGCCGGCCGCTCGTGCTGGCGTACCCGGGCTCGGACGGCGCGCTCTACGTGCGCCGGATCGTGAAGAAGCTGTTGGGAGCGTGACGTGATCCCGCTGGGCGAACAGAGCTATTACGACCTGCTCGAAGCGCCGTCCGAAGGCACGCCGCAGCAGATCGAGCGCGCCTACCGGATCGCGCGGGCCACCTACGCGCCGTCCTCCACGGCGACCTACTCGGTGTTCTCGGCCGACGAGTGCGCGTCGATCCTGCGCCGGATCGAAGAGGCCTACGCGGTGCTCTCGGACGCGCGCCTGCGCCGCGAGTACGACGCGCGGCTGCGCCGCGTGGACCCGCGCGCGCCCGTGGCGACCGGGCCTGCGCCGGCTGCTGCCGCGCCGGCTCGGACGGCGCGCCCCGCGCCGCCGCCCCGCCCGGAGCCGCGCGCGCTCGACAGCGAGATCGAGGGCGGGCTCGCGCCAGAGAACGGCGTCTTCGACGGCTCCGTGCTGCGGCGCATCCGCGTCTCGCTCGGCATCGAGCTCGAGGAGATCTCGGCCACCACCAAGATCAACGAGCACCACCTGCGCGCGATCGAGGGCAACGCCTACCCGCAGCTCCCGCCGCCGGTCTACCTGCGCGGCTTCCTGAAGCAGATCGCGCGCTGCCTGTCGCTCGACGCAGGCGCGGTCGCAGACAGCTACACTGCGCGCATGCGGGAGACCTCCGCCAGGCACGGCTGATGGACCGCGTCCACACCCCCGAGCGAGCCCGCCGGCTCGCGCGCGTGCTGATCTCCGACGTCGCCGCCTACGCGGGCGACCAGGTGCGCATCGGGCTGGAGAAGGACGACCTGTTCGAGCGGCTCGCCCCCGAGATCGAGCGCGCGCGCACGTTCTACCTCTACCACGTCGATCCCGCCGTGGCCGAGCGCGCGCGCCTGTTCGACTTCGCGCTGGTCGACGTGCTGGTCTACGGCAGCCGGCGCGTGCAGACCCACATCTGGTGAGCTTCGCCCACCGCGTGCCCGCCGCGCTCGCAGGCCAGCGGCTCGACGCGGCGCTCGCGAAGCTCGAGCCGGCGCTCTCGCGCGCGCAGCTGCGCAAGCTCGTCGAGAGCGGCCGCGTGACCGTGGGTGGCGCGGTGGTGAAGCCGGCGCACAAGCTGCGCGCGGGTGACGAGATCGCGGGCGAGCTGCCCGAGCCGCCGCGGCGCGAGCTCGCCGCCGAGGCGCTCGCGCTCGCCGTGCTGTACGAGGACGAGGACGTGCTGGTCGTCGACAAGCCTGCGGGGCTGGTCGTCCACCCCGCGCCGGGGCACGCGGGCGGCACGCTGGTGAACGCGCTGCTGCACCACTCGGCGCGTCTGTCCGGCGCGGGCGGAGCCGACCGCCCCGGCATCGTGCACCGCCTCGACAAGGACACCTCGGGCGTCCTCGTGGTCGCGAAGAACGACGCCGCACACGCCGCGCTCGCGGCGCAGTTCAAGCTGCACTCCGTGCTGCGCGAGTACCTGGCGCTCGTGCGCGGTCTCCCGCGCACGGCCAGCGGCACGATCGACGCGGCGATCGGCCGTCACCCGAGCGACCGCAAGCGCATGAGCACGCGCGCGCGCGTCGCGCGCGCCGCGGTCACGCACTGGCGGGTCGAGCGCCGCCTGCGCGATGCTGCGCTCCTGCGCGTCCGGCTCGAGACCGGCCGCACGCACCAGGTGCGCGTGCACCTGGCCTCGATCGGCCACCCGGTGCTGGGCGATCGCGTCTACGGCGGGCGGCGCGCCGCGGCGGCGCCGCTCGCGCCCGCGCGACAGGCGCTGCACGCGGCGGTGCTCGGCTTTCGCCACCCGAGCAGCGGCGTCGAGCTGCGCTTCGAGTCGCCGCTCCCGGCCGACCTCGCCGCCGCGCTCGAGGCGCTCGGGTGAGCGCGCCGCCGTTCGAACGCGCGGCCGTGCTCGACGGGCTTGGCCTCGAGCACGGCTTCGGCGCGCTCGGCTCGGCCGAGGCTGCGCCACGGGACGTCGCGTTCGTGCGCCAGGTGCACGGCGTCGCGCTGGCCCGCGCGCCCTTCGCCGGCCGGCCGGAGGCCGACGCGCTTTGGAGCGACGCGCCTGGCGCAGCCGTCGGCGTGGTCACGGCCGACTGCGTGCCGATCCTCCTGGCGCACCGCGAGGGGACCTTCGCCTGCGCCATCCACGCCGGCTGGCGCGGAAGCGCTGCCCGCATCGCGGTGCGCACCGTGCGCGCGCTGGCCCGGGCGACCGGCTCCCCGCCCGCGGCGTTCGTGGCGGCGATCGGGCCGCACATCGGCCCCTGCTGCTACGAGGTCGACGGACCCGTGCTGGCCGCGATCCCGGAGCGCAGCGTGTTCCGACCCGGGCGCGAAGGGCACGCCCAGCTCGACCTGTTCGCGCTGAACCGCCTGCAGCTCGTCGGCGCGGGCGTGCCGGCGCGTGCGATCGAGCGCGTGGGCGGCTGCACCGCCTGCAGCCCGGGCCGCTACGCCAGCTACCGCCGCGACCGGACCGCCGGCCGGCTCGTCCACTGGCTGCGGGTTCCGGGGCGCGCCGAGTAGACAGGGGGCCCGGCCGGGACTATCGTGCGCGCTCCCATGAAGCCGGAGATCCATCCCGAGTACAAGCTGGCCCGCGTGCACTGCGCCTGTGGGAACGAGTTCGTGACGCGCTCCACCGCCCACGAGATCCGGGTGGAGATCTGCTCGAACTGCCATCCGTTCTTCACCGGCAAGCAGAAGATCGTGGATACGGCCGGCAAGGTGGACCGCTTCCGGCGCCGCTACGAGAAGAAGAGCTAGCGCCCCCACCGGTTGTCCCTCGCCCCGCCGGGTCCGTCGTGGCTAACCTGTCCCGACTGGAATTCCCATGTTCGAGCGGATCAGTGAAATCGAGGCGCGCTACCAGGAGCTCGAGGATCGCCTCGCCGAGCCCGCGCTCGTCCGCGACCCGCAGAAGCTGCGCGAGCTGACCCAGGAGCTCGCGGGACTGCGCGAGCTGGTGAACGCGTATCGCGAGTGGAAGCGCGTCGGCGCCGCGCTCGCGGAGAACGAGGAGCTCGCCAACGACCGCGACGCCGGGATCCGCGAGCTGGCGAAGGCCGAGCTGCCCGAGCTGCGCGCGCGCAAGGACGCGCTGGAAGCTTCATTGAAGAAGCTGCTCGTGCCGCGCGACCCGCGCGACCAGAAGAGCGTCGTGCTCGAGATCCGCCCCGGCACCGGCGGCGACGAGGCGTCGATCTTCGCCGCGGACCTGTTCCGCATGTACACGCGCTACGCGCAGAGCCGCGGCTTCACCGTGGAGCTCTTGTCGTTGAACGAGACCGAGAGCGGCGGCGCGCGCGAGGTCGTGGCGAACATCTCCGGCCACGGCGTCTACGGCCGGCTCAAGCATGAGAGCGGCGTGCACCGCGTGCAGCGCGTGCCGGTGACCGAGTCACAGGGGCGGATCCACACCTCGACGGCGACGGTGGCGGTGCTGCCCGAAGCCGACGTCGCCGACGTCGAGATCGACGAGAAGGACCTGCGCATCGACCGTTTCCGCAGCGGCGGCCCGGGCGGGCAGAGCGTGAACACCACCGACTCGGCGATCCGCGTCACACACATTCCGACCGGTCTGGTCGTCCAGTGCCAGGACGAGAAGTCCCAGCACAAGAACAAGGCCAAGGCGATCAAGGTGCTGCGCGCCCGGCTGCTCGACCTGGAGCAGCGCCGGATCGACTCCGAGCGAGCGGCGGAGCGCAAGGGCCAGATCGGCACGGGCGACCGCAGCGAGCGCATCCGCACCTACAACTTCCCGCAGAACCGCGTCACCGATCACCGCGCAGGAGTCACTCTGCACCAGCTGGACCGCGTGATGGAGGGCGAGATCGACGAGCTGCTCGAGTCGGTCGCGACCCACCTCGAAGCCGAAGCGCTGAAGGAGAGCGCATGAGCGCCGCGGAGTGGACGCGCATGGAGCTCTTGCGCTGGACGGCGGACTTCTTCCGCCAGCACGGCGTGGCGCAGCCGCGGCTCGACGCGGAGCTCCTGCTCGCGCACGTGCTCGGCGGCTCGCGCATGGACCTGTACCTCGCGTTCGAGCAGCCGCTCGCCGAGGCGGAGCGCGCGCAGTACCGCGAGCTGGTGCGGCGCCGCGCGAAGGAGCGCGTGCCGGTCGCCTATCTGACGGGGAAGCGCGAGTTCTGGTCGCTCTCCTTCCGGGTCAGCGAGGACGTGCTCATTCCGCGCCCGGAGACCGAGACCCTGGTGCAGGCGGCGCTCGACCAGAAGCCGCGGCGCGTGCTCGAGCTCGGCACGGGCTCGGGCTGCATCGCGGCTGCGCTGGCGCGCGAGCTGCCGGGGGCGGAGATCGTGGCGGTCGACGTCTCGCCCCGCGCGCTCGAGCTGGCGCGCGAGAACCTGGCGGCGCTCGGGCTCGGCGACCGGGTGGAGCTCGTGCTGGCCGACGGCCTGCGCGACCTCGAGCCCGCGGGCAGGTTCGACCTGGTGGTCTCGAATCCGCCCTACGTGGCCAAGGCCGAGCTCGAGACGCTCGTCCCCGAGGTGCGGCACGAGCCGCTCCTGGCGCTGGACGGGGGCGTCGACGGGCTGGATCTGATCCGGCGGCTGTGCGCCGAGGCGCCCGCGGTGCTGGAGCGGCCGGGCGCGCTGGCGCTCGAGGTCGGTGCCGGCCAGGCCGCCGAAGTCGGCGAGCTGTTGCGCCGATCGGGAGCAGCGGGAGTCGAGACGAAGTCAGACCTGGCCGGGATCCCGCGCGTGGTCCTCGGCCGCTTCGCGGAGGCGGGCTAGTGGACCAGTTCCGGATCGAAGGGGGCGTGCCGCTGCGCGGCGAGGTGCAGGCGAGCGGCTCGAAGAACTCCGCGCTCGCGCTGATGGCGGCGTCGCTGCTCAGCGACGAGCCGGTCACGCTCGCGAACGTCCCACGCGTGCGCGACCTCGACACCATGGCCCGGATCCTGGGCGCTCTCGGTATCCGCAGCGGCTGGGAGAGCGCCGACGCCCTGCGCATCGACGGCGGCACGCCGAGCCGGATCGAGGCCCCGTACGATCTGGTCCGCACCATGCGCGCCTCGTTCATGGTGCTGGGCCCGCTGCTCGCCCGCTGCGGGCACGCGCGGGTGTCGCTGCCCGGCGGCTGCGCGATCGGCGCGCGGCCGGTCGACCAGCACCTGAAGGGAATGGAGGCGCTCGGCGCGAAGATCGAGCTCGAAGGCGGCTACGTCGAAGCGCGCGCCGACAGGCTGCGCGGCGGGCGTGTCGTGTTCGACGTGCGCACGGTGAACGGCACCCAGAACGTGCTGATGGCGGCGTGCCTCGCCGACGGCGTGTCCGAGATCGAGAACGCCTCCTGCGAGCCCGAGGTCCAGGAGCTGATCGCGGTGCTGCGCGCGATGGGCGCGCGGATCGACCAGGCGAGCTCCGAGCACCTGATCGTGCAGGGCGTCTCCCGGCTCGCGGGGGTCGAGCACTTCGTCGCCGGCGACCGCATCGAGGCGGGGACGCTGCTGTCGGCCGGCGCGATGCTGCCCGAGGGCGATGTTCGCGTCACCGGCATCGTCCCCGATCACAGCGCGGTCGTGCTCGACAAGCTGCGCGAGGCCGGACTCGACCTCGAGGTAGGTCCCGACTGGGTGCGCGTGCGCCGGCCCGGCGCGTTCCGCGGGCTGCGCGTCAAGACCGCCCCGTTCCCCGGCTTCCCCACCGACATGCAGGCGCAGCTGATGGCGCTGATGACGCAGGCGGAGGGCGTCTCGGCGATCAGCGAGAACATCTTCGAGAACCGCTTCATGCACGTGCCCGAGCTGGTGCGGCTCGGCGCCGACCTCGAGATCGAGGGGCGCACCGCGCTGGTGAACGGCCCGGCGCGGCTCTCGGGCGCGCCGGTGATGGCCACCGACCTGCGCGCGAGCGCGTCATTGGTGCTGGCGGGCCTGGCGGCCAGCGGCGAGACCCGCGTCCGGCGCGTCTACCACATCGACCGCGGCTACGAGCGCATCGAGGAAAAGCTCGCGCAGCTGGGCGGGCGCATCCGCCGCGAAGCCGAGTAGCCGTGGCGCAGGAGATCGAACTCCTCGACGCGAGCGCACCGGACTTCGACGCGCGCTTCGCGCGGCTCGAGCGCCGGCGCGCCTTCGAGCGCGAAGACCTGCAGCAGCGCGTCGCGGCGATCGTGGACGACGTGCGCCGCCGCGGCGACGCGGCCGTGCTCGAGGCCGTCGCGCGCTTCGACGGCATCCGCCTCGAGGCGAGCGAGCTGCGCGTCAGCGACGCCGAGATCCACGGCGCCGAGGCTCAGCTGGGGCCCGATGACGCAGCCGCCCTGGCGCTCGCCGCGGATCGGATCCGCGCCTTCCACGAGCTGCACGTGCCGGCGAGCTGGGACGAGGCCAAGCAGGGCCAGCGGCTGGGACAGTTGGTGCGCCCGATCGAGGCGGTCGGCATGTACGTCCCCAACGGCGTCGCGCCGCTCGCGTCGACGACGCTGATGCTCGGCATTCCCGCTCGCATTGCGGGTGTGACGCGGCGTCAGATGGCGTGCCCCGGGCTCGACCTCCCGCCCGCCGTGCTCCACGCGGCCAAGCTGGCCGGCGTCACGGCGATCTACCGCGTCGGCGGCCCGCCCGCGATAGCGGCGTTCGCGTTCGGCACCGAGTCGATCCCTGCGGTGGACAAGATCGTCGGACCCGGCAGCGCCTACACGCAGGAGGCCAAGCGCCAGGTCTTCGGCCAGGTCGCGATCGATGCGGAGGCCGGCCCGAGCGAGGTGTTCATCGTGGCCGATGACGCGGCCAACGCGGAGTACGTCGCGGCCGACCTGCTGGCGCAGGCCGAGCACGACGAACGCGCCAGCGTGGTGCTCGCCACGCCGAGCGATGCCTTGGCGCGCGCGGTGGAGGCGGCCCTGGCGCGGCAGCTGAAGTCGTTGCCTCGCGCCAAGATCGCCCGGGTCTCCCTGCGCGAGCACAGCGCGCTGGTCGTGACGCGCGACCTCGCCCAGGCCTGCGAGCTGGCGAACCGCTACGGCGCCGAGCACCTCGAGCTGCTGGTGGCCGACCCGGAGCGTTGGCTCGCCGAGATCCGCGTCGCCGGCGCCGTGTTCGTGGGGCCGCTCTCGCCCGTGCCGATCGGCGACTACGCCGCGGGCCCGAGCCACGTGCTCCCGACCGGCGGGACCGCGCGCTTCTTCTCGGTGGTCGGCGTCGAGGACTTCCAGCGGCGGATCAGCCGGATCGAGATCGCCGACCCGGTGTTCGAGCCGCTGGCCCTGGCCGGTAGCCGGCTCGCGCGGCTCGAAGGCCTGGAGGGCCACGCCCGAGCCCTCGAGATCCGGCTCGCGCCCGCGCGGAGGCTGGACCCGAAGCCCTAGATCGGCTCTCTTTCCCGAGCCGAGGAGCGAGATCCATGGAACGCGAAGCCAGCGTGCAGCGCAGAACCCGCGAGACGGAGATCGCCGTCGAGCTCCGCCTGGACGGCGCCGGCGAGGCGCACGTCGAGACCGGGATCCCCTTCTTCGACCACCTGCTGGACTCGTTCGCGCGGCACGGCCTGTTCGACCTGCGCGTGCGCGCCAAGGGCGACCTCGAAGTCGACCAGCACCACACCGTAGAAGACGTCGGCATCGTGCTCGGACAGGCCCTGCGCAAGGCGGTCGGCGATGGCGCGGGCCTGCGCCGTTTCGGCTCGGCGCGCATTCCCATGGCCGACGCGCGGATCCAGGTCGACCTCGATCTGTCGAACCGGCCCTACCTCGTCTACCGGGTGGAGCTGCCGCGCGAGTGGGTGGGCAACTTCGACGCGGCGCTGGTGGAGGACTTCCTCTACGCCTTCTGCATCCACGGCGGGGTCGACCTGCACGTGGAGAAGTCCTACGGGCACAACGTCCACCACATCGTGGAGGGCGTGTTCAAGGGGCTCGGCCGGGCGCTCGACGAGGCCACGACGCGGGACCCCCGCGTCCGCGGTGCGCTCTCGACCAAGGGCTCGCTATGACTGCGCCCGCCGACCGCATCGCGCTGGTCGACTACGGGATGGGGAACCTGCGCAGCGTGGAGCGCGCGTTCGCCCGGATCGGCCAGCCGGTGCAGGTGACCGCACGCGCGGCCGACCTGCGCGCCGCCGACCGCATTGTGCTGCCCGGCGTGGGCGCTGCCCGCGACGCGATGCGCGGGCTCGCCGCCGGCGGGCTCGATGACGCGGTCCGGGAGCACATCGCCGCTGGGAGGCCCTACCTGGGGATCTGCCTCGGGCTGCAGGTGCTGCTCGACGAAGCCGACGAAGGGGGGATCGGCGCCTGTCTCGGCGTCATTCCGGGACGTGTCGAGCGCTTCCCCGCGTCGATCGGGCTGGCGATCCCGCACATGGGCTGGAACCTGGTGAAGCTCGAGCGGCCGCATCCCGTGCTGGCCGAGGACTACTTCTACTTCGTTCACGGCTACCGCGCGACGCAGGTTCCCGCCGCGCACGTCTACGCCACGACCGACTACGGCGAGAAGTTCCCGGCTGCGATCGGCCGCGGCTCGTGCGTCGCCGTGCAGTACCACCCGGAGAAGAGCCAGCGCCCCGGCCTTGAGCTGCTCGAGCGCTTCTGCGCTTGGCGGCCGTGACGCGCCTCGCGGCGGTCGCCGCCGCCTGGCTCTGTCTCGCCTGCGCGCCTCCGATCCGGACCGAGCTTCCCGAGCAGGGGCCGCACCCGCCCGTGCACAAGCTGGCCCTGGCGGGGATCCAGGCCGACCCCCTGCTCGTCACTCCGGTGCCCGATGACGCACCGGTCCTGGTCACCGGGCGCGTCGCGGCGGCGATCCAGTCGGAGACGAAGCTCGAGCTGGTGCCGGAGGGCGAGTCCGACGCCGTGCTCTCCGGGCTCCTGCTCCGCTACCTGGAGCGCGACGGCAGCGCCAGCGGCGTGCGCCGGCCGGCGTCGGTCTGGTTCGAGCTCCAGCTGCGCGACAAGAGCGGGGCGGTGCTCTGGAGCGGCACCTACGAGGAGACCCAGGCCGCGCTTTCGGACGACGTGGGCTCGCTGCCGCGCGTGTGGGAACGCCGCTTCCGCTGGGTCACGGCTGCCGATCTCGCCGACTACGGCGCCCGCATGCTGGTGCGCGAGCTGCAGAGAGAGATCGACACGTGGAGCTGATCCCCTCGATCGACCTCCGCGGCGGTCGCGTCGTGCGGCTCGAGCAGGGAGACTACGCGCGCGAGACCGTCTTCGACGCGGATCCCGTGGCCCAGGCGCGTCGCTTCGCCAGCGCGGGGGTCGCCCGCATCCACATCGTGGACCTCGACGCCGCGCGCGACGGGGGCGCCGGCAACGAGGCGTTGATCCAAGCCGTGCTCGCCGCGTGCCCCGGCACGAAGATCCAGCTCGGGGGCGGCATGCGCTCGCGTGCGCGCATCGACGCGGCGCTCGCCGCCGGGGCGGACCGCGTCGTGGTCGGCACCGCCGCGCTGGAAGAGCCCGACATGGTTCGCGACGCGGCGAAGGCGTATCCGGGGTGCGTCGTGCTCGGGCTCGACACGCGCGGCGGGCGCGTCGCGGTGCGCGGCTGGCGGGAGACCTCGGCGCAGGGTCCCGAGCAGCTGCTCGGTCGCTTCGCGGGCGTGCCGTTCGCCGCGGTCCTCCACACCGAGATCGGCCGCGACGGGCTGCTGCAGGGGCCGGACATCGAGGGCACCGCGCGCCTCGCGCGCAGCACCGACCTGCCCGTGATCGCGTCGGGCGGAGTCGGCTCGATCGACGACCTCGAGCGGCTCGCGCGGACCGGGGTCATCGCGGCTGCGATCGTGGGCCGCGCGCTCTACTCCGGCGCGATCGCGCTCGACCAGGCGCTGGCGAGGCTCGCGTCGTGCTGACCAAACGCATCATCCCCTGTCTCGATGTGAAGGACGGGCGGGTCGTGAAGGGCGTGCAGTTCGTCGAGCTCACCGACGCGGGTGACCCGGTCGAGGTCGCGGCCGCATACGATGCGCAGGGCGCGGACGAGATCTGCTTCCTCGACATCAACGCCTCGCACGAGAACCGCGGCACGCTGCTCGAGCTGGTCGAGCGCACCGCCGATCGGCTGACCGTGCCGTTCTCGGTGGGCGGCGGCGTGCGCTCGCTCGACGACGTGCGCGCGCTGCTCCGCGCGGGCGCGGACAAGGTATCGGTGAATTCGGCCGCGCTCGCGCGGCCCGAGCTGATCGCCGAGACCGCCGAACGCCTCGGCTCGGCGAACCTGATCGTCGCGATCGACGCGCGCCGGCGCGACACGGCGAACCCGGCGAACGGCTGGGAGGTCTTCAGCCACGGTGGCCGTCGGTCAACGGGGATGGACGCGGTCGAGTGGGCGGCGCGCGCGGAGTCTCTGGGCGCCGGCGAGATCCTGCTCACCAGCATGGACCGCGACGGCACCCGCGACGGCTACGACCTCGAGCTCACTCGCGCAGTGACTCGGAGCGTGCGCATCCCGGTGATTGCGTCGGGCGGCGCCGGCACGCTCGAGCATCTCTACCAGGGCCTCGATGACTCGCCGAGGGGCGGCGGCGCGTCGGCCGTACTCGCCGCGAGCATCTTCCACTTCGGTGTGTACCGCGTGCCCGAGGCCAAGGAATTCCTGGCCTCGAAGGGCGTGCTGGTCCGACCGGTCCGTGCTCCTTCCGCCTGATTTGGTCGGACCAATTGCTTTATTCGAGCTTGCGACAGGCTGTGTATTGCGCGCCGCAAAAACCGTGTGCTAGGTTCTCCCGCCGTTCGGTTGGACTCCTAAGTGTCTGAACCATAAGGACTTTCCGGAAGCCATCCGGAAGCTCGGAAGTTGGATCCAACCGGTTGCTGCCGACACCCCCTGCGATCGCCGAGCGCCCGGCGCGGGCGAACCCAGGTTTGAAGTGAATTCGAGGGAGACCGTTTGCCTGGTGTGAAGCTGAAGGAGAACGAGTCCTTCGAGAGCGCGCTGAAGCGCTTCAAGAAGCAGTGCGAGAAGGCCGGCCTGATGTACGAGCTCCGCAAGCGCGAGCACTACGAGAAGCCGAGCGTTCGCCGCAAGAAGAAGGCCTTGGCAGCGCGCAAGCGGGCGCTGAAGAAGCTGAAGGCCGCGTATTAGATCGGGAGGGCCCGGGCAGTTGCCTGGGCCCTTTGTTTTCAGGTCTCGTCGAAGTCTCGGACAGTCTCGGAGCGAGGGCGGAGTGGGTCGAATCCCCGAGCAGGTCGTGGCAGAGATCCGTGAGCGCGCCGACATCGTGCAGTTCGTCGGCCGCTACGTGACGCTGCGCCGATCCGGCAGCCGCTACTGGGGGCTGTGCCCCTTCCACGGCGAGAAGACGGCCTCGTTCCAGGTGAACGAGGACAAGCAGATCTTCTACTGCTTCGGCTGCGGCGCCGGGGGCGACGTCTTCGCCTTCCGCATGCGCCAGGAGGGCCTGGACTTCCCCGATGCGGTGCGTGCGCTCGGCCGCGAGCTCGGGATCGCGATCCCGGAAGCCGGGGCCGGCGAGAATCAGGCCGCCGCCGCGCACCGCGCGAACGACGCCGCCTGCGCCTTCTTCCGCTCCGAGCTGCGAGGCCCGAACGGGGGTGCCGCGCGCCAGTACTTGGCGGAACGCGGCGTGACCGAGGACCTGGTCGACCGGTTCCAGATCGGCTTCGCGCCGGCGGGCTGGGACGGGCTGGTCTCGCACCTCCGCCGCGCGAGCGTTCCGCTCGCCGATGCCGAGGCAGCGGGGCTGGTGGCGCGCCGCCAGACGGGTGACGGCCATTACGACCGCTTCCGCTCGCGCGTGGTGTTCCCGATCACGGACCCGAGCGGCCAGATCGCCGGCTTCGGCGGCCGGGCCATGGGCGACGACACACCCAAGTACCTGAACTCGCCCGAGTCGCCCGTGTACAAGAAGAGCCGCGTGCTGTTCGGCCTGGCGCAAGCGCTGGACGCCATCCGCCAGAGCGGGCGCGTGATCGTGGTCGAGGGCTACTTCGACCTGCTCGCGCTCCACCGCGCGGGCCTGCACGAGGCCGTGGCGCCGTGCGGCACCGCGCTCACGCAGACCCATGCGCACCGGATCCGGCGCTACGCGGAAGAGGTGGTGCTGCTGTTCGACGGCGACGCCGCCGGTCAGGCCGCCTCGGAGCGCGCGCTACCGGTCCTCTTGGCCGAGGGCCTGCGCGTGCGGGCCGCTTTCCTGCCGCTGGGCGACGATCCCGACACGCTGCTCGCCAAGTCGGGCGTCGCGGCGCTGCGCAGCTGCGTGGACAGCGCGGTGCCGTTGCTCGACCACCTGATCGAGCGCGCGCTGAAGGATGCTGCGGGCCACGCCTGGGCCGCGGCCGATGCCGCGCGCAGCCTGGCGCCCTATCTGCGGGCGATCGGCGATCCGGTCGAGCGCGCCGCCTACGTGCGCCAGCTCTCGAGCCAGCTCGAGATCCCGCCCGCCGCGCTGGACGAGGCGCTGCGCCAGGGCGCGGGCACCGCGCACGCCGTCTCGACCCCGAGCCCCGCGCGCGCCGGCGCAACCGCCCGCGGCGTCGAGGCCGCAGCCGGGCGGGCAGCGCGCGAGCTCGAACCGGCGGTTCGCGGTCTCGTCGCCGCGCTCGCGGCCCATGCCGACCTGGCGCCGCTGTTCGACGAGCTCGATCCGGCCTGGGTCGCCCCGGGACCCGGCCGCGATCTCCTGCTGCGGCTGCTGGATGCTTCCCGCGCGCACGGCCGCGCCGGCGTGGCGACCCTGCTCACGGCCGACTCCGAGCCGCTGCCCGAAGATCAGCGCAGTCTGCTGCTGCAGCTGTCGGCCGAGCCGGGTCTCGACGACCCGCGCGCCGCCCGGCGCAGCGTCTCCGATTGCATCGCCACGCTCGAGATCGCGGCGCTCGACCGGCAGAAGCAGCAGCTCGACGCCCGCCTCAAGTCCTGCACCGATGTTGCGCAGCTCGACGCGCTGACTCTGGAGATCCAGCGCATCGTGACGCGGAAGCACGAACTGCGGAAGTCGCAGAGTCACCTCTAACTCGTTTTTCCCACGTACTGGCCGAGGAGTTCCCCCCCAATGACGCTCAGCAAGACCCCCAAGACCCCCTCGTCGACGCGCAACGGACGTGCAGCCGTGGCGCCTCCTCCGCTCGCCGGCGCTCCGATTCCGCAGAGGCCCGAGCGCAAGCCGAACGGCTCGGCGGCCAGGCGCGGCCGGGCTACGCACAACGGTGTCGCGAACGGGTCGAACCAGCCCAGCTTCCGGCAGCTCCTGCGCAAGAGCAAGGAAGTCGGCTTCGTCGACGGCGCGGAGCTCCTGAAGGTCCTGCCCGAGCACCTGCTCGCGGCGCCCGAGCGGCTGGAAGAGGTGCTCGAGCTGTTCCGCCGCCACTCGGTCGCGGTGCGCCAGTGGCAACCGCCAGTGGTGATGCGCAAGCCCGAGACGCGGCGCCGCCAGTCGGGCCCGGAAGAGGTCGAGGGCTTCCGCTCCAACGACCCGGTGCGCGTCTACCTGCGCGAGATGGGCGCGGTGTCGCTGCTCACGCGAGAGGGCGAGGTCGAGATCGCCAAGCGCATCGAGGCCGGTGAGAACTCCGCACTGGCCGAGATCCTGAAGTCGCCGCTCGCCGCCGAGAAGCTGCTGAACGACGGCGACGAGATCCGCCGCGGCAAGCGCGACGTGAAGGACATGTTCCCGCCGATCGCCGAGGGCGAGACCGAGACGCTCGACGACAAGAAGCAGAAGTACCTGCTCGCGCTCACCTCGCTGCGCCGCTCGCAGGCCGACGTGGCCCGCCGGCTGCGCGTGCTGTCGAACGCGCGCACCAGCCGCGACACGCGCGCGCGGCTCGAGGCCGAGGTCGAGGAGATCCGCCTGCGCAACGCGCAGCGCATCCGCGAGACCGGCATCCTGAAGGAGTCGATATACTCGCTGGCCGACGAGATCCGCCGCTTCATCGCGGCGATCGAGGAGCAGGGCCAGGTGATCGCAGGCATCCTGCACCCGTTCGGGCTGGCGAAGGCCGACGACTTCCTCGCGCTCGCGGCGCAGTCGCGCCGGCGCTCCATGCCCGGCAAGAAGGCGCTGGTGCAGCTCGGCGGCGATCCCGAGGCGGTGCTCGTAGCCGAGAAGGACGTGGTCGCGGTGCAGCGCAAGGTCGAGGTCCTCGAACACGAGGCGCGCTGTACGGTCGACGAGGCGCGCCAGTCCCTGGTCCGCTTCCAGATCTCCAAGGAGCGCGCGGGTCAGGCCAAGAGCGAGCTGATCGAGGCGAACCTGCGGCTGGTGGTGTCGATCGCGAAGAAGTACACGAACCGCGGCCTGCAGTTCCTGGACCTGATCCAGGAAGGCAACATCGGCCTGATGAAGGCCGTCGACAAGTTCGAGTACCAGCGCGGCTACAAGTTCTCGACCTACGCCACCTGGTGGATCCGCCAGGCCATCACCCGCGCGATCGCGGACCAGGCGCGCACCATCCGCATCCCGGTGCACATGATCGAGACCATGAACAAGCTGGTGCGCGCGCAGCGCTACCTGGTGCAGAAGCTCGGCCGCGAGCCGGCGCCGGAAGAGATCGCGGAAGAGATGGAGATGCCGCTCGAGAAGGTGCAGATGGTGCTCAAGATCGCGAAGGAGCCCATCTCGCTCGAGACGCCGATCGGCGAGGACGAGGACTCGCATCTGGGCGATTTCCTCGAAGACAAGAAGCGCCTCTCGATCACCGACGAGGTCATCCAGCGCAACCTCGCCGCGCACACGCGCAAGGTGCTCTCGACGCTCACCCCGCGCGAGGAGAAGGTGCTGAAGATGCGCTTCGGCATCGGCGAGCGCTCCAACCACACGCTGGAAGAGGTCGGCCAGGACTTCGCGGTCACCCGCGAACGCATCCGCCAGATCGAGGCGAAGGCGCTGCGCAAGCTGCGCCACCCCTCGCGAGCGCGGGTGCTGCGCGCGTTCGTGGACTAGCGCCGCGACTGTGCACTGAGTCCTAAACCGGGCTGGCGAAATGCCCGAAGATTCCCTCATGAAGCGGGGAATCTCGGGGCGGATCGCGTTGGTTGCGGCTTGTCTTGCGTGGGCCTGTGCGACCGGCGGGGGCATGGAGTCGAAGCTCGCACCGTTGTGGCGTGCTGTGTCGCCGACGTCGGATGCGAACCGGCTGCGGATCGAGCCGCTGAACGCCGTCGCGCGCCTCGGCGAGAGCGCGCACCTCTCGGTGTTGAGCACGCAGTCGGTGGCGGCGAGCTGCCAGACGGCCGACGGCGACGGGCTGGGCGGCGACGCGCAGGGACTGGTCGTGCCTTCGCCGGCCGTGCCGGCGCCGATCGAGGTGATCTGCAAGGCGGGTGACGCGCAGGCGCGCGCGCAGGTCACCTTCACCGACTCCAAGACCCTGCCGGTCTCGGATCCCTACGCCGGCGGCGTGGTGCTGTTCAAGCTGCGCGAGCTCGACAAGCCGTTCACCGACGGAACGGCGCGGAAGTCGCTGGGCCTCCGCTCGCTCGATGCGAAGCTCGCGACGCTGGGCGCCGAAGTGATGCCGGCCTTCCCGTTCGACCGCACCGGCACGCGCGACGCGGTCGGGCTCGGGCTGTGGGTGGTGATCGACCTGCCACCCGGTGTGAACTTCTACCAGGCGGTGAGCTGGCTGCGCAGCGACCCGGAGATCTTCGCGGAGAGCTACCTGCCCGAGGACGGCGCGTATCTGCGCGTGGCGGCGACGGCCGACTGGCCGAAGGCGTTCGCGGCGGTGACGCGTGCGACCGATCCCGACGCGGATGCGTACCAGAAGCAGGTGCAGATGGCGGCGCAGAAGCGCGCGATGCCGACGCAGGCGTCGTCGGACCTCGCGGCGATCGGCGCGCCGCAGGTGTGGAGCGAGGAACAGGGCGAGGGCATCCGCCTCGCCGTGATCGACACCGGCGTCGACATCGACCACGCCTCGCTGCGGCCGAACCTGGTGCAGAAGGCCAGCGAGCGCGCGGGCGACGACTTCGACGGCAACGGCGTGCCCGGCGACGAGTACGGCGTGAACCTCTCCGACCTCGCGATCGCGCACGGCGGCGCGGGCACGCGCCTGGCGCTGGGGCTCGCGACCAACGTCTCGGACTGGGCCGGCGCCGAGGAGCGCACGCGCCACGACTGGGGTCACGGCACGGCGATCGCGTCGATCGCCGCCGGCTCGGGCGCGGGTACACGGATCGGTGTCGCACCGCGCGCGCAGATCCTGCCCGTCGACATCCAGGAGAACCTGCGCACCAGCCTGACCCAGCGCAGCGGCGACGATCCGCGCATGTCGAACGCCGACGGGCCGGTGCGGCCGCTGCGGCCGATGTCGGTCTGGGCGCGCGCCGCGGGCATCGCCTACGCGGTGGGCGAGCGCGCGCGCGTGGTCACCTGCGCCTGGCCCGGGCAGCAGGCGAACTGGATCCTGCACGACGCGCTGCTCTTCGCCGAGGACAACTGCGCGATCGCCGTATGCGGCCCCGGCGACGAGCCGGCAGCGGCGGGCAGCTACCCGTCGCACTGGCGCGAGTCGTGGCTGCGCCGCAACGGCGGCGACACCGGCGTGGTCTGGGATCCGTGGACGGGCCAGGACGTGGGAAGCACGCTGCTCCGGCCGTTGCGCGCGCTGGTCGTGGCCGAGGTCGCGCCGAGCGCGGGCGCCGAGGCGGACCTCGTGCTGCCCCAGCCGGGCGGCAGCCGGCTCGCGATCGACGGCGCGGTTTCGAATCCCTGGAACGACGGCACCAGCATCCCCGACAAGCGCACCGCGCCGGTCACCGGGTCCGCGGGCGCAGTCGGGCTCGCAGCCGGGGCCGCGGTGCTCGTCACCGGCGTGCGCCCCGACCTCGAGCCGCTGGCCGTGCGCCAGGCGCTGGTGCAGGGCGCGGTGAAGTCGGCGACCGGGCCCGCACTCTCGGTGCCGAACGCGATTGCGGCCACGGGCCAGATCGAGGAAGGCATCTGTCGCGTGCTCGAGCGCCGCGATCCGCGCCGCGAGGCGATGCCGTCGCCCTGGCCGAAGGTGAAGGTGAAGGTGGACGACCGGCCGCTGCCCTCCGGCAACCCGGAGCAGGCTCCCGCGAGCCGCGATCCGAGCCACGACATGAGCCGCGACCCGAACCGCGAGCCGAACCCGACCTACTGAGCGCGCAGCGCCTCGGCGGTCTCGGCGTCGGCGGGGAAGAACGTCTCGAGCGCGAGCTCGGACAGCGTCACGTCGACCGGCGTGCCGAACACCGTGGTGGTGGAGATGAACGAGAGCGTGCCGCGCTCGGTGCGCAGCTTGAACGGCACCGCCACGCGCTGCGCCAGGGTCTCGCGCTCGGCCGGCGTCCCCGAGCGCACACCGATCGGTGTCGGGTAGCCGCGCAGCTCCTCTTGGAGCGCGATCAGCTGCGGGTCCGCGGTCACCTCGATCTGGCGCTGCAGCCGCGCCAGGAGGTGCGCGCGCCACTCGGCGAAGTTCGCGATGCGCGGCGCGAGGCCCTGCGGGTGGAGCGCGAGCCGCATCACGTTCACCGGCGGCGCCAAGAGCTCCGCCGCCACGCCCGCGAGCAGCGGCGGCACCGCCTTGTTCGAGGCCAGCAGCCTCCAGCGCGCGTCGACCGCCAGCGCGGGGTACGGCTCGTGTCCGACGAGGATGAAGTCCACCGCCTGGCGCGCGGCGCGCAGCGACGGGTCGTCGAGCGGGCGCTCCGCGAACGTCGGCGCGAACCCCGCCGCGGTGAGCAGCACGTTGCGCTCGCGCAGCGGCACGTCGAGGCGCTCGGCCAGGTGCAGCACCATCTCGCGGCTGGGCTGCGCCCGTCCGGTCTCGATGAACGAGAGGTGGCGCGTCGAGATCTCCGCGTCGCACGCGAGCGCGAGCTGGCTCTTGCGCCGGCGCTGCCGCCATGCGCGCAGGAGACTGCCGACCGGAGTCCGCTGGGCCATGCGCACGACGGTATCCGACGGGAAGCGGCGCGCCCATGACCTCGCAGGTAATCGCTTCGCCTCCGTGTCCGGCGTACTTCATGGGGTGAAAGGAGTCCCACCATGAGCAACCCCACCGAGATCGCCGAGCGCTACATCGCCTCGTGGAACGAGCGCGACGCCGCGAAGCGGCTCGACCTCGTCGCCAAGACGTACACCGAGAGCGCGAGCTACGTCGACGCGCACCGCGACGGCAAGGGCCACCCCGGCCTCGCCGCGATGATCGCGGCGGTGCACGAGCGCTTCCCCGACACGTACCGCTTCCGCCTCGCGAGCGAGGTCGAGGCGCACCACGACGTGATGCGCTTCCGCTGGGAGGCGGGCGGCATCCCCGAGGCGCCGCTCCACTTCGGCGGCACCGACGTTTGCGTGATCGCGAAGGACGGACGGCTCCAGTCCGTCACCGGCTTCACCGACTTCGCGCCCAAGCAGAGCTAGAGACCGCGAGACCGAGCCGCCCCGACCAGCGCGAGACACTCGCTGGTCGGGGCCAGGCGGGTGGCTACTCCGGGACCGTCGCCCCCGAGCCGCCGAACTCCTTGGGGAAGTCCTTGAACTTCGGCAGGCCGTCCTTCACCGGCATCACCTTCTCGCCGTAGTGCACGTGCAGCGTCGGTTTGAACATGAAGTCGGGAATGGTCCCCGCCGGCACGTCGGTCATGCCGATCGCGGGATGGCGCACGAACACCGGCGAGCCGCACGAGGTGCAGAAGTTGCGCAGGCTGTTCTCGGTGCGCTTGGTCATGCCGATCTTGTCGGCGCCCTTCTTCACGTTGACCTTCGGCGTCGGCCAGAGCGTCGCGGCGTGGATCGGCGCGCCCAGCCAGCTCCGGCACGAGTTGCAGTGACAGTAGACCTGGGGGCCGGGCTCGCCCTGGAGCTCGACCTCGACCGCGCCGCAGAAGCAGCGGGTCGTGCGGGTTTTCTCGGCCATGCGGGACTCCTTCCGGAAAGAGGGGTCCCGAGCGTACCACCGGAGCACGGCCGTGCTGTGAAGTAGTCGACAGTCGAGCCGAAGGCACGATCGATGCCACGCTAGTGTCCAGGGATGGTGCGGCGTTCGTGGCGTCTCGTCCTGGTCTCCGTTCTCGTGCTCGGCCTGGCCGGCTGCGCGGCGAAGTTCGCCCCCAGCGAAGCGCAGGA
>Ga0318493_10000038_pt1 | contig 24395 bp, 22 predicted proteins | sample GRESIP108b1f23_FD_203294 | JGI IMG/M metagenome (GOLD analysis project Ga0318493, IMG submission 203294) | Tropical soil microbial communities from Luquillo Experimental Forest, Puerto Rico - GRE.SIPMG.108b1f23 | ecosystem: Environmental > Terrestrial > Soil > Tropical forest > Bulk soil...
CGACGCCCTCGCCCCCGGCCACCGCGCCAACGGCCTCGCGCCGCTCGAGCTCGCGCGCTCCGCCGAGCTCGCCTCCGCGGTGCGCCGCGCCTACGCCGGCGATCCGCAGCGGCTCGAGCTGCAGCTCCCCGCCACCCGGCGGATCTACGTCGTCACCGTGGCGCCGCTCGAGCGCGGGGAGGTGCTCGTGCTCCTGCGCGACGTCACCGACCCACGGCAGGCCGCGGCCGCGCGGCGCGACTTCGTCGCGAACGCGAGCCACGAGCTGCGCACGCCGGTGGCCGCGATCCGCGGCGCCGCCGATACGCTCCTCGCGGGAGCGCTCGCCTCGCCCGCCGACGCGCGCAACTTCGTCGCGATGATCTCGCGCCACGCCGACCGGCTCAGCCGGCTCACGCAGGACCTGCTCGACCTGTCCCGCATCGAGTCGGGCCAGTGGGAGATGGCGCTGGGCCGCGTGGAGGTGGCGCCCCTCGTCACGCAGGTGCTGGAGCTGCACGCGCAGACGGCCGCGGAGAAGCGCATCGCGCTCGAGCGCGAGGTCGCGGACGGCATCGCGGTGCGGGGCGACGCGCGCGCCCTCGAGCAGGTGCTCGTGAACCTCGTCGACAACGCGGTGAAGTACACGCCGCCAGGCGGCACCGTCACGGTGCGCGCCGATCCGGGCGACGGCGCGGTGGTGATCGCGGTCCAGGACACCGGGCCCGGCATCGAGCGGCACCACCTCGCTCGGCTCTTCGAGCGCTTCTACCGCGCCGATCCCGGCCGTTCGCGCGAACAGGGCGGCACGGGGCTCGGCCTCGCGATCGTGAAGCACCTCGCGCAGGCGCAGGGCGGCGAGGTGGGCGTCGAGAGCGGGAGCGGCGGCAGCCGCTTCTGGATCCGCCTGCCGGTGGCCTGAGCGCGCCGCGCCGGGTCCCGCTACACCCGCCGATCAGTCCACCCGCGCGGGTTCCCGCGTTCGATCGGCCGACATCTGGGGCTCTCGCGCAAAGGTCACCCCGCCGTCACCGCCCCGTCACACACGCGGACTACACAGACGCAAATCCGAAAAGGAGCCTGAAATCCGATGAAGAAGATCCTTGCGATCCTCGCGGCGCTCGCGGCCGTCCCTGCACTCGCCCAGAGCCCGGTGCTCATCAACGGCGCGGGTGCGACGTTCCCGTACCCGCTCTACTCGAAGTGGTTCGCCGAGTTCAACAAGCTCCACCCGGACATTCGGTTCAACTACCAGGCCATCGGCTCCGGCGGCGGGATCCAGCAGGTCACGAACAAGACCGTCGACTTCGGTGCCACCGACGCCCCGATGAAGGAGGAGCAGCTCGCGGCCGCCCCCGGCACGGTGCACATCCCGACGGTGCTCGGCGCCGTCGTGGTCACCTACAACGCGCCGGTCCAGGAGCTGCGGCTCACCCCCGAGGTGCTCTCGGCCATCTTCCTCGGGAAGATCACGAAGTGGAACGACCCGGCCCTCGCCGCTGCGAATCCGGGCGTGAAGCTCCCCGACATGGAGATCGTGTCGGTGCACCGCTCCGACGGCTCCGGGACGAGCGCGATCTTCACGAACTACCTCTCCAAGGTCTCGCCGGAGTTCGAGAAGGAGGTCGGTAGCGGCACGAGCGTGAAGTGGCCGGGCGGCCTCGGCGGCAAGGGCAACGATGGCGTGACCGGCCTCGTGAAGCAGACCCCGGGCGCCATCGGCTACGTCGAGCTCGCCTACGCGAACCAGAACAAGCTCCCCGTCGCGCTCCTGAAGAACCGCGAGGGGCACTTCGTGAAGCCGACCACCGAGACCACCTCGAACGCCGCCGCCGGCGTCCAGATGCCGGAGGACTTCCGCGTCTCGATCACGAACGCTGCCGGCAAGGACTCGTACCCGATCGCGGGCTTCACCTACCTGCTCGTCCCGTCCGACATCCAGGACCAGGTGAAGGGGAAGGCCCTCGTGGAGTTCCTCTGGTGGGCCGTGCACGATGGGCAGGCTTTCGCGGCGCCGCTCGACTACGCTCCGCTGCCGAAGTCGGTCGTGGAGAAGGTCGCCGCGCGCATCAACACCCTCAAGGTGCAGGGGAAGCCGGTTGCGCTTGGAACGCACCGCTGACGTGACCGGCCCGGTGGGGCGCGCGCCCGTCGCGCCCGCCGGGCCGCTTCTCCCCGCGAACCGCGGGGACCGCTTGTTTGCTGTCGGGCTCACCATCTTCGCCGGCATCGTGCTCCTGATCGCCGGCCTCATCGTGCTCATGCTGCTGCGCGTCGCGCACCCGCTGTCCGCGTCGACGTCGATCGCGAAGTTCATCACCGGGACCGACTGGGATCCCGTCCAGCTGAGCTTCGGGGCGCTGCCGTTCATCTACGGCACCGTCGTGACGAGCATCGTCGCGATCGTGCTGGCGGTCCCGGTCTCGGTCGGGCTCGCCGTCTTCCTGGTCGAGATCGCTCCGGCCCGGGTGCAGCCGATCGTCTCGTTCCTCATCGAGACGCTCGCGGCCATCCCGAGCGTCGTCTACGGACTCTGGGGTCTGTTCGTGCTCGTGCCGCTCCTGCGGTCGCCGGTCGAGCCGTTCCTGCGGCAGGTGTTCGGGTTCCTGCCGCTGTTCCGCGGGCCAGCCATCGGCGTCGGCTACCTCGCCGCGGGGCTCATCCTCGCGATCATGATCCTGCCCACCATCGCGTCCGTGACCATCGAGGTGCTGAAGACGGTCCCGCCGCCGCTGCGCGAGGGGGCGTACGGCCTCGGCGCGACGCGCTGGGAGGCGATCCGGATGGCGGTGCTGCCGTATGCGCGAAACGGCATCGTCGGCGCCGTGCTGCTCGGCCTCGGGCGCGCGCTGGGCGAGACGATGGCCGTCACGATGGTCATCGGCAACTCGCACGAGATCCACGCGTCGCTGTTCGCGCCCGGCTACTCGCTGCCGGCGATCATCGCGAACGAGTTCGCGGAGGCGACCGGGCCGCTGTACGTGGGCGCGCTCGCGGGCCTCGCCCTCGTGCTGTTCGGGATCACCATCGTGCTGAACGCCGTGGCCCGGCTGCTCGTGCACGGCGTCGGGAGCCGGGCGTCCGCATGATGCGCCTCCATCTGCGGAACGCGGTCAACGTCGCCGCGACGATCGCCTGCGGGGCGACCGTCCTCATCGCGATGGCACCGCTCGCCTCGGTGCTCTGGCTCGTCGTGTCGCGCGGCGCGGCGGGCCTCTCGCTCGACTTCTTCACGCACCTCCCGACGCCCGTGGGCGAGCCCGGCGGCGGCGTGGGGAACGCGATCGCGGGCACGGCGTACCTCGTCGGGCTCGCGTGCCTGTTCGGGCTTCCGGTCGGGATCGGGGCCGGGGTGTACCTCGCCGAGCGCGGGGACGGCCGGCTCGGGCATGCGATCCGGTTCACCGCCGAGGTCCTCTCGGGCGTCCCGTCGATCGTCATCGGCATCGTGGCCTACGGGCTCCTCGTCGTCCCGATGCGGCGCTTCTCGGCGCTCGCGGGCGGGATCGCGCTCGCGATCCTCATGGTCCCGATGCTCGCCCGGACGACCGAGGAGCTCGTGCGGCTCGTCCCGCGGTCGCTCCGCGAGGCGTCGCTCGCGCTCGGCGTCCACGAGTGGAAGACGAGCCTCAGCGTGGTGCTGCGCACCGCGCTCGGCGGCATCGTCACCGCCGTCCTCCTCGCCATCTCCCGCGCGGCGGGCGAGACGGCGCCGCTGCTCTTCACGGCGCTCAACAACCAGTACTGGAACGCGAAGCCCGACCAGCCCACGGCCTCGCTCACCGTCCAGATCTACAACTACGCGATCAGCCCCTATGAGGACTGGCACCAGAAGGCCTGGACCGCCGCCCTCGTGCTCCTGCTGCTCGTCGGCTCCCTCAACCTCGCCGCGCGTCTGTTCACCCGCGGGCGCCTGCGCGACGCACGATGAACGACCCCTCGACCAATTCTCCGAAGCCCAAGATCGTCGTCGACCGCCTGAACGCCTGGTTCAAGACGGCGCACGTGCTGCACGACGTCACGCTGTCGATCCCGGCGCTCTCGGTGACGGCCATCATCGGGCCGTCCGGCTGCGGCAAGTCCACCTTCCTCCGCTGCCTCAACCGCATGCACGAGCTGACCCCTGGTGCGCGCGCCGAGGGGACGCTACGGCTCGACGGCCAGGACCTGCTCGCGCGCGGCGTGGACGCCGTGCACCTCCGGCGGCGGGTCGGCATGGTGTTCCAGCGTCCGAACCCCTTCCCGACGATGTCGATCTTCGACAACGTCGCGTCGGGCCTCCGGCTGAACGGAATCGGCGGGGATCACCAGGCGATCGTGGAGCGCTGCCTGCGGCATGCGGCACTGTGGGACGAGGTGAAGGACCGCCTGAAGGGCGCTCCGAGCTCGCTCTCCGGCGGTCAGCAGCAGCGCCTCTGCATCGCGCGGGCGCTCGCGGTGGAGCCCGAGGTGCTGCTCATGGACGAGCCGGCCTCGGCGCTCGACCCGATCGCCACCGCCAAGATCGAGGATCTCATCCACGAGCTCCGGCAGCGCTACACGATCGCGATCGTGACGCACAACATGCAGCAGGCGGCGCGCGTCTCCGACACAACCGCCTTCTTCTACATGGGCGAGCTCGTGGAGGCGGGGGCCACGGAGCAGATCTTCACGAACCCGCGCGTGCAGCGCACCGAGGATTACGTTACCGGGAAGTTCGGGTAAAGGACGGAGATGGCCCCGGCGCATACGGACAAGCAGTACGAGCAGGAGCTGAAGGACCTCCGCGATTTGCTCCTCGGCATGGGCGGCAAGGTCGAGGCGGCGATCGCGGCGTCGGTCCGCTCGATCACAGAGCGGGACGCGGAGCTCGCCCAGCGGGTGCGGGCGAGCGACGTCGAGGTGAACCGCCTCGAGGTGGAGGTCGACGGCGCCTGCCGCCGGATCCTCGCGCTCCGCCAGCCCGCCGCGAGCGACCTGCGCTTCATCACCACCGCCCTCAAGATCGTCACCGACCTCGAGCGGATGGGCGACCTCGCGGTGAACATCGCCGACCGGGCGGTGGACCTCGCCCAGGCGCCGCCCCTGCGGCCGATGCACGACCTCGCCTCGCTCGCCGATCTCTCGGAATCGCAGCTCCGCAAGGCGCTCGACGCGTTCGTGGAGAAGGACGTGCTGAAGGCGGAGGAGGTGATGAAGGGCGACGACCTCCTCGACGCGCTCTACCTCAAGATCTTCAACGACCTGCTCGCGATCATGATGGAGGACTCGCGCACCATCCGCCGCGCCACCTCGCTCATGTTCGCGGCGAAGCACCTCGAGCGCTTCGGCGACCACGCGATGAACCTCGCCGAGATGGTGATCTACATGGTGCGCGGCACCGACGTCCGGCACCCGCGGAGCCGCGCCGTCCCGGAGTAGCGGAGGCGAGCTAGGGCAGGGCGAGCCGCGTCGCCACGCCGGCGCCCGCGCCGACCAGCGCGCCGGCCATGACGTCGAGCGGGTAGTGCGCGCCGAGGTACACGCGCGAGAGCGCGATGCCGACGGCGAGCATGAGCGAGAGCGGCCCCGTGCACGCGTACTCGCCCTGGAGCGCGACCGCCACCGCGAACGCGGCGGCGGAGTGGCCGGAGGGGAAGCTGAAGGCGTCCGGGTTCTCCGCGAGCGCCTCGAACCCCTCGATCGCGTGCGTGGGGCGCCGCCGGTTCAGCGTGCGCTTCACGCCCTGGGCGGCGAGCGCGCCGACCATCGCCGCCACGCCCAGCCGCATGCCGGTGTGGATCGTCCCGCGCGAGCGGAGCGCGAGCCCGGCCCCCACGATCCCGGCACCCGCCACCGTCCACGACCAGCCGTTGCCCGCGAAGGTGAGCGCGAGCGCGATCCGGGTGCGCCACGGCGCGTGGAAGCGGCGCATGCCGAGCAGGAGCGAGGTGTCCCAGCCGAGCAGCCGCGCCAGGGCGGCCGCCCCGCGCGCCACGTCCTTCGTCGCAGCGGCGGTCGCCGCCACAACCTCCTCGGCCACCGCGCCGAGGCCCGTGCCCATCTCGTACTCACCCGCCATCGCGCCCCGCATCCTCCCGGGCCGGCGTGTCTCGCCGGTGTCTCGCGGGCAACGTCTTCATGGCGCGCCGGCCCGTCGAGCCCCGCGCGCGTCGCGGAGCACCGTGGGGTCCACCAGCTCGGAGAGGTCCCCCTGCGGCGCGTAGCCCAGCTCCCGCGCCTGCCGCGCCTGCTCCATGAGCGCGGCCGCGGTGGGATCGTCGGAGGGCTCCAGCCGCGAGAAGGCGTCCTCGATCACCGCCGGGGGGAGCGGGTGGCCGGTCAGCCGCCCGTACTCGGCGTTCGCGGCCTGCGCGAACGCGAGCCGGTCCGCTCTCCAGCGGTGCGTGAGCTCGAGCTGGGCGCGCACGATCGCCACCACGTCGTCGCGCCGGACCTCGAGCGCGCGGCGGCTCGCGACGAGGATGGTGGTCGGAAACTTCCCGCCCGGCCACAGCTTCCGCTCGTCCACCAGGATCTTCCCGTGCGCCTCCGCGACGAGCCGCGCGCCCCACGGCTCCGGCACCCAGGCGCCGGCGAGGTCGCCGCGCGCGAAGAGCTGCAGGATGTCTGGGTTCGAGAGCGGCGTCACGTTCACGCGGCGGGGGCCCTCGCCGATCTCGAGCCCCGCCTTCTTGAGCCAGGTGCGGAGCGCGATGTCCTGCGTGTTGCCGAGCTGCGGCGAGGCGACCCGCTTCCCCAGGAGATCTCGCGGTCCGCGGGCATCCTTCACCACGAGCACCGCGCCGCCGGACGCAGCCCCGGCCACGACGCGGATCGCACCCCGCGAGCGCAGGTAGGCGATCACCGCCGGCCCGGGCCCCACCCAGCAGACGTCCACGTCGCCGGCGAGGAGCGCCTCCATCGCCGCGGGCCCCGCGTTGAACTGGCGGGTCACGATCCGGTCCGCGCCGCCGAGCGCCGCGGCGAAGGCGCCCTCCGAGCTGCCCACGAGCGCCTGCGCGTGGGTGACGTTGGGGAAGAAGGCCAGCCGGAGGGGGGCGCCGGGCGCGGACTGCTGCTTCCTGCAGGCGAGCGCCGCGACCGCGAGCGCGGCGAGCAGGAGCGGTCGCCGTCCGATCACACCGCCTCCATGAGGCCCCAGCGCGAGCGGACGCGGACCTCCACGAAGCGGAACAGCACCTGATCGACGAGCGCCCCGAGGAGCACGATGCAGACCATCACCCCGAGCACCTGCGACGCGTCGAGCACCTCGCGCCCCTGCTGAAGAAGCTGGCCGAGCCCGCCGGCCACGAACAGGAGCTCGCCGGCCATGAGCGCGCGCCAGGCGAAGCTCCACCCGAGCTTCAGGCCGGTGACGATGCCGGGCAGCGCCGCGGGCACGAGCACGCCGGCGTAGAAGCGCCAGCCGCGGATGCCGAGCGTGCCCGAGGCGCGCATCAGGAGCGGGTCCACGCTCATCACGCCGTCCTCGGTGGCGATCGTGATCGCGAGCAGGGAGCCCATCACCACCACGAAGACGATCGCCTGCTCGGAGAGGCCGAACCAGAGGATCGCGAGCGGGAGCCAGCAGATGGACGGCAGCGCCTGCAGCCCGAGCACGACCGGGCGGAGCGCGAGGCGGATGCCCTCGCGGCGCGCGATGAGGACCCCGAGCGGCAGCCCGATGGCGGCGGAGAGGAAGTAGCCCTGCGCGAGGCGGCCCATGGACCGGAGCACCGCCGCGACGAGGCTGCCGTCGCGGGCCATCGAGGCGATGCGCGCGGCGACGGAGGTGGGGCTCGGGAACAGGTACTGCGGCCAGGGCCCGAACCTAGAGGCCAGCTCCCACAGGAGGAGGAGAGCGATCAGGGATGCGAGCTGGAACAGGATCGGCCGTCTCATCGCGCGGCTCCTTGGCCAGCGGCGGCGGGGTCTCGCTGCTCGCCGCCTGCGCGCGGCCGAGCGCGTCGCGGATGCGCCGCGAGAGCGCCACGATGTCCTCGTCGTCCGGATCGCGCGGCCGTGGGATCCGGACCTCGAGATCCTGCAGGACGCGCCCCGGCCGGCCGGCCATCACGATCACGCGGTCGCCGAGCACGAGCGCCTCGCGGACGTTGTGGGTCACGAAGACCACCGTCTTCCGGTCGCGCATCCAGATCGACTGGAGGAGCTCGTGCATCTGGCTGCGCGTCTGCGCGTCGAGCGCGCCGAACGGCTCGTCCATGAGCAGCACGGATGGATCGAGGGCGAGCGCGCGCGCGAGGGACACGCGCATGCGCATGCCGCCCGAGAGCTGGTGCGGGAGGAGGTCCTCGAACCCGGAGAGCTGCACGAGGTAGATGAACTCGCGCGCGCGGCCGTCGGCCTCGCGCCGCGAGAGCCCGCGGGCCCGCAGCGGGAAGGTGCAGTTCTGGAGCACCGTCTGCCACGGGAAGAGGGCCGCCTCTTGGAACATGAGCACGCGGTCGGGCCCCGGGCCGGACACCTCCTCGCCGTCCACGGTGATGTGGCCACCGGAGGGGGTCATGAGGCCCGCGAGCGCGTAGAGCAGGGTCGACTTCCCGCAGCCCGAGGGGCCGAGGAGGCAGACGAACTCCCCGTGGTGGACGTCGATGTCCACGTCCTTCAGCGCCACCACCTCGTTGCGAAAGGTGTGGGCCACCCGCTTCACGGCGATCTTCGCCGGCCCCGCCCGGCGCACCGAAGGGACGAGCAGGCGCTTCGCGCCGAGCCGCTCGCGCAGCCGCTGGCCGAGGTCGCTCCACATCGCCCGGCCAATGTGCACCCACGGCATGTCGTTTGCCCGCTGGATGGCCTGCTCTGTTGGGGGGCGAGGGCCCGCGCCGGTGCGCCCCTCACGAGCGCGCTGGGCATCGTTCCGGCGCGCGGGCGGGCCTCAGAGCCGGTAGACGAGGATGCGGCAGCGCAGCCCGCCGTTTCGCACGGGGGTCTCGCTCGCCGGGGCGACCTCGAGCAGGGCCTCGAGGCGTCGCGTGGGGGCGAGCACCACCGCCGTCCAGCCCGTCAGGCGAGCGAGCAGCTGTCCCAGGGCGCGCCACGCCGGCTCCGCATCGGCGAGGCGATCGCCGTACGGCGGGTTCGTGACGAGCACGCCGCGCCCGGCCGGCACCGTCGCGTCGGCGGCGTCGGTGCGCGCGAACCGGATCGCCTCGGCGAGCCCCGCCGCGGAGGCGTTCTTCTGCGCGAGCCGCAGCGCGCCCTGGTTCCGGTCGGAGGCGTGCACCGCCGCTGGTGGAGCGCGCGGGGTCGCCTCGAGCCGGGCGCGGAGGCGCGCCGTGCGGGCCGGGTCGTGGCCCGGCCAGGTCTCGAACGCGAAGGTTCGGCCGAGCCCGGGCGCACGCCGCGCCGCCAGGGAGGCGGCCTCGATCGCGATGGTGCCGGAGCCGCACATCGGGTCGAGGAACGGCTGGCTCCCGTCGTAGCCGGCGGCCGCGAGGAGGCCGGCGGCGAGCGACTCCCGGAGCGGCGCCGCGCCGACGCGCGCCCGCCAGCCGCGGCGGAAGAGCGGGGCGCCGGCGGCGTCGCGGCTGCCGGAGGCCGTGCGGAGCTTCACCGCGTCGGCGAGCCTCGAGCCGAGGCAGGCGATCGCCACCGCGTCCTCGCCCTCCGCGTCGGCGCCGCCCGGCGTGGGCCGGGCCGCGAGCCCGAGCGCGCGGAGCTCCGCGGCGAGGAACGGCTCGAGCCCGGGGGCGCAGGCGCAGAACACCTTCATGCGCTTCGTATACCGCGGGTCGCGGCGCGAGCCGGCCTCGGGTATCGTGCCGCCGCGTGCGGCTCGCCGGCTACGTCATCCATGGCAACAGCGCCGCGACCCTCGGGCCCTGCCTCGACTCGCTCGCGGCGGTGTGCGACGAGGTCGTCGCGGTGGACTCCTGCTCCAGCGACGGCTCGGCCGAGCTGGTGCGCGCGCGCGGCCTCCGCTCGGTGATTCACCCGTGGGAGGGCTACGGCGCCGCCCGCGCCGAGGCGGTCCGCGCGCTCGGCCCGTGCGACTACGTCTTCTTCCTCGACTCCGACGAGTACCTGCTGCCGGAGGCGCAGGCCGCGATCCGCGCCTGGAAGGACACCTCTCCGCGCGTCCCGCACGTCACGCTCGTGCGACGCGACTGGGCCGAGCTGCCTACGCGGCGCTTCCTGTTCCGCGAGGAGCGGCACGTGCGGCTCGTCCGGCGGGACGCCGCCACCTGGTCGCCGTCGATGGTCGTCCACGAGGCGCTGCCGCCGCGCGAGACGGCGGCGCTCGACGCCTTCATCGAGCACCGCTTCGTCACCTCGGCGGCGCAGCGCCACGACAAGGAGGACCGCTACGCGCTCCTCTGGGCGCTGCGCGCGACCGCCGAGGGCTGGCGCCGGAAGCCGGTCTGGCCGCAGCGCATCGTCCACACCTTCCGGAACGGCGTCGCCAAGGGAGCGCTCTTCCGCGGCGGCTGCGACGGGCTCGTGCTCGCGTGGAACGTGTCGCGCTACCACGCGCGCAAGCACCTCTACCTCGCCGAGGTGGAGCGCGGGGAGCATGCGGAGGCGCTCCGGGCGCTGCGCGAGGGCCGCCTCCGCGACCTGTACCGGATCGTCGGGCTCGCGTAGGCCGGCGGTCACTTCGCGGCGGTCTTCGCGCGGACCGTGATCGCGTACCAGTCGCCGCGCAGCTCCTCGTAGCTCGCGCGCACCTCGGTCCCCGGCGAAAGGTCGTTCAGCGTCGCCTCCCGGCCGTCGAGCTCGATCATCGTTTCCGACGGGTCGACCTTCAGCCGCACCTCGCCGCCAGCCGCCGGCTGGACCCGCAGCTCGTTCCGCGAGACGCCCGTGATCCGGCCCGCCACGTCCGGCAGCTCGCGGACCGCCGCCTGCGCCGGGTCCGCCGGCGCCCCCGTCCCCGCGGGCGCCTGGCCGCTCGGGCTCTCGCGCACCTCATGCGTCGGGCCGGAGCAGGCGAGCGCCAGCCCGGCCAGCGCGACCGCGGCCACCGCGTTCCCTCGTCTCGTCATGGTCCGCCTCCCCCGCGCGCAACGTGTGGGCGCTGGGCGCCGGCGGCGAGGCTCGCCAAGGGCTCACGATTCGGTTAGAACCCGCCCGCGCACGCGGGCGTTCGAGCCCGTGGCGGTACCCCCCCATGATCTCGGTTCAGAACGTCACCAAGGCCTTCGGGCCGAAGAAGCTCTTCGAGGACGTGAACGTCGCCTTCCCCCCGGGGCGGCGCTACGGCCTCACCGGCCCCAACGGCGCCGGCAAGACCACCTTCATGAAGATCCTGTCGGGCGACGAGGAGGCCGACACCGGCAGCGTCCAGCGGCCGAGAAAGCTCGGCATCCTGCGGCAGGACCACTTCCGCTACGAGAACGAGCGCGTCATCGACGTCGTCCTCATGGGCAACCCCTCGTTGTGGGAGGCGATGAGCGAGAAGAACCGCCTCCTCCACAAGCCGGAGATCACGGACGAGGACGGCCACCGGCTGGGCGAGCTCGAGGGCGTCATCGCCGAGGAGGACGGCTACTCGGCGGAGGCCGACGCGGCGACGATGCTCGACGGCCTCGGCATCGCGCCCGAGCACCACGAGCTCCCGATGCGCGAGCTGCAGGGCGGCCTCAAGCTCCGCGTGCTCCTCGCGCAGGCGCTCTTCGGCCACCCGCAGGCGCTGCTCCTCGACGAGCCCACGAACAACCTCGACATCGACTCGATCCGCTGGCTCGAGGAGTTCCTCCACGAGTACGACGGCGTGCTCATCACCATCTCGCACGATCGCCACTTCCTGAACGTGATCTGCACGCACATCGCCGACATCGACTACGAGACGATCATCACCTACACGGGCGGCTACGACGACATGGTCCGGCAGAAGGGCCAGGTCCGGTCGCGCGTGGAGTCGGAGAACGCCGAGAAGACGAAGAAGATCGCCCAGCTCCAGGAGTTCGTCGCGCGCTTCCACGCCGGCACCCGCGCCTCGCAGGTGCAGAGCCGCGTCCGCGCGATGGAGAAGCTGAAGCTCGAGGACATGAAGCGGTCGAACATCGCCGCGCCGTTCATCAAGTTGGAGGTCGCGAAGCCCTCGGGCAAGCAGACGCTCATGGTCGAGGACCTCGCGAAGGGCTTCGACGGCGTGCCGGTGATCCGGCCGTTCTCGACGCTGCTCACCCGCGGCGACCGGGTGGCGGTGATCGGCAAGAACGGCGTGGGCAAGACCACGCTCATGCGGATGATCGTCGGGCAGCTCGAGCCGGACCAGGGCTCGGTGAAGTGGGGCCACCAGGCGGCCCCCGGCTACCTCCCGCAGGACCACGCCGGCATCATCCGCAAGGGGACGACGGCGTTCGGCTGGCTGCGTGAGCTCGAGGACAAGCTCTCGAACGAGGAGATCTCGGGCCTGCTCGGCCGGATGCTCTTCTCGGGCGAGGAGCGGATGAAGCCCACCGACACGCTCTCTGGCGGCGAGACGGTGCGGCTCCTCCTCTCGAACCTCATGCGCACGAAGGACAACGTCCTCGTGCTCGACGAGCCGACGAACCACCTCGATCTGCAGGCGATCGCCGCTCTCGGCGAGGGGCTCACGCGCTACGAGGGCACGGCGATCGTCGTGACCCACGACCAGCAGCTCATCCGCGAGTTCGCGACGCGGCTGTGGGTGCTCAACCCCGGCCAACCGGTGCTCGACTTCAACGGCACCTTCGACGAGTTCGTCGAGAAGCACCCGCACCTGGCGATGCACGGCGATTGATTCGATCGCCCTCCCTCTCCCCACACGCTGCGGGGAGAGGGGTGGGTGAGGCAGCTAGGCCGCCGCCCTTGCGTCGGCGAACAGCCACCGCGCCGGATCGAGCACGAGCCACGGCGCGCGCGCCTCCTCCGGGCCCGGCACGCCGCGCGCGACGCGGACCACCGGCGGCGACCAGCCGTGATCACCCGGCGGTACGAGCGCGAGCGGCGCGTCGGACGGGCGCATCGGCGCGAAGCCGAGCCGCGTGTAGAACGCCGCGCACCGCGGGTTCTCGGCCTGGAGCGCCACGCGGCCCCCCGCGCCGAGCGCGCGCGAGACGCGGGCCGCCTCGGTGATCAGCGCGCGCCCAGCTCCCGGCGCTGCGCGGTGGGCGTCGAGCCGGGTGGGATCGCCCGGCCTGCCGCGCACGAGGTTCCATGGCGCGGTGGCGAGCAGCTCCACGAACACGCCACGGGGGCAGGCGAACCAGGCGCACACGCCCTGCGTTCGACCAGCCGCGAACGCGAGCGTGATGCGGCGGTCGCGCGATCGTCCCTCGCCGGGCTCGTCGCCGGCGAGCACGCGGCCGAGCTCGCCGAGGATGCGGGCGGAGTCCTGGAGGCGGGAACGTTCTTCGGAGGAGAGGGGAGGCCCGGCGAGGAGCGCGGCGGCGGCGCGCTGCCAGTCGTCGAGGCGGGCGAGGAGGCGCGGATCGTCTGGCGCGACCTCGCGGAGGAGGAAGGTGCTGCGGGTGAGGCTCTTGCTTCCCGCCCGCGCGTGGAGCGCGCGGGCGCGTCGTTCGTTCGGCTCGTCGAGGGACGTGTTCATGGCACCGAACGAAACACCCGCCTCCGTGTGGGAGTAAAGCGCTCGCGGCGGACTTCCGGAAAGTGGCCGGAGCACGCGCACTTGCGCGCATGTAGGTGCTTCACGCTTCTTCACGCCGGGCACAGGCGCGGGACATGGCCGGCACCCACACTCCCCCTTGCGCGCCGCCCTCGCGGCCGCGGAGGAGACCGACGATGGAGCGGCGAAGCTGGTTCAAGAAGCTGGGGCTCGTGCTGCTGGGCCTGGTGACCATCGGGACGCTGGGCGCGTTCCGCCACGGCGGGCACGGCGGCGACTTCATGGGAGCGAGGCTCGACAAGATGCTCGACAGCGTGAACGCGACCGCCGACCAGCGGGCCAAGATCCATGCGATCCGCGACCAGCTCGTCCAGAAGCGCAAGGCGCTCCAGGCGACGCGGCACGACGACCTGAAGGCGCTCCTCGCGCAGTGGGACGCCGCGAAGCCGGACTCGGCCGCGATCCACGCGAAGATCGACGCGCGCACCCAGGCGATGCAGTCGTTCGCGCACGACGTCGCCGACGCGATGGTGCAGGTCCACGACATCCTCACGCCCGACCAGCGGGCCAAGATCTCCGCGAAGTGGCACCAGAAGCTCGGGGAGTGACGTTCGCGCTATGATCCCGACCGTGAACGCCGATCCGCTCATCGCCGCGCTCCTCGTGGAGGACGACACGCGCCTCGCCACGCTCACCCGCGAGTACCTCGAGGGCCACGGCGTGGCAGTCGAGGTGGCGGGCGACGGCAAGGTGGGCCTCCGGGCGGCCCTCGAGCGGCGCTTCGACGTCGTGCTGCTCGACCTCATGCTCCCGGAGAAGGACGGGCTCACCGTGTGCCGCGAGCTGCGCGCGCGCTCCGACGTGCCGGTGCTCGTCCTCACGGCGCGCGGGGAGGAGGCCGACCGGGTGCTCGGCCTGGAGCTCGGCGCCGACGACTACCTCGCGAAGCCCTACTCGCCGCGGGAGCTCCTCGCCCGCATCCGAGCGCTCGTCCGGCGCGCGCGCGGGCAGGTCGGCCCGCCGCTCCGCACCGTGCGCGTGGGCGGCCTCATCGTGGACGCCGCGGCGCGCCGCGCGACGCTGCACGGCCGCGACCTCGCCCTCACCTCCTACGAGTTCGACATCCTGCGCGCCCTCGCCGAGCGCGCCGGTCGCGTGCTCTCGCGCGAGCAGCTCATGGAGCTCGCGCGCGGAAGCGCGGAGGAGGCCTTCGACCGGTCCATCGACGTCCACGTCTCGCACCTCCGCCAGAAGCTGGGCGACGACCCGCGGCGCCCGTCGCTCCTGAAGACGGTGCGCGGCGCGGGGTACGTCCTCGCCGGCGAGGAGGACGCGTGACGGCGGTGCCCGTCGGAGAGACGTCGCCATGAGCAGAGCGCGCCGTCTGTCGTCGCACGGCCGGCTGTTCTGGCGCGTCTACCTCCACGGCCTCCTGCTCCTCGTGCTGGTCTTGCTCGCGCTCACCGGCGTCGGTGCCGCGTTCGGCCCGCCCACGATGCGGCCCGGGCTCGGCATCCGGATGGCGGCCTGGGCCGCGCTCCACGCGAGCGAGGCGCGGCGCGAGCCGGAGCTGCTGGTGGCCGAGCTGGAGCGCGCGCGCGACGTGCTCGGGATCGAGGCCACCGTCTGGTCCGCCGGGAAGGTGCTCGCGACCAACGTGGATCCTCCGCTGCAGCCGCTCAGCCCCGCCCAGTCCGCGCGCCTCAAGTCCGGGCCGATCAAGCTGACAGAGCGAGGCTCCTACGCCGCCTCGCTCGGAGGCGACCCTCCCGCCTACCTCGTCGCCACCGGCGGCCCGGTGCCGTTCCCGTGGGCGCGCGTGCTCACCGCGGCCGGCGTGGTGTTGCTCGTGCTCGCGCTCGCCTCGGTGCCGCTCGCCCGCGCGATCGCCTCGCCGGTGGAGCATCTCACCCGGGCGGTAGAGGCCTTCGGCGCGGGGGACCTCTCGGCGCGCGCCCGCGTGCAGGCGCCGGGCGAGGTGGGCCGCCTCGCGCGCTCCTTCGACGAGATGGCGGAGCGGATCGAGCGGCTCCTGCGCGCGGAGCGCGAGCTGCTCGCGAACGTCTCGCACGAGCTGCGCACGCCCCTCGCGCGCATCCGGGTGGCCCTCGAGATCGCCGCCGAGGGGAACCCAGAGCGCGCGCGGCGCACGCTCGGCGAGATCGGCGGCGACCTCGCGGAGCTCGAGGCGATCGTGGACGACGTGCTCACCGCTGCGCGGCTCGAGGCGGGCACCGCCGCCTTTCCGCTGCGGCGCGAGCCGGTGCCCCCGGAGGAGCTCGTCCGCCGCGCCGCCGAGCGCTTCCGCGCCGCTCATCCGGAGCGGCCGCTCCAGGTCGCCGAGGTGGCCGACCTCCCGATCCTCGACGCCGACCCGGTGCTGCTCCGCCGCGCGCTCGACAACGTGCTCGAGAACGCCGACCGCTACTCCGCGCCGGGAACGCCGGTCTCCCTCGCGCTCGACGGCTCCATCGCCGGGATCCGGGTCCAGGTCGCCGACCTGGGGATCGGCATCACGCCCGACGAGCTGCCCCGGCTCTTCACCCCGTTCTTCCGGAGCGAGCGCGGCCGCGCGTACGCGAAGGCGGGGACCGGGCTCGGGCTCGCGCTCACGAAGCAGATCGTCGAGGCGCACGCCGGGACGATCTCGGTCGAGAGCACACCCGGGCAGGGGACGCGCTTCACCATCGTGCTGCCGCCCGGCGCGACGGTAGCCTGACGGGGCTGCGCCCCGCCCCGCCACGCGGAGCCCGGCCGCGGGAAGCGTAGGATCGGGACATGGCCACCATCCAGTTCCTCGGCGCCGCCGGGACGGTCACCGGCTCGCGCTTCCTGGTGCGCGCGGGTCGCGCGACGGTGCTCGTCGACGCCGGTCTCTTCCAGGGCATGAAGGAGCTGCGGCTCCGGAACTGGGCGCCGTTTCCGGTGGAGCCGGCGCGGATCGATGCGGTGGTGCTCACGCACGCGCACATCGATCACACGGGCGCCCTGCCGCTCCTGGTTCGCGACGGGTTCCGCGGACCGGTCTTCTGCACGTCGGCCACGGTGGATCTCGCGAGGCTGCTCCTGCCCGACTCGGGCCGGCTGCAGGAGGAAGAGGCGCGGCACGCGAACCGGCGCGGCTGGTCGAAGCACGCGCCGAACGCGCGGGCGCTCTACACCGAGGCCGACGCGCTCGAGGCGCTCCCGCTCCTCGATCCGCTGCGTTACGGGACGCGCCGCGAGATCGCGCCCGGCCTCGTGCTCTCGCTCCGCCGCGCCGGCCACATCCTCGGATCCGCCCACGCGCTCCTCGAAATTTCCGAGCCCGGCGAGCCTGGCGATCACGGCGCGCCGCCGCGGCGGCTCCTCCTGTCCGGCGACCTCGGGCGCCGCCACGCGCCCATCCTGCGCGACCCGGACCCCGCGCCCGAGGCCGACGCGCTCGTCCTCGAGTCCACCTACGCCGACCGCGACCACGCCGACGCACCGCGCACCGGCCTGCGGGACGCGGTGCGCGAGGCGGTGCGCAAGGGCGGGCCGCTCGTCGTGCCGGCGTTCGCGATCGGCCGCACGCAGGAGCTGCTCTACGAGCTCCGCGGGCTCGAGGCCGCGGGGGAGATCCCCGAGCTGCCGGTGTACGTCGACTCGCCCATGGCGGTGGACGCGACCCCGTTCCACCTCGCACACCGTGAGGAGCACGACGCCGAGATGCAGGCGTTGCTCGCGAGCGGCATCGAGCCGCTGCGCCCGGCGCGGCTCCGCTTCGCGCGCACGCCGGAGCAATCGAAGGCGATCCACGAGGTCGACGGACCGTTCGTCCTCATCTCGGCCTCGGGAATGGCGACCGGTGGCCGCATCCTGCACCACCTCGCGCGCCGGCTCCCGGACCCGCGCACCTCGGTGCTCCTCGTCGGCTTCCAGGCCGCCGGCACGCGCGGCGCGAGCCTGCTCCGCGGCGCGAAGACGCTCCGGATCCACGGCGCGGACGTGCCGGTGGCGGCGAGCGTGGCGATGCTCTCCGGCTACTCGGCGCACGGGGACCGGCAGGACCTCGCGCGCTGGGTGGCGAGCGCGCCGCGGCCGCCGCAGAAGGTGTTCTGCGTGCACGGCGAGCCGGGGGCGCTCGCGGCGGCGAAGGCGCGGCTGGAAGGCCTCGGGATCCCGGCCGTCGTGCCGCGACACCTCGAGGAGCACGAGTTGTGATCCCGTGCCGCTCCTCCACCTCCCAGGACCCACATCGCCGTGGCCAAGTCCCCGGATCGCCAGCAGGGCTGGTACGTTCAGCCCATGACCCGACGTCCGCTCGCCCCGTTGCTCCTGGTGCTCGCCGCCCTCGCCGCCTGCGCCTCCGCCCAGAAGACCGGGGATCGCGCCGCCGCCACCGGCGACTGGAAGGCCGCGGAGCGCGCCTACGCGGACGCGCTGCGCGACGATCCCGGGAACCCCGAGGCGAAGGCGCGCTGGGAGACCGCGCGGGCCCAGGCGCTCTCCACCTCGATCGCCCGCGGTCGGGCCTGCGCCGGCGCCCAGGACTGGGAGTGCGCGTTCGCCGAGGCGGACTACGCGTCGAGGCTCGACGGTGGGAGCGCCGAGCTGGCGGTGTTCCGGCGCGACGCCGGCCGCTCGCTCGCGGACGCCCGGCTGCAGCGCGCGACGGAGGCCTGGAGACGGCGCGACTTCCTGGAGGGGCTGCAGCTCCTCGCCAGCGCCCGCACGGTGTCCGACGACGCGGCGATCCGGGCCGAGGCGCAGCGCCTCCAGCCTTCGCTCGTGAAGGGCGCGACCGACGAGGCCGAGGCGGCCCGGCGCGGGGCGCAGTACCCGCGGGCGATCGCTCTCCTCGGTGCGGCCGCGGAGGCCGACGGCGCGGTGCGGCCGAGGTTCGAGGCGGTGAAGGCCGAGTACGCGCGCGCGCTCGACGCCGAGGCGGCGCGCTTCGAGAAGGACGGCGACGCGCTCCTCGCGCAGCACCGGTTCGCCGACGCGCAGGCGTCGTACGAGGCGGCCGCGCGTGCCCGCCCGGACGGCCGCGGGGCCACGCTCGCCCGCTACGCGGCGAACCTGCGTGCCGGCGAGGCGGCGGTGCAGGCGCGGGACTGGGGCCGCGCGACGCAGGCCTACCAGGCCGCGGTGGCGCTCGGCGTGGATCCGGGCGGCTACGCCGCCGGGGAGCTCGAGTCGGTGCGCGTGCGCCGCCTCGCGATCCAGCTCCGCGCGGTGCTCGTGCGGCCGGCCCGGCCCGACGGCCAGCCGTGGGTGGGCGAGCGGACGCGCGTCTTCGACGCGGTGATGATCGGCGCGCGGGCCGCCGACCGCGCCTTCTGGAGCGACGACCCGTCGGCCTACCAGACGGCGATCGAGGTCGCGACCGGCGTGCCGCCGGAGAACCAGCCGGCGCTCGCGGTGGTGCTGGATCTCGCCGGCCGGCGCCTCGCGACCGCCCCGCGGCGCGCGCTCTACCTCGCGCCCGGCGCGAGCGTGGTGGTGGCCGCGAACCGGTACGACGACCGGCTGCTCACGGTGCGCGTGGTGCAGCGGGAGGCGGTGGAGCGGGAGGTGGGCGTCGTGCAGGTGCGGCTCGGCGACCTCGTCTCCCGCGGCCGCGTGGCGCTCCGGAACGGGTCGATCGGGCGGGTGGAGCTCGTGGCCTCGCCCACCGACGCCCCCGACGGCTCGCTCTCCGGCCTCGTGGCCGAGGGCGCGGTCGCCGGGACTGCCCAGCCGGCGCCTCCGAAGAAGAAGTAGCCGGTCCGCTTCAGCGCGCGTCGCCCGCGAGCACGAGCACCTCGGCCGCGAGCTCGCGCACGTGCCGCGCCTCGGTGGCGGGGCTCATGAGCGCGAGCCGCAGCCAGCGGCGGCCGGCGTGCGCGGTCGTGGAGACGTAGAAGCGGCCGGCCTCGACGAGCTGGCGGCGCAGCTCGAGCTGGCGCGCGTCGTCCCCCGGCGCGCGGAAGCACACGATGTTCGACTCCGGCTCCACCGCCACCTCGAGCCCGGCCGCCCGGAGGATGGCCGCCGCCTCCACCGCGAGCGCCACCTGCCGCTCCACGTGGCGGGCCGCCCCGCGCTCCCCCTCGGCGGCGAGCGCGAGGAAGAGGCGCAGGCCGAGCCCCGCCTTCGTGCACTCCACCGTGCGGTGGAGGAAGTCGTAGCCGGGCTGGTCCTTCTCGTGGAAGAGGTAGCTCGCCTCCTGCTCGAAGGCGCGGTCGAGCGTGCTCGCGTCGCGGACCAGCACGGCCGCGCACACCGTCGGCGCGCGCAGCATCTTGTGGGCGTCCCACACGATCGAGTCCGCGAGCTCCACGCCGTCGAGCCGCGAGCGGAGCCGCTCGGACACGAGCGCGGAGGCGCCGTGCGCGCCGTCCACGTGCAGCCAGGCGCCGCGCGCGCGGCAGACCGCGGCGATCTCGCGCAGGGGGTCGTAGACGCCGGTCGCGGTGCAGCAGGCGTTCGCGACCACCGCGAGCACGGTCTTCCCCTCGCGTGCCGCCGCGTCGAGGGCATCCGCGACGCCGGAGGGGATCGTGCGGCCCGACCCGTCCGCGGGGAGCTCGCGCACGCCCGCGCGCCCGAGGCCCATCACCCCCGCGGCCCGCGCGTTCGAGTAGTGCGCCGAGGCGGGCACGAGGAGCACGAGGTCGCGCCGCGCGCCGTCGCGCCAGGCGTTCGGGTCCACCCGCGCGCGGGCGGCGAGGAGCGCCGTGAGGTTCGCGAGCGAGCCGCCGTGGACGAGGACGCCGCCGCCGTGCAGCTCGCCAGGGGCTGCGTGCGCCGGCGGCACCGGGGACGGCTTGAAGCCCACCTTCGCGAGCATCCAGTTCAGGAGCATGAGCTCGATCGTCGCCGCCGGCGGTCCCATCTCGTAGATCGCCATCGCGTTGTTCGTGAGGCCGTCGACGAGGGAGCCGATGGAGCCCGACGGGTGTGGCGTCGCGACCTGGTGCGCCATGTAGCCGGGGTGGTGGAGCCGCGTCGTCGCGTCGAGGTAGCGCACGAGGAACGAGCGGAGCGCGTCGCCTTCGAGACCGCCGTCGCGCACGAAGCACTCGATCCCGAGCGCCTCGGCGAGGTCTCTCATCGGTGGCTGGCGGAGCACTGCGCCGGCCCCCGCGCGCGAGTCGTCGAGGTAGGCCGCGAGGAGGTCCACTGCCGCGCGGGCGTCGTCCCGGTAGCTCATCCGCGCGTCTTAGCGCACCAGCGGCGCGGAAGCACCCGCCGCGTCGTCGCCCTCGCATCCCCGCGTCCGCCGCGCTACACACACGCCGATGCGCAGACAGGTGAAGGGCGAGGCCGTGGCGAGGGAGCTCCTCCCCGGGGAGAACGTGGCGCTCCTGAAGGAGCTGCACCTCCTCACGCGGGACGGGAACCTGAACGCCGACTCGCTCCGCAAGCTGAAGCAGGTGAACCACCTCGTGCGGCTCCTCGAGCCCGCGGTCGCCGACGTCCTCGCGCGCTTCGGGGATCCGGTGATCGTCGACTGCGGCGCGGGGAAGGGCTACCTCGGCTTCGTCCTCTACGAGCTGTTCCTGCGGCCGGCCGGCAAGGGGCGGCTCATCGCGCTCGAATCGCGCCCCGAGCTCGCGCGCGCGGCCCGCGAGCGCGCGGCGCGGCTCGGCTACGACCGGATCGAGTTCGTGGAGGCGGAGATCGCCGCCGCCCCGGTGCCGCCGCGGGTCCACCTCGTCACGGCGCTCCACGCGTGCGACACCGCCACCGACGACGCCCTCGTCCTCGCCGTGCGCGCGAACGCCGACCACGTCGCGGTGGTCCCGTGCTGCCAGGCCGAGGTGGCCCGCCAGCTCGAGCGGAAGAAGGACGCCGCGCCCGAGCTCGCGGCGCTGTTCGACCACGCCTGGCACCGGCGCGAATTCGGCTCGCACCTCACGAACGTGGCCCGCGCGCTCGTGCTGGAGGCGCGTGGCTACAAGGTGACGGTCACGGAGCTCGCGGGCTGGGAGCACAGCCTGAAGAACGAGCTCCTGCTCGGGCGAAAGCTGCGGGCGCGCGACGCAGCGGCGGAGGAGCGGCTCCGGGCGCTGCTCCTCGCGACCGGTGCGTGTCCCAAGGTCGCACGGGACCTGGGGCTCGCACCGACCACTTGTTGAATTGTGAAGTCACGGAACCGTCGTCGGCCCTGGGATTGTGGCAATTCGCCGCGACCGGGTAAATGTTCGCTCCGTGCCCCGCTCACTCTCCTGCCCGGCGATCGCCGCGGCGCTCGTGTGCCTGGTCTCGCTGTCCGCCTGCTCGAAGAAGGCGAGCGCTCCCCGAACCCGCCCGCCGCCGTCGGTGACCGCCGCGGCGGTGGCCGTGCGCGACGTCCCGGTGGAGGTTCGCGCCCCGGTCGACCTCCGCCCGCTCGCGCAGGCCGAGGTGGGGGCGAAGGCGATCGGCTATCTCGACGCGGTGCTGGTGGACCGCGGCGATCGGGTCCGGCGCGGCCAGCTCGTGGCGCTCGTGCGCCCCTCCGACCTCCCCGATCAGCTCGCGGCCGCCCGCAGCACGATCGCGCAGCAGCAGGCTGCGGTCTCGCTCGCCCGCGCGAACAAGGAGCGCGCCGAGCGGCTCGCCCCCTCCGGCGTCGTCTCGCAGCAGGAGCTCCAGCAGGCCACCTCCACGCTCGACACGGCCGAGGCGGCGCTGGCGGCCGCGCAGGCGAACGTCGGCGCGCTCGCGACGCGCCTCGGCGAGACCCGCATCGAGTCGCCGCTCGACGGCGTCGTCTCGCAGCGGCGGCTCGACCCCGGCGCGCTCGTGGGGCCGTCCTCCGGCTCGTCCACGATCCTCACCGTGGAGCGGGACGACGTGCTGCGCGTCTTCATCCCGGTGAACGAGCGGGACGTCGCGGGCCTCCGCATCGGGCAGGACGCGCACCTGGAGCTCGACGCGCTGCCCGGGAAGAGCTACGCGGGCAAGGTCGTCCGCATCGCGCCGGCCTTCGATCCGGTGACGCGGACCCTCGACGCCGAGGTGCACGTGCGGAACCCCGGCGCGCTGCGCGCGGGCATGTACGGCCGCGCGGCCATCGTCACCGCCGTCCACCCGGCCGCGATCGTGGTGTCCGCCTCCTCCGTGCAGGTCTCGGGCGACGAGCAGATCGTCTACGTGCTGAACGGTGACACCGTGAAGCGCACGCCGGTGCGGATCGGGGTGGACGGTGGCGACTGGCTCGAGATCGTGGGCGGCCTCGCGCCCGGCGCCGAGATCGTCACCGCCGGCACCGACTCCCTGTCCGACGGCGCGAAGGTGCGGGCGCAGAAGAACGTCGACCCCTTCACCGGCGTCGCGCAGGGCGGTCCCGCGTCGTCCTCCGCGAAGTCCCGGCCGTAGAGGCGAAACGACATGTGGCTCACGCGCCTCGCCCTGCGGAACCCCGTCTTCATCCTCATGATGTCCCTCGCCGTGCTCGCGCTCGGCTGGGTCTCGCTCACGCGGCTGTCGGTGGACCTCTTCCCCACCATCGACATCCCCAACATCCGCGTCGCCACCTTCTACACGGGCGCCGGGCCGGTGGACGTCGAGAAGTCGATCACGATGCCCATCGAGCGCGCGGTCTCGGCGGCGCCGGGCGTGGACTACGTGGAGAGCTCGTCGAAGCAGGGCTTCTCCTCGGTGTCGGTCTACTTCCAGTACGGCACGAACCTCGACAACGCGCAGTTCGAGGTGTCGCAGCGCGTCGCGCAGATCATGAACACGCTGCCGCCGGGCATCCAGCAGCCGTTCATCCTGAAGTTCGACGTCACGAACATCCCGGTCGTGAACGTGGCGATGAGCGCCGAGGGGCTCGACGAGAAGCAGCTCTACGACCTCGCCTACAACGTGATCGAGCCGCAGCTCGAGCGCATCAAGGGGGTCGCGAGCGCCACCGTGGCCGGCGGCAAGGTGCGCGAGATCGAGGTGAAGGTGCACCGCGACGCGCTCCGCGCGCGCGGCCTCGCCGTGCTCGACGTGGTGAACGCCGTCCGCACCTCGAACCTGCTCCTGCCCTCGGGCGACCTGAAGGCGGGGAGCCGGGACTACAACGTCTTCTCGAACACCCAGTTCGGCGAGGCCCGGCCGCTGCGCGACGTCGTGCTCGCGCCGCCCGCCACCGCGCGGAACGGGGACGCGGTGCCCGCGGTCCGGATCTCCGACGTGGCCGTGGTGGAGGACGGCGCGCAGGACCAGACCGACATCGTCCGCATCAACGGCCAGCGCGGCGTCTTCTTCCGCGTGCTGAAGCAGCCGGGCGCGAACACCGTGGCGGTGGTGGACGCCGTCCGGTCCGCGCTGCCGAACCTGCGCGGCGTGCCGCCGAACGTGAAGCTGGCGGTCTCCTTCGACCAGTCGTCCTACATCCGCGCCGCGATCAACTCGCTCGAGCACGAGGCGGTGACCGGCGGCCTCCTCGCCATCGCAGTCATCCTCGTCTTCCTCGTGTCGCTCTCGGCCACCGGCATCATCGCGGTCGCGATCCCGCTCTCCATCGTCGCCACGTTCGTGCTGCTCTACTTCACCGGGCAGACGCTGAACGTCTTCACGCTCGGCGGCCTCGCGCTCGGCGTCGGCCGGCTCGTGGACGACTCGATCGTCGAGCTCGAGAACATCCACCGCCACCTCGCGATGGGCCAGGACCGCAGGCAGGCGGTGCTCGCGGCCGCGCAGGAGGTCGCGATGCCGATCTTCGTCTCCACGGTGACGACGATCGTCGTGTTCTTCCCGGTGGTGTTCCTCGCCGGCGTGGCGCGGAACCTCTTCATGCCGCTCGCGCTCACCATCGCGTTCTCGCTCATCATGAGCTTCTTCGTCTCGCGCACGGTGACGCCGATCCTGTGCCTCAAGTACCTGCGGGCGGAGGCGCACGGGGAGGAGTCGAGCCGGATCGCGCGCTGGGTGACCGGGTGGCTCGACCGGCTCGACGACGCCTACGCGGCCTCGC
>Ga0318493_10000047_pt1 | contig 23167 bp, 18 predicted proteins | sample GRESIP108b1f23_FD_203294 | JGI IMG/M metagenome (GOLD analysis project Ga0318493, IMG submission 203294) | Tropical soil microbial communities from Luquillo Experimental Forest, Puerto Rico - GRE.SIPMG.108b1f23 | ecosystem: Environmental > Terrestrial > Soil > Tropical forest > Bulk soil...
GCTCGGGCGGGGTGATGCTGCCCAACCACGCTCCGCTGGTCGTGGCCGAGCAGTTCGGCACGCTGGAGGCGCTGCACCCGGGCCGGATCGACCTGGGCATCGGCCGGGCGCCCGGTACCGACCAGCTCACGGCGCTGGCGCTGCGCCGCACGATGGAGGGCCTGTCGGCCGAGAACTTCCCGGCCGAGCTCCTCGACCTGATCCGGCTGTTCACCGGCGGGGACGCCCCGGCGCGGATCACCGCCACCCCCGGCCTGGGCGACATGCCCGCGATCTGGCTGCTGGGGTCGAGCGGGTACAGCGCGCAGCTCGCGGGCCTGCTGGGGTTGCCGTTCTCGTTCGCGCACCACTTCAGCTCGGCTAACACCGTGCCCACGCTGACCCTGTACCGGGAGAACTTCCGGCCGTCGCAATGGCTGGAGCACCCGTACGCGATGGTCGCGGTGAACGCGATCTGCGCTGACACCGACGAGCGCGCCGAGTGGCTGGCCGGCCCGGCCGCTCTGTCGTTCCTGCGGCTGCGCAGCGGGCGGCCGCAGCCGCTGGCCAGCCCCGAGGAGGCGGCCGCCTACCCGTACGCCCCCGGCGAGCGGGACCTGGCCTGGGGACGGTTCGCCGACCAGGCGCTCGGCTCGCCGGACACGGTGCGCGCGCAACTCGCCGGGCTGCTCGAGCGCACCGGCGCCGACGAGCTGATACTGACCACGATGGTCTACGACATCGCCGACCGGATCCGTTCCTTCGAGCTCATCACCGAGAAGGTCGCCGCCGGGCTGCGCCGGCCCGGGTAGCTGCCCGTGGCGTCCTCAGCCGCCGGGGCGGAACAGCATCGGCGTGATGCTGAACGAGCCGCTCACCATGCCCGCGGACCGCATCAGGGCCACGACCCGTCCTAGCTGAGCCGCCTGCAACGTGGGCGGATAGTACGGGAGAGAGATGCGCGCGGCGATAGCAGACGTGATCTTGGTGTAGGTGGGGATCACCTGCTGCACCAGGGCGCGGTCGGCGTCCGCGGTGGCCTGCGCCTGGTCGATGGCGCGCCGGAAGGCCAGCGCGGTCTTGGGGTACTTCTTGACCCAGGCCTGGGTCGCGTAATAGCCGCCCAGGGGAATGCCGGCGGTCGAGCCCTGGCATTCCGCCAGTACTGACGTGGCACCGTCGTGCTCGGCGGCGGTGATGAATGGCTCCACCACGCTGATCGCATCGACCTTTCCCGTGACCAGCGCGGCGGGCATGTCCTGGAACGGGATCACCACGTACTTGATCCCGGCCGTGTTGACTCCCTTGTCCTTGAGCACGGCGTTGATCGTGAGGGTCTGGATGTTGCTGGTCAGGTTGACGGCGATGGTCTTGCCCGCCAGGTCCGCCGGGCTGGTGATGTTCGATTTGGGCATGGCCAGGACGTTCAGCGTGTTCCCGGCGCACTGACTCCCCGCGGCCAGGACGTCAATCTTGATCACGCCCTTGCTCGCGGCCTCGAAGAACGACACGTAGTTGCCGCTGCCGATGATGTCCACGCTCCCGGCCAGCATGTCCGGGATCGCGTCCGTGCTCGCCGCGACGATCTTGGTGGTCACGGTGAGGCCCTGCTGCCGGAAGTAGCCCTTCTTGATGGCGATGAACAGCGGCGCGTCGTCGGTGATGGCCAGGGCCCCGACCGTGATGTGGGTGAGCTCCGGGCCGCGGCCCGAGGAGGCGGCGGGGGCGGAGGCTGAGCTGCTGCAGGCTGCGGCGGCCAGGGTGCCCGCCGCAGCCAGGGCGGCGATAAGCGGTAAACGCCTCAGACGGGTAAGTAGCATGGCGACCCCTTACATAACGTAGCCGATTGTTGCACGGGGCCTCGTCGATGTCACCCGTTCTGGGCGGGGATAAGCGACTTGAACCGCGGCCGGCCGGCAGGGCTAGTCGAGGGCGAGGGGCGGAGGCGCCTTCCGCCGGGCCTGCGGGACCCACGAGGCGGTCTCGGCCTCGCCGATCGGGGTGGACGGCGGGCCGAGCACGAAGGGCCAGATCTCCTCGGCGATGGCCCGCCAGTTGGCGGTCGCGGTCAGCTCGCCGAGCAGCCCGAACAGGCCGAGGTTGATGCGCTGGAGGATCACGTAGGACCGCGGGATGCGCGCGTAGGCGGTCACCGGGTTGCGCACGTCGAAGAACCGGCGCACGACCGCGGAGGAGTAGTCCCCGGTCATGGTCAGCGGCCGTGACTCGCGGACGGTGTCATAGAACACGGCCATGTAGTCGATGACCTGCTGGGTGCTCAGCGGCGCGCCCGGGCGCAGGAAGCCGGCCTGCTCCAGGTTCCGGCGGAACGCCTCAGGATCACGCTCAACGCACACGTACCGGGCCATGTTGGCCAGCGGCTGCAGCTCGGACGGGGTGAAGTGCCGGACCAGCCCGAAGTCCAGGAAGGTGACCTTGCCGCCGCCGTGGAACAGGTAGTTGCCCGGGTGCGGGTCGCCGTTGAACGCGCGCAGCTCGTACAGGCTCCGGAACACGAAGCGGTAGATCGTCTCCGCGGCCAGGTCGCGCTCGGCCTGCGGCCAGCTGGCCAGCTCGGCGAAGCGAGCCCCGTCGGCCAGCTCGCTGGTCACCACCCGCCGTGTCGACAGCTCATCGACGATCGCCGGGACCGTGATCGTGGGATGGCCGGCGTAGTAGGCGGCGAAGAAGCGCTGGTTGTCGGCCTCCCGGCGGTAGTCGAGCTCTTCGAGGACCCGTTCGCGCAGCTCGGCCAGCAGCGCGTCGACGTCCTGGCTCGGCGCGGTGACCCGCAGCATCCGGCGCAGCAGGGCCACGTTGCCCAGGTCCGCCGCGATCGTCTCGGCGATCCCGGGGTACTGCACCTTCACCGCGACCGCGCGGCCGTCGTGCGTGATCGCCCGGTGTACCTGCCCGATCGAGGCCGCAGCGATCGGCTCGGGGTCCCAGCGGGCGAAGGCCCGCTCCGGGGGGCGGCCCAGCTCGGCCTCTACCACCTGCGCCGCGAGCTCCGGGCTCATCGGCGGGACGCTGTCCTGCAGCCGGGACAGGGTACGGCGCACGCTGGGCGACAGGCCGTTGTCGACGTAGCTGGCCATCTGGCCCAGCTTCATCAGCACGCCCTTCATCGTGCCCAACGTGGCCGCGACGTCCTCGGCGGTCTGCAGCGCAAGGTCGTGGCGCAGCTGCTGGCGGTGCTCGCCAGCGGCCGCGAACAGCCGCGGGGCACTGCTCGCGTAACGCGCCCCGCCGCGGGCGACGAGCCCGAGCGCGGCCAGGCCACGGCTGACCCGGAGGTTCGGCTGCCCGAGCGGCCCGGCCCGGCGGCGCAGCAGCGCGACCGCGGCTACGCCCGCGGCCGCACCGGCCGTGGCCGCGCCGGCCAGCGCCGTCACGCGCGCCCCGCTGAGCCCGCCGGCGCGCGCCCCGCCTGCGGTGCTGGCGCGCGCCACGCGAGGCCGCTTCACGCGGGCCGCGCCGCAGCGCGCATCCGCGCCGCGATCCGCTGCCGCGCCTCGAGCACCCCGGGCTCGCCGAGGTACAAGGCATCGAGCACCCCCAGCACCTGCCGGATCTCCTCCCGGCGCCCGGGGGTCAGCGGCGGCGCGTCGTACCCGTACATCTCCCGGGCCCAGTCCGGCAGCGCGACCACCGCGCCGTACCGGATGTCCTGCCAGATCTCGGCGACGTCCTCATCCAGGCCCGGCGGGTCGAGCAGGTACGCCATCGACTCGCGGGCGGCCGGGGTGCAGCGCAGCTCGGGCCGCACCGATGCCAGGTACGCATCCAGCTCGGCCGCGCTGGACGGGGCCAGGCCCGCGGGCACCCCGACGAGCTCGGCCGCAACCACCATCTCCGCCACGTAGCGGTCGGCGTCCTGCGGCGAGACCGGCGTCCCGAACAGCCCGCGCACGGCCAGGGCGGACTCGACCAGTGCGGCGTGTATCCACAGCAGCAGCGCGGGATCGCTCGCCTCGTACGGGCGCCCGGTGATCTCATCCACGCCGCGGACGTGGGTATGGATCCGGCGCACCCGCGCCGCGGCCTGCTCCGCCGCCGCACGCTCGGCGAAGCTGATCGTCGCCAGGTACGCCGAGATGGCCGCGAGCCTGCCCACCGGATCCTGGCGCCAGGTGCTGTGCTGGTCGACGCCGGCCATCGCGAGCGGGTGCAGCGCCTGCATCATCAGCGACCGCAGGCCGGCCACCGGCCCGCCCAGGTCAGCGCTCATCTTCCAGGTCACGCTGGCCGGGCCGAAAAACCCGTCGTCGGCGGGACGCTCCGGCACCCCGGACACGTAGGCCGCCGCCGACCGCTCGATCAGCCCGGCCGCGGTCGCGTACGATTCCGCGGTCATACCAGCCAAACTACCTACCCCGGGCCCCGGGCCTGGTCACCGAAGGCGGAGGGCCCGGGCCGCCGGGCGGCATCTGGCCCGGCTGACACCCGTCTCGCCCGGATGACGGGCGTGGCCCGCGGGCCGCGCTTCCTGGCCCCTACGCAGGTAGAACCGATAAGTTACATCGGGTACTGACGCCATTGCGGCGGGTGGGCCGCAACGGGGAGAGATATCGTGCCGGAGCCGGTTCGCGCCGGCCAGCGCTACCTACCCGGGCTGGACGGGCTGCGGGCGCTGGCCGTGATCGCGGTGATCGCCTTTCACGAGCAACTGGGCTGGACGCCCGGAGGGCTGCTGGGTGTAGGGGTGTTCTTCACCCTGTCCGGATACTTGATCACCGACCTGCTGCTGGGGCAGTGGGCCGCGACCGGGCGGCTGGCGCTGGCCGATTTCTGGCTGCGGCGGGCCCGGCGGCTGCTGCCGGCGCTGTTCGTGATGCTCATCGTGGTCAGCGCCTGGGTGACCGTCAACGACCGGGCCCAGCTGGCGCACCTGCGCGGCGGGGTCGCCGCGGCCGCGACCTACTCCTCGAACTGGTACCTGATCATCCAGAACCAGTCTTACTTCGCCCGGTTCGCCCCGCCCGCGCCGCTGGATCATCTGTGGTCGCTGGCCGTAGAGGAGCAGTTCTACCTGGTCTGGCCCTGGCTCTTGCTCGCCGGGCTGATTTGCCTGCGGCGGGCGCGGAAGGGCCGGCCGGGCGGAGTGGCCTGGCTGGCGCTGCCCGCGCTGGTGCTGGCCGTCGGCTCGGCCGTGGCCATGCTCGCGCTGTACCACCCCGGGCTGGACCCGACCCGGGTGTATGAGGGCACCGATACCCGCGCCGCCGGGGTCCTGATCGGCGCGGCGCTGGCCCTGGTCTGGCCCAGCCGCGGCGCCGCGGCGGAGGGACGGGCCCGGACCTGGCTCGACGTCGGCGGGTTCGCCGGGCTGGCCGTGATCGCCGTGCTGATCTGGCGCACCGGCCAGTACTCTCCGTTCCTTTACCACGGCGGGATCATCGTGCTGTCGGTGGCCACCGCCGCGGTCATCGCCGCCGTGGCCACCCCCGGTACCCGGACCGGCCGCGCCCTGGGCTGGTCCCCGCTGCGCTGGCTGGGGGTCCGCTCCTACGGGATCTACCTGTGGCATTATCCCGTCATCGTGCTGACCACCGCGGCCTACGCGACCGAAGACCTCACCCGCGCCGCCGTCCAGATCGCCGCCATCATCGTCATCGCCGCCCTGTCGTGGCGCTGTATCGAGGAGCCCATCCGCCGCGGTGGCCTGACCCAGTACTGGCGCCGCCTGAGCGGGCACCGGCTGACCCGCAACGCCCGGCCCGTCGCCCTGACCATCCTGGCCGCCGCCAGCGGGGTGTTGTTCGCGGCGTGCGCCGGGCTGAGCGGGGCTGTCACCGCCCCGGCCAGCGGTCTTTCCTCCCTGCCCGTCGGCTCCACCCGGCCCGTGTCTCCCGCCACCGGCTCGCCCGCCAGCCTCCAGCCCGGCGCGGCCCCGCAGCCCGGCGAGGGGCTGCCCGCGCCGGCGCCCTCGCCCGCGGCTAACCCCGGACCGCCGCGTACCTCCTGCCAGGCCGTCGCCCACCTCGGCGACTCCACGTCCGACGGCCTGGTCTCTCCCGACTACCTGCCCGACCCCGCCCAGCGCCTGATGGCCCAGTACCAGCGCGTCGGCGTCCAGCAGGTCATCACCAACATCGTCGGCGCGAACTCGGTCGTGGAGACTCTCCCCGGCGACACCAACGGCTACGACGCCGCGCGCGCCATCGCGGCCGGGGGATTCCGCGGCTGCTGGGTGATCGCCCTGGGCACCAACGACACCGCCGACGTGGCCATCGGGTCCAACGTCGGCCGGGCGGCCCGGATCCGGGAGATGATGTCCGTTGCCCACGGCGATCCCGTGATGTGGGTCAACGTCATCTCGCTCGTGCCCTCCGGCCCGTACGCCGAGGCCAACATGCGGCTGTGGAACGCCGCCCTGCTCCAGGCCTGCGCCCGCTACCCCAACATGCGGATCTTCAACTGGGCCGCCCAGGTCGAGCCCTGGTGGTTCATCAACGACGGCATCCACTACACCTCGGCCGGGTATGCCGCCCGCGCCCACAAGATCGCCGTCGCCCTGGCCCGGGCCTTCCCGGCCACCGGCCGCAGACCCGGCTGTGTGGTCACCTGAGCGTCCGGCCGCGGCCGCGCGGCCGGCGAGCCGGCCGGAGGGCGGTTCAGCGGTGGGCGTGGCTCAGGTGCGCGCCCAGCACGTCGGCGCCGAAGTCGCTGCGGGGGCGGCGCAGCACGGTGTGCTGATGGTTGCCGTCCTCGGTCGTGTTGTCGTATTCGATCAGCAGGTCGTCGCCCTGCACCCGGTAGTAGTGCCGGGCGCCCGGCGTGGCCGGGCCCTGCCAGGCGAAGCACAGCTCTTCGGTGTTGATCCGGGCGGCCTCGCGGGCGGCCAGGCCGGCGGGCAGCCGGTCGAGGTAGAGCGTCACGAGCCGGTCCAGCAGCGTACGGGCCACCGGGCCGAGCCGGGAGGCGGCGATGCCGACCGGGTCGATGCGGTCCTGGGCTCGTGACCTGGTGCCCGAGCGGATGTCGTAGGGCGGCTGCCCCGGCACCACCGCGATCTCCCGCTGCGCCGGGTCCAGCGCGGCCAGCAGCTCCCGCGCCAGGTCCTCCTCCAGGGGCAGCGGCCGGGACACCGCCTGGCCGCCGTAGCTGACGCGGGCCGGGTTGGCGCCCAGGAAGACCGGGGCCGGGGAGATCTCGTCTCCCCGCAGGGTCATGGTGACCGACAGGTGGTGTCCCTCGAAGCGCCACGACCACGGGTCATCGCCGTCCGGGTCGCCGAAGACGGCCACCCAGTAGTCGTTGCTGTGCCGGTGCCGCCGCCACCGTTCCTGCCGGTCAAGCACCTCCTCCAGGGCGATGATCACCATCGCCTGCGCGTAGGCGTGCTCGCTCAGCCCGGTGGACAGCAGCCGGTGGGCGGCCTTGCGTGCCTGCACGCTCATGTCGGCGATGCTGGCCCCGGGCCTGCGCTCCGGGCGGTACTCGAGCCAGCGGCGAGCGGCGTCATCGGAGAACGGGCGCGCGGCTAGCTCGAGCTGCCCGCCGGACAGCTCCGTCAGCAGGACAGTAGCGGCCGACCGCATCTGGCCGGGGAGGGAATCGTCAGCCATGCTCCCGGTATACATCGGAATGCTGGCCGATGCTCGCGGGGGATCGGCACCGGGCCGGGCTATCGGTACACCGTGGTAACTGTAGGAGGTGAGCGGGACGCCACTGCAGAACCGGGTCAATCCCGCCGGGGAGATCGTGGCCGACCCGGCGCGCGGGCTGCTGATGGGCAACCGCGGCTGCCTGCACCGCGCCGACCGCACGCTGGGCGCCGCGCGCTGGCGCTCGAAGCTGTGGATCTGCTGCGTGCTGGAATGGCGGGGCGTCCGGCGCGACCCGATGCCCCCGGGCCGCTGGACGGCGCTGTTCTTCCTGGATGAGGCCACGGCGCTGGCCGCCGGGCACCGCCCGTGCGGGTACTGCCGCCGCCCGGCGTATGAGTCGTACGCCGAGGCGTGGCGCCGGGCGCAGGGGCTGGCGCAGCGCCCGCGCGCGGTCGAGATGGACGCCCGGCTGCACGCCGAGCGCGTCGACCCGCGCACGCGGGGCCAGCGAGCCCACCCGGCGCGCGCCGGCGAGCTGCCCGACGGGGCGATGGTCCGGCAGGACGGCATCCTCGGCCTGCTGGCCGGCGGGCGCCTGCTGCCGTGGTCGTTCGCCGGCTACCTGGCCCCGGTCGCGCTGCGGCCGGACGCGCCGGTCGAGTTGCTGACCCCGCCCTCGTCCGTCGCGGCGCTCGCGGCCGGTTACCGCCCGCTGCTCCACCCGAGCGCCGCCGGACCGGACGGTGCGGGCTAGCGGGCGCGGGCCGCCACGGCCTGCAGCTCGATCTTCGCGCCGAACGGCAGCGCGCCCGCCTGGAAGGTAAACCGCGCCGGGGCCCGGGCCGGGTCCGGGAACTGCCGGCGCCACCAGGCGTTGATCTCGCCGTAGTCGCCGATGTCGCCGAGCACGACCTGCACGTAGAGCAGGTCGTCGGCGGAGTACCCGGCCGCGGCAGCGATCGCTATCACGCGGGCCCAGGCCCGGTCGGCCTCCTCCGCGAAGGTCCCCGGCACGAACGTCCCGTCCGGGTCCAGCGCGGGCATCCCGCTGACAAACAAGATCCCGTTGGCCTCGCTGGCCAGGCTGAACGGGAAGCCTGCCGGGAGCCCGGGCCCGGACCCGATTCTGCTGATCGTCATACAGAACCAGATAGCACGCCGGAAACGTGGTATGGGGAGGGTTCCCCTTGTGAGCGGCGCGTTTCCCAACGCACCCTGCAATGGGAAAACAGGAGGTCTGAGATGACCCGGCTGAACGTGAACGACGCGCGGTGCGAGGCACTGTTCGTTTCCGGCCTGCAGCGGTCGGACGCGCCGGACGCGGCGGCGCTGGCCGAGTTCATCCGCGCCGCGGTACGGCAGTACGGGGTCCGCGGCTGCGCCAGCCGGATGGCCCAGGAGTTCGGCGAGCACCCGGAGGCGGCGGCCGCCCGCATGCGGTGGGTCAGGCAGCTGGTCGCCGAGGTGCCCGTCACGCGGTCACCGCAGCTGTCCCGCGGGGGCGGGCAGCTGCGGTGCTGCGGTTCCCCGCAGGACACCGGGCCGCTCCCCTGCGCCGCCTGACGGCCGGGCGCCGGCCGCCCGGCTAGGGTGGCGGCATGCCTACCCGCCTGGTGCACCTCGTGTTCGACGCCAACGACCCGCCGAAGCTGGCCCGGTTCTGGGCGGCCGCCCTGGGCTGGGAGGTGGCGGCCGAGGAGCCCGACGAGGTGGTGGTGTGGCCGTCCGGCTTCGACTACCCGGGCCCGGCGGCGCTGCCGCTGGTGTTCGTGCCGGTCCCCGAGGCGAAGACGGTCAAGAACCGGGTACACCTGGACCTGGCCACCGAGTCGCCCGGGCACCAGGCGGACCTCGTGGCCCGGCTGCGCGAGCTGGGCGCACGGCCGCTCGACATCGGCCAGGGCGACATGCCGTGGGCGGTGCTGGGCGACCCGGAGGGCAACGAGCTGTGCGTGCTCGAGCCGCGGCCGGTCTACGCCGGCACCGGGCCGGTGGCCGCGGTGGTGGTCGACTCCCCGGACCCGGCGGCGCTGGCCGGCTTCTGGGAGCTGGCCTCCGGGTGGGCGCGGAGCCGGTCCGAGGACGATTTCGTCGCGTTCCGGTCACCGCAGGGGGCCGGGCCGTACCTGGAGTTCCTGCGGGTGAACGACCCGAAGGCGGTCAAGGACCGGGTGCACCCGGATGTGGCCCCGCATAAGGGCGAGGACCACGCAGCCGCGGTAAAGGTGCTGCGGGACGCGGGCGCCGTACCGGTCGACATTGGCCAGGGTGACGTGTCCTGGGCGGTGCTGGCCGACCCGCAGGGCCACGAGTTCTGCGTCCTGTCCCCGCGCTGAGCCGCTACCCGGCCCGGAGGGTTATCCGGCCGCTGGCGTGGATATACGGCGTCTGGTCGCCCAGCCGGCCGAAGACCACCGGCGCCCAGGGCTGGCTGTCGTAGAGACGGCCGACGAACCGGTCACCGGTGGCGTCCGTCGGGTGCAGGTCGAACTCCTCGGGCTCGTCGTCGCTGAACGTCTCGCGGGCATCGGTCAGGCCGGGGATCACGTGCAGCCGGCCGTCCCGGACGCAGACGTCGTAACGCCACGAGGTGCGCTCGTACCGGCCGGCGTGGCGCTGCAAGTCAAGGTCGGCCGGGTCGGCCGCGGGCTCGGGACCGTCGGGCACGGTGATCCCGGCGCAGGCGCTGAAGACCTCGGAGAACAGTCGCTGGTACAAGCCCTGGCTCTCGGAGGCATTGGTCAGCAGGCACGCCGCCACGCCGGCCTGCGGGTCGACCCGCAGGTACGCCGTCTGCCCGATGGTGCCGCCGTCGTGCCCGATGATCTGGCGGCCGTTCCAGTGGTTCAGGCGCCAGGTGAGCCCGACCGCGTCGCCGCGGCCGTCGACGCTGGGGATGTCGGCCTGCGGCTGCTGCATGGCCGACACCGAGGCCGGGCCGAGCAGCCGGGTGCCGTCCGGGACGGCGCCCGCGTCCAGATGCAGGCGGGCGAACGCCAGCACGTCGCGGGCGCTGGCGGTGATCAGGCCCGCGGGACCCACGCTGCGCGGCAGCCCCCACACCGAGACCGGGACATCCTGGCGGGGGCGCTGGCGGTGCCCGGTCGCCGCGCGGTGCAGGATCGCCTGCTCGGGCAGGGTGACCGTCTGCTCCAACCCGAGCGGCCCGATCAGCCGCTCGCGCAGGGACGTGTCCCACTCCCGGCCGTCGAGTACCTCGATGATCCGGCCGAGCAGCACGAACCCGCTGTTGGAGTAGGAGTACGCCGCGCCGGGCGGGAAGACCCGCGCGGCCTGCGCCAGCTTGCCGACGTAGCGCTCCACGCAGTCACCGCCGCGTCCGGTGTCGGTGAAGATGTCCCCGTCGATGCCGCTGGTGTGCGTGAGCAGGTGGCGGATCGTGACCTCGGCACTGGCGTCGGGCTGGCCGAGCCGCACGCCCGGCAGGACCTGCGAGACCGTCGTGTCCAGGGACAGCCGCCCCTCGTCGGCGAGCTGCATGATCATCGTGGCGGTCCACACCTTGGTGATGGACCCGATCTGGAACAGCGAGTCCGGGGTGGTGGCCACGCCCGTGGCCGCGTTCAGCACGCCGTGGGCGGCCAGGGTCTCGCGTCCGTCGGCCCATATTCCGAGCGTGGCACCGGCGACGCCCTCCTGCGCGGCGAGCTCGCCGAGGCGGGCATTCCAGTAGGCGGTCATGTCAGCATCGGCCATGACTCGGACGCTAACTCATGCCGTCGCCCGCTTCGCCCGCGGCGTCCGTATCGCCTGCGCTGTCCGCGCCGCCCGCTGCGCTCGCGCGGCGGGCGCGGGCGCGCCGCTTGCCCTCGTGCATCGCCTGCACCCGGGCGATCGGGATCGCGTGGCCCTCCTCGATGAGCGCCGCGTCCAGCCGCTGTGGCCCGGGCATCTGCGCGGCCCACGGGTCTTGCCCGGCGATCAGCCGCGCCGCCGTGCGCACGGTGAAATCGCCCGGATCGACGCGGTCGAGATCGTCCCAGGCGACCGGGAAGGACACCGGCAGGCGGGGACGGACCCGCGGGCTGTACGCGGACACCACGGTCGCCCCGCCCGCCCGGGTCGAGTCGAGGAACACCTTGCCAGCGCGGTCTTCCCGGATGAAGGCCGTGGTGGTCAGGTCGGGATCGAGCCGCTCGGCCCGGGCGGCGATCGCCCGAGTGGCCGCGGCCGCATCCTCGCTGCCCGCGTGCCCGCCGATGGGCACCAGCACGTGCACGCCCTTCGCCCCGCTGGTCTTGACCGCCCCAGCCAGCCCGACGTCGGCCAGGGCCTGGCGGACCAGCCAGGCGGCCCGCACGGCCAGGCCGAACGCATCCGCCGACGGCGGGTCGATGTCGAGGACGAGATAAGTGGGCTGGTTCAGGTGACCCGCGTGGGCCAGGGTCGGGTGGTACTCGATCGCGCGCTGGTTGGCGAACCACAGCAGCGTGCGCCGGTCATCACACAGCGCGTAGGAGACCTCGCGCCGGGAGGATTCGGCCCACAGGGTCACCGTCCGCACCCAGGGCGGCGTGTACTTCGGCACGTTCTTCTGCATGAACGGCTCCTGGCCGCGGAGCACCCGAACCACCGACAGCGGCCGGCCGCGCAGCTCCGGGATGATCTGGGCAGCGACCGCGTCCAGGTAGTCGACCAGGTCACGCTTGGTCGCCCCGGCCCCGTCGAACAGAGGCTGGTCCAGGTTGGTCAGCGACACGCCGTCCCGCACCTCGCCGCCGCTCACCTGGCCACCCTACCGACCGGCCGTTACGGCAAGGCCTACGTTGTCAGGATGACCCGAGAGCACCAGGCCGGGCTGGCGCGGCTGCTGCGCCCGCGCAGCATCGCGATCGTCGGCGCCTCCGAGAATCCCGACTCCCTGTCCGGGCGGCCGCTTGAGGTGCTCCGCCAGCACGGCTACGACGGCCGGATCTACGTCGTCAACCCGAACCGGGCCCGGGTCGGCGGGCTGGCGTCGTACCCCAGCGTCGCCGCGCTCCCGGAACCGGTCGACCTGGCCGTGGTGGCGGTGCGGGCCGCGCTGGTTCCCGAGGTGGTCGCGGGCTGCGCGGCCGCCGGGGTGCGCGCGGTGGTCGTGTTCAGCTCCGGTTTCGCCGAGACGAGCCCGGCGGGGCGAGCGGCACAGGACCGCATGGCCGGGCTGGCCGAGGCGTCGGGCATGCGGCTGCTCGGGCCGAACGGCGAGGGGTTCTTCAACGTCGCCGACGGCGTGGCCGTGTCGTTCAGCCCGGCGGTGGACCGCAGGCGCGGGCTGCGGAACCTGACGGCGGGCAACCTCGCGATCGTCTCGCAGAGCGACGGGCTGGGCTTTGCCCTGTTCAACTGGGGGCAAGCGGCAGGGCTCGGCGCGAGCTTCGTCGTCACCACCGGCAACGAGAGCGACGTCGACGTGCTAGAGGTCGCCGGCGCCCTGCTCGCCGACGACCAGACCGCGGTCGTCGCCCTCATCGTCGAGGGATTCCGGCGGCCTGCGGACCTGGCCCCGGTCGCGCAGCGCGCCCGAGAGCTCGGCAAGCACATCGTCGTGGCCAAGCTCGGCGGCTCCGTGGCCGGACGGCGGGCAGCGCCGGTGCACACCGCGCACGAGTCCGGGGATGAGCCGGAGTACGACCGCATGTTCTGTGAGGGCGGGGTCGTCAGGGCCGATGACCAGGAGGACCTGCTGGATGTCTGCTTCGCGCTCTCCCGGGGCCGGCCGATGTGCGGCCGCCGCGTTGGCGTGGTCACGACGTCGGGAGGGGCCGGGATCTGGATGGCCGACGCATGCGAGGCGCACGGGTTCACCGTGCCCGAGCTGTCGGCCCGGGCCCAGTCCGCGCTGCGGCCGCTGATGCCGCTCTTCGGCTCGGCCGGGAACCCGGTGGACGTCACCGCCCAGATGGTCACCGGCGGGAGCATCGCCACGGTGCTGCGGACCTTGTGCGCCAGCGGCGAGGTCGACGCGGCCGTGGTGGTCACGTCGCTGGCCGCCCCGGACCTGCTGCGCCGCGAGAGCGGGGCACTGCGCGTGGTGCTGGCGGAGCTCGCCACGCCGGTCGTGATCTACTCCTACACGGTGCCCGGCGAGCCCAGCCTGGAGCTGCTCCGCCAGCTTCCGGTCCCCTGGTACCCGAGCCCCCGCCGCGCGGCCCGGGCCCTGCGCGCGCTGGCCCGCCCCGGCGCGAGCCCTCGGGCAAAACTGTAACGTGTTCTAATATGGAGGCCCGGGAGGTGCCATGACCACGGACGAGGCCAAGTTCGACGTTGTCGTGGTGGGCAGCGGCGCCGCCGGGATGACCGCTGCCCTCGCCGCCGCGCATCACGGCCTGCGGACGGTGGTCCTGGAGAAGACGGACTACTTCGGCGGGTCGACCGCGCGGTCCGGCGGCGGCATCTGGGCCCCGGGCAACGAGGTGCTGCGGAAGGCCGGCGTGCGGGACACCCCCGAGCAGGCCAGCGCTTACCTGGCCCACGTCGCCGGGCCCGTCTCCGAGGCCCGGCGGCGGGCGTTGCTCGCGCGGGGCCCGGAGATGCTGGCGTTCGTGCGCGCCAACACCCCCGTCGACTTTGCGTGGGTGCCCGGTTACGCCGACTACTACCCCGAGGCGCCGGGCGGGCTGGCGCGGGGGCGCAGCGTCGAGCCGGTCCCGCTCGACGCGCAGGTGCTCGGGACCGAAGTCGCCCGCCTCAACCCTGCCTACCTGCCGGCGCCGCCGGGCGTGACCATCACCCAGGCCGACTACCGGTGGCTGAGCCTCGGCACCCGGCACCCGCGGGCCATTCTCACCGCGGCGCGGGTCTCGGGGCGGGCCGCGCGCAGCCGGCTGCTGAAGCGGCGCACGCTCAGCATGGGCCAGGCCCTGGCGGCCGGCCTGCGGGCGGGCCTGGCCGCCCGGGAGGTGCCGGTCTGGCTCGGCACCCCCATGACCGGCCTGCAGGTCACCGACGGCCGCGTCACCGGCGTCGAGGTGACCCGCGACGGCCGCCCCGCGCTGGTCCGGGCCGGGCGCGGGGTGCTGATCGCCGCCGGGGGCTTCGAGCGCAACGAGCAGATGCGGCGCCGCTACCAGCGCCAGCCGATCGGCACCGAGTGGACCACCGGCTCGGCCGGGAACACCGGCGACGGGATCGTCGCGGGCGAGGCGGCGGGGGCGGCGCTGGACCTGATGGACGACGCCTGGTGGGGGCCGACTATTCCGCTGTCCGGCGGGCCGTACTTCTGCCTGGCCGAGCGCAGCCTGCCCGGCTGCATCCTGGTCAACGGGGCCGGCCAGCGCTTCGTCAACGAGTCCGCGCCGTACGTGGACGCGGTGCACGCGATGTACGACGCGCATTCCCCGGACAATCCGCACATCCCCGCCTGGCTGGTCACCGACCAGCGCTACCGCAACAGGTACATCTTCGCCGGCCTGCCGCCGCGCAAGCCCCTGCCCCGGCGCTGGTACCGGGCGGGCGCCGTGTTCCGCGCGCCGACCCTCACCGAGCTGGCCGAGCAGATCGGGGTGGACCCGGGAGGGCTGTCCAAGACCGTGACCAGGTTCAACGAGTTCGCTGAGGCGGGCCGGGATGAGGATTTCCGGCGCGGCGACTCGGCCTACGACCGCTACTACGGCGACCCGCGCTGCCGGCCCAACCCCAACCTGGCCCCGCTGGCGCAGGCGCCGTTCTACGCGGTGCAGATCGTGCCCGGCGACCTGGGCACCAAGGGCGGCCTGCGCACCGACGAGCGGGCCCGGGTGCTGCGCCCGGACGGCACCGCGATCGCCGGGCTGTACGCGGCGGGCAACGCGAGCGCGTCGGTCATGGGGCACAGCTACGCGGGCGCGGGCGCGACCATCGGCCCGGCGATGACCTTCGGCTACATCGCGGCGCTCGACCTGGCCGGCGGGCTGCGCGGCTAGCCGGCGTCGGCGGTGAGGGGACCGCGCGGCTAACCGGCGTCGGCGGTGAGGGGACCGCGCGGCTAACCGGCGTCGGCGGTGAGGGGACCGCGCGGCTAGCCGGCGTCGGCGGTGAAGGCAATCAGCACCGCGCAGGGCGCCTGGTGCGCGACCGAATTGGGGACGCTGCCCAGGACGCGGCGCACGCCGGTCATGCCCTTGTTGCCGACCACGATGACGTCGGCCTTGACCTGGGTGGCGACCTCGCAGATCGCGTCGGCCGGATCGCCGGGCCTCTGGTACGTCTCGACCTCGACGCCGCCAGTCCTGGCCCGGGACGCCAGGTCGGCCAGCACGGAGCCGGCGATGTCGTGCGTGCTGAGCGACTTGTCGAACTCCTCGCCGGCCGCAGACCTCAGCTGCTGCGGCTTGTAGGCGGTCACGATGTGCAGCCGCCCGCCCGTCAGCTTGACCAGTCCGATTGCCTGGCGCACGGCCTCGGCCGCCGTGGCCGACCCGTCCGCGCCCACTACCACCGTCTCGAACACCAGCCGCCCTCTTCCTTGAGCGGGAGCGTCCTCGCCAGGCGCTTCCCGGCCATCTGATTCGCGTGGTCAGCGTGCACTCTAGTCGAATCGCCCGCCGAGGTCTCGTACGTGGCGGCGGCCCTCAGCCCGGGGCCTCCCGGCCGAGGGCCAGGTCCACCGCCTGGGCACGGGACAACCCGGCACCGAAGCGGTAAGCGACGTCGTACGCCTGGTCCCCCATGATCTGACGAAGGCTGCTCTGCTCCCGCTCGCTGAGCTGTCGCTCCGGGTCGGTCAGCGAGATGCTCCCGACCGCGATGGCGGCGCTCAGGTCCCGGTCGGCGGCGCCGTGCAGGCGTGCCGCCCGGACGTGATCCTCCTGCCACGCGGCGCAGCACGCCGCGCCGAACAGCAGTTCGCTGACGTCGAGGTGCAGGCCGATCCGCCGCGCCATCAGCAGGCAGCGCCTGATCAGGGGCGCGGCCTGTTCGGGCTGGCCCAGGAGGAGCAGCAGGATGGCGAAGTCGCTCCGCATGAAGTACAGGTAGGCCTCGGCGCCGAGTTTCTCGGCCGTGGCGATGGCCTCGGTGATGTGGGCCCGGGCGGCGTCGAGCTGGCCGGCCTTGACGTCCAGGGCACAGAGCTGGTGCATTTCCGTCGCCGCGGACATGTCGTCGCCGGACTGGCGGAAACAGTCCAGCGCCTCGAGGCGGACGCGGCGGATTTCTTCGTCGCTGCCGCCGATGGTGAGGCAGGCCAGCAGCTCGCCCTGCAGGTGCACGTCGCCGAGCTCGCGGGCGATCGCGACGCCCTCCTGGCCGAGCTGCCGCAGCCGGGCCTTGTCACCACGGAAGTAGGCCACGCTGCCCATGACCAGCAGGGCGCGCGCCTCCAGGCGGCGGTCGCCGAGCTCACGCGCGATGGTCAGGGCCTGCTCGGCGCACTGCCCGGCAAAGGCACGCGCGTCGGCGTCCAGCCGCAGCATCATCCCGGTCAGCCAGCCGACGGCCACCAGCGCGCTGGCGTACAGGGGGTCCGGCCGGGGGACGGCCGGGTCCACCCCGCTGCGCAGCCAGGAGAGGACGTCGGTGTGTCCCCGGCTGATGGCGAACCACTGCAGCCAGACGCCGAGCCGGAGCACGTCATCGGTGCGACCCTGGTCGGCCAGGTGGGCGGCGACGGCGCGCAGGTTCTCCCATTCGGGATCCAGCCGCCGCAGCCAGTCGCCCTGCCCGTGCCCGGACAGCGCGGGCGCCGCCTCCTGCGCGAGGCCCAGGAAGTAACCGGCGTGCCGGTCCCGGACGGCCACGACCCCGGCCTCGCCGACCGACCTCAGTAGCTCCTGCGCGGCGTACTGCCTGATCGTGTCCAGCAGCCGGTAACGGACGGACCCGGGCGTCCGGTCGGCCACCACGAGGCTCTTGTCGACCAGCGAGCCGAGCAGGTCCATCACGTCGAAGGCGTCGACGCTGCCGTCCGCGCAGATCGCCTCGGCCGCCTCGAGTTCGAAGCCGCCGGCGAACACCGACAGCCGTCGTAGCGTCTCCCGCTCGGGCTCGTGGAGCAGGCTGAAGGACCAGTCGACGGTGGCCTGCAACGTCTGCTGCCGGGGCATGGCGTTGCGGCTGCCGCCGGTGAGCAGCCGGAAGCGCTGGTCCAGCCGCTGGCTGATCTGCTGGATCGACATCGACGACAGCCGGGCCGCCGCGAGCTCGAGCGCCAGCGGGATGCCGTCCAGTCGGCGGCAAACCGACGCGACCAGCGGCGCGGTGTCCTGATCGAGACGGAAACCGGAGTCGTGCGCCTGCGCCCGGTCCACGAAGAGCCGGGCGGCGTCGGACACGGCGATCTCGTCCACGGCTTCGGCCTCGCTCGGCGGCAGCGACAGCGATGGCACGCGGTACACGTGCTCGCCGTCGAGACCCAGCGGCTCACGCGAGGTCGCCAGGATGCGGAGCCGGGGGCAGTCGCGGACCAGGAGGCCGCAGAGCTTGGCGGCGTCGTCGATCACGTGCTCGCAGTTGTCCAGCAGGATGAGCGTGTCCTGCTCGCGCAGCGATTCGGTGAGCGACTCCAGCAGCGGCTGCTGCCCGTCGGGATCGGCCAGCCCGAGCACGGCGGCGACCGCGGCCGGGATCTGCTCGCCCTCGGTCAGCGGGGCGAGGTCGACGAACCACACGCCGTCCCTGGCCTCGTCCAGCAACTCGGCCGCGGCCTGCAGCGCGAGGCGGGTCTTCCCGCAGCCGCCCGCCCCGGTGAGCGTGACCAGGCGCGAGGAATCGACCAGCCTGCGTACCTGCGGCACTTCCCGCTCCCGGCCAACGAACGCGCTGAGCTGGCCGGGCAGGTTGTTCGGCAGCTCCGGGTTGTCCAGCGACGCCAGCGGCGGGAAGCTCGGGGCCAGGAACACCGCTTCCAGCTGGAAGACGCGTTCAGGGCGGCCGAGATCCTTCAGCCGGTGCGGGCCCAGATCCCGCAACGTCACCCCTTCGGGGAGGGTCTCGGACAGCAGTTCTGCCGTGGCGCCGGAGATGAGCACCTGCCCGCCGTGGGCGAGGGCTTCGAGCCGGGCCGTGCGGTTGACCACCGGTCCGAAGTAGTCGTTGTCGCGTTCCTCGCACACGCCGCTGTGCAGGCCCATCCGCACCCGGATCGGCCGGCTGGTCGGCCACCGCTCCGCGGCGAGCGCCTGCTGGGCGGCGAGCACCGCGGCCAGCGCCGCCTGGGGGGTGGCGAAGGCGGCGCAGAAGGCGTCACCCACGGTCTTGAACACGAAGCCGCCGGCCTGCCCGATAGCGGCCCGGAGCACCTCGTCATGACGGCGCAGGGCCCGGGCCATGGGTTCCGGCTCGGATTCCCAGAGCCTGGTCGAGCCTTCGACGTCGGTGAAGAGCAGCGTGATCGTTCCCGTGGGGATCGCAGCCGTGCGGCTCACGTGCGCAGGATATGCCGACCGGGGCACTCTGGCCGCCACGCCAGGCCGGGTCGCCACCGGCCGGCCCGGGAGTCAATCCGGCCCGTAGAAGGCGGGCCGGCCCGGTCATGGCAACCTAGACGGTGTATCAGGGCCGGGGTAGCCTGACTCTAACTTTCGTGAGGACATTCAGGCTCATGGAATGCCGGTCAAGTGAGCCGTATCAGCAGCCTGGGCGGGGCGTAGTGGGGGGACGCGACAATGACCTTGAACTGCTAGCCGGCACGGCACCGCCCATCGTTCGCCAAGGCAGCGTGAATGGCGAGCGGGCGGTGGTACGACCGCCTCTGCCTCGGCCGGCGCAATCTCGCGAATCCCGCTCCGGGAACGCGCCGCCCGCGCCGAATCCCACCCGTCAGACCCATTCGATTCCGGGAGCGCCCTGATGCCTGTGCTACCCATGGTTGGAGATGAGTTCGCGGGCTACCGGCTGCGCGCCGTGGTCGGCCGCGGCGGGATGAGCGTGGTCTACCAGGCCGAGAACCCGCGCCTGGGCAGCGTGGTCGCCCTGAAGGTGCTCGCCCCCGAGATCGCCACCGACGACGTTTTCCGCGCGCGGTTCCTTGAGGAGTCGCGCATCGCCGCCTCGCTGAACCACCCGAACGTGATCCCCATCTACGACATGGGGCCGTGCGACGACCTGCTCTACATCGCCATGCGGTACGTGGCCGGGACCGACCTGCGCGCGATGCTGAAGAAGCATTCCCCTCTCCCGCCCGGCGACGCCATCTTCCTGACCGGCCAGGCCGCGCGGGCGCTGGACGCGGCGCACCGCAAGGGCCTGGTGCACCGCGACGTCAAGCCGGGCAACCTGCTCATCGAGCACGGCCAGGACGGCGATCCCGACCACGTCTACCTGTCGGACTTCGGTATCACCAAGTACATGCTGTCGCGCAGCGGCCTGACCAAGACCGGCGAATTCCTCGGGACGATCGATTACGTCGCGCCCGAGCAGATCCAGGAAACGCCGGTGGACGGCCGGGCCGATGAGTACTCGCTGGGCTGCGTGCTCTACGAGTGCCTCACCGGCCGGGTGCCGTTCCCGAAGGAACGCGACGCGGCGATCATCTGGGCCCACGTCGAGGAAATGCCCCCGCCGCCCAGTACCCTCCAGCCGGAGTTGCCGCCGGCCATCGACGACGTCTTCGCCCGGGTCCTGGCCAAGAAGCCGGAGGACCGTTACGCGAGCTGCCGCGAGTTCGTCGACGAAGCCCGCGCGTCCCTCGGGGTCGCCGCGACCCAGACGGGGACCAGCAGCGCGGCCACCGCGATCCGCGCCCAGGACGCCGGCGCCGCGATGCGCGCCCAGTCCGGCGGCGCCGTGCCGCCGGACATGATCAGCCAGCGAGGGTCGGTGCCCCCGCCGGCCGCGGGCGGGCGGACCGGCCGCGACGAGCCTGCCCCCGGATCGCACGGGCGACGGCCGCGCAGGCTCTGGGGCTGGATCGCGGCCGCCGCCGCCGTGGTCCTGATCGCGGCGGGCGTGGGCGTCTACCTCGGGACGCGCAGCAGCGGCAACAACTCCGGGTCGAAGGGCCACGGCAGCACGCACATGTCCATGCCCTTCCGCGCTAGCACCAGCATGCTCGACCGGGCGCTGATCCTGGCCGACCAGAGCCCCTTGTCGATGGGCTTCCTGAAGCCAAGCAGCTGCCACAACCAGAGCACCACGATGGTGACCTGCGTGAACCCGACCCTCGCCATCAGCACGGCAACCTTCCGCACCTATCCGTCGCTGACGGCCCTCTACGCTGCCTACCAGGCCGAGGTCCAGTCGGTTTCGCACGCGCCCTTCAAGCCCAACGTCGGCAACTGCGGCGACATCGACACCGACGGCGAGATCAGCTGGAACCACGCCTTCTTCCATTTGGCGAAGTTTTCGATGGCCCAGTCAGTTTCGGGGACGCTGAACCCGGAGACACAGGCGGCGGGCCGGATGTTCTGCTATCTCGACAGTTCCAGCCAGGAGCACATCGTGTGGACCCAGAACGACGGCCGCCTCCTGGGCTTTGTGACCGGCGGGCCGCATCCGAACGTGTACGACTGGTGGCACGGCGTTCACCACGACATCAGCTTCAACGGCCAGGGCATGAACATGCCCATGCCGACGCCGTCGTCCTCGATGCATATGTCCACCCCCACGCCCACGATGTCCATGACCTCGCCCATGCCCAGTAAGTCCTAGGGGGTCAGCAGCGCCTCGAGCCGCGCGCTGTCCCGGAACGCCGCGAGGTCGCGGTCCCGGCGGGCGTTAGCGCGGACGTCGGGGTTGAGCGTGACCGCTTCCCGGAGAGCCGTGGCCGCCTGGTCGAGCCGACCCGCCCGGGCCAGCGCGCAGGCGAGGTTGTAGCTGGCCATGCCGCGGGCCGGGCCGGGAGTGCCGAGGTAGCTGGCCGTGGCGACGCCGTGCCCGGCCAGGGCGACCGCGCGGTCCGGCCGGCCGTGCCCGAGGTAGTACTCGCCGAGGTGGCCGGCCGGGTGCCAGAATCCCCGGACGATGACCTGCAGCCAGAGCTGGCGGCCGCGCAGCCAGGGGTGCCGCGACGGGTCGCGGAGGTCATCGGCGCCCGCCGCGTGCACCTCGGCGATCAGTTCGCCGGTCACCGCACGGCTGTCCGCGGCGACCGCGTCCGCGGGCCGGGCGGCGTAGCCGCGGTACAGCTCGGCGGACGCGTGATCGATCTCGCCGAACTCCGGCGGGACCTGGCCCCGGCCGATCGCCTGCAGGCGCTGAACCTGCTGGCGCTTGAACTCCGTATTGTGCGCGACGAGCGGCACCGCGGCCCAGCACTGCGGGCTGCCCGGCTCCGCGGCGGGCGCGACCGCCAGCAGCATCTGCTCCTCGGCCGCGGCCAAGCCGAGCAGGCCGATGATCGCGCTCTTCAGCTCTCCGATATCCGGCATGCCGCTGCCTCCGCATCGGGTCCGGCGCGCCGCCGGCCGCACCCGGCCGGCTTGCGCGCGATGAATTTCACGGTCTCGTCCACGATGATGGTGATCTCGCCGAAGCCGAGGGTCTGCAGCCGGCCGAGCAGCCAGGCCGGGTCGACGGGGTTGTAGGTGTCGCCCGCATGGAAGTGATGCAGGTCGTCGCTGGCCAGGCTGTCCGAGCCGATGAGCACGCCGCCGGGCTTCAGTACCCGCAGCACCTCGGCCAGGATCTTGTTCTGCAGGGCCGGCGTGGGAACGTGGTGCAGCATGGTGAACGAGCCGGCCGAGTCGAAGGACTCGTCGGGGAAGCTCAGGTCGGCCGCGTCGCCGGCGACGACGGCGACGTTGCCGCCCGGGTACTTGCCGGCCAGCGCCGCGGCGGCGGCCGGGTCGACTTCCTGCGCGGTCAGCCGCCGCACCCGGTGCCGCAGCCATTCGGTCGCGGCGCCCGGCCCCGGGCCAATCTCGATCATGTCCGCGCCCAGGTCCGCGTGCCGGGTCAGGGACGGCAGGATCTCGCCCTGGATGTGCGCCGCCCACTCCGGGCTCGAGCACAGCCTGGCATGGCCTTCGTTCATGCCCACGACGCTACGGGCGGGCCCGGCCGGGCCCAAGGGCGTAGGCTGCCATCCTGTGTCGCGGGACGGACAATGTGTGGAGGGTGAGCCCGCCTGGCCAGCGGCCGTGACCGTCGTGACCTTCCCCATGCCCGCGGGCCTGGTTTTTGACTGGCATACCCATCCCGATCACCAGCTCGCCTGGGCCGCCAGCGGCGTGCTCACGGTCCGCACCAGCGCGGCCGCCTGGGTCCTGCCGCCCAGCCGGGCGCTCTGGATCCCGGCGGGGGTACGGCACGAGACATTGTCGGCGGGCGCCGCCACCATGCGGACGCTGTACATCAGGCCTGACCTGTGCCCGGTCAGCTGGCCGGACTGCACGCCGGTCTCGGCCAGCCCGCTGCTGGCCGAGCTCATCGGCTACCTGGAGGATCCCGGCCTCGACCCCGAACGCCGCGCGCACGCCGAGGCCGTGCTGGTCGACCTGCTGCAGCCCGTGGTAATGACGGCCATCGAGGTGCGCATGCCCGCCGAGGAACGGGCCAGGCGGGTCGCCGAGGCGCTGGCCGCTGACCCGGCCGACGGCCGGACGCTGGCGCAGTGGGGCCGTCAGGTCGGCGCCAGCGAGCGGACCCTGGCCCGGGCCTTCGTCGCCGGGACCGGGATCGGTTTCGGCCACTGGCGGGCGCTGCTGCGGCTGCAGGCCGCCATGCCGGCCCTGGCCGCGGGCGAGCCGGTGGGGAACGTGGCCCGGCGGGTGGGT
>Ga0318493_10000055_pt1 | contig 22331 bp, 26 predicted proteins | sample GRESIP108b1f23_FD_203294 | JGI IMG/M metagenome (GOLD analysis project Ga0318493, IMG submission 203294) | Tropical soil microbial communities from Luquillo Experimental Forest, Puerto Rico - GRE.SIPMG.108b1f23 | ecosystem: Environmental > Terrestrial > Soil > Tropical forest > Bulk soil...
GGCGTAAGTTATCGCGGTAACGGGCGGCCCGGTCGGGGCCGCTGGGGGGGGGTGACCTGGGCAGATAGGTGAACGAACGGCCCGGTGCCTACGTGATCCGGATTAAGGGACCTGACTCCTGCGCGATTGGGGACACGCGATGAACAAGAGATGGCTGGCACCGGCCGGGCTCGCCGCTGCCGCTTTGATGATCGCTGCCTGTGGCAGCTCCAGTACGACCAGCTCGCCCGCCGCGGCGCCGGCCGCGACGAGCGCTTCCAGCGCGCCCGCCGCAAGCGGCACCGCGGTGAAAACCACCACGATCGGCGGGGTCACCGTGCTGACCAACGCCCAGGGCTTCACCCTGTACTGGTTCGCCCCCGACACCTCCACCACCTCGAAGTGCAACGGCACGTGCGCCACGTTCTGGCCGCCGGTGAAGGGCCCGGTCACTGCGGGCACGGGCGTCACCGGCAAGCTCGGCACGATCACCCGGGCCGACGGCTCTACCCAGGCCACCTACGACGGGCACCCGCTCTACACCTACAAGGGCGACACCGCCGCCGGGCAGGACAAGGGCAACAACCTGAACATCGAGGGCGGGTTGTGGCACGACGTCACCGCCTCCGGCGGGGCGGCCCCGGCTCCCAGCACGTCCACCAGCTCCGGCGGCGGGTACGGATACTGAGCCTTGTCACGCCCAGACCTGGCTCGCCACGCCGGCCACCAGGGCCAGCTTGGCGGCCTGGTCGGCCGGGCTGATGAGGTTGCCGGCCGCCACGGAGGCGAAGCCGCACTGCGGGCTCAGCGCCAGCCGGTCCAGCGGTACGAAGCGCGCGGCCTCCTCGATGCGGCCGTGCAGCGTGCCCGCGTCCTCAAGCTGCGGCTTCTTCGTGGTCACCAGGCCGAGCACGACCACGCGATCGTCCGGCACGTGGCGCAACGGGTCGAACCCGCCCGACCGCTGATCGTCATACTCGAGCAGGAACCGGCCGAACCGGCTGCGCGCGAAGATGCGGGCGAGCGGCTCGTAGCCGCCGGAGGCATAGAACCTGGACCTGGAGTTGCCGCGGCAGACGTGCAGCCCGAACGTGACCCCGGGGAAGCCGTCGATGATGGCGTTGTCCATCTCGATCCCGGCGTCGATCAGGCGGTCGGGATCGCTGCCGTGCCGCCGGAACAGCTCCCGGACCTCCGGATCGGTCAGCGCGCCGTACTGCGGGGAGTCGAGCTGGATGTAGCGGCAGCCGAGCCGGACCAGTTCCGACACCTCCCACCGGAGCAGTTCCACCACGTGAGCGTGGTAGTCGTCCCGGGAGGGGTAGGCGTCCCGGGACAGCCGGTCGTCGTACATGGCCGCGGCCATCTCCGCGCCGGGCATGGTCACCTTCGCCGGCCGCGTGGTCCGGCCCCGCAGGAAGATCCACTCTTCCAGGGTGCCGGGGCTATGCCGCCGGCGGAGCCTGCTGGCCACGACCGGCCGCCGGCCCGGTGACTCCAGGCGGTGGCCGGACTCATCCCGCCACGGCATCGCCACGCCGGCGGCCCGGTCGAAGCCGTCGAGCCCGTCGGAGAACGGGGACATCCACGACTCCCGGCGCAGCTCGCCATCGGCGACCACGTCCAGGCCGGCGCCCTCCTGGAGCGCGATGGCCGCCTGCACCGCGGCGTCCTCGATCCGCTTGAACTCCGGCGCGCCCAGTTCGCCGGCCGCCCGCCGGCGCCGGGCCTCGAGCAGCTCCGGCGGCCGCAGCAGGCTGCCGACGCCCTCGGTGTGCCAGCGAGGTCCACTTCCCGCCATCTCAGCCCCAGGTCGCGAAGGCCATGCCGACCCCGGTTCCGGCCGGGGACCGGTAGGCGGGGATGTAGTCGACGAGGTCGAAGGCCAGGCCGCCGAGGGCGCCCCCGGCGGTGATCCAGTTGAGCGTCTCCGACGTGCCGGAGCGCATCAGCTGGACCGGGATCTGCTCGAAGACTCCTGCGTCCCCGCTGTCCAGGCCGGCCAGCACGCGGCGATCGAGATCCTCGATGACCACGAAGTGGCTGAGCCCGCCGCTGGCGAAGATCGCCACCCGCGCGGTCGGCGCCCAGGACTCGATCCCCGCGCGCAGGGCCTGGCCCAGCCGCCAGCACCGGCCCGGCGGCGGTACGTTCGGCGGGAAGTAGGTGTTGAGCAGGACCGGCACGATCGGGACCGGCGCCGCGAGGCGCAGCCGCCGGCGGACGAACGTGAAGGCGTGGCCCAGGCCGCGCCCTGCGGGCTGCTCCGACATCACGGTGAGGTCGAATTCCCGCCCGGTCAGGACGCGGGCCAGGTGCTCGCTCAGGGCGGCGGCGACGGGATAGCGGTCGGGCGCGTCGGCGTGCGCGGCCCACCCGGCGGCGAGGATGTCCGGGGGGGTCCGGGCCAGGCGCCCGGCGTCCGGGGGCAGGTCCCACAGGGATTCCCCGGTGAAGAGCCCGATCGCGGGAATGCCGTCCGCGCTGAACAGTTCGTGCTGGTCGTCGCCGACGATGACCACGACGTCGGGCTCGGCTGCGGCCAGCCGCTGCGCCAGAACCTCGACCGCGGCCTGGGCGCGGTCGAACTTGCTGTGCCAGACCGAGGACCGCAGCTCGCCGGCCAGGCCCGGATCGGCGGCGGCCAGCAGCTCGTCGTAGGTGTAGTAGCGGCCGTCGGGCCCGAGCAGCCGCGTGTTGCGCTGGTCGCGGGCGGCGTGCTCGGTCCAGTAGTCCGCCGAGGTGCTCAGCTGGGGCGTGTGCGACGACGCCAGCCCGAGCGTGAGCTCAGCCATGGTCAGGCATGCTCTCTCCTCGGATCCGCCGGGAGCAACACTACGCGCACCAGGCCCCGAATCCGTGTCGGACCTTCGGGGCGTACGCTGAGTGCGGAGGATCCCTATGACCGAGAGCGACTTCCCTGATCCGCAGAGCGGGTTCGTGGTCACTCACTTCCTGGTGGTCTCCGATCAGGACCGGTCCCGTGAGTTCTACCGTTCGGTGTTCGGCGCGAAGGTCGTGCTGGAGCGCGACCCGGTCATCATGCGGATGGCCAACAGCTGGCTCATCCTCAACGCAGGCGGCGGCCCGACCGATGACAAGCCCACGGTGACACTGGCGCCGCCCTCCGATCCGGACCGGGCCAGCGCGTTCCTCAACCTCAGGGTCGCGGACATCGCCTCGGCCTACGCGCAGTGGTCGGCGCGCGGCGCCGAGTTCCTGACCGAGCCCAAGGACCACGGCCGGGAGATCCGCGCGTACATCCGCGACCCGGACGGCCATCTGATCGAGGTCGGCCAGACGACGGCCAGGCCGGGCTAAAGTCAGCCGTCCGCAGCCGGGAGTTGCGTAAGTTGACGGTATGACCAGCGACCCAGGCACGCCTCCCGGCCACCCCGATGACCTTGCCACGGCCCTGCACGCGGCAGGCCCGGACCCCGCGCACGCGGAGCACCTCCGCCTCTTCGGCCGCTTCATCGGGGCCTGGGATGTCGAATGGCAAGGGACGGACCGCAACGGGACGCCCGCGACCATGACCGGCGAGCTGCACTTCGGGTGGGTCCTGGGTGGCCGCGCGATCCAGGACGTATGGAAGGTGCCGGCGTCCGGGACGCCCGCGGCCACCCTGCGGCCGTTCCACGGGACGACCCTGCGCTTCTACGACCCGTCCATCGCGGCGTGGCGGTCGACCTGGATCGACCCTCTCAACGGGCGGGTCCGCCGGTTCATCGGCCGTCCCGACGGCGCCGGCATCGTCCTGGACGGGATCGGCGACGATCCGGCCGAGCGCTGGTGCTTCCGCGACATCACGGCGGACAGTTTCCGCTGGACCGGCGAGGTGTCCGACGACGGCCGCCGGACGTGGCGCCTCGACGAGCAGATGTTCCTCCGCCGGCGGCCGCGGCCGGGCGCGTGATCAGCTATCAGCCCCAGGCCGGGGCCTGGCCACCCTGGCCGGGCGCGCCCGGGTAGTACTCCGCCTTCCACGTGGTGGCGCCCGGCGCCGTGTCCGTGTCGTCCTTCTTCAGCACGGTCATCCAGACCTTGGCGGCCGATATGACGATCGTGATCTCTTCCTCCGGCTTGAACTCCTGCGGCGGGGTGACGTACACGGTCACGTTGGCCACGTTGTCGTCGTTGACGGAGTCGACCGTCTGCGTGTCGAAGATGTTCACCATGGCTCCGCTGTTCTGGGTGGCGTAGCCGGTGATGGTGACGGATTCGTCCTTCTCGAAGCCGGTGAGCAGCACGCTGAGCGCGAGCTTCACGCCACCGGTGCCGTTCGGCTGCTGCTCGATCTTGTCGACATGGGGGAGAACCATGGCTGGGTCCTTTCGAGCGGGCGTCGTCCGCTGCGGATGGCGGACTTATAACAGGAGGGGCCCATCGGGCTTCCAGATACCACCAGGCCAGATTCTGTTGGCCCCGTTCACGCGGGCGAACAGCGGGACAGGTACCGCAGCGCCTCCCGCGCTCCCGGCAGGTTGCCCTTGTGCTGGTAGAGGTCGAGAGCCTGGACGACGGCGGCGTGCGCCTCGGGGATGCGGCCGGCCGCGATGAGGACGTGAGCGAGATCGAGCAGGGTGTCGGCGTGGTCGCTGAGCAGGTCGGTCTGCGCCGCGAGCGCCACCGCCGAGCGGGCGAGCTCGGATGCCTCGCGAGGTCGGCCGCGGTCGGCGAGGATCCTGGCCGACAGCCCACGGCCGGCGGCCTGAGCGGACAGGTCCTCGTCCGCGGCGGCTTCCCGGCTTATCGCGAGCAGGCGGAGGGCTTCGTCGTACCGGCCCTGGCCTTGTGCCGCGATGGCCCGGGCCAGTTTCGCCGCGGTGGTGGCCAGGTAGCGCCGCTCCCCCATCTGGTCGAGGAAATCGTATTCGCGGCGAAGGTGCGTCTCGGCGGTCACGGGATCACCGGCGAGCATGGCGACGAGCGCGGCAAGCTGGGTGATAATCGCGGTCATCGTGGGGCCGAGGGCGTTCAGCGTGCTCTGCGATCGGCTCAGCGCGGCGTGCGCCGCGGCCATGTCGTCCTGCATCGCGTACAGGCCCGCCGTGTAGCGAAGGATGACGGCCCGGCCGAAGGGCTGGTTGCCGATCTCGTCGAGGTAGTCCTCACATCGCCGGATCCCCTCGGGGGCCGGCGTCGGGCCCCAGAGCGCGGCCGAGGCGAGCCAGCTGAGGATCTCGGCCAGTTCCCTCCGGTCGTTCACGCGGCGCGCGTAATCGGCCGCGCGCTCCCAGGCGCCTTCGGCGGCGGCGGATCTCGCGTGGTTCCAGTGCAGCGCGGCCTCTAGCTGCAGTATCTGGCAGATGCCCAGTTCGTCCTGGCTCCGCTCGAACTCGCGGCGCAGCTCGGGCAGCGCGCGGGTGATCTCCGTTTCCGCGTCGTGCGGATCCAGCTTGAGGCCCAGCAGCAGCGCCTGCACCCGCGCGTGCGCGTGCTGGCCTTCGTCTCCGGCAGCGGCCGCGATGCGCTGGGCCTGGTCGAGGGTGCCCTTGGCCTTCTCGAGCTGTCCGGCCTCCGCCAGCGCCGCCCCCAGGCTGGTATAGAGCCGCCCGAGAGCCGGGTCGTCGCCGGGGAGCAGCGCCGCCGCGCGTTCCAGCAGGTTCACGGCCGCGAGGTCGTCGCCGCGGTCGTGTGCGGCGCGCCCGGCGGCCTCGAGGTGCCCGGCCGCCCGCACCGACAGCTCGGCCGACGGCGCTTCGGCGGGCCACAGCTCATCGCCATAACGCACGGCCTGCTCGAGGTGATAGCCGACGATCTCCGCGAGGCCGGGGACGCGCTCCGCGACACCGTACTCGAGCCAGTCGGCGAAGCGCCGGTGCAGCTCGGCGCGCAGCGACTTGGGGATCGCGCGGTAAGCCGCCTCCTGGATGAGGATGTGGCGAAAGCTGTACTGCTCAGCGGGGCTCCGGCCGGGCGGCCCCTCTTGCACCAGGCCTTTGGCGATGAGGGTCTGCAGGTTCCGGCCGAGCGGGTCACGCGCCTCGGGCGGGAGCAGCTCCCGGACCGGCTGCAGGCCGAACTCCTTGCCGACGATGGCCGCCCGGGCCAGGACGCTGCCGGCCCCCGGCCCGAGGCGCTGCAGGCGCGCCGCCAGCAGCGCCTGGATCGTGGGCGGCAGCGCGAGGCGGTCGCTCCCGGCCTGCTCGCTGAGGGAGACGGCCAGCTGCTCGAGGTAGAGCGGGTTGCCGGCCGCGGTGTCCATGAGCCGGGCCCGGGTGGACGGCGCTAGGCGCTGGTCGGCGGTCAGCGCGTCCAGGAGCGAGGCGGCCGGCTCCTCGTCGAGCGGCGGGAGCTCGATGGATACCGCCCGGTCCGCCTCGGCCGCCCAGGCGGGGCGCTGTTCCAGCAGTTCGGGGCGGGCTAGGCAGACCAGTGCGATCGGCGATTGCCCTGGCTCAAGGGCCAGGGATTCCACCAGGTCGAGGAAGGTCGGCTCGGCCCAGTGCAGGTCCTCGAGGACGACCAGCAACGGCCGGGACCTGGCCAGCACCTCCAGGAAGCGGCGGGCTGCCCAGAAGATCTCGGCCGCGTCGGACCGGCCGTGGTTACCCGGGCCGAGAGCACGGTACAGCCGCTCGGCCACGCCCGCCGCGTCCGCGTCACTACCGAGCACGGCCTTGATCCTCTCCGGCGAGTCGTGGCCGCCCGCCGCCTGGTGCACCAGTTCGCGCAGCGGCCAGAACGTGATGCCCTCACCGTACGGGAGGCAGCGGCCGGTCAGGACGTTCGCCTCGCGGCCGAGACGCTCCGCGCTCTCCTGGACGAGCCGTGTCTTCCCCTGTCCCGCCTCGCCGATCACCGAGACGGTCATCGTCACCCGCTCGCGGGTGGCCCGGGCGTACGCCGCCTGGAGGAAGCGCATTTCCTCGTCGCGGTTCACCAGGGGCGCATCGAGGCGGACGGCCAGCGGGCGCGCGCCAGCGTGCGCGGACCGCAGCAGGAACCGGTCGGGACCGGCGCTGTCGGTTTCGAGCGCGGCCGCGGCGAGCTGCTGGGTCTGCCGGCTGATGAGGATCTGGCCGGGCCCGGCGGCCTCCGCCAGCGTCACGGCGCGCGCCCCGACGTCTCCCGCGAATCCGAGCGGACCCGGGCCTCCCACCAGCGCCTCGCCGGTCGCGAGGCCGAAGCGGCACACCAGGCTCGCGCTCTGGCGGTGCCGCAGGGTGTCGGCTTCGGCGGCGAGCGCGTCCCGCGTGGCCAGGCTCGCCCGCGCCGCCCGCAACGCGTCGTCTTCATGCAGGCTGGCCACGCCGAACACGCCCATCATGCGCTCGCTGTCCCTGCTGGCCAGCTTGCCGCCGTACCGCTCGAGCACCGCGGTCAGGCTCGCGGTGAGGTGCTCGTTCACGACTTCGTGCGCCTCCGGGTCCAGCGCCAGGCCGGAGCCGGACGCCATCTGCAGCGCGACGCAGAGCACGGTCACCGGCCGGCGCGTGAGCGGGGCCCCGGCGGCGCCTGGCCCGGGTGCCGGCGCCCCGCCGGGGGCCGACCCGAAGGAAAGAGCCGCGTCCTGGCGCAGGATCGCCGCCTCGAGCTCGCCCAGCTCCGGGGACGGTTCCAGGCCCAGCTCCTCGGCCAGCGTGCTGCGGAAGTCACGGTAGACCTCCAGCGCGTCGGCCTGCCGCCCGCTCCGGTACAGCGAGAGCATGAGCTGGCCGCGCAGGCGCTCGCGCAGCGGATGCTCGCTGACCAGCCCGCGCAGCTCGGCGGCGAGTTCGCTGGCCGAGCCACGAGCGAGACGTGCCTCGGCGCGTTCCTCCAGGCAGGTCAGGTACAGCTCCTCCAGCCTGGTGATCTCGGCCTGCGCGAAGGGCTCATAGCGGAAATCGGCCAGCGGCGGACCGCGCCACAGCGACAACGCCTGGTCCAGTGTCCCGGCCGCCTCCGCCGCGTTCCCGGCCACCACGGCATCACGGCCTTCGGCGATCAGCTGCTCGAACTGCCGGACATCCAGCTCCGCCGGGAAGATCCGTAGCGAGTAGCCCGGCGCCGTGGTGATGAGCCGGCCCGGCGGAAGCACCCGGCGCAGCCGTGAGATCGCCGCCTGGAGGGCGTTGGCCGCGCTGGGCGGGGCGTCCTCGCCCCAGAGGTCGACCAGGAGCTGCTCGCTCGGCACGACCTCGCTGGCGTGCAGCACCAGGTCGGCGAGCACGGCCCGCTGCCGTACGCCGCCGATCGTGATCCGCCGACCGGTGTCCTCGACCTGGAACGGACCGAGGAGCCGCACCTGCATCCTCCGCCCTCCCCAGAGGTGTCAGCGGACTGTCAGCACCCAGCCCTCATTGTCGAACCATGCAGCAAGCAAGGCAATCACAGACAGCCACCGCACCCGCGCTCGCCCCCGACCCGGCCGACCTGGTTGACCGGATCCGGGCCGGGGACGAGTCGGCCTGGCGCGACCTTAGCGATCAGTACGAGCCGCTGCTACGGTGGCTGGCCCGTCAGCACGGGCTGTCGGCCGAAGACGCGGCCGATGTCATCCAGCTCACCTGGCTGCGCTGCCTCGAACACATCGACCAGCTGGCCCACAAGGACCGACTCGGCAGCTGGCTGGCCACGATCTGCCGCCGGGAGTGCATGCGGCTGGCCACCAACGGACGCCGGGAGATTCCGCACAGCGAGCCGGACATGGCACCGCTGATGGCCGACCAGGGCCAGGAGTGGGACCCGTGCGCCGAGGTGCTGCGCGGTGACGAGCGCCGGCGGCTCTACGGCGCGATCATGGCCCTGCCCGAGCGGCAGCGGATGGTGGTCGTCGAGGTGCTGCAGCGTGAGGACCGGAGCTACCTCGACCTCTCCCATCGCCTCGGCCTCCCGGTGGGCAGCATAGGACCGACCCGGCAGCGGGCCTTCACCCGGCTTCGGCGCGATCCCCGGCTCGCCGACCTGTCGTCCGGGACCGGCGACCATGAGCTCCTGAGCGCGTGACCTCCGCCGGGCCCGCCCGGCCCTCACCTTGACTTTGCATGGCAAAGTGAGCTAGCTTTGCAACACAAAGCTAGCGAAGGAGCTGGGATGAACCGGGGAGTCGCCATGCAGGACAGCGCAGACGAGGGAACGGGCATGGACGTCCAGGACGCGGCGGCCATCATGCAGCAGGCCCGTGAGCGGGCCGAGCATGAACTGCGCGTCAGCTACCGGCTGCTGTTCGCCACCTACGGGCTGCTGTACCTCATCGGTTACGGCACGGTTTGGCTGTCGGTGCGCGGGCAGCACCCGTATCACGGGCCGGGCAGCACGGCACTGGTGGTGCTGACCCTGCTCGCCGCGGCGGCCGTGGTCGTCACGGTGGTGGTCGTGGGCCGGGCGTTCAGTGGCGTGGGCGGCTGGTCCGCGCGGCAGCGGCGCGTCGCCCTGCTGTCCTTCGTGACCGCGATCGTGGGGGTGTACCTGCTGGAGGACGCGCTCTTCCGGGCCGGCGCCAGCTGGTCGGTGATCGGCGTGTACGGGGCGGCCGCACCCATGCTGGTCACCGGGATGGCCTACGCCTTCAGCTCCGCCTTCGTGGCGAACTGGTCGGTGTTCGGCCTGGGCATCTGGCTGATCATCGTGGCGGCCACCAGCGCGTTTGCCGGCCCGGTCGGGGTATGGGCTGTGGGCGCGCTGGCCGCGGGCCTGGCGTTCCTGCTGGTGGCGGCCGTCCGGCCGGGACTGCGCCGTTCATGAGCCAGGGCGAACTCGACCCGGTCATCCACGTGCCCGCGCGGCTGCGCATCATGGTCAGCCTGGCCACCCTGCCGGAGGGCGACGACCTGTCCTTCACCAGGCTGCAGGACCTGATCGGACTGACGCCGGGCAACCTGATCACGCACCTGCGCAAGCTGGAGGACGCCGGGTACGTGCGGACCGAGAAGTCTGGCAGCGGCGTCACCGCGCGGACCGGCGTATCGCTCACCCGCGAGGGCCGGGCCGCGCTGGACCGCTACACCGCGGTGCTGCGGCAACTGCTGGACACCGTCGAGCCGGTGTCGCCGCGGCCGGCCAGCGGCTGACTGCGGTCACAGCAGCACCAGGCGGTGCCGCACCGATCCGTATCCGTCGCCGGCCGCCTCGACCAGCAGGCCCAGCGCCCGGGTGGCCGCCTCGCGGTCGACGGGCGCCAGGTGGCCCAGGATCCGTGACAGCTCATCGCGCCGCCACTGGAGCACCCGCGCCACCAGATCCTCCCCGGAGGGCGTGAGTGCGAGCGTCACGACGCCCCGGTGGCGGGGATCACGGCCGCGCGTGACGTGCCCGGAGTTGACCAGCCGGTCCGCGAGCCTGGTCACCGTCGACGCCTCCAGGCCCAGCGCCCGGGCGACGCGCCCGGACCGGGCGCGCCCGAGGTCGGCGAGCACCGCGAGCACCCGGAACTGCGGCAGCGACACCTCCCCGCCCAGCACGTCCAGGCTCCGCAGGGCCACCCCGGCCAGAACCCTGGTGGCCGCCTGCAGCGTCTCCACCATGGCCGCATCGGGCCCGGCCGGCGCATCCCCGGTTGCTGGCTTTGCCATAGGCAACTATTGTAGTTAGCAAGACTTGCCAAGCCTAGAAGTGCCGCTAGGTCCCAGGCAGGGCGCAGTCCCCGGCATCGGCCGCCGCGGTGACGTGCCCGGGTCGCGGAGGCGTAGCGGGATGAAGCGGTTCAGGTACCGGGCCCTGGTCGAATTCGACCAGGGCGCGTCGGGCGGTCCCGGCAGGCAGTACCCCAGCGGAACGCGCGCCCTCATGGTGCACGCCCGGCGCATCGGCGAGCCGTCGGGGCACAAGTACTTCCCGGCCACGATCGTGCTGGACGGCCAGCCGCCGCCCGGTGAGCACGTCGTGGTCCCGATTACCGTGACCGACGACGACGCGCCGTCCTACTTCGCCCCGGGCCAGCCGTTCACGATCTGGGGCGATACCGCCGGCCGCGGCATCATCTCCCGCCGCCTGCTCGCCGACCCGGATCCCGGCTAGCCCGGCGGCGAGCGGGCGGGATTACGACCGGTCCTGGCGGGCCAGGCGCGGCTCGCCGCTGACCGTCTCCGCCGGCGTCGTCGCGCGGCCCACGATGAGCGGGCTCACGAAGGACGGGGCCTTCGGCAGCGTGCCGCGGCCATGCAGGCTCATGGCGCCTCGATTCGTCGTCCTCCGGTTTCTCGCGAAGGTAACGACACAGTCCGCTCGGCCACATGAGGCAGTTGCCCCATCTTCGCGGTTCCGGCCGGGCCGGCCGGCCTCGGAGTTGCGCGCGGCGAGGACAGCGAGATGCTGGTGGAGTCGGGAGGGCAGCATGTCGTTCGTCATCACCACGGCAGACCGTGCGTCGTTCGGGCGGTGCCGTCGGCAGTGGGATTTCGGCGCGGGGACGCGCCAGAATCTCCAGGCGCGGCAGCCGCCTGCGGCTGCGGACCTGGACCGGGCGCTGCGCGATGCGCTGGCCGTCTACTACTACCCGGGGATGTGGGACTGGGATCGCGGCGTGCGGCTCCCCCTGGTGATCCAGGGGCTGGAGCGAGCCCTGGCCCGGCAGCGGGAGCGCTGCGGCGATGCCGCGGACGCCGGCCGCTGGCACGAGCCGCTCGAAGCAGGCCGGGAGCTGCTGGCCCGGTACTTCGAGTGGGCGCCCACGGTGGACCGGTTCGCGCCGGTGCTGGCCGAGGCGGCCTACGAGGTGACGGTGCTCGACCCCGAGCGGTCCTCGGCTGGCCTGGTCACCGCGGCCGGTGAGGCCGTCCGGTACCGCGGTCGCGTCGACCTGATGGCGGTCGATCGTCACGATGCCTACTGGATAGTGCGGCATCGCCTGGTGGACGGAAACTGGGCGCCCACCGAGCAGCTTGTCGCCGACGAGGAGGCCCTCACGGCGTGCTGGGCCTGGGAGCAGTTCTACCTCGGGATGGCCATCACCGGGACCGTCTGGAACGAGATGCGCCGCCCGTCGCCGTCATCCCCGCCGCCCGCCCGGCCGCGGCCGGCCCCGCGGCGCTGGCTCCGGCTGCGGGCCCGCCCGGCCGGCCCGCAGCCCGTCGTGCGCGAGCACGAGCCGAGCGGCGGAGGCCGGTCGATTCCTCAGCACCGGCGCATGTACGCCCAGGCCAGGCGCCCGCGCTGGGTCGATCCGGTCGAGCAGCACGTCACCGGCGAGTTCCGGCGCACCTGGGTGCGCCGCAGCCCGGCCGACGTCGCGCAGGCCGGACGTCAGCTCGGCGCTGACGTGGCCGAGATGACCAGGCGGAACCCCAGCATCGCTCCCAATCCTTCCGACCAGCACTGCCCGGTCTGCCCGTACCTCGATCCCTGCCTGACCCTGTCCGCCGGAAAGGACGCCGGCCCGGTCCTGTCGTCGGGTTACCGCACGCGGCCGCCCGAAAGCCTGCAAGAAGGGCGCCTGGGCGGCGGCGCCTGGAGCACGGGCCGTGGTGCCGCCCCTCCCAGGTTCCGCCGCGGCCAGGGTCTCTAGCGGGCGGTGCCGCCCCCCGGCGCCGTGCTCAGCGCCAGTTCCGCGATCTTCTGGGCGATGGCGGGTGCCTGGTCCTCCTGCGGGAAGTGCTTGCCGGGCACGACGTGCAGGCGGGGCAGGCCCGCGGCGGCCCGTGCCTTCTCGCCGTAGACGGCCAGCGTCATCGTCGGGTCGTCGGCGGCCCAGACGCCCTGCACCGGGTAGCGGACGTTGCGCACGGCGGCGCGGTAGCGGGCCTGCTTGCCGGGCGTGCGCTCGCTGCTGCGCATGACCCGCAGGAAGGCGCGTCCCCGGTCGGATCCCTTGATGAGCGTGAGGTAGGCGTCGAGTTCGGCCCGGGACACCGCGGCCGGGTCGCCGATGCCCTGCAACCGCATCAGGAAGCGGAAGGCCGGCGGGTTCAGGGATCTCATCCACGCCTCGCCGATGCCGCGGTGGCGGAACGGTTCCATGGTCCAGGGTGACTTGAAGTCGGTCACGTCGACGGTGGTGTTGAGCATGGTCAGCGAGGCGACCCGGCCGGGCACCGCGGCCGCGAGCTCGAAGCCGACCGGGCCGCCGATGTCGTGCACAACCAGGTGGAAGCCGGCCAGGCCGAGTTCGTCCACGGCGGCCAGGCAGAACTTCCCCAGGCCGGTCCAGCTGTAGTCGTAGCCGGGCGGGCGCTCGGCCAGGCCGAAGCCCGGCAGGTCGAACGCCACGCCGCGCAGCCCGCGGGCGGCCAGTTCGGCCAGCACCTTCCGGTACAGGAACGAGGTGCCGATCATGCCGTGCAGGCACAGCACCGCGGGCCCGGTGCCCTGCTCGCGCACGAAGCTGCGCACTCCGGCGGCTTCGAAGTAACGCCCGGCTCGCCGGTGGGTGTCGAGAACCTCGGCCCGGCGGCCGGGGCGGGCTGACCCGGCGGCGTCGTGGCCGCGGGCAGCGTGCTGAAGCTTGGACATGGTTGCCTTCCTGCTGGTCGCGTCGGGGGTTCCGGCTACGGCAACGGGGTAGGGACAGCCGTTTTTTTCCGGTAGCCGGCCCGCCGTCGCGGACGGTCAAGTCCCTGGCACCCTCGGTCAAACGGCGGCGGTCACCAGCGGCCCGGGACGGCCGCTGCGGGGCCGGTAAGGTGAACCGAGGTGATCGGCGTGGACCTAGCCTTCGCTACCGGTCAGGTGGACCCGCCCGACCGGCTGGCCGCCTGGCGCGAGCTCGTGAACCGGGTATTCCTGCCGCTGGCCATCACCCCACTGGCCGGCCGGGGCCGCTCCGGTGCGTTCGAGGCCTCGGTCACCGGCCGCGGCCTGGGCGGGGTGCAGGTCTGGCTGATCGAGGCCAGCCCGATGTCGGCCGTGCGGGCCCGGCCGCACATCGAGGCGTCGGGCGACGATTACCTGCTCGCCCTGCACGTCCGGGGGTCCGCGCACGGTGCCCAGGACGGCCGTGAGGTGGCCCTCGGGCCGGGCGACTTCGCGCTGTTCGATAGCGGCCGCCCCTATGCGATCTCGTTCACCGGCCCCGGCGTGTTCCGGCACGTGGTCTTCCAGGTGCCCCGGGCCAGCCTCGACGCCCGCGGCGCCACCGGCGCCGTGACGGCGCGGCGCGTTCCGGCGGCCAGCCGCGCCGGGCGGCTGGTCTCCCCGTACCTGCGGACGCTAGCCCGGCCCGCGCCATCCGAGCCCGACGTGCTGCGGGGCGGGCCGCTGAGGGAGCTTGCGGAGCCGTACCCGGGCTATCCTCTGGGCGAGGCCTTCATCGACGCCGGGCTCGACCTCGCGGTCGGCGCACTGCGGACCGTGGCCGGATACGCCGGCCGGCGCCGGGGATCGGCGGGTCGCGAGCTCAGGGACTATGCCCTCGCGCACCTGGGCGATCCGGGGCTGTCGCCCGAGGCCGTCGCGCTGGCGTGCTACGTCTCGGTCCGCCAGCTGCACCGGGTGTTCGCCCGTGAAGGCCTCACGTTCGGCCGGTGGGTCCGCGAGCAAAGGCTGCGCCGGTGCCGGGACGATCTCGCCGACCCCGCGCTGAGCCATCTGTCCGCCGCCGAGATCGCTGCCCGCTGGGGATTCCGCAGCGCGGCGCACTTCACCCGGGCCTTCCGGGCCAGGTACGGGGACACGCCCGCCAGCCGCCGCGCCCAGCCGGCCCGGCGGATCCCGGCCCGCTAGCTAGCCGGGCAGGGCCTGCCGGTTCAGCGGGGCGGTCAGTCCGGGATAGGCGGTCGCGGCGGGCAGGGACAGCTCGAACACCGAGCCCTGTCCCACCATGCTGCGCACCTCGACCGAACCGCCATGGGCCTCCGCGATCGCCTTCACCACGGCCAGGCCCAGACCGAACCCGCCAGTGTCCCGGCTGCGCCCCTTCCCCACCCGGGTGAACCGGTCGAAGATGTGCCCGATGTCGGTCGCCGGGATGCCGGAGCCCCAGTCCCGGACGACGAGGACCACCTGCTCACCGGACCGCCGGGCGCTCAGCTCGATCCGCCCGTCCGGCTCGGTGTGATCGACGGCGTTCTCGATGAGCGCGTCCAGGGCCAGGGTCAGGCGGTCCCGGTCGGCCTGCACCGGCGTCTCGGTGAGGGAGCCGAGCGACCACCGCCGGGGGGTCTGGCTCCACCGGTGCAGGGTCTCCATCATGAGCTCCGGGGTGTCCACGGGGACCGGGCGCAGGAAGTCCGGGCTGTCGGTCGAGGCCAGGAGCACCAGCCGGTTCGACAGCCGGCGCATCCGGAGCAGCTCGTCGACGGCCACGCGGGCGTCCTTGGCGATGGCCTGGTCGGTGGCGGCGTGCGTGATGAGCTCGGCGTGGCCGAGGGCGATGGTGATGGGCGTGCCCAGCTCATGGGAGACGTCCTGGAGGAACTGGCGCTGCTGGCCCAGCAGCACCAGGTTGTGCTCGGAGACGCGCTTGATCTCCTCCATGGCCGTCTGGCGCCGGTGTGCGTGCCACGCCATCACCATGAACATCGCGGCCAGCAGCGGGACCTCCGCCAGGTAGTCCGCGTCCTGCTTCCCTCGCAGGACCTGCCAGCCGATCAGGCCGCCGGTGGCCAGGGTCACGACCGCCACCGTGAGGACGGTAGAGCCGAGATGCCACAGCCGGAAACCGTAGACCGCGGTCAGGCTGATCCAGATGATGAGGAACGGGACAGTCTGCCAGGCGGGGATGAGGCGCATGGCGATCAGGTTCAGCAAGATGAAGCCGGCCCAGGCGATGTCCAGCCGGTACGTCCGGCCGAACTGGTAGACCCGGTCGGCCAGCAGCCGTGCCGGGCCCCCGGCGTCCTGGGCCGCGGCCCCTGCTGCCGCAGGTTCAGCAGACGATTGCATCGATGTTCCAACTCCCTGGTCCAGCGGCTACCGAATCCTACGGCTCCAGGGTGGGCCGCTGGCAAGCCGGCGCTGGTCAGGCGGCGTCGTGGAAGACCAGGCCCAGGGTAAACCGCTGGCCGGAGCGGACTACGGAGACCCCGTGCCGGACCGGCGCGGCCGACCAGCCGCGGCTGGACTTCACGGGCCGGTCGCGAGTGGTGAACACCAGCCCGTGCCCGGCCGGGATGAGCGTGGCGGTGCCGCGTGACTGGGCCCTGGGCCGCTGCTCGAGCAGCAGGAACTCACCCCCGGTGTGGTCCACGCCGGGGTCGCTCAGGTTGATCACCACCTGCAGCGGGAACACCAGGTCGCCGTACAGGTCGCGGTGCAGCGCGTTCCAGTCGCCCGACCCGTACTTCAGCAGGATCGCCGTGGACTTGGCCTGCCCGGCCGCGTGGCACATCTCGAGCCACTCGTCGAGGGTGTCCGGCCACGGGGCCGGCCGGCCCAGCTTGCCGTACCAGTCGCGGGCGACGGGGAGCAGGCGCGGGTAGAGCGCCCGCTTCAGCTCCTCGACGGGCTCGGGGAGGGGCGGCGCGAAGTACTTGTACTCGCCCGCGCCGAAACGGTACCGCTCCATATTCACAACGGACCGGAAGCGCCCGCCGTGGTCGTAGAGGCCGGCCAGGGCGCCGCACTCGGCCGGAGTCAGCAGCCGCGGGGTCAGCGCGCACCCGAGCTCGCTGACCTCCGCGGCGATGTGCGCCCAGTCGGCGCCGTCGACGCGGTCTTTCCAGGTGCTGGCGGTAAGGGCCGGGGTCATGCTGCCTCCAGGTTGAGCAGGAGCTGCTTGGCGGCCGGGCCGCCCCGGTAGTTGCCGAGGTCACCGCCGGACTTGATGACCCGGTGACAAGGCAGCACAACCGGCAGGGGGTTGGTCGCGCACGCCGTGCCCACGGCCCGGAACGCCCGTGGACTGCCCACGGCGGCTGCGACCGTGGCGTAACTGGCCGTGGTCCCGTAGCCGATACCGGGCAGGTGGCCGAGCACCTTGCGGCGGAAACCCGTGGCCAGCCGGTAGTCCAGCGGCAGGTCAAAGACGTGGCGCTGGCCGGCGAAGTACTCGTCGATCTCGCGCGCGGCCGGGTCCAGCCGCCGGGGCGCGTTCAGGATCCGCGGGCTGACCCGCGCGGCGAGGGCCTGCAGGACCTGGTCGTGACCCTCGATGGGGTAGGCGACCCGGACCAGGCCCGCCTCGGTCGCGGCCAGCAGCAGCGTGCCGACCGGCGTGTCGAGCGTGCGGTAGGCCACGTCAAGCACGCCGTCGGCGTCGGCGCGCGCGGCCAGGCGGTCACGCAGGACCGCCAGTTCCTCCTCGGTAACGGCGGGCAGGGCCTGGAGCAGGTCCGGTTCGTGGTTCATAATCATGAGTTCTCTCCGTCTGGTAGCGCGGCGCCCGGATAGGTCTTCCGCAGCCGGGCGATGCCGTCCGCGGCCGCCCGGCGGGCGGCGTCGGTACTGCCGCCGGTTATGGCCGCGACATCCTGATAGGGCAGCCCGGCCAGGTAGTGGTAGGCGATGGCCTCCCGCTGCCGGCGCGGGAGCGCGGCCAGCGCGTCGGCGAGCTCGGTGTCCCTCCCGTCCGCCTGCCCTGCCGGCGGCGGCTCGGGCACGTCGGCCACCGGGACCGCGCGCCGCGCCGCCGCCCGGGTGACGTCGATCGCCTTGCGGTGCGCGATCGTCACCAGCCAGGCCTCGACGTTGGCGTCGGCGGGCAGCCGCGGGTACGCCTTGAGCGCGGCCAGGAACGTCTCCGACCACGCGTCATCCGCGTCGGCGGGCCCGAGGACGGCCCGGCACACCCGCAGCACCGTCGCGCCGTGCTCGGCCACGACGACCTCGAAGGGCGGCCTGGGAGTCACGTGAGGTAGACGCCTCGGGCCCGCCAGACGTGAGGTGCTCACTGGGCTCACTAGAACAGCCTCGCGGATGCCCCCTCCAGATCGAGCAGGAATTTCTTACGGGCCAGCCCGCCGGCGTAGCCGGTGAGCCTGCCGTCCCGGCCGACCACGCGGTGGCAGGGCACGACCACGCTCAGCGGGTTACGCCCGACGGCCGCGCCGACGTCCTTGGGCGTGGCCGGCCCGCCGATCTCTCGGGCCACGTCGCCGTAGGTGACGGTGTGCCCGTAGGGGATGGCCGCGATCAGGTCCCAGACCCGTGCCTGGAACGCGTCGCCCCGGGGCTCGACGGGCAGGTCGAAGCGGGTCCGGTCGCCCGCGAAGTACCCGGCGAGCTGGGCCTTGGCGTCCTCGAATCCGGTGTCGGCGCGCGGGCCGAAGCTGGCCGGGTCCGGCTTGTACCAGTGATGCGGGAAGTACACGCCGGTCAGCCGGCCGTCCTCGGCGACCAGGGTCAGCTCGCCCAGCGGCGAGTCGACGGTCGTGTGGCTGGCGGTCATCTCGGTCCTCCTCGTTCGGTCTGCTGTCAGGTAAACGCTGAGGACCGGCGGAACGTGAGGTCAGCGCCGGGCCTGGTCCGCGGCGGCGGCGATGAACCCGGTGATGCGCGCGTTGACCGGGTCGGTCTGCTCGAGGCTCGGGCCGTGCCGGGAGCCGGTGACCACCTCGGCCTGGGCGTCCGGCATGAGGCTGGCCCGGGCCCGGGCCTCCCGCGGGCTGATCAGGGCGCTGCGCCTGCCGGTGAGCAACAGCGCCGGCACCCGGATCCGGCGCAGCTCGTCGTCGGTGAGCACGCCGGGGAACTTGGGTTCCATGCGGTAGGTCCGTGTCCCGGCCCACATGAGCGCGATGATCTCGTGCTCGGCCAGGGTCGGCTCGTCGAGCCAGCTGGCCAGGTACCGTCGCAGCGCGCGCGGGGCCAGGGCGGCCAGGCCGCGGACGGAGAACCACCACCAGAAGCGGGCGTCCAGCGGCGCCAGCCCGGCCGGGTCGAGCAGCGTGATGCTGGCCACCCGGCCCGGGGCACGCAGCGCCTGGTTGAGCGCGATCCACCCGCCGTACGAGGCGCCGACCAGGTGGGCGCGGTCGATGCCGAGCCCGGCCAGCACCTCGTCCAGCCAGGCCGCGCTGGCCTCGGGGCTGGCGATCGGCGCGCGGGCCACGCTGCGGTTCGGGTCGCCGGGGGTGTCGATGGCGAACACCGGGTGCTCCCGGCCGAGGGCGGCCACGTTCGGATACCACATCGAGCCGTTGAAGCCCGCGCCGTGCAGCAGCACGACCGGCTCCCCGTCGGCCGGACCGTACCTGTGGACGTGGGTGGTGGTGACCTTGGTCCCGACGTCGAGCTCTTCCCAGGGTCGCGGCCACAGCGTGAACGCGCGGTCGTAGGCGACCAGGAATTTCGCTCGAGCCTCGTCGCTGACGAACCCTCCGGCCTCGCCCTTGGCTGCCTGCATCCTTCCTCCCGTTCTGGCTGGCCCCGTTTATGATACAAGCGTATCACAACGCGGGTCGCGGGCGGCGCGGCGGATACGGTGGACGGATGCCCCGGCAGGTGGATCATGAGGAGCGGCGACGGCACATCGCCGCGGCGCTGGTGCGTACCGCCGCCGCCCGCGGCCTGCACGCCGCCGGGATGCGGGAGGTGGCCGCCGAGGCCGGGGTGTCGGTCCGCCTGATCCAGTACTACTTCGGCACCAAGGAAGAGCTGCTGCTGTTCACGATGCGGCAGTTGGCCGAGCAGATGGGCGAGCGTGCCCTGGCCCGGATCCGGGCGCTCGGCAGCCCGCCGACCCCGCGCAGCGTCATCAGCGCCATCCTGACCGAGGCGCTGCCCACCGACGAGGAAAGCCGCGTCTTCAACATCGTTTACCTGTCCTACTTCGCTCTCTCGCTGACCGACCCGACGCTGGGCATCCAGCCGCTGCTCCAGGCCTCCGGCGCGATCGAAAAGGTCATCTCTGATCAGCTGGCCGCGGCCCAGCAGGCCGGCCAGACGCCGGCCGGCCTAGACCCCCGCGCCGAGGCCACCACCCTGCTGGCCATGTCCGCCGGCCTCGGCACCAGCGTGCTGGGCCGCCAGCGCAGCACCGACGACGCGCTGGGCGTCATCGGCTACCAGCTCGACCGGCTGCTGCCCCCGGAGAAATCCTGAGCGACCTCGGCCGGCCCGGCCGGATCCCGGAACCGGGTGTCCGAAACGTTCAAGACGTCGGGCCGGCAGGCGCGGTAGACCAGGATCATGAGCAAGCCACGTTTCGATGACGCCCGCCAATTCCTCTACGCCGAAGGACGGCTGCTGGAGCGCCGGATCTTCGGCGTGCTCTTCGAGCAGGCCGACGCCGATGGGGCGCTGGACGCGCTGCGCGGCTACCGCAACCCCGACGGCGGCTTCGGCCACGGGCTCGAGCCGGACAAGCGGGTGCCCGACAGCCAGCCGCTCGACGTCGAGGTCGCCTTCCACGCCATGGACGCGCTCGGCCGGCCCGACCGCGGCCTGGCCTGGGGCGCGTGCCAGTTCCTGGCGGGGCTCGGCCCGGGCGTCGGCTGCCTGACCGAGGCGTACCGCGATTACCCGCGGGCCCCGCACTGGGCGGACTTCGCGCTGCCCCCCGACCTCAACCCGACCGCAGGCATCGTGGCCATGCTCTGGAAGTGGGGCATCGACCACCCCTGGCGGGGGGCGGCGACCGCGTTCTGCTGGGAGCAGATCGACTCCGCCTGGCCGGCCGACGCGCATGGCTTCGGGGAGATGCTGTCGTTCCTGGCCTGGACCGGCGACCGCGAGCGCGCGGACGCGGTCGCCGCGGCCATCCGGGCGGACGCCGGTGCCACGCTGGGCGGGCTCCGCATGTTCCGGGCCGACCCCTCGGTACCCGGCTACGGGGTCACGCCGCTGCACTTCGCGCCGACGCCGGACAGCGCCTGGATCGGCCTGTTCGAGCCCTCGGTCATCGACGCGCACCTTGACGACCTCGCCGCCGCCCAGCGCGACGACGGCGGCTGGCCGATCAGCTGGGAGACGATCGGGCCCGCCGCCACCAGCGACTGCCGGGGCGCCGAGACGCTCCGGGCGCTGCGCACGCTGCGCTCGTTCGGCCGTCTCCCGTGACCTGGCCTGCGCCGCCGGGAGGCTAGCGCGCGGGTGCCGGAACTAATCGCGGCGCCGTAGACAACAATGAGTCGCGTGCACATCCTGCGAGACGGCGCGGCGGTCACCGACCCGCTCGCGCCCTACGCGGAGGTTGACCGGACCCGCGGCCCGGGCCCGTGCTGGGTGATGGCCAACGTGGTGGGCGGGCTGGACGGCTCGGCGGCGATCAAGGGCCGGGTCGGCGAGCTGTCGACCGTGTCGGACGCGAGACTGTTCAGCCTGATGCGCGCGCTCGCCGACGTCGTGCTGGTCGGCGCCGAGACCGTGCGCGCGGAGGGCTACGGCGCCGTCCGCCTCCCCCGTGAGCGGATCGAGGCGCGGGAAGCGGACGGGCGGCCGGGAACGCCTCCGCTGGCCGTGGTCACGCGTTCCCTGGAGCTCGACTGGTCGGCCAGGGCTTTCACCGACGCGCCGCCGTGGAGCCGGACGCTGGTGATCACCTGCGCGGCGGCCGATCCCGGGCGGCTGGAGCGCGCCCGGCAGACGGCAGACGTGATCCTGGCCGGCGACGACCGGGTCGATCCGGAGCTGGCCATGCGGCGGCTGTCCGAGCTGGGGCACCGGGTCGTGCTGTGCGAGGGCGGCCCGACCTGGCTGGGCGAGGTCGTGGCGGCCGGCCTGCTCGACGAGCTCTGCTATACCGTCTCCCCGATGATGGGCGGCGACCCGTTGCCGGTGTCGATCACCCCGGCCGGCGCGCCGCTGGCTCGCTTCGCGCTGTGTCACGTCCTGCGCGACGATGACACGCTGTTCCTCCGCTACGAGCGGGGCCGCGATGGCCGGTGACCCCTTCAACGCCGTGGTGTCGTCGCAGGACGCCGGGCTGATCGTCGTCACCACGGCCGAGGCCGGCGAGCAGGCGGGCTGCCTGGTCAGCTTCCACACGCAGTCCAGCATCGGACCGCACCGGTACTGCGTCTGGCTGTCCAAGGCGAACCACACCTACCGGGTGGCGCTGCGTTCCAGTCACCTGGCCATCCACTTCCTGGCCTCGACCGACCTCCGGCTGGCGGAGCTCTTCGGAACCCAGACCGGCGACCATGTCGACAAGTTCGCCGGCCTGCGGGTGAGCCCGGGGCCGGGCGAAGCGCCGGTCCTGGCCGATTGCGGGCACTGGCTGGTGGCCCGGCGGACCGCGCTGCTGGACGAAGGCGGTGATCACGTGTGCGTGGTCACCGAGCCGGTCGAGGCGCACGGCAGCGGGCCGTTCGAACCGCTCCGGACGTCCCAGGTCGCCCACATCGTGCCGGGACACCGTCCCTGGGAACGGCACGATCCGCCCACCGAGCGGGCCACGCGGTAGCAGGTCAGCCCGGGCGGGGCCGGGCCGGGCCGCCCCCGGCCGGCGCCGGGCGGTAGCCTCGTAGGGCAGCCAGGCGCCGCCGGGCCGGCACGGGCGAAGGAGTGGTCGACATGGGTCTCTTCCAGCGGGCGCACGACATCGTCGCGGCCAAGACCAACAAGGCACTCGACGCGGCCGAGAAGCCCGACGAGATGCTGGATTACTCCTA
>Ga0318493_10000057_pt1 | contig 21951 bp, 17 predicted proteins | sample GRESIP108b1f23_FD_203294 | JGI IMG/M metagenome (GOLD analysis project Ga0318493, IMG submission 203294) | Tropical soil microbial communities from Luquillo Experimental Forest, Puerto Rico - GRE.SIPMG.108b1f23 | ecosystem: Environmental > Terrestrial > Soil > Tropical forest > Bulk soil...
TGAAGCCGTTCGGGATCGAGCAGCTCCTGTCGCGCGTGGCGCGCGCTTGCGGAAACCCCGACCTCGATGAGGACCCCGACGCGTAGTCGAGGCCCCGGACGCGTCGTCAGCGGACCTGCGCGACCACCGGCTCGGCCGGCGCCACGGTCAGGATGTCGGCCCCGTCGCGCGTCACGACGAGGGTGTGCTCGAACTGCGCGGCGCGCTGGCCGTCGGCGGTCGAGGCCGTCCAGCCGTCCGGCCACACGACGTGCTCGGGCCGGCCCCTGGTGAGCATCGGCTCGATGGTGAAGACCATCCCTTCCTCCATCGGGGTGCGCGCGCGCGGCTCGTAGTAGTGGAGCACCTGCGGCTCCATGTGGAAGTCCTCGCCGATACCGTGGCCGCAGAAGGCGCGCACGACGCCGTAGCCGTGGGCGGAGGCGTGCTTCTCGATCGCCTTGCCGACGTCGGAGATGGGCCGCCCCGGCCGCACCGCCGAGATCCCGAGCTCGAGGCACTCGCGCGTCACCCGGAGCAACCGCTGCGACGCCTCGTCGATCTTCCCGACCCCGTAAGTCGCCGAGCAGTCGCCGTGCATGCCGTCGAGGTAGATCGTGACGTCGAGGTTCACGATGTCGCCGTCCTCCAGCGGCCGCGAGTCGGGGATGCCGTGCAGGATGACCTCGTTCACCGAGGTGCAGAGCGACTTCGGAAACCCGTGGTAGTTGAGGGTGCTCGGGTAGCCGCCGCGCGCGATGTAGGCCTGGTGGACGATGCCGTCGATCGCGTCGGTCGTGATGCCGGGCCGGATGGCCCGCGCCCCTTCCGCCAGCACCTCGGCCGCGGCCCGGCAGGCGCGCCGGATCTTCTCGAGGCGGAGCTGCGGATCGGCGAGGCGCGGCGCCGACCGCGGCCGGCCCGTCACCGCGTAGCTGGGTCGCGGGATCTCGGGCGGCACCGCCCGCCGGGGCGAGACGACGCCCGGGCGAACCGCGCCCGGGCGGGAGAGCGGCCCACCGGCGCCCGCCTCGTCCGCCTCGCGGTGGCATCGCTTGTACTTGAGACCGCTGCCGCACCAGCAAGGATCGTTCGCGCCGGGCTTGCCCACCCGCGCTGTGTAACCCAGCCGCGCGCGCGGTGCCAGGCGCGACGGGCACACACACTCGTCTCAAACCGGCAGGCGCACGCGGAAGACGCTGCCGCGCCCGGGCTCGCTGGTCACGGCGATCGTCCCGCCGTGCGCCTCCACCAGGCAACGCGCCGTGTAGAGGCCGAGCCCCATGCCGTCGTGGCGCCGGTGGCCGAGCGCGCGGAAGTAGCGCTCGAAGAGGTGCGGCAGGTCGCCCGGGTCGATGCCGGGACCGCGGTCCTCCACCTCCACGATCGCCTCGCCCCCCTGACCGGTCACGCGCACCACCACCTCCGAGCCGGCCTCGGAGTACTTGAGCGCGTTCGTGAACAGGTTGACGAGCACGCGCTCGAGGCGCGCCGGGTCGGCGCTCACCTTCGGGACGTCCGTCGCGGCGTCGATCCGGATGCGGTCGCCGTCGTAGGCGGCCGCCAGGCGCCCGCGCAGGTCGCGCGCCATGGCGGCGAGGTCGACCGGCTCGAGGTCGAGGCGGAGCTTTCCCGCCTCGAGGAGGGCCGACTCCACGAGGTCGTTCAGCATGGCCGTCATGCGCTGGGCGCTCGTGACGATGGCGTCGGCGCGCGCCCGGATCGCGTCGGGGCACTCCGCGCGGCGGCCGATGAGCTTGGCCTGGGCCAGGATGACGCCGAGCGGCGTGCGCAGGTCGTGCGAGATCATGCGCGACAGGTCCTCGCGCTGCTCGTGGACCTCGCGGAGGCGGGTCACGTCGCCGAGCGTGAGGACGGCACCCGCGATGGCGCCGTCCGGGCCGTGAATGGGCGCGGCGCCGCACACCGCCCAGACCTTACGGCCGTCGGTGAGGTCGAGGCAGTAGGTCTGACCGCGCGCCGACTCGCCGCGCAGCGCGGCCACCACCGGCAGGCGATCGTGGGGCACCGCCTTGCCATCGGCGTCGAGCAGGCGCACCTGTCCCATGCGCTCGGCGCTCGTCATCCTGGCTTCGGCCTCACCGAACCCGAGCATCTGCGCCGCGGTCGGGTTGATGCGGGTGATGCGGCCGTCGGGCGCGAAGAGCACCACGCCGTCCGCCATGGACGCGAAGATCGACTCGAGGAAGGCCTCCGAGCGCGCCAGCGCGCGCAGCGCCGCCTCGGCGGTGCCGGTCGCGACCTGCGCCTCGTGGCGCTCGCGCGCCTCGCGGCGGAACCGCAGGTCGAGCGCCGCTTCCGCCTCCCGCTGCCGCGTGACGTCCACGAGCAGCGCGGTGGCCCGCGCCTTCCCCGCCGGACCGGTGAAGCCCCGGCCGCGCTCCTCGATCCAGCGGCCGTCGCGGCCCGCCAGACGGAACGCGCACGTCCACGGCTCTCCCCGCTCCACGGCGCGGACGATGGCGGCCCGCCGTGGCGCGCGGTCGTCCTCGTGGACGAGCGCCTCGAGCGCCGTGAGCGTCTCCGGGACCTCGTCGAGCAGCTCGGCGGGCGCACCCTCCCACTCCAGGCGGCCGGGCTCCTCGTCCCAGCTCCACGCGCAGGCGTAGGCCGCGGCGAGGGCATCGGCGACCCACCCGGTCCCGCGCGGCGGGACTCCGCTCACGTCTCCGTCGTCGATCAGCGACGAACGCATGGGCGGCCCCCCCGGGCAGCGCGCCAGCTTGACGGTGCGTAGAATACCCTCCTTCCGGCCTAGCCGTCACGAAACGAGCTGGTCGTCCTCGGCGACATCGCACGACTTTCCGTGGCGCGACCCCTTGTCGCACCTCCTACGACATCAAGCCGTCGCGACGATGTGAGGCCCTGACGCCGCCGCGCCTCCTGCGGTATGGATGCCAGCTCGATGAAGATCCGCCTCGCGGCGCTCGGGTTCCTGGCGCTCCTCTATCTGCCCGCGCTCGGCAGCTCGTCGTCGGGCACGCACCCCGACGAGTCGTACTACCTCGGCATCAGCGCCGAGATGGACGCGAACGGCGCGTGGCTCACGCCGACCCTCGACGGCCAGCCGAAGTGGTTCAAGCCGCCGCTCCTGTACTGGGCCGAGCGCGTCGCCTACGGCGCGTTCGGCCGCGGCTTCTTCGGCGGGCGCCTCCCGGCCGCGCTGTGCGCCATCGCGGCGGCGCTGCTCACCGGCGCGCTCGCCCGACGCATGTACGGAGAGCACGCGGAGCTCCTCGCGACGCTGCTCGTCGGGAGCGCCTTCGGGTGGGTGAAGTTCGGCCGGCTGGCGATGATGGACGCGCCCATGGCCCTCGCCTTCACCGCCGCCGCCTACGGCGCGTGGCGAGCGTGCGAGGAGGATCGGCCGGCGCAGCTCCTCTGGGCGGGCGCCGGCGCCGGCACCGCCTTCATGCTGAAGGGGCCGGTCGGGGCGGTGATCGTGCTCTTCCTCGCCGGCGGGTACGTGGCGCTGCGCCGGCCGCGCCTCCTCGTCGGCCGGTACACGGCGGGGGCGTTCGCGCTCGGCGCGCTCATCGGGCTCCCCTGGTACCTGACGAGCTTCGCCGTCCACGGACGCCGCTTCTACGAGTTCTTCGTCGTGGAGCAGAACTTCGACCGTTTCCGGCACCCCTGGACGCTCGGCGGCGAGATGACCCTCCTCGGCGGGTGGCTCGTGTTGCTCCTGCCGTGGACGCTGCTCGTCCTGGCGGCGCTCCCGCGGGCGCTCCGCACCTGGCGCGAGCCCGGCTCGCTGCTGCCGCTGGTCTGGATGGCGGCGGTGCTGGGCGTCTTCACCATCCCGTCCCTCAAGTGGCCACACTACGGCCTCGGCTGCGCGCCGGCGGCGGCGCTCCTCGCCGCGCGGGCGGCGCCGCCGCGATGGGCGCGCCTCGGCACGGCCGCGCTGCTCGCCGCCCTGGCGGCGGTCACGCTGGCGACGCTGCGGTGGCCGCTCGCGCCGGTGGCGGTCGCGGCGCTCGCCCCGGCCGCGGTCGCGTTCGGCGCCGCGGCGGTGCTGTGCGCGCGCGAGCGGCTCGCGGCGGCGGCCGCCGGCGCCGGCACCGGGCTGGCGCTGCTGCTCGCCTTCGCCATCCCCGCCGTGAACCCGCCCGTCATCCCGCGCGACGCGATCGTGGCCCTGCGCGGGCGGGACCTCCACGTCTACGACTACGTCCCCGGGATCTTCACGCTCGGCGCAGGGCGTCCCGTCCACCGCGTCGAGCGCGCAGACCTCGCCTCGACCCTCGAGTCGGGTGGCGTGGTCATCCTGGCGCGGGGCGCGCTCGCGCGGCTGCCGCAGCCGCTCGCCGCGCGCGTCGCGCCGGTCGCGCGCTGGGAGCACATCCCCGGCTACCTGCCGCCGTGCGTGGTGGCGCGGAGCTGGCTCGAGCGCGATCCGTCCATGCTCTTCGAGCCGATGCTGGCGGTGGAGCTGCGGGGGTACTCGACGACTGCGCGGTGATGCGTGCCCTCGTTCGCCCTGAGCGGAGCGCCGCCTCGCGGCGACAATCGCACCGGCCTGAGCGTGAACGCCACTAGCGCGCGCCGGGAAGTCTGATGACCGTCGCCCAGATGTGCAGATGCGTCATCTCGCTCGCGGACGTCTGGATGTGGTCATCGATCACGACGGCATTCCCGCCGATGCCGCAGGCTTTCGCTCTCAACTCGTTGTAGCCCTCGTCCTCGAGCTTCGCCTTCCCACCGAAGAAGAAGTTCTTCGCGATGTGGGATTCGATCCTCCCGAGGGTCTCGAAAGGAACGCTCGGCTTCGCGTCCTTGAAGAACGTGATCTCGCAGTCGCCATCCCTGGCCGAAGAGCCGCCGTTCAACGCGTCCACCCTGGTGCTCGTCGCGCACGACGCCAGCGAGACGACGCACACGAGCAAAGGCCACCGGCTCACGAGAGCCTCCTCTCAAGGATCCCCTCCGCCGCGCGAAACGACGGAGGCCATGACCCTCTCACGACGAAAGCTCTCCCCCCGAAACCGGGGAGAAAGCCTTCGGGAGCGCTACCTAGAGGCCAACTCGACCATCTTGTCGACGATCTCACAGGACCAGGCCTTCTGGCCCGCACCGCCCACGAAGCCCGTCTTGGTCGTGGCGGTGACGAAGGTCTTGCCGCCGTCGACCGCCTTCCACGCGACCGCGAGCTCCTCGCCGCCGCTCCCGACGAACACACCCAAGTGCCGATTCCGCTGCGCTTGGATCGACATTTCGGTCGACTCCGTGATGGTGGAATCCAGGGCGACGACGACCTTGTTCGCGACGTCGCGCGTTCTGGCCGCGTCGGAGCTCAGCAGGACGGAGGCGTCGTAGCAACCCTCGTCCTTGACCGGAACGTTCACCTTGTACGCGTCGCTCTGGTACGAGAACTTGCTGACGTGGGTGCCTGCGCATCCTGACGTGGCGATGATCGCAAACAGCAGGGCCGTGCGGATTCCAATCTTTTCGGTGCGCATCATGTCCTCGGTGTGAAGTGTGTCGCGCCTCTGCGGATGGGCGCCTCCCCAGCGGTGCGCATCGGGGCGCTGCCTGCATCGAGTACGCTATCAGGCATCAACTCCGAGTGTTGACCTTTTTCGAAGCGACGCCTGGCGTCGCAGCGCCCCGACGCGGCGAGGAGAACCCGCTGCACCTCCACTTCCACCAACGGCTCATGCACGCCCGGCACCAGGTCGCACGCGGTTTCCGTGAGCCCTCCTCGACCGAACCGTTCGCCAAGGACGGTCCGAGGAGAGGACCGCCGCCCTACGGATCCGGCGCCCGCGGTGCGTAGAGGCGGTACTGGCGCACGACGCGCCCGTGCCAGGTCGCCGCGACCTCTCCGCGCTCTTCCAGCGGACCGAGGAGCTCCTCCAGCTTCGCGCGGTCCGGCCCCAGGCCTGTTGGCGCGATGAGGAGCAGCGGGCGCGGGTCGGGTGCCGACGGCGGGTAGAAGGTCGGTCCGGCGAGCCGATCGGAGACGTAGGCGAGCGGCTCGTCCGAGCGCCACCCGAGGTGGCCCACCGCCATCCAGTGCGTCGTCGCCAGGCGCGCGGCGGGGTCGAGGCGGCGCGCCGCCTCCACCGGCTCCTCCCAGCCGCGCAGCTCGTCGAGCGGGCTCGCCCACGGAATGGGCAGCGCCAACGCGAGGAGCAGCGCCGCCACCACCGCGCCGCCGGTCCACAGGGCGAGCTTCACCCACCGCGTGCCGGCGCTCGCGAGGAGCAGGAGCGCCGAGAGCCAGGCCGGCGCTGGCCAGTGCGGGAGCGCCCCCGGGGTGCGCGCCGCCGAGAGCGTGAAGAAGGCGGCGACCGGCAGCGCGGTGAGCGCCGCGGCGAGCCGGGCCGGGGCCTGCGCTGGGCCGGATCGGAGGGCGCGCCACGCCGCGGCGGCGGCGAGCGCGAGCACCACCGGGGAGACGTACGCGGCCTGCGCTCCGACCGACTGCGCCATTCGCGCCCACGAGAAGGACCGCCCAGACAGCCCGTGCCGCAGCTGGAACGCGAACGACGGCCAGCCCTGCTCGGCGTTCCACAGCAGCATGGGCGACGCGAGGAGGAGCGCCAGCGCGGCGCCGAGCCAGGGCCACGGCGTCGCGAGCGCGCGGCGCCCGTCGGGGGTCGCGAGGAGCGCGACCAGCACGCCCGCCGCGAGCAGCCCGGCGGTGAGCTTCGCGAGCGCCGCCATCCCGAGGAAAGCCCCGGCGAGGAGGAACAGGCGGAGGTCGCGCCGGAGCGCCCGATCGACCGCCCACAGCGTGCCGACCCACGCGAACGCGAGCGGCGCGTCCGGGGTCGCGAGCACCGCGCCGACCGAGAACACGGGCGCGACCTGCAGCAGCGCCGCCGCGAGCACCGCCGCGCGCGCTCCGGCCCAGGCGCGCGCGAGCGAGGCGGCGAGCAGCGTCGTCCCGACTTGCAGGAGCAGGGACGGGAAGCGCACCGCGAGCTCGTGGCGCCCGAGGAGCCGCAGCGGACCGACGACGAGCCACGCCACGAGCGGCGGGTGATCGAGGTACCCCGGCGCGAGGTGGCGCGCCCAGTCGACGTAGTACGCCTCGTCGGTGGTGATCGGCGCGAGCGCGGCCAGCACGGCCCGTGCGGCGAGGCCGACGCCAGCGATGAGCAGGACGGCGCGCGTCGCGCGGGAGTCGTCGGTCGCGGGTGGTTTCGTCGCCACGTCGGGATCAGGTCAGGGACAAGGTCGAGGTCGCTTCCGGTCGTCGTCGTCGCGGGTCTTCGTCCTCACGGTCGCGATCGCGTCGCGTCGCGGTCGCGGTCGCGGTCGCGGTCGCGGTCGCCAGGGTGTCCCGCTCCGGGATGTGTGTCGAGCCCTCGCTTGTCTGTAGGATGCGTCTCCACGTCCCCCACGAGACCCCCGGAGATCCACATGACGTCGATCGCCCCCGAGCTCAAGCCCTCCACGCGCCTGCTCCTCGGCCCCGGACCGAGCATGGTCCACCCGCGCGTCCTGCGCGCCATGTCGACGCCGCTGCTCGGCCACCTCGACCCCGAGTTCCTCGTCATCATGAACGAGGTGCAGGGCATGCTGCGGGCCGTCTTCCAGACCGAGAACCGCTTCACCATCGCCATCTCCGGCACCGGCTCGGCGGGCATGGAGGCCGCGCTCGTGAACGTGATCGAGCCGGGCGACAAGGTGATCGTGTGCGTCGCCGGCGTCTTCGGCGGGCGCATGGCGGAGATCGTCGGCCGCTGTGGCGGCCAGCTCGTGAAGCTCGACGCGCCGTGGGGGCAGGTCTTTCCACTCGAGCGCATCGAGGAGGCGCTGCGCAAGGAGGGCAAGGTCAAGGCGGTGGCGATCGTGCACGCCGAGACCTCGACCGGTGCACAGCAACCGCTGGCGGAGCTCGGCGACCTGTGCCACGCGCACGGCGCGCTGCTGGTCGTGGACGCGGTCACGTCGCTCGGCGGCGTGCCGGTCGAGGTGGACCGGAACGGGATCGACGTCTGCTACTCGGGGACCCAGAAGTGCCTCTCCTGCCCACCGGGCCTGGCGCCGCTCACGTTCTCGGCGCGCGCCCTCGAGGCCGTGCGGGCCCGCAAGCAGAAGGCGCAGAGCTGGTACCTCGACGTCTCGATGATCGCGGACTACTGGTCGGAGGGTAAGCGCGCCTATCACCACACCGCGCCCATCAGCATGATCTACGCGCTCCGTGAAGCGCTCAGGATCGTGCTCGAGGAGGGGCTCGAGGCGTGCTTCGCCCGCCACCGCCGCCACTCCGCCGCGCTCATGGCCGGCCTCGGCGAGCTCGGCTGCACCCCGAACGCGGCCGAGGGCCACCGGCTCCCGAGCCTCAACTGCGTCCAGACTCCGCAGGGGGTGGAGGAGGCGCCCATCCGGAAGGCGCTCCTGGTCGAGAACGGGATCGAGATCGGCGGCGGGCTCGGCCCGCTCGTCGGCAAGATCTGGCGCATCGGCCTCATGGGCGAGTCGTCCCGGCAGGAAAACGTCCTGGCCGTGCTCGCAGCGCTCGAGCAGGCGCTGTCCCGGTCCGGTCGCCCGGTCGAGTCCGGAGCGGCGGTCTCGGCGGCGCTCCAGTCCTACGCACGCTGATCGCGTCGAATTCGACTCCGCAAATCATGCGCAACTCGGGACGTGGGTCCGCGGCGTTCGGACGCACGCTTTCGGGCCTTGCGCGCACATGTGTGACTGTGAGCGAACCAAAATATCTCGCGTGATTCAAAGCGATTGGCCGCACGACTTACTGAAGTGGAGTTGAGCGGTGCGACAATCTGTCACCAGATCGGCGCAAAACGTGCTTGTAATGCGAAGATCGTCGTTTTTTGCGGCCAATTTGCCGCAAACATTGCGACACGATTCGTGGACGCGAAAACTCGATGTAGTTGCCAGACCTTCGCTGGGAGAAGGACATGGGCGAGCTCGAGGCACGGGGCGTATCGCGGCGGGATTTCCTCAAGGTCTGCACGCTCGCCGCGGGCGCGGTGGGGCTGCCGGCCTGGGCCGGCGAGAAGATGGCGGCCAAGGCGGCTTCGAGCGCGAAGCCGTCCGTCATCTGGCTCCACTGGCAGGAGTGCACCGGCTGCACCGAGTCGCTGCTGCGCACCAGCGCCCCGGGCGTGGCGGAGCTCATCCTGTCGCTCGTCTCGCTCGACTACCACGAGACGCTGATGGCCTCCGCCGGGCAGCAGGCGGAGGACACGCTCGCCTCCGCCATGGCGCGCAACCGCGGCAAGTACGTGCTGGTCGTCGAGGGCGCCATCCCCATGAAGACGCTCCAGGGGGAACGCGTCACGCGCGAGGCCGACGCCGCGCTGGCCGCGTACTGCCGGGTCGGCGGCAAGACGGCCCTCGAGACCACCCTCGAGGCCGCGAAGGGCGCCGCCGCCATCGTGGCCATCGGCTCCTGCGCCTCCTGGGGCGGCATCCCCTCCGCCGATCCCAACCCCACGGGCGCGGTCGGGGTGCGCGAGGCGCTGCGCGCCGTCGGGATGGAGCGCGCGGTGGTGACGCTGCCCGGCTGCCCGGCGAACCCCTACAACCTGCTCGGCACGGTCCTGCAGTTCGCGACGTTCGGCACGCTCCCGGCCCTCGACGACCTGGGCCGGCCCAGGTTCGCCTACGCCCGAACCATCCACGAGGACTGCCCGCGCCGGCCTCACTTCGACGCCGGCCGCTTCGCCCAGAAGTTCGGGGACGAGGGGCACCGCGCCGGCCATTGCCTCTACAAGCTCGGCTGCAAGGGCCCGGCGACGCACGCCAACTGCTCGCTGAATCACTTCGTCGAGACCCCGGGCGCCTGGCCGATCGGCGTCGGCCACCCCTGCTTCGGCTGCACCGAGCAGAAGCTCGCCTTCCGCATGCCGCTCCACGACACGGTCGACGTGGAGCGCCCGACCGCCCCCGCGACCTACCCGCCGCTCACCGCCCGGCGCGGCGTCGTTTCGCCGCTCGCCACCGGCCTGGCCGGAGCGGCGGTGGGGGTCCTCGCCGGCGCGGGATACGCGGCCACCCGCAAGCTCGACGCGCGGCACGCGGAGGACGAGCGCGAGGAGGACCGGCCGTGAAGATCTCCCGCCGCGCCGTCCTGAAGGGCCTGGCCGCGGCGGGCGCCGCGGCCTCCGCCGGGCGGGCGGAGGCGCGCGCGCCCCGATCGCCACCCGCCGGGGCGGTCGCGATGCTGTACGACGCGACCCGCTGCATCGGCTGCCGCGCCTGCGTCACCCGGTGCAAGGAGGCGAACGACCTCCCCTACGACCGCAGCGCGGACGGACTGTATGACCAGCCCACCGACCTGAGCGGCACGACCAAGAACGTCATCCGGCTGGCCACATTCGGCGACCGGACCTCGTTCTCGAAGGCGCAGTGCATGCACTGCGTCGATCCCGCCTGCACCTCGGTGTGCATGATCGGCGCGCTCCACAAGGACGCGATCACCGGCATCGTCGCCTACGACAAGGACGGCTGCGTGGGCTGCCGCTACTGCCAGGTGGCCTGCCCCTTCAACGTCCCGAAGTTCACGTGGGATCGGGCGTTGCCCCAGATCGTCAAGTGCGAGCTGTGCCGCCACCGCGCGGACCGGCAGCGGAGCGGAGCGCTAGCCGTCGCCAATCCGGCCTGCTGCGAGGCGTGCCCGCGCGCGGCGGTCGTGTACGGCACGCGCGCCGGGCTGCTCGCCGACGCGCGGCGGCGGCTGGCCGAGAGCCCCGAGCGTTACGAGCCGCGGATCTACGGCGAGGAGGACGGCGGCGGCACGCAGGTGCTCTACCTGACGGCCCGCGGCGTCCCCTTCGACCGGCTGGGCCTCCCCGAGCTGGGGCGAGAGGGCGTGCCGGCGCTCTCGGAGTCGGTGCAGCACGGCATCTACTACGGGATGGCGGCGCCGGTGGTGCTGTTCGCCTCGGCGCTCGCCGTGGTCGCGCGCCGTCGCGGGCGCGAGAATGGGGAGGCGTGACCATGGCCACCGCACGCGCGGAGCCCGTCGGCGGGAAGTTCCTCACGCCGCTCTTCAAGGTCCTGCTGGTGGTGTGGGCGCTCGGGACGGCGGCCGGGATCGCTCGCTTCGCCCTGGGGCTGGGCGCCGTCACGGCCATGAACGACGGCTATCCCTGGGGCATTTGGATTGCGATCGACGTGGTGGTCGGCACCGCGCTCGGCAGCGGCGGCTTCGCGGTGGCGCTCCTCGTCTACGTGCTGAACCGCGGGCGCTTCCACCCGCTCGTCCGCCCGGCGCTCCTCACCAGCGCGCTCGGCTACACGGCCGGCGCCACCGCCATCGTCTTCGACGTGGGCCGCTACTGGAACCTGTGGCGCGTCCCGGTCGCTCCCCTCGTCTCGGGCGGTCGCTTCGGATGGAACTGGAACTCCGGTCTGCTCGAGGTCGCGCTGTGCGTGATGGCCTACACCGCGGTGCTGTGGATCGAGGCCGCCCCACCCGTGCTCGAGACGTACCGCGACGGTCGCCCCGGACCGCTGCGGGTGCTGGCGAGCGCCGCGCTGTCGGGACTCGAGAAGGCGCTGCCGGTCGTCCTCGCGCTGGGCCTCGTCCTCCCCATGATGCACCAGTCGACGCTCGGGTCGCTGTTCCTGGTGGCCACGACCAAGCTCCACCCGCTGTGGCACACCCCGCTCCTGCCGCTCCTGTTCCTGCTCAGCTGCGTCGGGATGGGCTACGCGGCGGTGATGGTCGAGGCGGGCCTCTCGGCCCACGCCTTCCGGCGGCAGCTCGAGACATCGCTCCTCGCCGACCTGACCGGCCTCATGGCTGCGATCGCGGCGCTCCTGGCGGTGGTGCGGCTCCTCGACGTCGCGCTGCGCGGACGCCTCCCGCTGGCCTTCGCGCTCGACCGTCACGCCGTGCTCTTCTGGGTCGAGATCGGGCTGGCTGGCGCCGCGGCGGTGCTCCTGTGGAGACGGCGCCACGGCGCCCGGCCCGGAGCGTTGGTGCGCTCCGCCGCGGTGCTCGCGGCGGCCGGGGGCCTCTACCGCGTCGACGTGTACCTGACCGCCTTCGACCCCGGGAACGGCTGGCGCTACTTCCCGTCCGTGGGCGAGCTGCTCGTCACGTTCGCCATCCTCTCGGTCGAGACGACGGTGTTCGTCTTCTTCGTGAAAAAGTTCCCGATCCTGCCCGCCGCCCGCAGGCCGGCCGCCCCTGCGCCCGCGGCGCGTGAAGCGTCCTGATACCCCTGGAGCCTCCATGAGCCAGCGAGTCACGATCGATCCGGTCACGCGCATCGAGGGCCACCTCCGCATCGACCTGGAGGTGGACGGCGGGCGCGTGCGCAACGCCTGGTCGAGCGGCACCATGTGGCGCGGCATCGAGCTCATCCTGCAGGGCCGCGACCCGCGCGAGGCGTGGATCTTCACCCAGCGCATCTGCGGAGTGTGCACCACCGTCCACGCCATCGCGTCGGTGCGCTCGGTCGAGAACGCGCTCGGGCTGGAGGTGCCGCTCAACGCGCAGTACATCCGCAACATCATCGTGCTCGCCCACGCCCTGCACGATCACGTCGTGCACTTCTACCACCTGTGCGCGCTCGACTGGGTGGACGTGACGAGCGCCCTCAAGGCGGATCCGGCGGCGGCCTCGCGCCTCGCCGAGTCGCTCTCGCCGTGGACGAGGAACTCCACCAAGGAGCTCGCGGCGGTGAAGGAGAAGCTGGCCGGCTTCGTCGCGGGCGGCCAGCTCGGCATCTTCCAGAACGGCTACTGGGGCCACCCGGCGATGAAGCTTCCGCCGGAGGTGAACCTGCTCGCCGTCGCGCACTATCTGCAGGCGCTCGACTACCAGCGCAAGGCGCTGCAGGTCGTGGCCATCCTCGGCTCGAAGACGCCCAACATCCAGAACCTCGCCGTGGGCGGCGTGGCCAACGCCATCAACCTCGACAACCCGGCCACGCTCAACATGCAGAAGCTGTACGCGGTGAAGGACCTGCTCGAGGAGGTGGCCGCCTTCGTCCAGCAGGTCTACTTCCCCGACGTGGCGGCAGTGGGCGGCCTGTACGCCGAGTGGGCGAGGTACGGCGCCGGCGTGACGAATTACCTGGCCGTCCCGGAGCTGCCGCTCGACACGAAGGGCACCGCGTTCGACATGCCGGGCGGCACGCTCGTCGCCGGCGCGTACCACCCCATCACCCGCTTCGACGACCCCTACTTCGCGAAGGGTGTGACCGAGAGCACGCGGCACGCCTACTACGCCGACGCGGGCGGCCCGCTGCACCCGTGGCAGGGCGAGACGCGGCCGGGGGAGAGCCCCCGCTGGAGCGCCGGCACCCCGGCGCCGGAGAAGTACTCCTGGGTCAAGGCTCCGCGCTTCGAGGACCGGCCCATGCAAGTGGGGCCGCTGGCGCAGGTGCTGTGCGCGCTGAAGGCGGGCGACCCCCTGACGGCGAAGTACGCCACTCGACTGCTCGACGTCGCCGGTCGCGTGGCCGGGGCGAAGCTCGGCCCGGCCATCCTCGAATCCACCCTCGGGCGCATCGCGGCCCGCTGCATCCGCGCCTGCGTCATGAGCGAGCTCGCCCTGAAGCACTGGCGGCTCCTCGTCGAGAACGTCGGCAAGGGCGATACGACCATCTTCAACGACCCCATGCCGAAGCTGGCCAAGGGCGAGTATCGCGGCGTCGGCTTCCACGAGGCGCCGCGCGGGACGCTCTCCCACTGGTGCGTGCTCCGCGACGGGAAGATCGCGAACTACCAGGCCGTGGTCCCCTCCACCTGGAACGCGGGCCCTCGGGACCACGCCGATCGCCCCGGCCCGTACGAGGCGTCGCTCGTCGGCAACCCCGTCGCCGATCCGAAGAAGCCGCTCGAGGCGCTCCGGACCGTCCACTCGTTCGATCCGTGCCTCGCCTGCGCCATCCACACGGTGGACGGGGACGGAAACGAGCTGGGGCGGGTGAAGGTGCTCTGACGAGGGTTCTCGCTTCCGCCGCCGTGGCGTCGTAGGGGCGGGCGGGTACCCGCCCCGCGTCCCTCGCGTGTTGACCTCGTTTACTCCGTGCCCGCGCCGCCCGCCCCGGCGAGCGGCAGGCGCAGCGTGAAGAGGGCGCCGCCCTCCGGGTGATTGGCCGCGGTGAGGGTCCCGCCGTGGCGCTCGACGATCCCGTAGCTGATCGCCAGGCCGAGCCCGGTCCCCTTCCCGACCGGCTTCGTGGTGAAGAACGGGTCGAAGATGCGCTTCAGGTTCTCCGGGGCGATGCCGGGCCCGTGGTCGGCGAAGCGGAGCACGGCCTGGCCCTCCTCCACGCTGCACGCGAGCTCGAGCCGCGGGTTCGACAGCGCGGCGGTCGCGTGCTGCGCGTTCTGCACCAGGTTCATCACCACCTGCTGCACCTGGCCCGGCGACCCGTCCAGCAGGAGCGAGGGGGGCAACTTCAGGTCGACCTCGAACCCGCTCTTCACGCCCTTCCCCACCCAGTGCACCGCCCGGCGCACCACCTCGACGAGGTCGAAGCGGCGCCGATCCTCGCGGTCCACGGCGGAGAATTGCTTCAGCCCGTCGACGATGGTGCGGGTGCGCTCGGCCCCCTCGACGGTCCCGTCGATGAGCGGCTTCAGATCCTCGATGATCCGGTCGATGCGCAGCTCCGAGCGGAGCGCGCCGAGCTCCTCGACCGACGCGCCGCCGTGGACCGCGGCGAGGTAGCGCGCCAGCCTCGTCGTGTACCGCTGGAGCGAGTAGACGTTTCCGAGCACGAAGCTGATCGGGTTGTTGAGCTCGTGCGCCACGCCGGCGACGAGCCGCCCGAGGGAGGCCATCTTCTCGGCGTGGACGAGCTGCTGCTGCGCCCGCTTCAGCTTGTCGTGCGCCTCGCGCAGCCCGTCGTACGCGCGCCGCAGCTCGCCCACCGGGCGCCCCGTCACCACCATCCCCAGGACCTTGCCGGTGGGGCCGTGGCGCGGGGTCCCGTTGAGCGAGACGGCCATGGCGCTGCCGTCCGCGGCGCGCAGCTGCAGCTCGAGGTCGTGCACCGGCTCCCCGCCGGGCCGCACCAGGATCCGCGCCGCCTGCTCGCGCGACGCATCGTCCGCGAAGAGCTCGACGACGGGCCGGCCGCGCAGCGCCTGCTCCGTGCGCCCGGTGAGCTTCACGAGCGAGTGGTTCACGTCCTCGATGGTGCCGTCGCGCCCGGAGACGAGCAGGATGTCGGACATCGACCCGAGGACGCTCTCGATGAAGCGCTGCGACGCCTCCAGGGCGGAGTTCTTCTCCTCGAGCGCGACCTCGTACTGGAGCAGGTCGTTGTAGACCTCCTCCATCTTCTGGATGACCTGGATCCAGACGCCCTCGCCGACGCCCTCCGGCACCTGGCTCCAGTGCAGCGCGTCGCCCATCGGCACCCGTAGCGTCATCAGTGCACCGTGCAGACCATGCAGGGATCGAACGAGCGCACCACGTGCTGGACGAGCACGGCCGACTCGTCGTCGCCCGACGGCAGGCCGGTGAGCGCCTGCTCGAGCGGCCCGGGCCGGCCCTCGGCGTCGCGCGGCGAGAAGTTCCAGGTGGTCGGCGCGATGATCTGGTACCCCTGGATGCGTCCGCCTCGCACCTCGATCCAGTGCCCGAGGCCGCCGCGGGCCGCCTCGACGAGGCCCATCCCCATCGCGTCCTCGGGCAGCCCCCCGGTGACGCAGAACGGCTCGCCCGGCGCGAGCGCGGTCACCCAGCGCTCCATCTGCGGCACCATCCGCGCCAGCTCGAGCAGCCGCCCGGTGACGCGCGAGAGCACGTTCCCGCCGCCGCGGGCGACGAGGTCGCGCGCCAGCGGGTGCCCGTCGACCACCTGGCGCGCCAGCGCGCCGACCTCGACCACCCGCCCGTCGAGCCGGGGCGCCTTGCACCACGTGTACGCGTCCGCCTTGTCCGGCGCCGGGCGCGTCACCCCGCGCGACGGGTGCCGCGACCCCTCGTCGGCGAGCCAGGCGTGGCTCACGTCCTCGCGGATGGTCGCGGGCTCGAGGGGCCGGAGCGCTCCGTCGAACACGCCCGGCGCCAGCCACGGCGCCCCCTCGGGCCCGTAGGCACCGAAGCTGAGGAACACGTCGTGGGCTCGCCCGAACCGCTCGAGCGCGAGGTCCTCCGCCACCGCGAGGAAGGCGCGGAAGTCGCTCGCGCTCGCCGGGCGCTCGTCGCGCCACGCCGCCAGCGCCGCGGCGTCGTCGATCGCCGCCACCCGCTCCAGCGCGTCCCCGAACAGCTTCCCCTCCAGGAAGGCGCGGAAGGCCCGCAGCGCCAGCAGCAGCTGGATCTTCTCGTGCCGGTGCACCGCGCGCGAGGTGCCGCCCGGCTGCAGCGCGAGCGTGTGCGGCCACTTCCCCGCCAGGAGGCCCATGACGTCGAGGAGCCGCGCCCGCGCATCCAGGGCTTCGGCCGCCGCGCTGCCTCGCATCGCCTGGAAGCGCGCCTGGACGGGGGCGAACCAGGAGCGGCGCGCGTACGCCTCGCGCGCGAAGTCGGGCATGAAGAAGAGGTAGAAGTGCGTCAGGTGGTCGGCCGCGCTCTCGGTCGCCCGCACCAGATCCGAGGCGAGCCGCCCGTTCTCGGGCGCGCGCAGCTGCATGGCGGAGGCGAGCGCGCGCGCCGCCGCCGCGGACTGCGCCACCGAGCAGATGCCGCACACGCGCGGCACGATGGTCAACGCGTCGAGCGCCTTCTTGCCGATCAGGATCTGCTCGAAGCCGCGGTACATCGGCGAGCACACCCGCGCCGAGCGGACGACCCCGCCCTCGACGTCGAGCGTGACCTCGAGGTCGCCCTCGACGCGGTTGAAGGGTCCGACGACGATCCGCTTCACTTCCGCCCCGAGTTGCGGATGCCGGGCGGCACCCGCTCGTGATCCGCGACGGCGTTCTCGCGCACCCGCCGCGGGGTTGCCGACTTGGAGAGCGCCGCCAGCGCCACGAACCAGGCCTTCGGCATGTCGATGGGCAGCGCGATGGGGATCCCGGCGAGCTTCGGGGTCTCGGCGAAGGGGTGCCCCGGCTCCTCGAACCCCGGCGCGGTGCAGTCGATGCAGGCGAAGCCGCCGCGCAGGCACGACCCCGAGCCGTTCCACGTGCGCGTGTTGCAGTCCCCGTGAGCCTGGGTGGCCTTGCAGCCCATGTTCTCCATGAGGCAGCCGAGGTCCGACGGCTTGTGCGCGCTCGCCTTGAACTCGTAGTACTCGTTGCGCGGGCAGCCGTGGTGCACGAGCTGGTCCGCGTAGGACCTCGGCCGGCCGAGCGGATCGAGGTCGCTGGCGCCGAAGGTTCCCAGCCCGAGCGCCACCAGCGTCTCGACCATCCAGTCGGGATGGGGAGGACAGCCGGCGACGTTGACGACCGGCAGCCCATCGGGATCGCGCCACTCCGCCCCGAGCAGGCCGCCAGGCGTGTCGCCGTCGTACTGCAGTCCGCAAGCATCGCTGGGGTTGGCGCCGCCGGAGGTCATCCCGCCGTAGGTAGCGCAGGTGCCGATGGCGACCACCCGGCGGGCGCGCGCCGCCAGGCGGCTGACCCACGTCGCCATCGGCTCGCCCGTCCCGGCCGCCATGTGGAAGCGCCCGGTCCCGGCGGGCCCGCGCAGCACCGCGCCCTCGAGGCAGAGCACGTCGAGGCGCGTCCGCCCCTCGGCGCAGGCGCGCCACACCTCGACCGCGTCGGCCCCGGTCTGCTCGGACAGGGTCGGGTGCCAGAGCAGGTCCACGCCGGCGTCGGCGAGCGTCCGGAGGAGGTCGCCCGTCCTCGAGCCGAGGAGCGACATGCTGCACCCGCCGCACCCGCCCGACTGCAGCCACAGCACGTTCAGCCGGGCGGCGGGAGAGGGCTCGCTCACCATGATCAACCCCGCTCCAGCTCGTAGCGGGCCAGCTTCGAGCGCAGCCCGACGCGCGACAGCCCCAGCTCCTGCGCCGCGCGCGTCTTGTTCCAGCGGTGGCGGGTGAGCGTCTCGCGCAGGATGCGGACCTCGAGCTGCTCCATCCGCTCCTTGAGCGTCCCGTCCAGATCGGTGAGCAGCGCGAGGGCGCGCTCCTGTCCCTCGGGGGCGGCGTGCAGCACGCGCGGCGAGAGCAGCTCCGCGCCCAGCCACGGGTCGTCGGCCAGCGCCAGCATGCGCTGGACCTCGTTCTGCAGCTCGCGGCCGTTCCCGGGCCAGCGGTAACGCTTCAGGCAGGCCATCGCCTCGGGCGTGAACCCCTCCACCCGCCTCCCGAGCTGGCTGCGGCCGCGCTCGAGGATGGCCTCCGCGAGCGGCTCGATGTCCATCGGCCGGTCGCGGAGCGCGGGCAGCGGCAGCGTCACCGTTGCGATGCGGTAATAGAGGTCCTCCCGGAAGCGGCCGGTCCGGACGTCGTCGTCGAGGTCGCGGTTCGTGGCGGCGATGACGCGCACGTCGACCGACAAGGTGCGGGAGCTCCCCACCGGCCGGATCTCGCCCTCCTGCAGCACCCGCAGCAGCTTCACCTGGAAGGCCGGAGACGTGTCGCCGATCTCGTCGAGGAAGATCGTCCCCCCGTCGGCCTGCTGGAAGAGGCCGATGCGGTCCTCGTAAGCGCCCGTGAACGCGCCGCGCTTGTGGCCGAACAGCTCCGACTCGAGCAGCTCGTCCGGGAGGGCCCCGCAGTTCTCCACCACGAACGGCCGCGCGCCGCGGCCGCCGCCGTAGTGGATGGCCCGCGCGATCAGCTCCTTCCCGGTCCCCGACTCGCCGGTGATGAGCACCGACAGATCGTGCGGCGCGATGCGCTCCGCCAGCTCGCAGACGCGGTTGAGCGGGCTTTCGGGCGCGCGGACGATGGCGTCGGACGCGAAGCGCTGCCGCGCCTGGGCTCGCTTCGCCTCCACCTGCTGCTTCAGCACGCTGGGCGCGGCGCGCAGCTCGAGCGAGAGCCGCTGGTGCTCCTGCTGCAGCCGGTACACCTCGACCGCGCCGCGGAGCGTGAGCAGGAGCTGCTCGGGGTGCCACGGCTTGAGGAGGTACTGCCAGATCCCGGCCTCGTTGACGCCCGCGATGATGTCCTCGGCATCGGTGTAACCGGAGATGACGATGCGGATCGGATCCGGCCACTCCGACCGCACCTTCTTCAGGAACGCCACCCCCGACAGCCCCGGCATCCGCTGGTCGCACAGGATGATCGTGACGAACTCGCGCCGGAGGATCGCCAGCGCCTCCTCGGCGCTGGTGGCGACGAAGACCGTGAACTCCTCCTCCAGCGTCCGCGTGAGCGTCTCGAGCGAGCGCACCTCGTCGTCGACCACCAGCACGGCCTGGGAGCGAATGGGAGCGCCGGCGTTCCGGCCGGGAGCCACAGGGATGAGCGGTGAGGCTGCTTCCAAGCACCTACCTCCTCGTCCGAGGTTCGCCGCTCGCGCGGGGCAGCCTCAGCCTGCTGCCCCCTGGCCGCGAAGCTGAGCCGAGCTTCCACCCGTCCATCCAAAGTGGAAAGCCCGCTGCCAGCTCGATCGGCAGGATAACACGCAAGCGTCTGAATTTGCTCCACCTGCCGGCGGGAATAGATCGGCACACCTTGTGCTCCGCCCCCATCGGGGGGCGCATGACTCGTAACCCGCTCGCTCAGCGTCGGCCGGGCCGACCGAGCGGGCCACACGGAGAACCTCAATGAGCGAGCTGGGAACCAAGGGCGTTTCGCGCCGAGACTTCCTGAAGGTGGCCACCCTGGCCGCCGGCGCGGTCGGCCTGCCGGCGTGGGCTGGCGAGAAGATGGCGGATAAGGCCGCCTCGAGCGCGAAGCCTCCCGTCATCTGGCTGCATTTTCAGGAGTGCACCGGCTGCTCGGAGTCGCTGCTCCGGACGAGCGCGCCTGACGTCGCCGAGCTCATCCTCGGCCTCATCTCGCTCGACTACCACGAGACGCTCATGGTGCCTTCGGGGTACCAGGCGGAGAAGTCGCTCGAGGAGTCGATGGAGAGGAACGCCGGGAAGTACGTCCTCGTCGTCGAGGGCGCCATCCCGACGAAGGAGGACGGGATCTACTGCCGCGTGGGCGGCAAGACCGCCCTCGAGACGCTGAAGAAGGTCTCCGCCAAGGCGGGGGCGATCGTCTCGATCGGCTCCTGCGCGTCGTGGGGCGGCATCCCCTCGGCCGATCCGAACCCGACCGGCGCGGTCGGCGTGAACAAGATCGTCACCGACAAGCCGGTGGTGAACATCCCCGGCTGCCCGGCGAACCCGTACAACCTCCTCGGCACGGTGCTCCAGTTCGCGACCTTCGGGACCCTGCCGGCGCTCGACGACCTGGGCCGCCCGAAGTTCGCCTACGCCCGGACCATCCACGAGGACTGCCCGCGCCGGCCGCACTTCGACGCCGGCCGGTTCGCGCAGAAGTACGGCGACGACGGCCACAAGGCCGGCTACTGCCTCTACAAGCTCGGCTGCAAGGGTCCGGCGACGCACGCCAACTGCTCGCTCAACCACTTCGTCGAGACCCCTGGCGCCTGGCCCATCGGCATCGGCTCGCCCTGCTACGGCTGCACCGAGCAGAAGCTCGGCTTCCGCATGCCGCTCCACGCCACCGTCGACGTCGAGCGCCCGACCGCGCCCGGCGTCTACCTGCCCATCCGCCCGGACCACAGCGTCGTGACGCCGGCCGCGGTCGGCGTGGCGGGGCTCGTCGTCGGCGGGCTCGTCGGCGCCGGCTACGTCGCCTCGAAGAAGATGGCGTCCGACTCCGAGAAGAACGAGCAGGGGAAGGAGTAGCGACGATGCGGATCTCCCGTCGAAGCCTGCTGAAGGGGGCGGTGGCGGCCGGCGCCGCGACCGCTGTCGTCGGCCGGGCCGAAGCCCGCGAGAAGAAGGAGGTCGAGGCGGAAGCGGTCGGCATGCTGTACGACTCGACCCTCTGCATCGGCTGCCGCGCCTGCATGACGAAGTGTAAGGAAGCGAACAGCCTCCCTTACGACCGCAGCGCGGACGGCCTCTACGACCAGCCGAACGACCTGAACGGCAACACCAAGAACGTCATCAAGGTGCTCACGGCCGAAGGCGGCCAGACCGCCTTCATGAAGCAGCAGTGCATGCACTGCGTCGACCCGTCCTGCGTGTCGGTCTGCATGATGGGCGCGCTCCACAAGGAGGGCGAGGGCACCCGCCACCACGAGGGCGAGAAGAAGGGCAGCGGCATCGTGCTCTACGACAAGGGCACCTGCGTCGGCTGCCGCTACTGCCAGCTGGCGTGCCCGTACCTCGTGCCGAAGTTCGAGTGGACGGCGGCGTTCCCGCTCATCGTGAAGTGCGAGCTGTGCCGGCACCGGGCCAACCCGAAGAAGGCCGGCCCGCTCGCCGTGGCGAACCCCGCCTGCTGCGAGGCGTGCCCCCGCGAGGCGGTCGTCTACGGCAAGCGCTCCGAGCTCCTCGCGGAGGCGAAGCGCCGGCTGGCGGCGGAGCCGCAGAAGTACAACGGCCACGTCTACGGTGAGCAGGAGGGCGGCGGCACGCAGGTGCTCTACCTCGCCGCGAAGGGGGTCGAGTTCAAGCAGCTCGGCCTGCCCGAGCTACCCGAGGAGTCGCAGGCGTACTTCTCCGAGCACGTCTCGCACATGCCGTACCTGAACGGCATCACGCCGATCGCGCTCTACGCGGCAGCCGCGTTCGTGGTGCGCCGGAACAAGAAGAAGGAAGAGGCCGAGCACCATGAGGAGGGCAAGTAGATGAGCGGCCACGATCATCCGAGGGCCATCCGCGGGAACCTGTTCGACCCGCTGATGAAGATCTGCCTGGGTCTCTTCGTGCTGGCGGTGCTGGTCATGGCGTACCGGTTCTACGCCGGCGTCGGCCCCGTCAGCGCCATGTCCGACGGCTACGCCTGGGGCATCTGGGAGCCGGTCAACGTCGTCGTCTTCACTGGCATCGGCGCCGGCGCCTACTCGACCGGCCTGCTCTGCTACCTCCTCAACAAGGGCAAGTACCACCCGCTCGTCCGGCCCGCGGTGCTGCTCGGCGCCATCGCCTACTCGCTGGCCGGCAGCTCCATCATCATCGCGCTC
>Ga0318493_10000074_pt1 | contig 21161 bp, 19 predicted proteins | sample GRESIP108b1f23_FD_203294 | JGI IMG/M metagenome (GOLD analysis project Ga0318493, IMG submission 203294) | Tropical soil microbial communities from Luquillo Experimental Forest, Puerto Rico - GRE.SIPMG.108b1f23 | ecosystem: Environmental > Terrestrial > Soil > Tropical forest > Bulk soil...
TGGTCTTCGCCGAGCGCGCGTTCCCCACGAACCTCGCCCCGAACCGAGACACGGGCGTGCAGGTCTTCGGCGAGATCGACGGGCTGGTCACCTACGCCATCGCATTGCTGGACGGCGCCGCGGACAAATGGGATCACCGAGACCGACCAGGACAGCAACAAGGAGGGCGCCGCGCGCATCTTCCTGACCCCGTTCGCACGCAGCGGCCTCGCGCCGCTGGAGGGGCTCGGCATCGGCGTGTCCGGAACCTGGGGCGCGCCGACGGGGACGGCCGCGTCGCCTCAGCTGCCGACCTACCTGTCACCGGGTCAGAACACCATCTTCGCCTACGCGTCCGGCACCACGGGCGGAGCGCCCGATCTCACGAAGACGGTGGTGGCCGCGGGAGATCACGTCCGCTGGGACGTGCAGGGCTACTACTACGCCGGTCCACTCGGGCTCCAGGGGGAGTACATCGACTCGAGGCAGCGGGTGAAGAAGGGGGCCACCGCGCTGGACGCGGACCACCGCGCCTGGGCGGTCACCGCTTCCTTCGTCCTCACCGGCGAGCGCGCCACCTACCGGATGATCGTCCCGGACCGCCCCTTCGATCCCGCCACCGGCCGGTGGGGCGCGCTCGAGCTCGCCGGGCGCTACCAGTGGATCCGCTTCGACGACGCGCTCTTCGTGAACGACGTCTTCGCGGACGCGAGGCAACAGGTCCGCGGCGCCCACGCCTGGGGAGCCGGGATCAACTGGTACCTCGACCGGTCGTTCCGGATCATGCTCGACTACGATCGCACCGGCTTCCTTGGCGGCGCCTCGAGCGGCGGGCAGGAGATCGACCGGACGCCGGAGCAGGTCCTCATCGGGCGAGCGCAGATCGTGTTCTAGCGGCGCGCAGGCGGCATGCCGGCTCGTCATTTCACCCATTGTGCAGCTTGCGCCACGACGGCAGCCGCGCTGATCCCGCTGGAGATCGAGTGATGATCCGAACCGCGCAGCTCATGTGCATCGCGACCCTGATGGCGGCGGCGATCGCCTCGGTGGTCCGCCCCGCTCCGGCCCGTGCCTCCGACCGCGCGGCGACACTCCTCAACGCGTCGTACGACCCGACGCGCGAGCTGTACGAGCGGGTGAACGCCGCCTTCTCCCAGCGGTGGAAGGCGAGAACGGGCCAGGCGGTGACGGTGAAGCAATCGCATGGCGGTTCGGGCAAGCAAGCTCGCAGCGTCATCGATGGGCTCGAGGCGGACGTCGTCACGCTGGCGCTCGCCTACGACGTGGACGCGGTGGCGAAGGCGGGCCTGCTCGCTCTGGACTGGCAGAAGCGGCTCCCGCAGAACGCCTCGCCGTACACCTCGACCATCGTGTTCCTGGTCCGCCACGGGAATCCCAGGCACGTCCAGGACTGGGACGACCTCGTGAAGCCCGGTGTCCAGGTCATCACCCCGAACCCGAAGACCTCCGGCGGTGCGCGCTGGAACTACCTGGCCGCGTGGGCCCACGCGCTGAAGAAGCACGGCGGAGACGAGGCGAAGGCGAAGGAGTTCGTGAAGGCCTTGTACAAGAACGTGCCCGTACTCGACTCCGGCGCGCGCGGCGCGACGACGACGTTCGTCGAGCGCGGCATCGGCGACGTCCTCCTCGCTTGGGAGAACGAGGCGTTCCTCGCCGTCGAGCGCCTCGGCAAGGGCCAGCTCGAGATCGTGGTCCCGAGGTCGAGCATCCTCGCGGAGCCGCCGGTGGCCTGGGTCGACAGGAACGTCGACCGGCACGGGACGCGCGCGGTCGCGCAGGCCTACCTCGAGTTCCTCTACACGCCCGAGGGCCAGGAGCTCGCAGCGAGGAGCTTCTACCGGCCGCGAGATCCGGCCGTCGCCGCGAGGTACGCGGCGCGCTTCCCGAAGATCGACCTCGTCACCGTGGACGGCGCGTTCGGCGGCTGGGCCCAGGCGCAGGCGAAGCACTTCGCGGACGGCGGGATGTTCGACCAGATCTCCACGCCCGGAGACTAGCGGGCGCGCCGCCGACGACGGGCCGGCCGCGCCTGCACGCTCGCCGCCGGGCCGCTCCGCGCCGGCGTCCTCGCGCTGGCCCCATCCGCCACGCGCGAGAGCTAAAGCCCGCTCGCGGTCAAGCTGTCCGACTGCCTCTCGACCGCGGGGAAGACCCGCACGCGCCGCGGCGCCAGGTGGACGACGTCGCCGGGGACGAGCGACAGCGCTTCGGTCCTCCGCGCGTCGAGCTCCACCTCCAGCGCGCCGGCATGGCCGGGCGCGGTGAGCTCGACCCGCACCGCGGCACCGAGCGCGAGGACCCGCACCACGCGCGCCGCGAAGCTGCCCGGCAGCGCGGCGCGATGGACGTCGATGTCGTGCGGCCGGACGTACACGTGCGCCGTGGATCGGCCGTGAGCGCTGGGGGCGGCGAACTCGAGATCGTGGACGAAAGCGCGCCCGCCGTCGACGTGGCCGTGGAAGACGTTCACCGCGCCAAGGAACCGCATCACGAAAGGGCTGGCCGGGTTCTCGAACACCTGCGCCGGGGGGCCGACCTGTTCGACCCGGCCGGCGTTCATGAGCACCACCCGGTCGGCGACCTCGAAGGCTTCCTCCTGGTCGTGCGTGACGAAGATGCTCGTGACGTGCAGCTCGTCGTGCAGGCCGCGCAGCCAGCGCCGCAGCTCCTGCCGGACGCGAGCGTCGAGGGCGCCGAACGGCTCGTCGAGGAGCAGGATGCGCGGCGAGGTCGCGAGGGCCCGGGCGAGCGCGACCCGCTGGCGCTGCCCGCCGGAGAGCTGGTGGGGGTAGCGGTCGCGCTGGTCGTGGAGCTGCACCAGGCGGAGCAGCTCGTCGACGCGGGCGCGGATCTCGGGGCGCGGCGCCTTGCGGACCTTCAGGGCGAAGCCGACGTTGTCGGCGACCGTCATGTGCCGGAACAGCGCGTAGTGCTGGAACACCAGGCCGACGTTCCGCTCGCGAGCGGTGCGCGTGGCCACGTCCTGGCCGCCATACCGCACCTCGCCCCGGTCGGCGACCTCCAGCCCGGCCAGGATGCGCAGGAGCGTGGTCTTGCCGCAGCCGGACGGCCCGAGGAGCGCGACGAGCTCGCCGTCGGGGATGTCGATCGACACGTCGCGCAGGACGGGGTGGCCGGCGAAGGCCTTCGACACGCCGCGGATCTCGATGCTCATCGGGGGCTCCGGTGCGCCGCGTCGCGGCGGGAGGTTCGCTGCGTCCACTCGAGCGTCTTCTTCGCCGAGAGCGTCACCGCGGCCAGCAGGAACAGGAGGGACGCCACGGCGAACGCGGCCTGGAAGGCGTACTCGCTGTAGAGGTTCTCGACGTGGAGCGGGAGCGTGTTGGTCACGCCGCGGATGTGGCCGGAGACGACCGACACCGCGCCGAACTCGCCCATCGCCCGGGCGTTGCAGAGGATGACGCCGTACAGCAGGCTCCACTTCACGTTCGGCAGGGTGACGCGCGAGAAGATCTGCCACCCGCTCGCGCCCAGCACGAGCGCCGCCTCCTCCTCCTCGGTGCCCTGTGCCTCCATGAAAGGGATGAGCTCGCGGGCGACGAAGGGGAACGTCACGAACACCGTCGCCAGCACGACGCCCGGCACGGCGAAGACGACCCTCACGCCGTGGGCCGCGAGCCACGGGCCGAACCAGCCGCGCGCTCCGAAGAGGAACACGGTGACCATCCCGGAGATCACCGGCGAGACGCCGAACGGAAGATCGATGAGCGCGACGAGCACGCTCCGTCCCGGGTAGCGGAAGCGCGTCGCCGACCACGCCGCGGCGACGCCGAAGGCTGCGTTCAGCGGGACCGCGAGGACCGACACGAGCAGCGTCAGCCGGATGGCCGCGCGCGCGTCGGGGTCGGCGACCGCCTTCCACCACAACCCGAACCCCCCGCGGAGCGCCTCCACCAGCACCACCGCCGCCGGCGCCAGCACGAGGGAGGCGAGGAAGCAGAGCGCCGCGGCGACGAGCGCCCACTTCACGGGCGCCGGATCCTCGGTCGCCCGCCGCGGCCGGCGCCGCGCGGCGCCGGCCAAGCCCGCGAGCGGGACCGCATCCGGCGCCGCCACCACCTCGCGGCGGGCGAGCGAGCTGGCTGCGCCGCTCACGCGAGCCCCGCGCGTGAGCGCGTCCAGCGCTGCAGCCGGTGGATCGCGAGGAGGAGGGCGAACGAGGTCACGAGCAGCACGTTGGCGATGGCCGCCGCCCCCGCGTAGTCGTACGCCTCGAGGCGGGTCATGACGAGCAGCGGCGCGATCTCCGTCCGCATCGGCATGTTGCCGGAGATGAAGACCACCGAGCCGTACTCGCCGAGGGCGCGGGCGAAGGCGAGCGCGAACCCGGTGACGGCGGCGGGCACGATGGCAGGGAGGATCACGCGTCGGAACGTGTGCCAGCGGCCCGCGCCGAGCGTCGCGGCGGCCTCCTCCAGCTCCGCGTCGAGGTCCTCCAGGACCGGCTGGACGGTCCGGATCACGAAGGGCAGACCGATGAAGGTGAGCGCGATGGTGACGCCGAGGGGGCTGAACGCGGCCCTGACGCCGAGCGGCTCGAGCCACCGCCCGATCCAGCCGTTGCGGGAGTAGACGGCGGTGAGGGCGATCCCGCTCACCGCGGTGGGCAGCGCGAACGGCAGGTCGACCAGCGCGTCGACGAGCGACCGCCCGGGGAAGGCGTAGCGCGCGAGCACCCACGCGACGAGGACGCCGCACGGCACGTTCACCGCCGCCGCGGCGAGGGAGGCGCCGAACGACAGCCGGTAAGACGCGAGCGCTCGCGGCGAGGCGACGATCGGCCACAGCTCGCGGCAGGAGAGCGCGCTGTGGCGGAGCGCGAGCGCCGAGAGCGGCACCAGCACCACCACGCCCAGGTAGAGCACGGCTACCCCCGTCGACAGCCCGAAGCCAGGGAGCACGCCGGACACGAGGCGCCGGCGCGGGCGCGCGCCGCCCGTCATGCGCCGGACCGCTTCGTGAACCGGTCCACGTGGAGCCCGCACTCCGTCTTCTCGCGCCCGCGCCATCGCCCGGCGCGCGAGCCCTCGCCGGGGGCGACCGGGGACGTGCAGGGGGCGCAGCCGATGCTGAGGTATCCCCGCTCGTGCAGCGGGTTCGTCGGCACGGACAGGCGACGAACGCGCTCCCACACCTCGGCGTGCGTCCAGGCCGCGAGCGGGTTCACCTTCACGAGGCGGAAGCGGCCGTCCCACTCGAAGACGCGCGCGCTGGCGCGGTCCGGCGTCTGGTCGCGGCGGATCCCGGTGACCCAGGCGCCGAGGCCCTCCAGCGCAGCGCGCAGCGGCGCGACCTTGCGGGCTTGGCAGCAGGCGTCGGGGTCGGTCAGCCAGGGCGGCGGCGTCGCCGGGCCGACGGACGGCAGGCCGGCCGTCCTGCCCTCGATGACGACGCCGTAGCGCGCCTCGAGCGTCTGCCAGAGCGCGTAGGTCTCCTCGAAGAGGCAGCCCGTGTCGAGCGTGAAGACGCGGATGGGAAGCTTCGCCCGCGCGACGGCGTCGACGAGCAGGCAGTCCTCCGCGCCGAAGCTGTTCGCGAGCGCGATCCGACCGGGGAAGCGCTCCACGGCGGCGGCGAGGATCGCCTCCGGCGACTGCCCCTCCAGCGCGTCGGCGAGGGCGCCGATCTCTTCCAGGGTGGGCGCGCTCACAGGATCATCCCCGCGCCGACGGTGTCGTTGGTCGCCTCGTCCACCACGATGAAGGCGCCGGTGGCGCGGTTCTCGGAATAGGGGTCCGCGGCGATGGGCTGCGAGAGCCTCAGCGTGACGCGCCCGATGTCGTTCACCTCCAGCATCTGGGCTGGGTCCTGTCGCAGCGCGTGCAGGTCGACGCGCCAGGCGATCTCGGCGAACTGGCCCTTCGTCTCACGCGTGGTGTGGCGGACGACGTAGCGCCTCACGCTGGAGAGCGGCCGCTCCGACAGCCAGCAGATGATCGCCTCGACGGCGCGGGTCACGGGCGGCCCGTCGCCGGCGCGCGCCAGGAGGTCGCCGCGCGAGACGTCGACCTCGTCCTCGAGGACGAGCGTCACCGACTGGCCGCTGACGGCGCGACGCAGCCGCAGCGCGCCGAGCCAGATCTCCTTCACGCGGGAGGTCCGCCCGGACGGAAGGACCTCGAGCTCGTCCCCCACGGCGACCTCGCCCGACTCGACGCGCCCGGCGAAGCCGCGGAAGTCGTGATGCTCGTCGGTGTGCGGCCGGCAGACCCACTGCACCGGGAACCGGAAGCGCTCCGGCCGCTCCGTGTGTGCGGTGGGGGCGGACTCGAGGATCTCGAGCAGCGTCGGGCCGCCGTACCAGGCGAGGTTCGGCCCGCGCTCCACCACCTCGTCGCCGCCGAGGGCGGAGATCGGGATGAAGCGGACGTCCTCGATCCCGAGCTTGCCGGCGAACGCGCGGTACGCTGCCGTGATGTCCTCGAACCGCTCGCGCGACCAGTCGACCAGGTCCATCTTGTTCACCGCCACGACGAGGTGCGGGATCCCGACGCGGTGGGCGATGTAGGAGTGGCGCAGCGTCTGCGTCAGCACGCCCTTGCGGGCGTCGACGAGGATGATCGCCAGGTCCGCGGTCGAGGCCGCCGTGACCATGTTGCGCGTGTACTGCTCGTGCCCCGGGGCGTCGGCGATGATGTACTTGCGCGTGCCGGTCGAGAAGTAGCGGTAGGCGACGTCGATCGTGATCCCCTGCTCCCGCTCCGCCTGCAGCCCGTCGGTGAGCAGGGAGAGATCGACCGCCTGCAGGCCGCGCCGCCGCGAGGTGCGCTCGATGGCGTGGAGCGCATCGGCGAGGATCGACTTCGTGTCGAGGAGGAGCCGCCCGATGAGCGTGCTCTTCCCGTCGTCCACGCTGCCGCAGGTGAGGAATCGCAGGAGGCCGCCCTCGGCAGGGGAGTCGGCGCGCTGCAGCTGGACCGCGGTCATCAGAAGTACCCTTCCCTCTTGCGCTGCTCCATCGAGGCGTCCGAAGTCTGGTCGTCGAGACGGGTCGCGCCCCGCTCGGTGACGGTGGTCGTGGCGGTCTCGAGCACGATCTGCTCCAGCGTCGTCGCGACCGACTCGACCGGCGCGGTGCAGGTGATGTCGCCGACCGTGCGGAAGCGGACCGACATCTCCTCGACGCGCTCGCCGGGGCGCGCCGGGGTCAACCCGGTGATGGGGACGATCGCGCCGCCGCGGCGGACCACCAGTCGGCGGTGCGCGAAGTAGATCGACGGCAGCTCCAGCCGCTCCCGCGCGATGTACTGCCAGACGTCGAGCTCGGTCCAGTTCGAGATGGGGAAGGCGCGGATGTTCTCGCCCCGGCGGATGCGCGCGTTGTAGAGGCTCCACAGCTCCGGCCGCTGATTCTTGGGATCCCACTGGCCGAGCTCGTCGCGGAAGGAGAAGACCCGCTCCTTGGCGCGCGCCTTCTCCTCGTCGCGTCGAGCGCCGCCGATGCACACGTCGAACCCGAGCTCGGCGATGGCGTCGAGCAGCGTCACCGACTGGTGCTTGTTGCGCGGCTCGAGGGGGTGCGCGAGCACCATCTTTCCGGCGCGGATGGAGTCCTCGACCGATCGGACGACGAGCCGTTCCCCCAGCTCCGCCGCGCGGCGATCGCGGAACGCGATCACCTCCGGGTAGTTGTGGCCCGTGTCGATGTGGAGCAGCGGAAAGGGGAAGCGCGCCGGGCGAAACGCCTTCTCGGCGAGCCGCAGCAGGCACACGGAGTCCTTGCCGCCGGAGAAGAGCAGGGCCGGGTGCGAACACTGTCCGGCGACCTCCCGGAGGACGTGGATCGCCTCCGCCTCGAGCCAGTCGAGATGGGAGAGCGCAGCGCGGGCGGTGGTCGGCACGGCGAGGGACCTCGGACTGGGGAACTGGACGCGCGTCCGCCATAACGGACAAAGGCATCCTATGAAACGGACGCTCGTCTCGTCAAGCGGACGACGCGCGCTCCCCTGGTCGGACGCTCACGGGGCTCGGCGCTACGACCGAGACCGGTCCACGCACGCCGTGACGAACCGCGCGACCGCGCGGAGGCGCTCCGCGCTCCGCATGGCGCGGTGATAGACGAGGAAGAGGTCGCGGTGGAGGACGGGTGCCGGTCCCAGCCGCCGCAGCTCGGGGTGGTCGCCCAGGTAGTCCGGGAGGAGGCCCACCCCCGCGCCGGCCAGGAGCGCCGAGCGGAGCGCCAGCGTCGTGTGCACCCGCACGCGGACGCGGAGGTGCGGCGCGTTCGCCCGGAGCCACGCCGCCTCCGGCGAGCCCGCCTGCGACTCGTGGGGCGCGACCAGATCGTCCGCCGCGGCGAGGCCAGCGGCGGGCTCGCGGGGGTGCGCGCGCAGGTACCGCGCCGACGCGTAGAGCGCGAACGGAACGCTGGCGAGGCGGCGCATCACGAGCTCGCGCTGGCGCGGCCGCACGAAGCGGAGCGCGAGATCCGCCTCGCGGCGGGACAGGTTCGCGACCGCGGACTCGGCGGCCAGGACCAGGTCGATGCCGGGGTGCTCGCGCCGGAACGCCTCGAGCCTGGGCGCGATGACGGTGATGCCGAGCCCCTCCGGCGCGGTGAGCCGGACGGTCCCCGTCGGGCGCGCGTCGCGTCCTTGCAGCGCCCGCAGCGCCGCCAGCACGTCGCGCTCCACCCGCTCCGCATCCGCGCGGAGCCGCAGGCCCTCCGCCGTCGGCTCGAGGCCGCGCGCCCCCTTGCGGAACAGCTCGACGCCCAGCTCGCGAACGAGCGCGGCCATGCGCCGCGACACGGTCGGCTGCGAGACCCCGAGCACCTGGGCCGCCGCGCTCGCCGAGCCGGCCCGGGCGACGGCGAGGAACACGCGGAGGTCGTCCCAGCTCGTCATGCATAATTGCATAACAGGTATTCGAAGATGTCGCGTGCACGATCGCCCGCCCCCGATGCAGAAGAGTGCGCGGTCGGGGCCTTTCACAGGCTCTCACGGCGAGCGAGGTGAGCGGCATGGCACGGCGCGTCCATTACGGCTGGTTCGTGGTCGGCACGACGTTCGTCGTGCTGCTGGTCTCGGCGGCGATCCGCGCCACGCCGGGCGTGCTCATCGTGCCGCTCGAGCACGAGTTCGGGTGGCAGCGCGCCACGATCTCGCTCGCCATCTCGGTGAACCTGCTCCTTTACGGCCTCATGGGGCCGTTCTGCGCCGCCATCGCGGAGCGCATCGGCCTGCGGCGCACGATGGGGCTCGCCATGGGCCTCCTCGCCACGGCGCTCCTCCTCGCCACGCTCATGCGCCGGCCGTGGCACCTCGTCGTGCTGTGGGGGGTCCTCATCGGCTCGGGGACGGGCATGGCGGCGATGGTGATCGGCACGGCGGTGGTGACGCGGTGGTTCTCCCGCCACCGCGGGCTCGTGCTCGGCGCGCTCACCGCCAGCACCGCCACGGGTCAGCTGCTCTTCCTGCCGCTCCTGGCGCGGGTGGCCGAAGGCGACGGCTGGCGCGCCGCGCTGCGGATCGTGGCGGCCGCGGCGGCGGGCGGCGCCGCCATCGCCCTCGCCTTCGTGCGCGAGTCGCCGGCCGCGATGGGGCTCCGGCCGTACGGCGCCGAAGAGGGCGAGGCGGTGGTGGCGCGCCGGGCCGGCAACCCGGCGGTGCTGGCGCTGCGGACGCTCGCGCGCGCCTCGCGCTCGCGCGACTTCTGGCTGCTCGCCGGCACCTTCTTCGTCTGCGGCGCGAGCACGAACGGCCTCATCGGCACCCACCTCATCCCCGCCTGCATGGACCACGGCATCCCCGAGGTGCGCGCCGCCGGGATCCTGGCCACCATGGGCATCTTCGACCTGTTCGGGACGACCATCTCAGGCTGGCTGACGGATCGCTGGGACAGCCGGCGCCTGCTCTTCACCTACTACGGCCTGCGCGGCCTCTCGCTCGTGTTCCTGCCCGACGCGCTCGTCGGCGACGGCGCGGGGCTGAACGTGTTCACGGTGTTCTACGGCCTCGACTGGATCGCGACCGTCCCGCCGACGGTGCGCCTCGCCACCGACGCGTTCGGCGCCGAGGACGCTCCCGTCGTCTTCGGCTGGATCTTCGCCGCGCACCAGGTCGGCGCCGGCCTCGCCGCGCTCGCCGCGGGCATCGTGCGCACCGAGCTCGGCGACTATCACCACGCCTTCGTGGCGTCGGGGGCGACCTGCCTCGTCGCCGCGATGATGGCCCTCCTCGTCAACCGGCGCGGCGCGCGGGCCGCCGTCCCCGCGGTGCGGGCGCCGTCGGGCGCGTGAACCCGGCGCCCTGGTACAGGCCCGCGGGATCGGTCCCGAGCATCCCGGCCTCCATCGACCGCCGATCGACGGGCTCGAGCCGCCGCTCCGCGGCCGGGCTCAGGATCCGCCGGTGCGGCAGCGCGTCGAGCGCGTCGGAGATGTACTGGAGCGGGGCGGCGCTGAAGGTCCAGCCGTATCGGTCGTAGCGGCGGAGATCGTGGAGCGGAGAGTAGGCCCGCAGCGTCTTCTCTCCCGCCGCGTTGAAGTACTGCTCGAAGTAGGTGAGGACCAGCTCGCGGACCGTCCGGTGCACCGGCTCGCGAGAGCGCAGCCCGGCGAAGTTAGACTTGCCGACCGCCCCGAGGCGGCCCTCGACGCGGTACACCGCCAGGACGTGATCGTCGTCGCGCACCGCCCACAGGTCGAGCACGAGCGGGCGGTGGCCGAGCTCGCGGAGCGCCGCCGCGGCGAAGAGCGCGCCGTCGTAGCAGTTGGCGCGCCGCTCCTCGAGGACGCCGCGCGGCGAGGCGGGGCGGTCCTCGGCGCGGTAGGCGAGGCCGTCCAGGAAGTCCTGGATCCGCGCTGGGCTCGACAGCCGGCGCAGGAAGGCCCTCTCGGCGGCCGTCCACGCGCCGCCGCCCGGCGCGGGCGGCTCGGCGCGCCGCAGCCGCCGGGCGGGGTAGTGCGAGCTGTCCAGGGTGGCTCTCATTTCTCCGGCTGGAAGATGATCGGCAGCCCGGTTTTCGGGCTGCCCACCACGATGATCTTGGCGTTCTGGCTCGTGGCGAGCCGCTCGGTCGCCTCGATGCCCTTGTAGGCGAGGAAGTCGGTGGTGAGGCCCTGCCGCACGATGCTCTGGTACTTGGCGATGCCCTCGGCCTCGATCTGCTTGCGCTGCGCCTCCTGGCGCTCCTTGTCGAGCGTGAAGCGCATCTTCTGGGAGCGCTGCTCCTCCGCCAGCTTGTCGGCGATGGCCACCTTGATCGCCTCGGGGAGCTCGACGTCGCGGATGAGGATCGCCTCGACGACGACGTGCTTCCCGGAGAGCGCCTTCTGCACCTCGTCGAAGATCTGCCGCTCGATCTCCTCGCGCTTCGTCGAGTAGATCTCCTCCGGGCTGTACCGGCCGAACACCTTGCGCGCCTCGGACCGCACCACCGGCGCGATCAGGATCTCCGGGTAGGCCTGGCCGACCTGCGTCTGCAGCTCGAACAGCTCGTCCGCCTTGGGCCGGAACCGGACGCTCGCGTCGACCCGCAGCGTGAGCCCGTTGTTCGAGAGGACCGACAGCCCCTCCTTGAACTCGTGCACGCGCAGGTCGTAGGGGATGACGCTGTTCCAGATGGGCATGAGGTGCATGCCCTCCCCGAGGACGGTCCGGCTGGTGCCCTTCCCCAGGCTCTCGAAGACGATCCCGGCGTGGCCGGAGTCGACGACCGGGCAGCGGCAGCCGTCGAGGAACGGCGTGACGGCGAGGGCGGCGTAGAAGAGTGTGCGGAGGCGCATGGCGTACCTTCCGTTTCGGGACGCGCCGAGTCTACGCCATCCGACCTCACACCCGGCGCGCGCAAGCCGTCTCTCAGTGATGCCGGGAGCGGGAACGTCGAAAAAAAAGAAGGCCTCTTGATCTCGATCAGGGACGGCCTCGCGGCGGTTTTGATATTGAAATTCACTATCAACTTCACCTCGTCCGGCGCGCTCCAGGCGCCGGCGAGGACGCGGAGACCTCGATGATCGTCTGCTCCTGCCACGCCGTGTCGGATCACGCGCTCCGCGCCGCGGCCGCGAACGGGCTCTCGCACCACGAGATCGTCGCCGCGACCGGCGCCGGGACGGACTGCGGGCGCTGCCACGAGGCCGTGTCCCAGATCGTCTCCGCGAGCGGGCCCTGCCGCGGCGCGCACGCGTGCCCCGGCTGCCCCAGGCGTGCCTCCCGCTAGCTCCCTTCCCCGAGCGCACCCGCCATGACCCTCAAGGACCCCTCGACCGCGACGCTCCAGAGGCAGACCGCCCGGGCGCAAACGCGCATCGCCGATCACGTCGCTCGCGCGGGGCTGAACCGCTCCCGCACGCGCGAGGCGGTGATCGATACCTTCCTCGCCACCCCCGGTCACGTCTCGGCGGAGGAGCTCACCACGCTCGTCCGCGAGCGGGCGCCGGGCATCGGGCAGACCACCGTGTACCGGGCGTTGAAGCTCCTCGTCGACTGCGGCGTGGCCGCGTCGCGCGAGTTCGGCGGTGGCCAGACGCGCTACGAGCGCGTCGTCGAGGGCGCACACCACGACCACCTCGTCTGCCTCGACTGCGGCGCCATCCTCGAGTTCGAGGACGAGGAGATCGAGGCCTTGCAGGAGGCGGTCGCGCGCCGCCACGGATTCGAGGTCGCACACCACCGGCTCGAGCTGTACGGCCGGTGTCGCGCCTGCGCCGCGGCAGAAGACCGCCGGCGCTGAGCAGTCGAAGCCGACAACGCCCTCCGAGGGCGATCACGACACTGAGGCCGGAGGTCGGAGAACCCAGCGCCCCACGCGCGAGCGATCGCTCGCGGTTCGAACATCAGAGCGCCATGGACATTCGACCTCCTCTCCTTGCCTTCCTGCTTCTCCTCCCCTCGGCACCCGCGATCGCGCACGAATCAGACCCGGGCGCGGCCCGGGCCGAGGAGCACGCCCACGCCGCCGCGGACGAGGCGGCGCAACCTCACGAAACGAGCGCGCCGGCTCTCGCGTCGGCAGCGACCCTGGACGCGTCGGCCCCGACCGACCTCGCCATGGCCGGCAGCCCGACTCCGCCCGCCGCGCGGCCACCCGCCGTTCCCGGGCCGGCGGGCGAGACCACCACACCGTCGTCGTGGTGGAGCGCCGGCTTCCAGAGCACGTACATCCTCCAGCGGAAGGCCGGGTTCAGCGCCCCTTACACCGGTCCGAACAGCCTGACGACAGCCCCGGAGACCGGGTACACGCTCACCGCGACGGCCTTCCTGGGCGCGCGACCGTGGCCGGGCGCGGAGATCTTCTTCAACCCCGAGACCATCCAGTCCCAGAGCATTTCGCACCTGTCGGGCCTCGGCGGGCCATCGAACGGTGAGAACCAGAAGGGCGGCGGGCCTACGCCGAGCCTCTACCGCGCCCGCGCCTTCCTGCGGCAGACCATCCCTCTTGGCGGCGAGAGCTCCACGGCGGAGTCGGGCACGAACCAGTTCGGCGGCCCGACCGCGAGCCACCGGTTGGTGATCACGGCCGGCAACTTCTCCTGGGGCGACGTCTTCGACGGCAACGCGTTCGCACACGACCCGCGCACGCAGTTCGTCAACTGGGCGTTGATGAGCTATGGCGCGTTCGACTACGCCGCGGACGTGCGCGGCTACACCTGGGGGCTCACCCTCGAGTACTACTACGACGACTGGGCATTCCGCGTCGGCCGCTTCGCCGAGCCCATCGAGTCGAACGGGCTGCCGCTCGACTCCCACATCCTGGAGCACTACGGCGACACCGTCGAGGTCGAGCACGGGCACGTGATCCTCAGCCAGCCGGGCAAGGTGCGCGTGGCGGGCTTCCGCAACTACTCCAAGCAGGGGAACTTCCGTGATGCGCTCCAGTACGCGGCGATGAACGGCGGCGTCCCGGACGTCGGCAACGTCCGCCGGGACCAGGCGAAGCTCGGATTCGGCGTCAGCCTCGAGCAGACCGTGGTGCGAGACGTCGGGGTCTTCGCCCGCTACAGCTACGCCGACGGGCAGACCGAGACCTACAGCTTCGCGGAGATCGAGCGGTCGCTGGCCGCTGGCGTGAGCGTGAAGGGGGGGCGCTGGCGCCGAGAGGGCGACACGCTCGGCGTCGCCTGGGTCGCGAACGGCCTCTCCGACGCGCACCGGGCGTACCTCGCCGGGGGCGGCCTCGGATTCCTCATCGGCGACGGCCGCCTCGAACACTATCGAGCCGAGCAGATCCTCGAGGCCTACTACAGCTTCAACGCCTTCCGCGGCTTCTGGGTCTCGGTCGACGGGCAGCACATCACGAACCCCGCGTACAACGGCGATCGCGGACCCGTGAACATCGTCGGCCTGCGGTTTCACGTCGAGTACTGACGCGACCCCGACAGGCCGCGCAGCTACGTGAGAGCTCGCGTTCCCGGCGCCGCGCTCACCTCAGGGCCTGTTCTTCACAGGCTCTCACAGGGTTGTTCAAAATGCCCGGGACCGAGCCAGGCCAGCGAGACGCAAGCAGCGCGAGGCGTGACGACCGAGCATAGCCGTAGGCTATGTGAGGGAGGAGCAACGAAGCGATGCGCCGCGGATCGCTGGCCGCGGCGACGGGACGGGCGTTTTGGACAGCCCTCTCAACCCTCGAGGAAGACGTTCTCGCGGGCGAGCGCTGCGCCGGGTCGCGCGCGGGCGTACACCTCGAGCAGCTTCCGCACGGCGCTCCGCCCGCCCTCGCCCATGCCCACGGAAAAGTCGTTCACGTACAGGTCGATGTGCTGGCGCATGACGGCCTCGTCCATCTCCTGCGCGTGCCGCTTCACGTAGTCGGTGACGAGGGGGTACGCGCCGAGCGCCTGCTCGACGCTGCTGCGGATGAGCCGGTCGAGCTGGCGCGCGACCTCCGTGCCGAGGCCTCGCCGCGCAACGATTCCGCCGAGCGGGATGGGCGAGCCCGTCTCCGCCTCCCAGTGCTCGCCGAGGTCGAGAACCTTCACGAGGCCCTTCGCCTGGTACGTGAACCGGCCCTCGTGGATGAGGACCCCGGCGTCGACGGCGCCGCTGCGGACCGCCTCCTCGACGTCCGAGAACACCATGAACCGCTTGCGCGTCGCGTCCGGGTACGCGAGCGAGAACAGGAGGTGCGCGGTGGTGTGCTCGCCCGGGATGGCCACCGTGGATTCCTGCGGGCGGAAGCCGGCGCGATCGGGCCGCGCGACGAGCAGCGGACCGACACCGCGGCCCAGCGCGCCGCCCGCGTCGAGCAGCAGGTAGTCCTTCGCGACGAGCGGCAGCACGCCATAGCTGATCTTCGTCGCGTCGAGCCGCCCCTCCAGCGCCCACCGGTTCAGCGTCTGGACGTCTTCCAGCACCGGCTCGAGCACGAGCCCGCCGGTGTCGACGCGCCCGTTCACCAGCGCGTCGAAGATGAAGGTGTCGTTCGGGCAGGGAGAGAAGCCGAGGGTGAGGGTCATGGTGGGCCGCCCAGCATAGGGCAGCGGCGCGGGGGGTCGCCAGGGCGATCGACGCGAGCACGGGCAGGGACCGCTCGGCCCGTCGCCCGAAGGCCTGGCGTGACCACTTAAAGTGAAACCGCCCGGGCCTTGGCCAGCGCGCCGGTGAAACCCTGCTGAGGACCCCAGCAAGAAGAAATGACGCCTTCGCGCGCCGGCGCCCGGGAGCGCCAGCGGCACGCCCGAGGAGGTCGAGCGCGGCGGCTGCCGCGGGCATTGCACCCGCCCCGAACACCACGGGTGTATCCTCCTCACGTGTCGCGCACCGCCCTCGCCCTGCTGCTCGCGGCCGGCTGCGGCTCGTCCGCGCCGTACACGATGACGAGCGCCGCGATCAACACTGGACTGGCGGTCGGAGCCTCCGCCGCGAGCCGCTCGGCCGGCGGTTGCTACAGCCCGTGCAGCCCGGGGTACACGTGCAACCCGAGGACCGGGTTCTGCGATCAGCTCGCTCCGGTCTGCGTCGGGGAGATTGCCGATCCGCGCTGCACACCCGCGGTCACGGTCCCTCTGGGCACGAAGCAGGCGGACGCCGCGCGCGAGGGAAGCCCGCCACCGGTCGGCGTGTCGCCCGAGACGGGCCGCGCTCCGCCGGGCCCGGGTGACCGCCCGACCCCATGAAGTTACGCGGCGCGTCGCAGCCAGGGGCCCGCGTCGGCGTCGTCGAACCGTGCACCGTCTCGCCGCCCCGAACGGGTCATGCGACCGCTCGCCGCACCGCAGGCGCGACCGGCTAGAGTCAACCCAAAGTGCCACCTGCTGCCGCGCCCGCGCGGCTGGAGACGCCATGAGCCACTCTCGACGGAGCTTCCTCAAGATCACCGGCGCCGCCGGCGCGGTCGCGTTCGCCAGCCAGGCCGACGCCGGGCCGCAATCGTCGCCGCCCCCCCGCGGGGCGCGGGGCATGGCGCGAGGCCTGACCCTCCTCACGCTCTACCGCAACGGCGAGCCCAGGCTCGGCGCGAAGACGGAGCACGGCATCCTCGACGTACCGGAGGCGTCGCGGTTGCTGCGCATGCCAGCGCCGAAGACCATGGACGACCTCCTGCAGCACGAGGACGGGCCGAGCCTGAACGCGCTCGTCAGCGCCGCGCTCAAGTCCAGCGCCGCGCGGCCGGCGTTCCTCGACGAGGCGTCCGTGAAGTACGGCCCGGCGGTCACCCGGCCCCAGAAGATCGTGTGCGTCGGGCTCAACTATCGCAAGCACGCCCAGGAGATCGGCGCCCCCATCCCGAAGCAACCCGTGCTCTTCAACAAGTACAACAACACCCTCAACTGCCACGGCGGCACCGTGAAGCTCCCGGTCGAGGTGGCGCACAACTTCGACTACGAGGTCGAGCTCGTCATCGTCATCGGCCGGAAGGCCAAGAACGTGACCGAGGCGGACGCGCTCTCGTACGTGGCGGGGTACTGCACCGGAAATGACTTCACCGCTCGCGATCTGCAGCTCGAGACAGGCGGGCAGTGGATGGCGGGCAAGACGCCGGACGACTTCGCGCCGCTCGGGCCCTACCTCGTCACCGCGGACCAGATCGATCCCGACCAGCTCAAGATCGAGTGCCGCGTCAACGGCGAGACGCGCCAGTCGTCGAGCACGAGCGACTTCATCTTCAACACGCGCCAGCAGATCGCCTACATCTCGCGCATCCTCACGCTCCAGCCGGGCGACATCATCTTCACGGGCACGCCGGAGGGCGTCATCCAGGGCAAGCCGAAGGACCAGCGCGTCTGGCTCAAGCCGGGTGACGCGATCGCCTGCAGCGTGGAGAAGCTCGGCGAGCTGCGGTTCATCCTCACCTGACCCGTCGGTCCGTTCCGCGCAGCGGCGAAGCCGAAGGACGAACGTGTCGTACTACGGCGTGGGCTTCCAGTAGCGAGAGCCGTTCGAGCGGAACGGCACGTTCAGCTCGCCGCAGACCTCTGCCAGCACATCGGGCGTGTAGAAGTAGTTGCGGACGCGCGCGAGCCGATCGCCCTCGACCGACATGCGGTTGAGCGCGCGGACGGCCTCGCCGTCGGCGTGCGCGTACCAGAGCACGGCGAGCCACTCACCGCGGTACAGTCGCGCCTCGCAGCGGGGCACCTCGGGAAGGAGGCCCTTCACGTGCTCCGGGTCGACGCCGGCCGGGAGCAGCGCCGGGTCGGCGAGCATGCGCGGGCCGAACATCATGCCCTGGAACACGCCGCGGCGGGCAGCCTCCGGGCCGTACTCGGCGTGCACGCGCACGACCTCGATCTCGGCCGCGTCGAGGAGGAGAGCGGTGAGCCGCTCGAGGTCACCGGCGTTGAACGCCGCGCAGAACGCGTCGAGCACGTGCGGCCGCGGCGGGGCCGGCTCGTCGTCGTCGGGCTGCTCCACCAGCTTGCCGCGGCCCCGGTGGAGCGCCGACTTGACGGTCCCCGGCGTGGTCGAGAGCGCCTCCGCGATCTCCTCCAACGAGAAGCCGAACGCCTCCTTCAGGACGACGGCGGCACGCTCCTGCGGCGAGAGGCGGGCGATGAGCGTCCCCGCGGCCTCCCGCAGCTCGCGCGGCTCGGCAGCGGGCGCCGTCTCCGGAGCTGCGTCGGGCAGCGCCCGCCTGGCGCGGACCTGGTCGATCCAGAGGTTCGAGGCCACCCTGAAGAGCCACGCGCGCGGGTTCGGCGGTGGCTCCGCCATGCAGCCGAGCGTGACGAAGCCGCGGAACATCGCGTCCTGCACTAGGTCGTCGGCTTCGAATGGGCTGCGCGTGAGGTGGCGGCAGTAGCGGTAGAGCTCGGGACGCAGGCCCTCGTACAAGTCGAGGAAGCGGTGCCACGCCTCCTCGATGTCGCCGCGGAGCACATCCATGTGGACGGGGTCGGGAGCGTTCATGTGAGGAGGACGGACGAGCTGGCCCGGAAGATAGCGGGCGCTCGCGCGCGGGTCGCAGCGACGTGAAGAGATGTCTGGGAGCCGGGCCACCCCTGAGGGTCGAATCCTCCGCGACGCCCCCTCGGCCGTGACAGAATTGGTCACATGCCACGCACGATCATCGAGCCGTTCCGGGTGAAGTCCGTCGAGCCGATCCACCTCTCCACGCGCGCGGAGCGCGCGCGGGCGCTGGACGAGGCCAAGCTGAACGTGTTCCGGCTGCGCGCCGAGGACGTGCTGCTCGACTTCCTCACCGATTCGGGCACCGGCGCCATGTCCGCCCGCCAGTGGGCCGGAATGATGGCGGGCGACGAGAGCTACGCCGGCGCCGACAGCTTCTTCCGCTTCGAGGCGGTCGTGCGCGACCTCACCGGATACCCCTTCGTCATCCCGACGCACCAGGGGCGGGCGGCGGAGCGGATCCTGTTCTCGGTGGCGACGAAGCGCGGCGACGTCGTCCCGAGCAACACCCACTTCGACACGACGCGCGCGAACCTCGAGTACGGCGGCGTCGAGCCGCTGGACCTGGTCATCCCCGAGGGGCTCGAGCCGCGCACCCGCCATCCGTTCAAGGGGAACATCGATCTCGCTCGCGTCGAGCGGCTCCTCGAGGAGCGGGGCGAGCGCGTGCCGTTCGGGATGATCACCGTGACCAACAACTCCGGCGGCGGCCAGCCGGTCTCGCTCGAGAACCTGCGCGCCTACCGGGAGCTGCTGCGCAGGTACGGCAAGCCGCTCATCATCGACGCGTGCCGGTTCGCGGAGAACGCGATGTTCGTGAAGCTCCGCGAGCCGGGCCAGGGGGACCGCACGCCGAAGGAGATCGCGCGGGAGATGTTCTCGCTCGCCGACGGCTGCACGATGAGCGCGAAGAAGGATGGGCTCGCCAACATCGGCGGCTTCATCGCGCTCCACGACGAGCGGTGGGTCGAGGCCGCGCGCAACCTGCTCGTCCTGACGGAGGGGTTCCCCACCTACGGCGGCCTGGCCGGGCGCGACCTGGACGCGATCGCGATCGGGCTGGAGGAGGTGCTCGACGAGAGCTACCTGCGCTACCGGCTCCGCACCGCGGAGTACATGGGGGAGAAGCTCCTCGCCGGCGGGGTCGCCATCGTCGAGCCCACTGGCGGCCACGCGGTCTACCTCGACGCGCGCGCCTTCCTGCCCCACCTCCGCCGCGAGGAGTATCCGGGCTGGGCGCTCTGCGACGCCCTCTACCTGGAGGGCGGGATCCGCGGCGTCGAGATCGGGTCGGTCATGTTCGGCAAGCGGCTCGAGGACGGGACCGAGACCTACCACCACCACGACCTCGTCCGGCTGGCCTTCCCGCGGCGCGTCTACACGCAGAGCCACTTCGACTATGCGGCCGAGGTGATCCTGGAGCTCGCGGCGAAGGCGCGCGAGGTGCGCGGCGTCCGGATCCGGCGGCAGAGCCGGTACCTGCGCCACTTCACGGCCGAGCTCGAGTGGGCGTGACGGCCGGGGACGTTATGTTCGAGCTGGAGCGGAGCTGCGCTTTCGACTCCCTCCGCCGAACGAACACCTCGGGGGCCTCCCATGTCCAGCGAAGTCCACCTCGACTCGAACGTCCCGGGTAACCCGGCGTACCACTTCACGATCGTTCCGGCGGGTTCGCCGGCGCGGGCCGGCTGGACCGAGCGCGCCGCGCTCGTCCCGGCGGCGCAGGCGGCCACGCAGTGCGTCCACGCCGGCGTGCGGCCCGATCCGGCGTACGGGGCGGTGATGCCGCCCATCTACCAGACCTCCACCTTCGCCTTCCGCGACGTCTGCATCAACGCGGGCTACGACTACACGCGCAGCGGCAACCCGACCCGGGCCGCGCTGGAGGAGGCCATCTCGGTGCTGGAGGGCGGTGAGGGCGCCACCTGCACCAGCACGGGCATGAGCGCCGTCCTGGTGGCGCTGAACCTCCTGCCCCAGGGCAGCCATCTCCTCTGCACGGTCGACTGCTACGGAGGGACCTTCCGCACCCTGGAGCACGCGAAGACGGCTTACGGGCTCGAGGTCACCTACCTCGACCTGTCGGACCTGGACGCGGTGACGAGGGCGTTCCGCCCCAACACCCGGATGGTGTGGATCGAGACGCCGTCCAACCCACTCCTGCGCCTCACGGAGATCCGGACCCTGGCGACGCTGGCCAGGGCGCGCGACGCGCTGACGGTGGTGGACAACACGTTCTTGTCGCCCGTGCTCCAGAAGCCGTTCCAGCACGGCGCCGATCTGGTGGTGCACTCGACCACCAAGTACCTCAACGGCCACAGCGACGTGGTGGCCGGCGCGGTGGTCGCGGCGCCGGGGCGCACCGCGCTCGTGCAGCGCATCCAGAGCCTGAACAACCTGCTCGGCACGTCGCAGAGCCCGCACGACTGCTTCCTCGTGCTGCGCGGCCTCAAGACGCTCCTGCTCCGCATGAAGGCCCACGAGGCCGGTGCACGGACCGTCGCCGCGTTCCTGGCGGCGCACCCGGCCGTCGCGAAGGTCCACTACCCCGGGCTGGCCAGCCATCCGCAGCACGCGCTGGCGAGCACGCAGCAGCTCGGCTTCGGCGCGATGCTCAGCTTCGAGCTGAACGACGGGCGCCGGGAGCGGGTGGACCACGTCCTGAAGACGCTGCGGTGGTTCACGCTGGCGGAGAGCCTGGGCGGCGTCGAGAGCCTGGTGGCGCACCCTGCCTCGATGACGCACGCCTCGATGACGCCCGAGGCGCGCCAGCGCGCCGGCATCACGGATGGTGTCATCCGGCTGTCGATCGGGATCGAGGACCCGGCGGACCTCGTCTCGGATCTGGAC
>Ga0318493_10000079_pt1 | contig 20674 bp, 21 predicted proteins | sample GRESIP108b1f23_FD_203294 | JGI IMG/M metagenome (GOLD analysis project Ga0318493, IMG submission 203294) | Tropical soil microbial communities from Luquillo Experimental Forest, Puerto Rico - GRE.SIPMG.108b1f23 | ecosystem: Environmental > Terrestrial > Soil > Tropical forest > Bulk soil...
TTCGACGTCATCTCCAACGGCGCCAAGGCGGCGATGGCGCTGACCACGATGGTGAACGGGAACTTCGAACACTCGAACGGCGCGACGCCCACCAACTGGACGACCTCGAGCGTGAACGCGAACGGCGCGCAGGACGACGCGGTCCACAGCGTTCCGCCGGAAGCCGCGACCGTGACGCTGGCCGCCGGCTGCAGCGACAACGCCACCACGATCGAGAACAACCCGAACACCGGGCTCTCCTGGCTCTTGCTCGGCTACCGCTCCAATTGCGAGGACGGCGCCGCCGGCCAGATGGAGCAGATCCGGATCGCCCGCACCTTCACCGTCCCCGCCGGCGCGGCGGCTGGGAGCTTCGTGTTCCAGTTCCGCTACCAGGCCTTCGACTCGTTCGTGGCGACCAACCAGTACGACTACATGGTGATCGACGTGAACGGCACGACGATCGACCACACCACCCTGGGCATCGCCAACCCCGCCGGCGACCTGCGCATCGTCGCGGGCGGGATCGGGCGCAACCCCGCCTTCAGCGCGGTGATCCTGGACGCAGGCTGGCGCACCGCCACGCTGAACCTCACGGCCTACGCCGGCACCACGATCACCGTGCGCTTCACCATGCAGTTCTACGCCAACGACAACATCCACAAATCGTGGGTGAAGCTCGACGACGTGGAGTGGGCCCGGCAGACGGCAACCATCACCAACACGCAGGCGCAGGCGTTCGGCGTGAACATCACGCTGCCGAACGACACCAGCGCGAGCGCGGCCACCGTCTACCAGGTCGCGCAGACGCTCTCGATCCGCGCGCAGGTGCAGGCGACCACGAGCGCGGTGCGCGCGGACGTGATCAACCCCGGCGGCACGACGGTCGCGACGGGGATCATCCTCTACGACGACGGCACGCACGGCGACACCACCGCGGGCGACCGCATCTTCAACAACAACGGCAGCGTCGTGGCCAACCCGACCTACACGTTCGGAGCGGGCGACGCGGAGAGCACGGCCTGGCTCGTGCGCGTGTACGCGCGCGACGCGTCGACCAGCACCACCGGAGCGACCAACGGCGAGGTCCACATCTCGGGGCAGGCCAACACCCCGGAGAACCAGGCGCACTACTGGAACATCGACGACCAGGTGTTCTCGCTGATCAAGGTGAACCTGGTGATCGTGAAGAGCGTGCAGACGATCTCGGACCCGATCGAGGGCACCACCAACCCCAAGGCGATCCCCGGCGCGGTGATGCAGTACACCGTGGTGGTCACCAACCAGGGGAAGGGCGCGTCCGACGCCAACACGGTGAAGGTCACCGACGCCATCCCGGCGAACCTGCAGCTGGTCGTGACCGACATCGGCGGCGCGGGCAGCGGCCCGGTCCTGTTCACGCAGGGCTCGCCCACGAGCGGGCTCAGCTACACCTTCACCTCGCTGGCGAGCCTCGCCGATTCGCTCGACTTCTCGAACAACAGCGGCACCACCTGGACCTACGTGCCCACCGCGAACGGCAACGGGGTCGACCCCGCGGTCACCAACATCCGCATCAGCCCGACCGGCGCGTTCGCTGCCAACGCCGGCACGGCGCCGAGCTTCACGCTGCAGTTCCGCATGCGCGTGAAGTGAGCGGCGGCCCGCCGCTCGCTAGCGCTCGACCCGGTTCCGCCCGGCGCGCTTGGCGCGGTAGAGCGCGTCGTCGGCCAGCTGCAGCAGGTGGTCCGGAGTGGCGAGCCCGGGTCCGAGCTCCGCGACCCCGATGCTGATGGTGGTCACGACCCGCACGCCGTCGCGCACGAACTCGTAGCCCTCCACGCGCGCGCGGATGCGCTCGCCGATCGCCGCCGCGCCGTCGGCGCCCTGAGCCTCGACGAACGCGATGAACTCGTCGCCGCCGTAGCGGCAGGCGCGCCCGTTCTGCTGGATCTCCTGCCGGATCATCGCGCCGACCTCCGCGATGCACAGCGAGCCCATCTGGTGCCCGCGGTGGTCGTTGATCGACTTCAGCCCGTCGAGGTCCATCATCAACAGCCCGAGCTGCGCGCCGGCGCGCTTGGCCGCCTCGAAGGCGCGGGCGAGCTCGAGGTCGAAGGCGCGCTTCACCAGCAGGCCGGTGAGCGCGTCCACGTTCATCAGCACCTCGATCCGGTCGTGGAACTGCTCCTCGATCTCGTCCTGCAGCGAGAAGCGCAGCACCGTCTCGCCCACGAAGATCTTGTCGCCTTCCACCAGCGTCCGTTCGCCGACTTTCTCGCCGTTCACGTAGGTGCCGTTGCGGCTGCCCAGGTCGCTGACGCGGAACTCGCCCCGCGGTCCGGCCCGCTCCACCACGCAGTGCCGGGCGGAGACGGCCGGGTCGACCAGCACCAGCCCCGCCGCGTGGGGATCGCGCCCGATCACCAGGCCCCCCGCCGGGAGCGGATGGCGCTTGCCGATGTCCGCGCCGGCGACCACGACCAGCCCGGGCGTGCGCCGTTCTCGCGGCGTGTCGCCCGTGTCGACGGCGACGCGGACGACGGTCTGGTTCTTGGGATCGCTCACCGGGCGGGGCCCTCCGCCCTCGACTCTTCGACCGGCGGCGGCTCGGTCTAGAGGCTCCCGCCGCTCAGCGCGTCCAGACGCCCGCCTCGTTGCCGCGATAGCCCAGCACCCGGTAGGCCGCGTCGACCAGTGACTGGCCGCGCGCGTTCAACAGGATCCCCTGCCCCATCTGGTTCATCGAGTAGCCGAAGGAGAGGCCCTCGACCGGATCCGCGAAGCCGATGCTGCCGCCCGCGCCCACGTGCCCGAAGGCCGCGGACGAGAGCAGCGCCGAGTCCCGATCGCCGAATGCGCGCCGACGGTTGTCCATCGACTTCATGAAGCCCAGCGCGAAGCGGGTGGGGATGCCGAGCGTGGCGTCCTCGTGGGTGGCCACCGCGACCTGGCCCATGCGCGTGAGCGCTGCGGGGTCGACCAACCGGACACCGCCGAGCGACCCGCCGCAGGCGAGCGGCGCGTAGATCCCCGCGAGCCCGCGGGCGTTCGAGATGCCGCCCCCGCCGCCGATCTCCGCGGCGTGGCAGGCGCGCGAGTTGGGGTCGAAGCCGCCGCCGTTGAGCAGCGACAGCGCCGCGGTCGAGCGCGGATCGCTCATCACCTTCTTCATGAACTCGGGGACGGCGTCGCCCGGCTTCGGCACGTGCATCAGCACCGGCGCGATCCGCGGCTCCACCTCTTCCGGCGTGCCGATCCAGAACTCGACACCGAGCGGTGTCGCGACCTCGTCGCGGAAGAAGGCGCCCAGCGATTTCTTCGCCACCCGGCGCACCAGCTCGCCGGCGGTCCAGCCGAAGTTCAGCATGTGGTAGCCGTTGCGCGTGCCCGGCTCCCAGAACGGCTCCTCGTCGGCCAGCATCCCGACCATGTAGTCCCAGTCGTTGCAGCCGCCCGGCCGCAGCGGGGTCTTGAACGCCGGCAGGCCGACCGAGTGGTCGAGCATCATGCGCACCGTCGCGCGCTCCTTGCCCTTGCGCGCGAACTCGGGCCAGACCTCCGCCACCGGCGCGTCGAGGTCGAGCAGGCCGCGGCTCGCCAGCACGTGCGCGCAGATCGCGACCGCGCCCTTGGTGCAGGAGAACACGATCGACACGGTGTCGCGCAGCCAGGGCGCGCCGTCGGGCCGCGCGCTGCCGCCCCACAGGTCCACCACCGTGCGGCCCTCGAGCGTGGCGCAGACCGACGCCCCGAGCTCGCCGCGCTCGTGGAAGTTGCGCTCGAACGCGTCGGCGACGGGCAGGAAGCGCGCATCGCACTGGCCCTCGATCTTGCCGTGGGGCAGGTCTCGCTTGATCGTCTCCATGGTGGCGAGCATACCCGAGCCGCGGGACGGCCTGCCGGACGTGCCGCCCGCACGCCGGTGCGAGATCCTCGCGCAGGCGCCCACGCCGGAGCGGCACGCCGCGCTGCTCGCGGAGCTGGGCTTCCGCTCGGCGCTCGACCGGGTGGCGCTTCCCGGCTCGGCAACGCCGCCCGGCGAGTCGCTGCGCGTGGTCGCCTGGAACGCGCAGCGCTGTCCCGACCCGATGCGCGCGGCCGGATTCCTGCGGGCATCGGCCGCCGACGTGCTGCTGCTCTCCGAGCTCGACGTGGGCATGGCGCGCTCGGGCCAGCGGCACACGCCCCGCGAGCTCGCTCTGAGGCTCGGCTGCGCCGCCGTGTTCGCGGTCGAGTTCCTCGAGCTGGGTCTCGGCGACGCGCGCGAGCAGGAGCGCTTCGCGGGCGCCGAGAACGCGCGCGGCTACCACGGCGGGGCGATCCTCGCGCGTGCGCCGCTGCTCGAGCCCGAAGCGCTCCGCGTCGAGCCCGGCGGCCGCTGGTTCGACGGCGCGCTGGGCGAGCGCCGCGTCGGCTCGCGTGTCGCAGTGCTGTGTCGGCTCGCGCTGGGCCGGACCGAGCTGGCGCTGGCGTCGCTGCACCTGGAGAGCCACTCCGACCCGGCCGAGCGCGCCGCGCAGCTCGAGGTCGTGCTCGACCGGCTCGACGCCTGGGCGCCCGGGCTGCCCGCGCTGGTGGGCGGCGACCTCAACACCCACTCGCTCGGCAAGGCGGAGCTCGAAGACCGCACGCGGCTGCGCGATGCGCTCGCGGTCGCGCCGACTCGGTTCGCGGATCCCGTCCCGCACGAGCCGCTGTTCGCGCTGGCCGAGCGGCGCGGCTTCGAATGGCGCCGCGCGAACCTGCGCCGCACGCCCACGCACCGGCGCGAGGGCCGCGCGCTGTTCCAGCTCGACTGGCTGATGGCGCGCGGCCTCGAGGTCTCGGATCCGGCCGTGCTGCCCGCGGACGAGCTCTCGGACCACGACGCGGTGGCGCTCTCGATCCGACTGCCTCGCGCCGGGTGATAGAGTCTCGGCGTGACTGCCGACACCGCCGTGGATCTGTTCGACGCCGCCACCTTCGAGCCCGGCCTGCCGCATGCCTTCTGGGCCCGGCTCCGCGCGCAGCCGGGTCTTTACTGGCACCCGGGGCGGCCCGGACGCGAGCTCATGCCCGGACGCCGCGAGCCCGATCAGCAGGGCTTCTGGGTGGTCACCCGCTACGAGGACGTGGTCGCGATCTCGCGCGACCACGAGCTGTTCTCGTCCGAGCGCGGCAGTGCCGTGATCGCCGACATGCCGGCCGAGGAGCTGGCGCTGTTCCGGCAGCAGCTGATCCACATGGACCCGCCGCGCCACACCAAGCTGCGCAAGCTCGTGAACCGCGGCTTCACTCCGCGCATGATCGGCCGGCTCGAGGCGGGCGTGCGCGAGCACGCGCGCGCGATCGTCGACAAGGTCGCGCTAAAGGGCGAGTGCGACTTCGTGACCGAGGTCGCCGCGGACCTGCCGCTGCTGGTGATCGCCGAGCTGCTCGGCGTGCCGAGCGCCGACCGCTGGAAGCTGTTCCACTGGAGCAACCGGCTGATCGGCGCGGAGGACCCGGACTACGGCTCCGTGGTCGACGCGCAGCTCGCGGTGATGGAGCTGTTCCAGTACGCCGGCTGGCTCGCCGAGCAGCGGCGCGCGGACCCGCAGGACGACATCGTCTCCACGCTGCTCCACGCCGACGTCGACGGCGAGAAGCTGGGCGGCCTCGACTTCAACATGTTCTTCTTCCTGCTGGTCGTCGCCGGCAACGAGACCACGCGCAACGCGATCTCGGGCGGCATGCAGGCGCTGTGCGAGTTCCCCGACGAGCGCGCGCGGCTGCTGCGCGAGCGCGAGCTCCTGGACGGGGCTGTCGACGAGATCGTGCGCTGGGTCTCGCCGGTGATGCAGTTCCGCCGCACCGCGCAGCGCGACACCGCGCTCGCGGGCCAGGCCATCCGCGCGGGCGAGAAGGTGGTGATGTACTACGGCTCGGCGAACCGCGACGAGCGCGCGTTTCGCGACGCCGGGCGCTTCGACGTCGGCCGCGATCCGAATCCGCACCTCGGCTTCGGCATCGGCGTGCACTTCTGCCTGGGTGCGAGCCTCGCACGCATGGAGATGCGCGTGATGTTCGAGGAGCTGCTGCGGCGGCTGCCCGACCTGGAGCTGGCGGCGCCGCCCAGGCGCCTGCGCTCGAACTTCATCAACGGCATCAAGTCGATGCCGGTGCGCTTCAGCGCGGAGAGCTGACCCTGCGCGCGGCGGGGTTCGCCGGTGTGGGGCTGCTCGCGGCGCTCGCCTGTTTCGCGGCGTGGCTCGGCGCGTTCGCCCCGGTCGAGATCCGCGAGCAGGAGATCGGGCCCTACACCTTCGCCTACCGCGAGCTCGAGAACGCCAGCGTCACCGACGTGGGCCGGGTGACCGAGAGCCTCGCCGCCGAGCTCGCCCGCGCCGGCGCGACCGGTCTGCGGCCGCTCGGCGTCTATGCACCCGACGGCTCGGCACAGATCGGTGTCGCGATCGAGGGCGGCGCGGAGAAGCTCGCGGCGCTGGGCGACGTCGAGGTCCGCGAGCTCACCGCCCAGCGCGGCATGGTGGCGGAGTTCCCCTGGCGCATGCCGCTCTCGTTCGTCGTCTCGTACCTGCGCGTGAACCCGGCGTTCGAGCGCTATCGCGCGAGCCAGGGCTACGAGATCGCGCCGGCGTGGGTGCTGCAGGACGGCGGCTTGATCCTGAACATGATGCCCATCGAGAGGAGATCGCCATGAGCGAAGAAGTTCGCGGCCGCGACGTCACGATCCGCTTCGACGGGAAGAAGTGCATCCACTCGCGCAACTGCGTGCTGGGCCGGCCCGACGTGTTCGTGCCCAACGCGAAGGGCGCGTGGATCCATCCCGACCGCGCCACGCCCGCCGACGTCGCGCACCTGGCGCTGACCTGCCCCTCGGGCGCGATCAGCTGGGAGCGCAACGACGGCGGTCCAGCCGAGGCGCCGCCGCTGGTGAACACCGTGCAGCTGCGCGAGAACGGGCCGCTGGCGCTGCACGCGGAGCTCGCGATCGCCGGCCAGCCCGCCGGCTTCCGCGCCACGCTGTGCCGCTGCGGCGCGTCGGCCAACAAGCCGTTCTGCGACGGCAGCCACGTCCGTGCCGGGTTCGGCGCGACCGGCGAGCCCGCGAGCAAAGAGTCCGAAGCGCTTCCCGCCCGCAATGGCTCGCTCGCCGTGACTCCGGCGCCGAACGGTCCGCTGCGCGTGCAGGGGCCGCACGAGATCGTGACCGGCACGGGCCGCACGATCCTGCGCACGAACGAGAGCTATCTCTGCCGCTGCGGGGCCTCTGCGAACAAGCCGTACTGCGACGGATCGCACAAGCGCATCGGCTTCACGGCCTAGCGCGGCGCGCCGGTGAGTCGCTCCTCGAGTGCCGCGAGCTCCTGGGCGAGCTCGCGCGGCAGGCGGTCGCCGAACGCGGCGTAGTGTGCGCGGATCAGCGGCAGCTCCGCGCGCCAGCCCGCGGAGTCGACGCCGAGCAGCACGGCGAGATCTTCGGGATCGAGATCGAGACCCTGGGTGTCGAGCTCGCCCTCCGAGGGCAGGATCCCGATCGGAGTCTCGACGCCCTTCACGTCGCCGACGCAGCGCTCGAACACCCACTTGAGCACGCGGCTGTTCTCACCGTAGCCGGGCCAGAGGAACTCGCCGTTCGGGCCCTTCCGGAACCAGTTCACCCAGAAGATCTTCGGCAGGCGTGCGCCGTCGGTGCGGCCGATGCGCAGCCAGTGCGCCCAGTAGTCGGCCATGTTGTACCCGCAGAAGGGGAGCATGGCCATCGGGTCGCGCCGCAGCTCGCCGATCGTGCCGGCGGCCGCGGCGGTCTTCTCGCTGCCGATGATCGAGCCGAAGAACGTGCCCTGCGCCCAGTCGCGCGCCTCGTTCACCAGCGGCACCACCGTCGCGCGCCGGCCGCCGAACAGGATCGCGCTGATCGGCACGCCGTTCGGGTCGGTCCACTCCGGCGCGATCACCGGGCACTGCGAGGCGGGTGCGGTGAAGCGCGCGTTCGGATGGGCCGCAGGCGACTTGCTGGCGGGCGTCCAGGGCTGGCCGCGCCAGTCGGTGAGCTGCGCCGGCGGCTCGGCGGTCATGTCCTCCCACCACACGTCGCCCTCGGGCGTGCGCGCGCAGTTGGTGAAGACGCAGTTCGCTGCGACCGTGCGCATGGCGTTGGGATTCGACTTCTCGCTCGTGCCCGGCGCGACGCCGAAGAAGCCGGCCTCTGGGTTGATCGCGTAGAGCTGGCCGTCGGCGTGGAACTTCATCCAGGCGATGTCGTCGCCGATGCACTCCACCTTCCAGCCCGGGAGGGTCGGCCGCATCATCGCCAGGTTGGTCTTGCCGCAGGCGCTGGGGAACGCCGCGGCGACGTAGCGCGCGCGGCCGTCCGGCGCGGTCAGCTTCAAGATCAGCATGTGCTCGGCGAGCCAGCCTTGGTCGCGCGCCATCGCGGAGGCGATGCGCAGCGCGAAGCACTTCTTGCCGAGCAGCGCATTCCCGCCGTAGCCCGAGCCGTAGGACCAGATCTCGCGCGTCTCCGGGAAGTGCACGATGTACTTCTGCTGCGCGTCGCACGGCCAGGGCACGTCCTCCTGCCCCGGCGCGAGCGGCGCACCGACCGAGTGCATGCAGGGGACGAACGGCCCGTCGCCCAGCACCTCGAGCGCGCGCCGTCCCATGCGGGTCATCGTGCGCATGCTCGCGACCACGTACGGCGAGTCGGTGAGCTCGACGCCGATGTGCGCGATGTGCGAGCCGAGCGGCCCCATCGAGAAGGGCACCACGTACATGGTGCGGCCGCGCATCGCGCCCGCGAACAGGCCGCGCAGCGTGCGGCGCATCTCTTCGGGCTCGCGCCAGTTGTTGTTGGGGCCGGCGTCGTCCTTCTTCGCGCAGCAGATGAAGGTGCGGTCCTCGACGCGCGCGACGTCGCCCGGGTCGGAGCGCACCAGGTAGCTGTTCGGGCGAAGCTCGGGATTCAGCGGCTCGGCGGTTCCGTTGGCCACGAGGATGCGCATGATCTCGGCGTGCTCGGCCTCCGAGCCGTCGCACACGTGGATCCGCTCCGGCTGGCAGAGCTCGGCCATTTCGCGCACCCAGGCGCCCAGCGCCCGGTTCTTGATCGCAAGCGTCATTCCGTAACTTCTCCCGTGTGGAAGGGGGCTGGAAGGGGGCGCGACGAACCTCGCAAAGGGCATGCCGCTGCGGGAGCGCAGTGAGGACGGTCACGCGGGGTCCGCTGGGCGCTCATCCGTGCCGAGAGTGTAAATCCCGACCCCTTTTCGGGTGAAGCTTGGACTTTGGGTGCCGGCGGCCTGCCGGTCGCCTGCACGCAACTCCTTGTTGCAGGGGCAAAAGTGCCCCTCACAGCCCTTTCTGCAGCGCCTCGCGCAGGAGCTCGGGCAGGGGCTGCTTGCGGCCCAGGGCGTCCGTGGCGACCACCACGATCTTGCCTTCGATGCAGAGCTCCCCGGCGAGGTTGTGGATCGCGTAGGCGTAGCTCGCGGAGGTCGTGCCCACGTGGGCCACCCGCGCGCTGCAGGTGAACTCGTCCGGGTAGCGGAGCGCGAGCTTGTAGTCGGCCTCCACGTGGACCCGCGGCAGCCCGAAGTCGGGGTTGCCCGCGGTGGTGGCGCCGCCGAGGAGGCGGCGCATCAGACCGTGCTCGGCGATCTCGAAGTAGCGCAGCGCGGCGGTGTAGTGGATGCGCCCGCTCGCATCGGTGTCGACCCAGTTCACGCGCAGCTTCTCTTCGTGGACGACCGGCATGCCGGAAGTCTGAGGGCGGCGCGTGATAGCCTGCAAGCGATGACCGAGATCCGACAGCGCAGAGTCCAGACCAACGGGATCCAGCTCCACATCGCCGAGGCGGGCGAGGGGCCGCTCGTGCTGCTGTGCCATGGCTTCCCCGAGTCGTGGTACTCGTGGCGCCACCAGCTGCCGGCGCTCGCCGCTGCCGGCTACCACGTCGTCGCGCCGGACATGCGCGGCTACGGGCGGAGCGACGCGCCGGCGGAGATCGATCGCTACACCGTCTTCCACCTGGTCGGCGACATGATCGGGCTCGCCGACGCGCTTGGCGCGCGCGAGTTCGCGATCGTCGGCCACGACTGGGGGTCGATCGTCGCCTGGACTGCGGCGCTGATCCGACCCGACCGCGTGCGCGGAGTGGTCGGCGTCTCGGTCCCGTTCTTCCCGCGCGGGCCAGTGCCGCCGACGCAGATGTTCAAGGCGGTGGCCGGCGACAGCTTCATGTACATCCTGTACTTCCAAGAGCCGGGAAAGGCCGAGCGCGAGCTCGACGCCGACCCGCGGCGCACCATGCGCACGCTGCTGTACAGCGCGTCGGGCTCGCTGCCGCGCGACACGCCGCGCAAGCCGCTGCCCAAGACCGCGCGCTTCCTCGACGTCATGCTCGAGCCGGAGAAGCTGCCGGGCTGGCTCGGCGAGTCGGACCTCGACTTCTACGCCGGCGAGTTCGCGCGCACCGGCTTCCGCGGCGGCCTCAACTGGTACCGGAACTTCGACCGCAACTGGGAGCTGCTCGCGCCCTTCGCGGACGCGAAGGTCACCGTGCCGTCCGCGTTCATCGGCGGCCTGCGCGACCTCGTCGTGACTGGCCCGGAAGGGAATGGCCCCGGGCCGATGGTGCAGCTGCTGCCGAGCTTCTGCAGCGACTTCCGCGGCAGTGTGCTCCTGCCCGAGGCAGGTCACTGGACGCAGCAGGAGGAGCCGGCGGGCACGAACCAGGCGCTGCTCGAGTTCCTAGGCTCGCTCCGCCTGGCGAAGTAGCGAGCGCACGCGCTCGAACAGCGGCTCGAGCGCGCGCGAGAGCGCGCCGTCGTTGTCGATGCAGAGTCCCGCGAAGGCCCGGCTCGGCGCCACGAACTCCGCGTGCATCGGTGCGACGGTCTTGGCGAACTGCTCGCGCACCGAGCTCGCGCTGCGGCCCCGCTCCGCTACATCGCGCGCGATCCGGCGCTCGAGCCGCAGCGTCTCCGGCGCGTCGACGAACACCGCCAGGTCCAGACAGGCGCGCAGCGCCGGGTCGGAGAGGACCAGGATGCCCTCCACGAGCACGAGCGGCCGCGGCCGGACCATGCGCGACGCCGACGTCCTGCGGTGTCGGGCGAAGTCGTAGACGGGCAGCGCGATCGCGCCGCCTGCGCGCAGCGCCGCCAGGTGCGCCACCAGGAGCTCCGTCTCGAGCGCGTCCGGGTGGTCGAAGTTCAGCGCGTCCCGCTCGTCGGAGGAGAGGTCCGGGTGGTCGCGGTAGTAGGCGTCGTGCGGGATGCGCAACACGCTGCGGGCGCCCACGGCGCGCGCGAGCGCGTCTCCGAGCGCAGTCTTCCCTGCGCCCGTTCCCCCCGCCAGTCCGACGAAGACCGACGCCGCCACGCAGGCGATTTTGTCCGGGCAGCGCCGGGCCGACAAGGCTAGACTCCGCGACCCCAAATGCCGAAGGAAGCTCCTCCATGATCCATCGCCACGTCCTGTCGCGCGCCGCGCTCGCTGCGCTGCTGCTGGTCGGATTCGCGTGCAAGCGCACCGGGGACACGGCCGGCGCACCCGGCTCGACCGCCGCGGCGGACAACCCGGTCGTGGCCACGCTCAACGGCCAGAACATCGACGCGACCGCGCTGGAGTCGTGGATCAAGGAGGACCTGTACAAGCGCGAGGTCGGCGACAAAGCGCCCGGCGAGGTCTACGACCTGCGCGTGCAGGCGATCGACGGCATGGTGGACGAGCGGCTGCTCACGGCCGCCGCGACCAAGGCCGGAACCAACCCCGACCAGTACCTCACCGACCGCGTGAAGGCGCTGGGGCCGGTGAGTGACGACGAGATCAAGCAGTTCTTCGACCAGAACCGCTCGCGCCTTCCGCCCGACGCCACGCTCGAGGCCTACGCCGCCCGGATCAAGTCGCACCTCGAGTCACAGCGGCCCGACAAGGTCCGCGAGGAGCTGCGCAAGGACGCGAAGATCGACGTGCTGATCCAGCCGCCGCGCGCCAACGTCGATGCGACCGGGCCGTCGCGCGGGCCAGCCAACGCCCCCGTGACGCTGATCGAGTTCAGCGACTACCAGTGCCCGTTCTGCAAGCGCGCCGAGCCGGTGGTGAAGCAGCTGATGCAGAAGTACCCGAACGACCTGCGGCTGGTGTACCGCAACATGCCGCTGGACGCGCTGCATCCCCGCGCGCGTGCAGCTGCGATCGCGGCGGTCTGCGCCGACCAGCAGGGCAAGTTCTGGGAGTACCACGACAAGCTGTTCGACAACCAGGGGGCGCTCGCCGACAGCGACCTGGACAAGTACGCCGCGGACCTGGGGATCGAGGCGGGCGCGTTCAAGACCTGCCGCTCGGACCCGGCGACCGAGGCGCGCGTCAACAGCGACGCGGCCGCGGCACGCGCCGCGGGGCTGAACGGGACGCCGGCGTTCTTCGTGAACGGCATCCTCGTGTCGGGCGCGCGGCCAATCGAGGACTTCACCCGCTGGATCGACCAGGAGCTGGCCGCCAAGGGCAACGCGCCGGCGCCGAAGTCCTGAGCCGCGCCTAGCCGACCCGCGGGAGCTGCGCGACCAGCTCCGCGAGCCACTGGCGCACCAGCGGCTGCTGCTCAGCCGTCGACTGGCCGAGCCGCACCGTGACGACGTCGCGCGCCGGTGCGACGAACACGTACTGCCCGCGGTAGCCGTTCGCGGAGAACATCCCCTCGTCGCCGGGCGGGAGCCACCAGTGGGCGCCGTACTCCCCCGCGGAGCCCGGAGTCGGCGTACGGGCGTGGTCGGCCCAGCGCTCGGGCAGCACCCGCTCGCCTTCCCAGATTCCGCCGCGCAGGTACAGCAGGCCGAAGCGCGCGAAGTCGCGCGCGGTCGCGAACACGAACGACGAGCCGATCCAGCTGCCGGCGGCGTCGAAGCGGGCGGTGGCGCTGGCCATGCCGATGCGCGCGAACAGCTCGCGGCGCAGGAAGGCGGCGCAGGCGTCGGCGCCGCCGCCGATGGCGCGGCCGGCCAGCCAGGCGACCAGGTTGCTGGAGCCGCTCGAATAACACCATTCCGTGTCGGGCGCCGCGGCGAGCGGGGACTCCGCCGCGAACGCGGCCACGTCGTCCCTGCCCCGGCCGAACAACATCTCGATCACGTCCGACCGCTGCGCGTCGACGTAGTCCTCGCGCCACGCCAGGCCGCTGCGCATGCGCAGGAGCTGTTCGAGCGTGATCGCGGCGCGCGGGTCGCCGGGGGCGCGCCAGGCCGGGTGGTCGGCGCGCGCACGCGGATCGAGCTTGCCGTCGCGCACCAGGATGCCCACCAGCGCGTGCAGCATGCTCTTGGCGACCGACCACGACACCAGCGTCGCGTCGGGGCCGCAGGACGGCGCGTAGCGCTCGAGCACCACACGGCCGCGCCAGACGACGAGCAGCGCCAGGGTGGTGCCGAAATCGGGCGCGTCGGGCTCGCGGAAGCCGCGCGGGAGCTCGCCCCGCGGCCAGTCGTGGCTCGGCCAGGCGACGTCCCCGGCCTGGGCGGGGAATGGGGCGTGCCCGCTCACGCGCGCTCGCGCTGCGCGGCGGCCAGCCGATCGACGTCGGCGCGCAGCAGCGCGATCTCCTGCGCCAGGTTCTTGATCAGGAGGTTCGCGCGCGACAGGCGCACCGCGTAGTTCAGGCAGATCGCCACCAGGAACAGCTCGCCCAGGAAGAACACCGTCGAGCTCGGCGTCCACGCGCCGATCAGCCGGGTCAGCTCGCGCAGCAGCTCCAGCCGGAAGGAGAGGAAGAGCAGCGCCGCGGACACTGCCAGCCAGATCGGCGTGTACTCCTCGCGCAGCCGCCGCCTGCGCACCAGCCACAGCACCGCCGCCACCAGCGCGATCGAGATCGAGAGCGCGAGCCAGCGCGTCGCCTCGAGGTCGGGGTTGTCGAGGAAGAGCTCACGCAGACGCGCGAGCGTCTGGCCGTCGGTCATTGCGCCGTCCTCCGCCCGACGCGGCCCAGACCGCGAGGAGCATCTTGTACACGTACCAGATCGAGCGCAGCCCGCCGTGCAGCGTCGACTTGCGCTGCGAGGGATGCATCTCCACCGAGCACTCCCGCACCTCGAGCCCGTTGCGGTGTGCGGTCAGGAGCACGTCGACGTCCGGGTAGTCGCTGGGAAAGGCGTCGCCGACGTAGAGCGCGAGCACGCGGCGGCCCAGCGCCTGGAAGCCCGAGGTGGGATCGGTCACGCGGATGCCGAAGGCGCGCGCGAGCGCCACGAAGAAGCGCCGCCCCAGCGTGCGCGTGAAGCCCATCTCGTAGCCGGTGGGCGCGAGGAAGCGCGAGCCGATCACCAGGTCGCACTCGCCGCGCTCGAGCGGCGCGAGCAGCCGCTCGATGTCGCGCGGATCGTGCTGGCCGTCCGCGTCCATCTGCACCACGCAGCGCGCGCCGCGCGCGAGCGCGTACTTGTAGCCGGTCTGCAGCCCCGCGCCGTAGCCGAGGTTGAAGGGATGGCGAAGCACGGTGGCGCCCGCCCGCGCGGCGACCTCGGCGGTCGCGTCGCGCGAGCCGTCGTCGACCACAACCACCTCGAGCTTCGGCTGTTGGACTCTGATGCGCTCGAGCAGCGCAGGCAGGCGCGGCGCCTCGTTGAACGAGGGAATCACTAACACGCCGCGCGGGCCGTTCGGTGCGCTTTCGGCCATCGAGGTCATTCTGTCGCAAACGCGCCGGGCTTGCGCGAGTGCGCAAATTGTCGCTACGAATCGCTACAGCCCGGGCGTCGTCTCAGCTCGCGGCGAGGGAGTTCCGATAGCGCCTCCGTGGCGCGAGACGCGAGTGAATCCGTGTTCGATCGGGTAGCCAAGTTGCTGCGGTGGGGCGCCGTGTTCGTTGCGGGCGCCGGACTGCTGGGTGTGCGCGCAGTTCGCGAGCCGGACGCGCCCGATCCGACCGGTCCGATCGAGGTCGCGATCACGGTCGACGACCTGCCGCGGCCGCCGTTCCCGCAGGACGGCGTGACTGCGCGCGCGCTGCTCGACAAGCTCACGGAGGCCTTCGCGCGCCACCACCTGCCGCCGGTCACTGGCTTCCTGAACGGCCGCCGGCTGGAGGACCACCCCGAGGACAAGGCCGCGCTCGCGCGCTGGGTGCGCGCGGGCAACTTGCTGGGGAACCACACCTACTCGCACGTCGATCTCGCGAAGGTCACGCTCGACCAGTACCAGTCCGACATCGAGCGGAACGAGGCGGTGCTGCAGGCGGTGCAGGGTGCGCCCAAGCCCGGCCGCGACTGGCACGTGTTCCGCTATCCCTATCTGCAGGAAGGCGCGAGCCAGGACACGCGCGAGTCTCTGCGCGGCTATCTCTTCGGCCGCGGCTATCGCATCGCCGAAGTCACCGTGGACTTCGAGGACTGGCAGTGGTTCCCGATCTTCACCCGCTGCTCGGGCGACTCCGACGAGCGCGCGATCGACAAGCTGCGCGCGCGCTACCGCCGCGCTGCGCGCGACACCCTGCTCGACGCGGACCGGCTGGCGCGCGACCTGTTCGGCAGGCGCATCCGCCAGGTGCTGCTGCTGCACGCCGGCAACTTCACCGCCGAGATGATCGAGGATCTGCTCGACGAGTACGAGGCGATGGGCGTGCGCTTCATCCCGCTCGAGGACGCGCTGCACGATTCGGTGTACCAGCTCGATCCGCGCTTCGCGCGCCGCTGGGGGAGCCCGTTCCTGGTGCAGGTCGAAGCGGCGCTGCAGGGCGACCCCCCCAAGGGCACCTGGCCGCCCTACCCCGAGTTCGCCGCGCTCTGCCGCTAGCCGCTCAGGGATCGCCGAAGCAGGCGACCACGCGGAACTCGCGGAACGTGGGCCCCGCGTAGAAGATGCCGTTCGGGTTCACGTTGCAGACGCGCAGCGGCTCCGGGCGCGGATGCGCCCGCTCCGCCGCCCAGAACTCGCGCGCGCGCACCGGGGCGAGCTCGGCGGGCGGCCGCGCGTCCACTGCGAAGGGCTTGGTGGTGAACAGCACGAACGCAGCGCCCGCGCACAGCGCCGCGCGCAGCCCGCGCTGCGCGCCGAGCGCGGGGCGCGCGAGTGCGAGCGCGCTGGCCTGCGCCAGCCAGAGCGGGACGAACAGCCAGTAGCGCAGCTCGTGGCTCTGCGGCAGCACCGCGACCACGGCGAGCGAGACCGCGAAGGCGAGCTGGGCGGAGCGCGGCACGAGCCTGGCGCGCAGCGCGCGCCAGGTGCCCAGCGACAGCGCCGCCACCGTCCACCAGAACCAGCCGCCGAGCCGGTGGTGCGGGCTCCGCGACGCGTCGGCCTGGGCGCTCTGGTCGATCGTCCACTGGAAGCGCTCCCCGGTGCGGAACCGGCTCAGCTCGAGCGCCGAGACCGCGAAGCGCTCGGCGCGCGGCGCGTCGGCGAGCCAGACCGGCATGTTGTAGACGCCGGAGTCCGCGTCGACGGTCGCGTTCGGGAAGAGCTTCGGAGCGATCGGGAACACCACCGGGTACACCGGATTGTGGAACACGACCAGGTTGCGCAGCGGCCAGGCGCCGAGCGCGAGCGCGAGCGCCGCCGCGAGCACCAGCGCCGCGCGGCGCGAGACCCGGCGCGCGCGCTCGAGCGAGGCGAGCCGGAACAGCGCCGCAGCGCCGACCACCGCGCCGATCGGCCAGGCCTGGAACTTGGTCAAGCTCGCCGCCGCCAGCGCTGCGACGAGCAACGCCGCTCCCGCGCGCGGGCGCGGCGCGTCGGGCTCGAGCTCCGCCAGCGCCGCGAACGCGAGCGCGAGCGCGCAGCCGGTGAACAGGTCCACGTAGCCGGAGATCATGTGCAGCACCACCAGCGGCACGCCGAGCAGCGCCGTGAGCAGCCAGCGCAGCGAGAGCGCGCGCCCGTGGAGCCACGCCAGTCCCCCGACCAGCATGGCGACGGCGACGAGGTTCAGCGCGCACGCGGTCGAGGGCCGCCCGCTGGCCCAGATGAACGCGCCCTCGATCGCGCGCGGCAGCGGCGGGAAGCCGGCGATCACCGCCTGCAGCCGCGGCTCCGGGGTGTAGCTGGTCAGCCCCCAGGTGCCGAGCGCGCCCGGCAGGTGGTAAGCGAGGAAGTCCCAGTCCAGCGGGAAGCGCAGCCACGCGACCTCGGCCAGCCGACCCCACACCAGCGCGAGGGCGGCCCAGTGGAGTGCCGCGAATTCCGCGGCGACCGGATGCTTGCGCGGCATGCGGGCGCGGACTCTAGCGCAGCCGGGGCGGGCGCCTCACACTCGGGCGCGGGCGGGCTGAAGGAAAGGGAGACGCGATGTTGGTGCCGATCACCGCGCTCTGGGCGGGGCTGCTCGGAGTGCTCATGCTGGCTCTCTCCGCGCGCGTGGTCCAGGCGCGCGTGTCGGAGAACGTGATCATCGGAGACGGCGGCAACGCGCTGATGCTGCAGCGCATCCGCGTCCACGGGAACTTCACCGAGTACGTGCCGATGGTGCTCTTGTTGATGCTGCTGATCGAGCTCAACGGGACCTCGGCCGCGGTGCTCCACGCGCTCGGCGGCGGCCTGTTCGCCGCGCGCCTGCTGCACGCGTTCGGCCTGTCGCGCTCGAGCGGCGCGAGCTTCGGCCGCTTCGTGGGCACGGTGGCGACGTTCGTGCTGCTGCTCGCGGCGTCGCTGCTGACGCTCTGGGGCGCCTGGCCGCGTGGAGCCTGACGCTAGAACGGCGCCAGCGAGAAGCGGCGCCGCTCGGTCGACGTCCGGAGCTCCTTCCAGATCTCGTCGTCGACGCCGCGCGCCCAGGCTGCACTCTCGCCCTCGACGTGCGCGTGCAGCTCGATCAAGAGCGCGCGCAGCGCGTCGTTCGACTTCTCGAGCGCAGACACGAGCAGGCTCGGCTCGGACGCCGCAGCCGCCGCCTCCAGCCGGCGGCGCAGCTCCGGTTCCGTGACTCGCGGCGCGGCGCGGCCGAACAACGCGCGCAGCGCGGTGTTCTCCTCCACCCGGCGGGCCGCCGCACGGTCGCACTCCTCGCGCACCATGCCGAGCAGCATCGCGGTGAGTCCGACCGACTGCTGCCGGTAGGCCGGCTGAACGCCGGGCGCGACCTCGAACAGGAGCTTGCCGGCGACGATCTCGAGCAGCTTGCCGATCTCGGGCTTCACGACAGCTTCCCCATGGTCTCGAGCGCGCAGCGATCCTGCGCGTTGGTCAGCCAGATGCTCGAGAACGCGAGCACGGGATCCTTGTTGCTGCCCTCCTGGTACTCGTGTCCGCCGGAGATCCAGATCGCGAGCCCCTTCACGCTGGAGAAGAGCTCCCACCAGCGCAGCGCCTCGGGATCGGCGCGCAATCCGCTCGCGGTCTCCCACAGCCGGATCGCGTTCTCCTTGCTGGTGAGCCCGCCGACGCGGCCGTCGCGCGCCCAGCACCAGATGCGGTTGATGCTCCAGGCCAGGTCCTCGAGCGGGTCGCCGAGGTGCGCCATCTCCCAGTCGAGGATGCCGCGGATCCCGCCCTCCTTGTCGTAGAGGAAGTTGCCCGTGCGGTAGTCGCCGTGGACGACGTGCAGGCGTTTCGGCGGGGGCGGCGGCGCGCGGCGCAGCCGGCGGATCGCGGCGCGGATGATCGGCTGCGGCGCGAGCTCGTCCTCGTCGATCACCCGGGTCCAGTGGTCGAGCTCGCGCCGCCACGCGTCGGCGGGCTGCGCGGGTCCGGGCAAGAGGCCCACCACGCCGAGCTTGTCGGGATCGGCGGAGGCGATCGCACCGAGGATGGTCCACTTCTCGCGCGCGGTCCGCTCCGCGAAGGCAGAGTACGGCGGCGCGATGATCGCCTGCGGAGACGCCTCGAAGCCGGACAGCTCCTCCATCACGAAGAACGGATGGTCGAGCCACTTCGCATCGCTCTCGAGCCAGACCGCCTCGGGCACGGGCACCGCGGTACCGTGGAAGGCGCGGTAGGCCGCGAACTCGGCGGCACGGTCGGTCTCGATCAGGCTGCCCGGCGGATCGCGGCGCAGGATCAATCGGCGCTCGAGCTCGCGCTCGCCCTCGCGGAAGCGCAGCTTGAAGCGGTAGGTCTCGCGCGACGCGCCGCCGTGGATGCGGTCGACGTCGCTCGCGACCACGTCGCGGGCGTGCGGCAGCTTGTGGGCGGCGTAGGCCGAGATACGCGCGGCGAGATCTTGCATGCGCGCGATTGTATCCTCCGACCCGTGCCTCCGTTGGCGCGCGCGCTCGTGTTCGTCGGCCTGGTCCTGGTCGGCCTCGGCCTCCTGGTCTGGGCCGCGCCGGCGCTCGGGCTCGGCTGGCTCGGCCGGCTGCCGGGCGACTTGCGCATCGAGCGGCCCGGGTTGCGCATCTACGTACCCTTGATGAGCTCGCTCGTGGTCTCGGTGGTGCTCTCGGCGCTGTTCTGGCTGATCTCGCGGCTGCGCTAAAGGCGCGCCCGCCGCCTCTCGATGCGACGGGGCGATGCGCATCTGCATCCTCACCCTGGGCTCGCGCGGCGATGTCCAGCCCTACGTCGCGCTGGCGCGCGGGCTCTCGGCCGCGGGATACGACGCCGCACTCTGCGCCGCGCCCGCGTTCAGGAGCTTCGTCGAGAGCCACGGCGTCGAGTGGCGCAGCTTCGACACCGGCGACCCGCGCGCGATGATCCACTCGCCCGAGGCCAAGGCGCTGGTCGCGGGCATGGCCAACCCGGTGAAGATGGTGCGCGAGCTGGTGCAGCTGATCGAGCCGCTGCTCGAGAAGGGCTACACCGAAGCGTGTCAGAGCTGCAGCGACGCCGACGCGCTGCTGGTCGCGCCCACGGTGCTGCCGCTGGCGCAGGCGCTGCAGCAGAAGACCGGCGTGCCCTTCGCGGGCGCGTTCCTGCAGCCGGCGCACGCGACGCGCGAGTTCCCCAGCTGGATCCTGCCCGAGCTGCCGGGCTGGCTGCCGTTCCGCGGCGCGCTGTGCCGCCTGTCGGCGCGCTTCGGCTGGGAGCTCTTGTTCGCCGTCGCGGGCCGCGTCTACGACCGCGCGCGGCAGCGCGCGTTCGCTCTGCCGCCGGCCGGCAATCCGTTCCGCGCGCTGGAGCGCGAGCGCTGGCCGACGCTGTACGGCTTCAGCCCCAGCGTGGTGCCGCGTCCGGCCGACTGGGGCGCGCAGGTCGAGGTGACCGGCTACTGGTTCCTGGAGCGCGATCCGCGCTGGCGTCCGCCCGCGGGGCTCGAGGACTTCCTCGCGGCCGGCCCGCCACCGATCTGCGTCGGCTTCGGCAGCATGCCGTCGCAGGATCCGGTCGCGCTGGCGCGCGAGGTGGTGCGCGCGCTCGGTCTCGCGGGCCGGCGCGGCATCCTGCTCTCGGGCTGGGGCGGGCTCGCCGGCGTGGACCTGCCCCGCTCGGTGTTCGCGCTCGAGGCCGCGCCGCACGATTGGCTGTTTCCGCGCGTGGCGGCGGTGGTACACCACGGCGGCGCGGGCACGACCGCGGCCGCGCTGCGCGCCGGCGTGCCGTCGCTCGTGGTGCCGTTCATGGCCGACCAGCGCTTCTGGGGCGAGCGCGTGGCGCGGCTGGGCGCGGGGCCGCGTCCGTTCCCGCGCCGTCGTTTCTCCGCGGAGACCTTCGCCGCCGCGCTGCGCGATCTGGTCGGGAACCCTGCGCATGCCGAGGGCGCCCGGCACGCGGCGGATGCGCTGGCCCGCGAGGATGGAATCGGCCGCGCGATCGCGGCGCTGCCGTTCTGAGCTGGCCTACACTCGCGCGCGTGAAGGTGGGG
>Ga0318493_10000081_pt1 | contig 20570 bp, 25 predicted proteins | sample GRESIP108b1f23_FD_203294 | JGI IMG/M metagenome (GOLD analysis project Ga0318493, IMG submission 203294) | Tropical soil microbial communities from Luquillo Experimental Forest, Puerto Rico - GRE.SIPMG.108b1f23 | ecosystem: Environmental > Terrestrial > Soil > Tropical forest > Bulk soil...
ATCTCGGAGAGGGAGACAGCATGAAGCTGAGCGCGCGAAACATTCTCAGCGGTGGTGTCCCTCCTCGGTTGACAACCGCCTGGCCTCCACCCACACTCGCGGCAGGAGGCCGGGCATGCCCGTCACGTTCGAGCGGCGCGGACCGATCGGCATCGTCACCCTGAGTCGCCCCGAGGCGCGCAACGCGTGGGGCTCGGATTTCAACGACGGGATCGCGCGTCACTTCGCCGCCATGGAGGACGACGACGAGATCCGCTGCGCCGTCCTGACGGGCGACGACGCCGGCGGCGCGTTCTCGGCCGGCGCGAATCTGAAAGACCCGCGCACGCACACGATGGCGTCGGCCGCCGACTTCATCAAGAGCATCGCCAAGCGGCGCGGCCGCGCCTTCGAGGTCCTGGGAAGCTTTCCCAAGCCGATCGTCGGCGCCGTCAACGGCTACGCGGTCGGCATCGGCTGCATCATCACCTTCTGCTGCGACCTGCTGGTGGCGTCCGAGCGGGCCGAGTGGCGGCTGTCGCAGGTGACGCTCGGGATCCTGCCCGCGTACGGCGGCAGCGCGCGGCTGGCGCGCTGGGTCGGCCGCGGCAACGCGATGCGCCTGGCCATGGGCTTCCCGCTGACGGCCCCGGAGGCCCACCGCATCGGGCTCGCCCAGTGGGTGGTGCCGCACGGCAAGCTGATGGACCAGGCGCTCGAGGTCGCCGGGCACATCGCGTCCTTGCCGCCGCTCGCCGCGCGCCTCACGAAGGAGTCCCTGCTGACGGGTCTGGACATCCCGAATCTGTCGGACGCGTCGCTCGTGGATCTCTACCGCTTCGCGACCCTCGAGCTGACCGAGGACAAGGCCGAAGGACACAAGGCCTGGCGCGAGAAGCGCAAGCCGGTATTTCGCGGACGATAGCGCCGCGGCGGCGCTCGCAGCGACGATCGGAGACGACGATGAACCTGACATCGCTCGGCGTGGTTCACACGATCTTGAGCCTGGTCGCCGTCGTCGCCGCGATCCTCGCGCTGGTGAAGGAGCACGGCGTGTCGCCCACCAGCACGATCGGTCGCCTCTACATCTGGTCTCTCGTCGCCACGTGCCTGACGGGGCTGCCGATCTTCCGGCACGGCACGATCGGCCCGCCGCACATCCTGGGCGTGCTGACCCTGGCAACGTTCGGCGTGGCGGCGCTGGCGGGGAAGACGCGGGTGTTCGGCCGTCTCTCGTCGTACGTCGAGACGATCAGCTACTCGGTCACCTTGCTCTTCCTCGGCATCTCGACGGTCACCGAGACGCTCACACGCGTGCCCCCCGGCGCGCCCATCGTCGCCGGACCGGATGCGCCGATCTTCAAGCCGCTCTACCTCGTGTTGCTCGTCCTGTTCCTCGTCGGCGTCACCATGCAGATTCGACGGCTGCGGACGGCCGCGACGACATGACAGCGCCCATGACCTTGCGCGAGCGGATCGGTGTCGACCTCGGCGGGCGGCGGCGCCTCGAGGACGGGCTGGCCTGGGCCGCCGCGAACGGTGTGTACTACGTCGACATGTGCCTCGAGGGCGCGCCGGACCATCCCAACGCGCCGGCGACCTGGACGCCGGAGCGTGTGGCGGCGCTTCGCACCGCGTGCGAACGGCACGGCATTCACCTCGGCCTGCACTCGGCTTCGGCCGTCAACGTCGCCGAGACGTCGCCGCTCCTGACCGATGCCGCCGAGCGCTACCTCGAGACGTACATTCACCTCGCCGGGCGCCTCGGGGCCGAGTGGATCGTCGTGCACGGGGGCTACCACTTCACCGGCGACTACGCGGCCCGCCGCGCGGCGAGCCTCGAGCGCCTCCAGCGCGCAGCGGCCCTCGCCGAGCGCGCGGGCGCCCGCCTGCTCCTGGAGAACCTCAACCGGGAGCCGGAGCACGCCGAGATCCGCTATCTCGCCCACGACCTCGAGGAGTGCCGCGAGTACTTCGGTCGCATCCGGTCGCCGAGCCTCGGCTGGGCGTTCACCGTGAACCACGCCCACCTCGTCCCCGAGGGCATCGACGGCTTCCTCGACGCGATGGACCTCGGGCGGTGCGGGGAGGTGCGCGTGGCCGACAGCCACGGCCGCTACGAGGAGCACCTGCGGCCGGGCGAGGGCTCGATCGACTTCCGGCGGATGTTCGCGCGGATCGAGAGCGGCGGCTACCGCGGTCACTACATGATGGCCTTCGGTACGCTCGACGACATGCTGAAGGGACGCGAAACGCTCGTGCGCGCCGCCGGGGCCTGAGCTCATGAAGGCGCTGACGGGACGCATCGACCCCGCGGTGAGCCGCCCTCCCGACCTTCCGAGATAGCGCGCGATTTCGAGACCCCGATCGTGAGCCCCGTCGATAGTCTGGATCTGCTCGCGCGGTATGGCTTCGTGATCCTTCCGATCCTCGTCGTCGCCGAGCAGGTCGGCGTTCCGCTCCCGGCCGTGCCGGCGCTCCTCGGGATCGGCGCCCTCGCCGCGAACGGGCGCGGTAGCGTGCCGCTCGTGCTGGGCGCGATCGCCGTCGTCGCGCTCGTCGTGGATCTGGGGTGGTACGAGGTGGGCCGGCGGCGCGGCGCCGCCGTGCTGGCGCGCCTCTGCCGCCTGGCGGTCGAGCCCGACACGTGCGTCCGGCGCACCGAGGGCGTGTTCGTCCGTTACGGCGTGCGAGGCCTGCTGGTCGCGAAGTTCCTGCCGGGCCTGACGACCGTCATGCCGCCCCTGGCCGGCGTGTTCGGTGTCAGGCGCGTGCGCTTCGTCTGCTACGAGGTGCTCGGCGTCCTGCTCTGGTCTGGGCTCTGGACGGCGGTGGGCTATGTGTTCAGCGACGCGATCGCCGCGATCGCCGCGCATCTGGCCCGCGCGGAGCGCGTGCTCCTCGTGGTGCTGCTGGTGCTCGGCGGCTGGGTCGCCGCGAAGTACGTGCGCCGGCATCTGTTCCTCCGCTCGCTCCGGATCGCCCGCGTCACCCCGGAGGCGCTGAAGCGCCGGCTCGACGCCGGCGAGGTCATCACGATCGTCGATCTCCGGACGCGGCTCGAGGTGGAAGCGACGCCCGTCGCGATTCCGGGGAGCCAGTGGATGTCGATCGACGAGCTCGATCAGCACCAGTGGGAGTTCCTGCGATCGCGCGAGCTCGTCCTGTATTGCTCCTGACCGAACGAGGCCACGAGCGCCCGGGTGGCGCTCACCCTCCGACGCAAGGGAGTCACCCGTGTGCACCCGCTCCAGGGAGGCCTCGCGGGCTGGACGGTGCTCGGCTTTCCCGTCGTGGAGCTGGTCCTTCCGCCGGCCCACGCGAGCGAGGGCGCCGCCGCGACGTAGCACCCCGCCGGCCGCGACTTCAATAGGCGCGCCTCGGGCGGCGGGGCCCCAGCCCCGCGACGGCCTGTAGCGCGCACGACCTCAGATCGCGCCCGCCGCGATGTTGACGGTGAGGGCCAGGAGCGCCGCGTTGAACAGGAAGGACACCACGCCATGGGCCGTGGCGGTGCGGCGGATGAGCTTGCTGGTGATCGCGACGTCGGACACCTGCGAGGTCATCCCGATGACGAACGAGAAATAGACGAAGTCGAGGTAGTCCGGGTGCTGATCGTCGCCCGGAAAGGCCATCCCGCATCCGGCGGTCTCGTCGTAGAACTCGTGGGCGTAGTGCAAGGCGAACATCGTGTGGATGAACACCCACGATATCAGGATGGTGCAGGCGGCCAGGATCAGCGGACTCCGCGGCCGCGGGCCGCCGCCGGGCGCCGCGCCGAGCACGGCGAAGATGGCCGCGAGGCTCGCCACGGCCGCTGCCACCGTGCACGTCAGGATCGTGAGCTGTCCCTCGTCCTGCTGCGCGGCGTGCTCCTGGATCTGCTGGACGTTCGACGTCGCGAACATGTGGAACGCCAGGCCGAGGTAGAGCGCGACTGCGATATCCCAGCCGGTGAGCAGGCGGGTCGCGAACGGACACTCCGTCACGAGCGCGCTCGCGAGGGTGAGCACGATGCCGACCGCCGCCGAGGAGAACAACCGCGGGCGCACGCTCACGACCCGGAACAGCAGGGGCAGGCGGCGACGGCGCGGGCTCACGCCGTGAACATATCATCGTCGACTCCTTCCGGACGCACGATGCTGGCCTAGCCCGTGAAGGTCTGGTAGGGTCCGATCGTGGAGCGGAGACCCGAGCCGCGGTTCGACTGGTTCATCCCCATCGACGGCGACGGCGAGCACATCGGCACGTGGCGCGCGGAGCGGCCGCCCACGTTCGATTACCTGCGCCGGGTGGTGGAGACCGCCGAGGCCGAGGGGTTCTACTCGCTCCTGATCCCGACGAGGTTCGCGAACGGCCTCTTCGGCGAGACGGCGCCGCTGGCGGAGACGTGGACGACCGTCACGGCCCTGGCCGCGGTGACCCGGCGCATCCGGTTCCTGGTGGCGATCCGCCCCGGCTTCATCTCGACCGGGCTCTTCGCACAGATGGCGGCGGCGCTCGACCAGATCAGCGGCGGGCGGCTCGACATCAACGTGGTGCCCGGCGGGATCCAGGGTGATTTCGAGCGCCTCGGCGTCACGATCGATCACGACAAGCGCTACGAGCAGGGCGAGGAGTTCATCGCCGCCTTGCGGGCGCTCTGGGCCAAGCCGGAGCCCGTGGTGTTCGAGGGCGCCACGGTGCGGCTGCAGGGAGCCGTGGTGTCGCCCGGCCCGGTGGCCACCGGACCGCAGTTCTACGTCGGCGGCGCCTCGCCGCGGGCGCTCGAGTTCGCCGCCGCCGGCGCGGAGGTGTACCTGGCGTGGATCCAGCCGCTCGACGAGATCGCGAAGCTCCTGGATCGGGTGCGGACGGCGTACCGCGCCCGCGGGCGGCGGCCGGTGTTCGGGCTGCGCACCCACCTGGTCGTGCGCGCGACCGAGCGCGACGCGTGGGCCGCCGCCGAGGAGCTGATGTCGCGGGTCGACGAGCGCGTGGTCGCGCAGCGGCAGGCCGCGTTCGCGGGCACGCCGATGGTGGGCCAGCAGGCGCAGCTCCGGAGCGAGCTTCGCGAGCGGGCCCCCCGGCTCTGGAACGGGATCTCGAAGGTGCGCGTGAACCTGGGAACGGCGATCGTGGGCGATCCGGAGCAGCTGGTATCCGAGCTCGCCGCGTACTGGCGCCTCGGCATCGACGAGTTCATCCTGTCCGGGTTCCCGCACGTGGAAGAATGCCGGCGCGTCGCGTCGGAGGTGCTGCCCGCGCTGCGCGCCGCGGTCGAACGGGAGCGCACGGCATGATCACCGACGTCGAGTCCTACTTGCGGTTCTTCGACAGCGTGCGCCGGCGGACCGAGCGCGACGTCGCCGCGCTGCCGCCCGCCGCCGCGGCGTGGAGGCCGCCGGCGGCGGAGGGTGAGGCCGGCTGGGGCTTCGGCCAGCTCGTGGGCCACATCGGCGCCACGCGGCTCTACTTCGCCAGCGCCTATCGCGGGGAGGGCTGGATCTTCACCGATCCCGACATCGACCACGCCGACCAGCGGACGTGGCTGCCGTGGCTCCAGTCATCGGCCGACCGCTTTGCCGCCCTGCTCCGCGCCACCCCGGCCGAGTGGCTCGCGCGCCGGGTCGAGATGGTCGACACACCGGGTACCCTGCCGGGCTGGCGGCTGCTCATGATGATGCTCGAGCACGAGGTTCACCATCGCTCGCAGATCGACACCTACGCGGGTCTCCAGGGCTGGCCGGTCCCCCAGATCTTCGAGCGGACCTTCGAGAGTATCAGCGCGCTTCAGCTCGAGCAGCACGCACGCTACCGGCGCTGAGGTTCGTCAATCGGCGCGCCTCGGCCGGCGGGGCCCCAGCCCCGCGACGGCCTGCAGTGCGCACTACCAATAAGCGCGCCTCGGCCGGCGGGGCCCCAGCCCCGCGACGGCCTGCAGTGCGCACTACCAATAAGCGCACCTCGGCCGGCGGGGCCCCAGCCCCGCGACGGCCTGCAGCGCGCACTACCTCCGCGTGGACGCGGCGGACGACCTTCGCTAGACTGAACGGCGCGATGTGCGACGGGATCGAAGGGGAGAGCCCGCGATGACGACCACGGCGCCCGGGGCGAAGGTGCAGTTCGCGGCCGATCACGACGCGCCGATTCCCTACATGCAGCGGACGCGCGACTACTATCAGCTGCTCGGCTTCGCGCCGTACCGCTGGGCCCACTTCGTCGACGTGCCGTGGGCACCCCTTCGGACGCCGCTCGACCGGGCCCGCGTCACGCTGATCACGACCGCCGCGCCGTTCCAGCCGGGCGCGGGTGACCAGGGGCCCGGGGCCGCGTACAACGCCGCCGCCAAGTTCTATCAGGTGTACTCGATGCCCACCGAGACCGTGCCGGATCTGCGGATCTCACACGTGGGCTACGACCGCCTGCACACCTCGGCGGCGGACCCCAACGCCTATCTACCGCTAGCCCAGCTGAAGCAGGCGGCCGCCGCCGGACGGATCGGATCGCTCGGGCCGCGGCTTCACGGCGCGCCGACGAACCGGAGCCACCGGGTGACGCTCGAGACCGACCTCCCGGAGATCTTGCGCCGCTGCCGCGAGGACGGGGCAGACGCCGCTGTCCTCGTCCCGAGCTGACCCGTGTGTCACCAGACCGTGAGTCTGGCGGCGCGACACCTGGAGGCGAACGGGATCTCGACCGTGATCATGGGCTGCGCGAAGGACATCGTGGAGCTCTGCGGCGTGCCGCGCTTCCTGTTCAGCGATTTCCCGCTCGGCAACTCCGCCGGTCGCCCGTTCGACGTCGAGTCGCAGCGGCAGACGCTCGAGCTGGCGCTGCAGCTGCTCGAGCGCGCGCCGGGCGCGCGCACCACGATGCAGTCGCCGCTGCGCTGGAGCGAGGACGCGTCGTGGAAGCGTGACTACCTCGACCTCGCGAGCCTCTCGCCCGAGAAGCTCGCCGAGCGACGGAAGGAGTTCGACGAGGTGAAGTCGATCGCCCGGGCGAAGCGCGAGGCCTCATGAGCAAGCCCTTCGCCGGTGTGCGCATCCTCGACTTCACTCGCTACCTCGCCGGACCGTACGGCACCTACCAGCTGGCGCTCCTGGGCGCCGACGTCGTGAAGATCGAGTCGCACGAGGGCGACGACACGCGCAACCAGCTGGCCGACCGTGTGTGGGCCGAGCGCAAGATGGCGCCGTCGTTCCTCGCGGTGAACGGCAACAAGCGCAGCATCACACTCGATCTGCGCATGCCCGCGGCCGTCGAGATCGTCAAGAAGCTCGCCGCGACCGCCGACGTCGTCTGGGAGAACTTCCGCGGCGGCGTGATGGATCGGCTGGGGCTCGGCTACGCCGCGCTCTCGGGCGTGAATCCGCGGCTCATCTACTGCGCGGTCTCGGGCTTCGGCCAGACCGGGCCCGAGCGGACGACCGCCGCGTTCGACGGCAAGCTGCAGGCGATGTCGGGCATCATGTCGATCACCGGCGAGCCGGCGCACGGCCCGACCCGCGCCGGGTTCGCGATCTGCGACACGATCGGCGGCATGACGGCGGCGCTGGCGGTGGCGAGCGCGCTCTATCAGCGCACGCACACCGGACGCGGGCAGCTGGTCGACGTGGCGATGCTCGACGCCGCGCTCGCCTTCATCCCCGGCACGGTGTCCGAGTACACCGTGGCCGGCATCGAGCCGCGGCAGATCGGCAACGGCTCGGTGAGCCGCAAGCCGACCGCCAGCCGGTTCCGGGCGCGTGGCGGCTATCTCGTGCTGGCCGTGCTCACCGAGAAGCAGTTCGCGAGCCTCATGAAGACGCTCGGACGGCCCGATGTGCTCACCGATCCGCGGTTCAAGGACTGGCCGGCGCGGACGGCGAACGAGCCCGCGCTGCGCGCGGTCATCGAAGAGGCCCTCGCGGCCGACGATCCCAAGAGCTGGGAGGCGCGGTTGACCGCCGCCGACGTGCCCTGCGGCTCCATCTGGAAGATCGACGAGATCGTGAAGCACCCTCAGCTCGAGCACCGCGACGTGCTCCAGACGATCGACTCGCGCTACGGCCCGATGCGGCTGGTGGGCGCCGGGTTCCGGCTCGAGCACGGCAGCCCCGGCCTCGATCGCGAGCCGCCGATCCTCGGCGAGCACACCGACGAGATCTTGCGGGAAGCCGGCTACCGGCCGGAGGACATCGAGCGGTTGCGACGCGACGCGGTCATCTGATCGTGAACCCCAAGCCTGGTCTCGGCCTGATGATGGCGGGGGCGATCATCGCCTTCGCCGGCTTCTGCATCGTGATGGTGGACCGGTGGGGCGTACCGCCCTACGCGGTGCTCCTGTCCGTCGGGCTCGGGCTCTTCGCGCTCGGTATCATCCGGCGGCTGACCCACACCGACCGGCGCAACTAGCCGCGCTCGACCACGGCCGGCGGCGCCGTCAGCGCGCCGCCAGCCCGGGCATCGTGAACTTCTGCGCGTCGAGCTCGGCGATCAGCGCGCTCGACTGCGCGGATGTCAGCGCCACCAGCGGCGGCCGCACCGTCGCCCAGCCGCCGTCGCGCCCGTGATGCGCGATCGCGGCCTTGAGCGCCGGGATCATCGGGAACTTCTGGAACACGCCGCGGATCACGTCGAGCCGCGCCTGCTGGGCGTCGGCGCCCTCGGCCCGCCAGGTGTCGAAGAGCCGCGCGATCGGCCCGGGGTGGACGTTGGCGGTGGCGCTGATGCAGCCGGCACCGCCGTGGCGCATGTTCTGGAGCAGGAAGGTCTCCGAGCCGGCGAACACGTCGAATCCCGCCTTCGCGAATGCATCGAGAAACGCCTTGGTGTTGCTCCAGTCGCCGCCGCTGTCCTTCATGCCGGCGACCTGCCCCGGATACCTGGCGAGCAGGCGCTCCACCAGCCCGAGCGTGATCGGCACCTCAGAGACCGGCGGGATGTGATAGACGTACACGCGCAGCCGCGCGTCGCCGACGCGCTCGATGATCTCCGCGAAGCTCCGGAACAGGCCGTCGTCGCTCACGCCCTTGTAGTAGAAGGGCGGCAGCATCAGCACGCCGCCGCAGCCGACCTTCATCGCGTGGGCGGTGAGCCGCACCGAATCGGTCAAGGCGCAGCAGCCGGTGCCCGGCATCATCCGCGCCGGGTCGAGCCCGGCCGCCACCAGCCGGTCGAGCAGCTCGATCTTCTCCTCGACCGACAGCGAGTTGGCCTCCGAGTTCGTCCCGAAGATGGCGAGGCCCACGTTCTGAGACAGAAGCCAGCGGCACTGGCGGACGAAGCGCTCTGGATCGGGCGCCAGGTCGCTGCCAAAGGGGGTCACGACCGGGGAGAGCACGCCGGTGATGCGCGGGACGTCGGTCACGGTAGTCGCCTCCTGTGGCACAGCATACCGATTTGCGCAGGGCCCTGACAACGGAGTACGCTCCGGCCCACCGCCGATGAGACTCCAGGGATTTCCCGGCGCAGCCCTCGTGGCTGGCGCCGGCCTGTTCCTCGCGATGACCGCGCTCCTGGCCGCGTCGCGCGCGCCGGAGGACATGCCGTCCTTCCGGCTCCACATCGCCGTTCCCGACCTGTTGCTGCTGGCGAGCGGGGCCGCCTTCACCCTGGCGGTCGCGATCGTGATCGGTATCGCGCTCTCGCGTGATCGCCGCCGCGAGCTCGAGCCCGTCGAGGAGCCGTCCAAGCTCCCGTGGTGGCTGCAGGCGATCCTGCGCGCGCTGCCGCTCCTGCCGCTGCTCGTGATCCTGATGGCCTTCTCGTTCGGGTGGCCCTACGTCGAGAGCTCACTGCTCGCCTGGAGCCGCTTCGTGATGTTCGCCGGGTCCGATGCCGGCGCGCGCGAGCCCCAGATTCCGGTGCTCTCGCTGCCGTGGCTCGGCTGGCTCGTCGGCCTGCTGCTGCTCCTGGCCGGGCTCGCGACGCTCGCCGTGGCCCTGCTCCTGCTGTTCGCCGAGCGCATCGCCCGCTGGTGGGAGCGTCGCCAGGACGGCGGCGCGCCGGCCGCGCCGCTGAGCGAGGCGGTGCAGGAAGGGCTCGACGATCTCGCGAGTGAGCCGGATGCGCGGCGGGCGATCATCCGGTGCTACCGGCGCTTCGAGCGCGCCGCCGCGCGCGCCCGCGTCGTGCGCGCGCCGTGGCAGACACCGGAGGAGTTCATGCGCGAGGCGCTGCGGCGCCTGGTGCTGCCGCATCGCGCGGTCGACCGGCTGACGCGTCTGTTCGAGCTGGCGCGGTTCAGCACTCATCCACTCGGGTCGGCGGAGCGCGACACGGCCCGCGCCTGTCTCGAGGACATCAAGTCCGAGCTCGAGCGCGAGGAGGCGACGCTTGGCGCCTGAGCCCCGGCGCGGCGCCGGCGTCGTGGCCGCGCTCGTCGTCCTCGTGGCGCTCGGCGTGGCGGTCTCGCTCACCGAGTTCTTCGTGGCGCCGCCGTACCGCCAGACCGCGATCCGGCTCTTCTCGGCGCTCATCTTGCTCGTGGCCGTCTCCCGCGTCCGCGCGATCGTGCTGGCGTCCGTCGAGCGCCGGGCGGCGTGGGGCGAGGGCGCGCTCGGCGAGGCCTGGCCCGTGCGACGCGACGTGGACCCGCGCCTGGCGCGTTTTCGCGACGAGATCCGGTTCAGCGCGCGGAGCCAGTCCTACTTCGAGCATCTCCTGTGGCCGCGCCTCGTCGCGCTCGCGCGGGCCCGCGGCGCCGCCCCCGAGGCGCTCGCGAAGCCCCCGGGACGCCGATTCGGCCTCGGCCCGTCCGTCGCCGCGCTGACGCGCGTCATTGCAGCGTTGGAGAGCCGCCGGTGAAGCTCGACCGTGTCGCCGAGCGCAGTCGCGAGATCCTCGACTCGCTCGCGAGCGTCATCGTTGGCAAGGGCGAGGTGCTCGAGCGGATCCTCGCCGGGATCCTCGCGAGCGGCCACGTCCTGATCGAGGACTACCCGGGTCTCGCCAAGACGCTGATCGCGCGGCTCTTCGCCCAGGCGCTGGGGCTCTCCTTCAAGCGCCTGCAGTGCACGCCCGATCTCTTGCCCGCGGACGTCACCGGGAGCTTTCTCTTCGATCAGCGCCAGGCCCGCTTCGACTTTCGGCCGGGCCCCGTCTTCACCAATCTGCTGCTGGCCGACGAGATCAACCGGGCGACGCCCAAGACGCAGGCCGCGCTGCTGGAGGCGATGCAGGAAGCGCAGGTGACGGTCGAAGGCGAGTCCTTCCGGCTCGAGCCGCCGTTCCTGGTTATCGCGACGCAGAACCCTATCGAGCTCGAGGGCACCTATCCCTTGCCCGAGGCGCAGCTCGACCGCTTCCTGATCCGCGTGGCGATCGGGTATCCGAGCGCGGAGGAAGAGCGGCGGATCCTCGAGCGGCGGCGCGAGCGCCGCCAGGAAGAGGTCGAGATCGACGCGGTCGTCTCCCGCCAGGACGTCCTCGCCATGCAGCAGGCGCTCGAGGACGTGTTCGTCGCCGACGTCGTGACGCAGTACGTGGTCGACCTCGCGCAGGCGACCCGCGCCGACCATCGGGTCGCGCTCGGGGCCTCGCCTCGCGGCGCGCTGGCGCTCTTGAAGCTTGCGCGCGCGAGCGCGGTGCTGCGCGGCCGTGACTTCGTCACGCCCGACGACGTCAAGGCGATGGCGGGCCCGGCGCTCGCCCACCGGCTCATCCTGCAGCCCGAGCTCTGGGTCACGAAGCTCTCGGCCGTCCAGGTCGTGGACGATCTCCTCACGCAGGTACCGGCGCCGAAGACCGAAGACTCCCGATGACCACGCGGCTCACGCCGCTGGTGCTCTCGGTCGTCACGGTCGTCGCGTGGGGGCTCGTCCTCGGCGTGCTGTCGGGCCGGGCCGAGCTGGTCGTCGTCGTGCTGCCGCTGCTGCTCGGCCTGCTCCGGGTCGGCCGGAGCCACGCCCCACACCGGTGGTCGCTCGCCCGCGCGCTCTCGGCCGAGCGCGTGTTCGAGGGCGAGCGCGTCACTGTCAGCGTGACGGTGACCGCGGCCGAGCGCGTGCCGCTCATCGAATTGTTCGAGCCGCTCCCGCCCACCCTGCGACTGGTGTCCGGAGAGAATCGCGGCCTCTTCACGCTCGGCCCCGGCGGGAGCGTCGAGTGGCGGTACGAGGTCGAGTGCGTGCGCCGCGGCCAGGTGGGGCTCGGCACGGTACACGCGCGGTTCTGGGACCGCGCCGGCCTCGAGGCCGTCGAGACGTCGGTCGCGCTGCCGGGGCAGCTGCGCGTCTATCCGCGCCCTCTGCCGTTGCGGCGCCTGCCGGGGCCCCGCCGGATGCAGGCCTTCGTGGGCAACTACGTGGCGCGGAGCGTCGGGGAGGGGATCGAGCCGGGCGACATCCGCGAGTTCGTCCCCGGTGACCGCGTTCGCCACGTCAACTGGCACGCCTCGCTCCGCTTTCGCCGGCTCTTCGTCACGCAGTACCACCAGGAGCGCAACGCCGACGTGGTCCTGATGCTCGATACCTTGAGCGAGGCCGGCGCGCCGCCCGCCACGACCCTGGACGCGTCGGTCCGGGCGGCAGCGGCCCTGATCGCCGGCTATCTCGGCCGGAAGGACCGCGTGGGGCTCATCGAGTACTGCGGGCCATTCCGCTGGGTGAGGCCGGGCTCCGGGCGCGCCCACCACGAGCGGCTCTTCGAGGCGCTGCTGCGCGCCGACGTGATGTTCAGCTACGTCACGCAGGAAGTCGCGCTCGTCCCGCGGCGCGTCCTGCCTCCGCAGGCCCTCGTCGTCGCGATCAGCCCGCTCCTCGATCCGCGCTTCGAGAAGGCGCTGGTCGACCTCGCGGCGCGGGGTTTCGACCTCGTGGTGTTGAGCCCGTCGCCGATCCCGCTCGTGCGCCGCACCCTGCGGCCGTCGGCGCGCGGCGACCTCGCGTGCCGGCTGTGGGCGCTCGAGCGGCGCGCGCGCGCGGACGCGCTCTCGCGCGTGGGCATCACGATCGTCGAATGGGATCCGGCCGAGCCGCTCGAGGCGGCGCTCGGGGAACTGACCCCGGCGCGCCGGCGCCGCGCGGCGCGCTGAGCATGCGTCGCCTCGCGGCGCTTCTCGCCGTGGTCGTCGTCGGTGCTCCGCTGCTCATCGCGCCGTCGACCGCGGTCGTGGCGCTCGGCGCGGCCGCGGCGCTGCTGTGCTGGCTCGGCATCGTGGTGGCGACGCCCGTGCTCGTGGGCGGGATGGTGCTGGCGCTCGGCGAGTACACGCTCGCGCTGTGGCTCGCCGGGAGTCCGCCGCGTCTCGGGAGCGCCGTCCTGCTCGGCCTCGTCCTCGCCGTGCTCCTCGAGACCGCCGACTTCGGCCGGCGCGCCCATCGCGCGGCGATCGGCCCCGGGCTCTTGCTGGCCCAGATCCGCGCCTGGGCCGTGTTCGCCGCCGTCACCGGCACGGGCGCCCTGGCGGTGAGCGCGGCGGCGAGCGTCGCGAGCGCGGGGATCCGCCTGCCGTGGGCGGGCGCGATCGCCGCCGTCGGCGCCGCCGTCACGCTCGTGGGCGTGGCGCTGGCGCTCTCCGCGCGCCGCGCGCCACCACTCGACTGATCGACGATCGATCGGCGCGCCTCGGCCGAGGGGGCCCCAGCCCCGCGATGGCCTGCGGCGCGATCACGATCGATCGGCGCGCGTCGGCCGGCGGGGCCCTGGCCTGCGGCGCGCTCACGCGCCGTGGCACCGGGATTTCACGCTGGCGGTGCAGGGATTTTCCCGATTGGTCGATTCCCGGCGCCTCGCTACAAGGTGCCGTGGTTCCTGTGCGGCTCGGCGAGAGCTCCGGGATGCGCGCGATCAGCCGGATCATCGCGGAAGTCGCGGACACCGACGCGACGGTCCTGATCCGCGGCGAGTGCGGGGTCGGGAAGGACCACGTCGCTCGGGCGATCCACGCCGCCTCCGCCCGGCGCGAACGGCCCTTCGTGAAGCTCAACTGCGCCGCGATCCCGGTGGGGCTCCTGGAATCCGAGCTCTTCGGCCACGAGCGCGGCGCGTTCACGGGGGCGCACCGGCGCAAGCCGGGGCAGTTCGAGCAGGCGCATCGCGGCACGATCTATCTCGACGAGATCGCGGAGCTGCCGGTCACGCTGCAGGCCAAGCTGCTGCACGTCCTTCAGGACCGTCGCTACACGCCCGTGGGGCGGTGCGACTTCGTCGACGTCGACGTCCGCGTGATCGCCGCGACCAATCAAGATCTCGAGGACGCCATGGCGCGCGGCGAGTTCCGGCCCGATCTCTACTATCGGCTGGACGTGGTCGAGATCAACGTACCGCCCCTGCGCGAGCGGCCGGACGAGATTCCCGTGCTGGCCGCCGAGTTCCTCGCCAGGTTCAACGTGCAGTACCGCCGGCAGAAGCAGATCGCCCCGCCGGCGCTGGCGCGGCTGGCCGAGTACTCGTGGCCGGGCAACGTGCGCGAGCTCGAGAACGCGATCCGACGCTTCGTGGTGCTCGACCGCGAGCACGTGGTCGACGAGCCGCTCGAGGCGGCCCGCCCCGTGTTCACGCCGGCCTCCCACGCCGAGGGATTGCGGGAGATCGCGCGTCGCGGAGCTCATGAGGCCGAGTGCCGGGCCCTGCGGGACGTGCTCGAGGGGGTCGGCTGGAATCGCGCCGAGGCTGCCCGCATTCTCAAGGTCAGCTACAAGACGCTCCTCAACAAGATCAGCCGGTTCGGTCTCGCGCCGTCCGGCCGGCACGGGCCTCCCACCCGAGCCTAGCTACTGCCGACGAGAGTACGCGGCCGGTCCGCCGGAGCCATCGGAACAGCGGGCGGCGCACCATGCGGTAGGGGTGGTTGAGCAGGCGGTGCAGGCGGATCAGGACGCTCCGCTGGCGAACGCTCGTCAGCTCGTAGGACGTCATCGACTCGCGGGCGAAGCGCCGCTTGTGCTCGAGCGCGTGGTACAGGTCCTCGCGCTGCAGCCGCGCGAGCCACCAGCGGCCGAGCGCGTGATCGGCGCTCGGCCCGCACCGCCAGGCGATCTGGAAATCGATCAGGTACGGGAAGCCGTCGTCGCCGACCAGGACGTTCTCGGCTTGTTCGAGTCGACGTAGGCCACGCCGCGGCGGTGCATCTCGCGCATCGCGGCGTCGAGCCGCGGCCAGAAGGCGTCGGGGACAGGGCCCTCGCCCGACAGCGGCCGGCCACGAACGCCCGCAGATAGGCGGTGTCGCCCACGCGGGCGAGCAGGGGCGGCACGCACGCGAGGCCCGTGAGGTATCGGTAGAAGCCGACCTCGCGGCCGCACTGCCAGCGTCCGAGCCAGCGGAGCGGCGCGCCGGCGAAGGGCGCGATGCGGTAGACCTTGAGCACGGCCCGGCCGCCCGACTCGTCTTCATAGAATCCAGTCGCCGCCCAGAAGCCGTGCTTGGCGGTCTCGAGCCGGCGCAAGGTCCGCCCCGACACCTCCAGGCGATCGGGCAGATCGTGTCGCCCCAGCGCCCGCATCCAGTAGGCGAGACGCCCGGGCATGGATGGGCGCGTCAAGAGACGCGCTGCTTCAGGTGAGCGATCTCGTACGCGACGACGGGGCGGTGGAAGCCCTTGAGCTGGAGCGGCCCGACCTCCTTCGCCTCCACGAGGTCGGCCACGGCCGCGTAGATGCGCTGGCTGATCAGGATCTGCCCCGGCGCCGCCTCGGTGCAGAGGCGGAAGGCGAGGTTGGTCACGCTGCCGATGGCGGCGTAGTCGCGCCGGCCCTCGAAGCCGATCGCGCCGATGGTGGCGTAGCCCTTGGCGATCCCCATGCCGAGATCGAGATCGTAGCCCCGTCGGCGCCACTCGGCGCCGAGCACGCGGATCCGGGCGCGCATCGCCTCGGCCATGCGGACCGCGCGCTCCTCGGGGTTCGCGACCGGCGCCGGGTCGTTGAAGAAGATCATCATGCCGTCGCCGGTGAAGCGCTCGAGCGTGCCCTCGTGCTCCACGATGAAGCGTCCGACCTCGGCGTGGTAGGACTCGAGGACCTCCGAGACCTCCTCGGGCTCGGACGTCTCGGCGAACGCGGTGAAGCCGCGCAGGTCGAGGAACACGACGCTGATCTCGCGCCGGTGCGGCTTGAGCGGATCGGCGGCGCCCCCGGCGACGATGGCCTCGGCGAGCGGCGGCGAGAAGAAGCGCTTGAGCCGGCTCACCCGCTCGAGCTCCGCGACCTGCTCGGCGACCCGCCGCTCGAGGGTCGCGTTCCAGCGCGCGATCTCCTGGGCCTGCGCGGCGACCGTGTCGTGCAGCCCCTTGATCCGGAGCATCGAGCGCACCCGCGCCGACAGGGCGGCGTGATCCACCGGCTTGGTGAGGTACTCGTCGGCGCCCGCCTCGAGCCCGGCGACGATGTCCTTCGCGTCGGTCATCGCCGTTACGAGGATGATCGGCGTGAAGCCCGAGCCTTGCGCGGCCTTGAGCTGACGACAGACCTCGATCCCGTCGACCTTCGGCATCATGATGTCGAGCAGGATCAGATCGGGCGTGGAGTCGCGCGCGACCACGAGCGCCTCCTCGCCGTCCGCCGCGGTGACGACCTCGTAGCCGTCGGCCGCCAGGCGCGTCCGGAGGATTCGCAGGTTGGCAGTGTTGTCGTCGGCGATCAGAACGCGAGCCGGAGTCCTCACGAGTGCCGCTCTCAGGGCGTGACGACGATCTTCTTCGAGCTCTCCCACGCGGCCGAATGGGTGGGCTCGGCGACCGCCCGGAGGCTGCCGCCCTCGTCGAGCGCGATCGTGAATACGGCCTTGGGATAGGAGAAGACCGGGTGCAGATAGACCCGGGCGATCTCGGCGCTGTCCTTGTAGAGCGCGATGTAGCGGACGAAGTGCTCGGAGAGCGAGGGATGGATCGAGCCGATGCCGACCGTCACGGTGACCTCGAACCACTGGCCGCGCTTCACGGTGTCGGGCGCCTCGATCTTCGGCGTGTGCTTCTCGTCGTACGTGCGGCGGAGCTCGCGGAACTCGGGCGTGAACTGCTCGGCCTGCCCCTGGGCGCCGACGCGCGCCGCGCCCCCGGTCAGCACGAGGGCCGCCACCACGGCGACGGCGGACGTCCTGGGATATCTCATGCCTCGGCTCCTCAGTTCTCGGGCAGAAAGCGGTGGATCAGCGCCATCAGATCGCGTGGGCTGTACGGCTTGGCCAGATAGGCCGAGGCGCCCGCGTCGATCGCCCGGCGATCGTCGCCGCTCAGCGCGAACGAGGTGACCACCACGAGCGGGATCTTCGCCGTGCGGGGATCGGCGCGCAGCATCCGCGTGGCGTCGAGCCCCGAGAGCTTGGGCAGCTGGACGTCCATGAGGATCAGATCGGGCAGCTCGCGCTGCGCGACCGCCACGCCCTCCTCGCCGTCCGCGGCCTCCAGCAGGCGGTAGGAGGTTCGGCTCAGCAGCTGTCTCACGATCTTTCGATTGTACTCGTTGTCCTCGATGTGGAGGACCGTCCGGTCCCTCATGCGACCCCTCCGTCCGTGCGTAGCGGCAGCGTGAAGAAGAACCGCGACCCCTTGCCGAGCTCGCTCTCGACGCCGATGCGTCCGCCGTGCAGCTCGACGAGCCGCTTGGTGATGCTGAGCCCGAGGCCGGTGCCCCCGTACTCGCGGGTGATCGTGGTGTCGACCTGGCGGAACTCGGCGAAGATGTTCTCGACCTCTTCCTTCGGGATGCCGATTCCGGTGTCGGTGACGCGATAGGTGAGCCACCCGTCGTCCAGGCGTACGTCGATCTCGACGCGCCCCTGGCGCGTGAACTTGAGCGCGTTGCCGGCCAGGTTCATCAGGCACTGCGTGATCCGGCGCCCGTCGCCGCGCGCGGTCGGGATGTCCGGCGCGACCCACACGCTGAACGCCAGCCCCTTCTCGATCGCCAGCGACTTCAGGGACGTGTGCACGACGTCCACGATCTCCTGCACCGAGTACTCGTCGACGCCGAGCTCGAGCCGTCCGGCCTCGATCTTGGACAGGTCGAGCACGTCGTTGATGAGCCGCAGCAGGTGACGGCCGTTGGTCTGGATGTCGACCAGCGGCTCGCGGAGGTTCGGCGGCACCTCGCCGTAGAGCTCGTCGAGCATGATCTCCGTGAAGCCCAGGATCGCATTGAGCGGCGTGCGCAGCTCGTGGCTCATGTTCGCCAGGAATTCCGACTTGGCGCGGCTGGCCAGCTCGAGGCGATCGTTGAGGCCGCGCAAGGTCGCCGCCGCCACCCGCTGCTCGTCGTCGAGGCGGCGCAGCTCGCCGCTCATCCAGTTCATCCGCTCGGCGAGCGCGCCGAACTCGTCGCGATTCGGCACCGCGACCGAGCCTCCGAACCGGCCCTCGGCCACCTGGCTCAGGAAGCCGTGGAACTCGCGCACCGGCAGGATGAACGACCAGGAGATCACGAAGCCGGCGAGCAGCGCGATCGCGACAGCGGCGATGGCGAAGACGGCCATCTGCCGCAGCGAGCGCCCCTGGGCGGCGGCGATGCTGGTCCGAAGACTGGCCATTCGCTTGTCCTCGGCGGCGACCAGCGAGCCGACCAGGGTCTCGATCTTCTGGTAGATCGGCTCCTGGCGCGTCCGGAGCGCGGTCATCGCGTCGGCCATCCGGCGGTCGCGGACCGCGTTCGCGATGTCGGCGACGGTCGCCATCGCGTCGTCCTGCGCCTCGCGGATGGCCTGGATCAGGGTGCGCTCCTCGGGCGGCGCGGCCGTCTCGAGCCGGGCCAGGGTGTCGTTGAAGCGGTTGTTCTCACGCAGGATGAGGCTCACCGAGTCCTCGGACTGGGCCAGCAGCGCCATCGAACTGAAGTGCATCTGCATGGCGAGCGCGTGCTCGATCTGCCGCGACCATCCCACGCGCACGTGGGCCTGGTCCAGGAGCGTCGTCTGGCGCGCGGTCTCGGTGATGGTCCTGAGGCTCACCGCGGTGATCGCGATGAAGAGCAGGGTGATCAGGAGAAAGCCGGCCAGCAGCTTGACGTGAACCGAGGCGCGGATGCGCGCGACGGCGCGGATGGGCGCGCCGATCGGCGAGCTGAGGAGCGCCATCACGGGCGACACCGCGTGGTCGATGGCCGGCGCGTCCTCCATGACCCCCGCGCGCTAGCGGGCGGACATGTCCACGGTCACGGCGGTCGGATCCTGGTCGCCGACTACGACGTCCCGCGAGACGGTGCCCAGGAGCTCCTGCCAGACCTTCAGCGTGTAGCGCCCGGCCGGGAGGCCGCGCAGCTCGAACTCGCCAGCGCTGTTGGTGAGCGCGTAGAACGGATGATCGGCCACCACCACCCACGAGCGCATCCAGGAGTGCAGATCACACGTCACCCGGATGATCTCGGGGTGCGAGAACGAGATCGTGATCGTGCGTCCCTTCGGCTGGGTGCGGTTGAACGCCGCATTGGCGGTCGGGGTGGCGTGCAGGTTGTGCAGGAGCCTGTCGCTGTTCAGGAAGTCGACCTTCCCGCCAGTCGGAACGATCACGACCCGGGGCGCGAACATGCACTCCTTCTGGTCCATCGCGGTCGTCGTCGGCAGGGCCTCGACGCCGGCCACCGCGGGGGGCTTGTCGAGCCACACGACGGCGCTCCGGATGCCCCCCTGCGGCGACAGGAGGAGGTCCTCGGGGTTCTTCTCCTTGCCGCACACGTACTGGTCGATCGTGACGGCGAGCTTCCGCAGTTCTGGCGGCGTGCCCTTGAGGACGACGGTGCCCTTGATCGCGCCGGCCGCGGCATCGCCGGGCGCCGTCGCCATCCCGGTGACGAGCAGAATGGTGCTCAGGCCCAGCAGCATCGCTTGGAATAACGTGGGGGCTCTCATCCCAGGACCCACAGTGTACGCCAGGTCCGTTGGTCCTTGACCCCTTGACCGGGCTCGTCCTCCCGCGGTATCCGTCGAAGTCAACCGAGGAGGGACGCATCCATGGTGAGCCGGCGAGTCGTCCGATCCTATCAGGCGCGCTACAGCATGGGCGCCAACAAGGCCTCGATGTACGACCTCACGGACGCGATCGACGTCCATGCCCACGCGCGAGGCCAGGACGAGGAGGAGCCGATGCACGCCGCGCAGGAGGCCACGCGCGCCGGCATGAAGGCCGTCCTCTTCAAGAGCATCTCGCCTGGACGTCCGTGGAAAGTGGCGCGGCGGCTCCAGGACGACGTCGATCGCTGGGCCGAGCAGGAGCACCTGCGGCCGGTGAAGTGCCTCTCGGCGTGGATCGTCGGGATCCCGTTGAAGCCCATCGACTTCGCCGAGATCAAGGCCGCGGTGGAGGGCGGCATTCTCGGCATGTGGATGCCGCCGGTGACCTCGGCGTGGAGCATCTATCGGCTCGGCGGACGCGGCGTCTGGTTCGACAAGGCGCGGCGCTACGACGACCCGGTGCCGCCGACCGCGTGGGAAGACGCGCTCAAGACCGGCATCTACGTGCTCGACGACCACGGCCGGCTGCTGCCGGCGATCCGCGACACCGTGCGGCTCTGCGCCGATCACGGCGTGGCGCTGTCATTTGGCCACCTGTCGCCCCAGGAGATGGACGCGCTCGCCGAGGAGATCGGCGCGATCGGCTACCGCCGGGCGTTCATCGACCACCCGTTCAGCGAGGTATTCGAATTCGACGTGCCGAAGATGAAGCGCTGGGCCGACGCGGGCGTGGGCGTAGCCCT
>Ga0318493_10000100_pt1 | contig 19549 bp, 15 predicted proteins | sample GRESIP108b1f23_FD_203294 | JGI IMG/M metagenome (GOLD analysis project Ga0318493, IMG submission 203294) | Tropical soil microbial communities from Luquillo Experimental Forest, Puerto Rico - GRE.SIPMG.108b1f23 | ecosystem: Environmental > Terrestrial > Soil > Tropical forest > Bulk soil...
TCTGCGCGGGCGCCGACCTGAAGGCCATGGCCAGCTCACACCCGGGCGCGGCGCTGCGCCGAGGCGAACTCGACGTCTCGGTGATCGAGCCGCTGCTCAAGGGCCGCCGGCTGACCAAGCCGCTGATCGCCGCCGTGGAGGGGCCCGCGATCGCCGGCGGCACCGAGATCCTGCAGGCCACCGACATCCGGGTGGCGGGCGAGAGCGCCCGGTTCGGCATCTCCGAGGCGCGCTGGGGGCTGTTTCCGCTGGGTGGCTCGGCGGTGCGGCTGCCCCGGCAGGTCCCGTACACGGTCGCCGCCGACCTGCTGCTGACCGGCCGGCACATCAGCGCGACGCAGGCCCGCGAGATCGGCCTGATCGGCCACGTCGTGCCGGACGGCCAGGCCCTGGCCCGGGCGCTGGAGATCGCGGACATGATCGCGGCCAACGGCCCGGTGGCGGTGCGGGCCATCCTGCGCACCATCCGCGAGACCGAGGGCATGGCCGAGGACGAGGCGTTCGCACTGGAGTCGCGCATCGGCATGGCCGTGTTCGCGAGCGAGGACGCGAAGGAAGGACCCCGGGCCTTCACCGAGAAGCGCAGGCCCGACTTCCGCGACCGGTAGCACCCGGCGTTACCCGGCCTTGTCGGTGGCGTCCCTGGCTTCCTCGGCTTGCTTGGCTTTCGCGGCCTGCTTGGCTTCGGCGCCGTCCGTGCCGTTCGCGGTGTCCGTCGTGCTCCGCCGCCGCCACCTCCGGCGCGCGGGCGGCGTGATCTCGTCGGGGGTCTGCGGCGTGCCGACCGGCACCGGCGCGCCCGGCTCGCGGTCGTCGAACGTCACCTCGACCTGCTCTTCCGGGCGCCGCTGGTTCTGCAGCGCCTGCAGCGCGATGCTGTGCCGGTCAGCCTCGGTGAGCGGGGGCTGGACGATGGAGCGCGGCCAGAGCCGCCGGGCCAGGACCACGTTCACCTCGGCGGCGTACACGGTGATGTTGACGGCCAGGTAGATCCAGGCCAGCAGGCCGAGCACGGTCGCGAATATGCCGTAGGCCGACGCGCTCTGCAGGAAGCGGCCCATCACGTAGGTGCCGATGATCTGCAGCAGCGTCCAGGCGATCCCGCCGACCACGGAGCCGGGCAGCAGATTGTGGGTGGGCACCCCCTTCGGCGTCAGCGCCCGGAACACGCCAAGGTACATGCCGATGTTGAGCGCGACGGTGAGCACCTGCAGGAGGATGGCCCAGATGGCGGCCTTGGTCGAGTACGCGTTGAGGGCGGTCAGGAACGTGGTCGCGATTACTCCTCCGCCGAGCAGCAGGAGGAACAGCAGCGCGCGGCCGAGTCGCTGGAAGTAGCCGGGCCGCGCGGGCCCGGGCACGTTCCAGACCGCCGTCATCGCGAACAGGCCGGCCTGAGCCAGCCCCGTCGCCCCCCAGATCAACACGAGCAGGCCCACGATCAACCCGGTCGCGCTGGAGGGCTGCAACTCGCTCACGTTTCTTTGGAGCTGGTCGCCGATCAGCGGGATCTGGTTGTACACCGTCTTGATGGCTTCCTCGCGGAAGGCCGGGTGGCTCGCGGCGACCAGGCCCAGGATGCTCACGAAGATCAGCAGCAGCGGGAACAGGGTGATGAAACTGGAGTACGCCAGGTTGGCGACCAGCACGCCGCCGGCGTCGTCGCCGTATTTCTTCATCACGCCGAAGACGAACGCCGCCGGGGTGAACCGCTGCTGCACGCGGTCCGCCCACCGGATCACTCGCTCGATCGGATTCATCGCCCACCCGATTCTGCCGTGCCTGACGGTGCCCAGCCACGGGCGGGCCAAACCCGCGCACGGCCGGGCCGCCGGGGATCAGATCGCGTAGGACTCGTCGGGCACGTCGGTGATGAACATGTGCCCCGGCGCGTGGGTGATCGCGAACGGCGGCCGGGCGCGGGCCAGCGCCACCTGCGGGGTGACGCCGCAGGCCCAGAACACCGGCACGTCGCCATCCTGGCCGTCCACCGGGTCGCCGAAGTCCGGCTTCGACAGGTCGGCTATGCCCAGCGCGGCCGGGCTGCCCACGTGCACCGGCGCGCCGTGCACGGCCGGGTAGCGTGCGGTCACCGCGGCCGCGGCCGCGACGCGGTCCGGCGGGACCGGGCGCATGGACACCACCAGCCGGCCGCGGAAGATCCCGGCCGGCCGGCACTGCCGGCTGGTGATGAACATGGGCACGTTGCGGCCCTGCTCGACGTGGCGCACCGGCACGTCAGCCGCCATGAGCGCCCGCTCGAACGTGAAGCTGCAGCCGATCAGGAACGCCACCAGGTCGTCGCGCCAGTACCGGGTGACGTCCGTGGCCTCGGCCACGCACCGTCCGTGCTCCCAGACCCGGTAGGCGGGCAGGTCGGTCCGCAGGTCGGCCTCGGGCGCCAGGCTGGTGACCGGGCACCCCGGGTCGGTGACATCCAGCACCGGGCACGGCTTGGGGTTGCGCTGCGCGAACAGCATGAAGTCGAAGGCGACATCACGCGGCAGCACGACCAGGTTCGCCTGCGCGTATCCCGGTGACCAGGCCGCGGTCGGGGTCCGCAGCCCGGCCCGGAACCGTTCCCGCGCCTGCGCGGGCGAGAGGGCCATCACGGGCACCCCCCGCCGTAGCCCCCTCCGCCCGGAGTCTCCACCACGAGCACGTCCCCGGCCTGGACCGTTATGGAATCGCAGCCTCGCATGCTGGTGGCCGGCCCGTGCGGGTGCTCGATCCAGTGCCGGCCGAGCGCGCCGGGGCCGCCCCCGGCCATCCCGTAGGCCGGCACCCGCCGGTGGCCGCTGAGCATGGTCACGGTCATCGGCTCCAGGAAGCGGATGCGGCGCCTCGCGCCGTTGCCGCCGGGCCAGCGCCCGGGCCCGCCGCTGCCCGCCCGGATCTCGTGGCTCAGCACGCGGACCGGGTACCGCCATTCCAGCACCTCGGGGTCGGTGAGGCGGGAATTGGTCATGTGCGTCTGCACCACATCGGTGCCGGCGAACCCGTCCCCGGCGCCGGAGCCGCTCGCGAGTGTCTCGTAGTACTGGTGCCGGTCGTTGCCGAACGTGAGGTTGTTCATGGTCCCCGAGCCCTCGGCCATGATGCCCAGGGCCGCGTACAGCGCCCCGGTGACCGCCTGGGAGGTCTCCACGTTGCCGGCCACGACCGCGGCCGGGTATTCCGGCGACAGCATCGTGCCGGGTGGGATGATCACCCGCAGCGGCTTCAGGCAGCCGGAGTTGAGCGGGATGTCGTCGGCGACGAGGGTGCGGAAGACGTACAGGACCGCCGCCATCGCGACCGATGACGGTGCGTTGAAGTTGTCCGGCAGCTGGGGCGACGTCCCGGTGAAGTCGATCTCGGCGGTGCGGCTGGCCCGGTCCACCCGGATCGTCACGTTGATCACGGCCCCGTTGTCGAGCTCGTAGGCGTACCAGCCGTCCTGCAGGACCGAGATGACCCGGCGCACTGACTCCTCGGCGTTGTCCTGCACGTGGCCCATGTAGGCGCGGACCACGTCGAGGCCGTAGTGATCCACCATGGCCCGCAGTTCCCGTACGCCCTTCTCGTTGGCGGCGATCTGGGCGCGCAGGTCGGCGAGGTTGGCGCCGGTGTTGCGGGAGGGATACGGCGCGCCGCGGAGCATCTGCGTGGTCTCCGCCTCGCGCAGCCGCCCGCTGCCGACCAGCAGCCAGTTGCGGATGAGGACGCCCTCCTCCTCGATGCGGGCGCTGAACGCCGGCATGGAGCAGGGGGTGATGCCGCCGATCTCGGCGTGGTGGCCGCGGGAGGCCACGTAGAACAGGATCTCGCCGCGGTGCTCGGAGAACACCGGCGTGATCACCGTGATATCCGGCAGGTGGGTCCCGCCGTGGTACGGGTCGTTCAGGGCGTAGGCGTCACCCGGCTTCATCGTGCCGCGCCGGGCGGCGATGACCTCCTTGACGCTCTCGCCCATCGACCCGAGGTGCACGGGCATGTGCGGGGCGTTGACGATGAGGTTGCCGTCGATATCGAAGATCGCGCAGGAGAAGTCCAGGCGCTCCTTGACGTTGACCGAATGCGCGGTCCCCTGCAGCCGGTAGCCCATCTGCTCGGCGATCGACATGAACAGGTTGTTGAAGATCTCCAGCCGGACCGGATCGGCGTCGGTGCCGATCGCCTGCCGCCTCGCGGCGGCGCCGGCGCGGTCCAGCACCAGGTGGCCCAGGGCGTTAAGAGTCGCCGTCCAGCCGGACTCGACCACGGTGGTGGCGTTGGCCTCCACGATGATCGCCGGCCCCCGGACCGCGTCGCCCGGGCCCAGGTCGTCACGGCGGAAGAGGTTCACCGTGGCCCACCGGCCGCCGGTGAACACACGCGCGGCGGCCGGCCGCGCGGGACCCGCCCGCCGAGGGCCGCCCGCCGGGCCCTCCGCGACAGGCTCGGAGCCGCCGATGAGCTCGACCGAGACGGCCTCCACCGTGATCGGCTTGTCCGGCATCAGGAACGAGAAGCGCTGCCGGTAGGCCTCCTCGAAGGCGTTGGTCATGGTGCCCGGCGGTCCCGCCGGGACGACGAGCGCCGTGTCGGTGCCGTCGTAGCGCAGGTGCACCCGGTGCACGACGCGGATGCGCTCCGCCGGGATCCCCTGGCCGGTCAGCTCGGCCCGGGCCTGGGCTTCCAGCTGGTCCAGCGCCGCCTGCAGGTCCGGTCCGGCCCGGTCGTTCAGCGGCATCTCCAGGGCGGTTTCCCGCATCGCGGTAACGTCCGCCAGCCCCATGCCGTACGCCGACAGCACCCCGGCGTACGGGTGGATCAGGATGCGCGTCATGCCGAGCGCGTCGGCGACCGCGCAGGCATGCTGGCCGCCAGCCCCGCCGAAGGTCGTGAGCACGTACTCGGTCACGTCGTAGCCGCGCTGCACGGAGATCTTCTTGATGGCGTTCGCCATGTTCGCCACCGCGATCTCCAGGAAGCCGGCGGCGACCTCCTCGGGGCTGCGGCCGTCGCCGATCTCGCCGGCCAGCTCGGCGAAGCGGTCCCGCACGGTCTCGGCGTCGAGCGGCTGGTCTGCGCCCGGGCCGAACACGCACGGGAAATAGCCCGGCTGGATGCGGCCGAGCATGACGTTGGCATCGGTGACGGTCAGCGGGCCGCCGCGGCGGTACGCGGCCGGCCCGGGGTTGGCCCCGGCCGACTCGGGGCCGACCTGGTAGCGCCCGCTGTCGAAGCGCAGGATCGACCCGCCGCCCGCCGCGACGGTGTGAATGCTCAGCATGGGGGCCCGCATACGGAACCCGGCCACCTGGGTTTCGTACTGCCGCTCGAACTCGCCGGCGTAGTGCGAGACGTCGGTGGAGGTGCCGCCCATGTCGAAGCCGATCACCTTCCCGAAACCGGCTGCGGCTGACGTCCGGGCCATCCCGACGATGCCGCCGGCCGGGCCGGACAGCACCGAGTCCTTGCCGCGGAACGTGCGGGCGTCGGTCAGCCCCCCGCTGGACTGCATGAACTGCAGCCGCACCCCGCGCAGTTCCTCGGTCACGCGGCTGGCGTAACGGCCCAGGACCGGGGAGAGATACGCGTCCGCGACCGTCGTGTCGCCCCGCGGCACCAGCTTCATCAGCGGGCTGGTCTCGTGGGACAGCGACACCTGGGTGAAGCCCGCCCGGCGGGCGATCTCCCCGATCCGCTCCTCGTGGGCGGGGAAGCGATAGCCGTGCAGGCACACGACCGCGACCGCGCGCAAGCCCTCGCGGTGGGCCGCCCGCAGGGACCGGTCCATGTGCTGCTCGTCGAGCGCGACCAGCACCTCCCCGTCGGCCGACACCCGCTCGCGGGCCTCGATCACCCGGGAGTACAGCAGCTCGGGCAGCACGATCTGGCGGTCGAACAGGCGCGGCCGGTTCTGGTAGGCGATGCGCAGCGCGTCGCGGAAGCCGCCGGTGATGACCAGCACGGTGGGCTCACCCGTGCGTTCCAGCAGGGCGTTGGTCGCGACCGTGGTGCCCAGCCGGACGGTCTCGATCTGGTCGCCGGGGATCGGGTCGCCCGGGTCGACCCCGAGCAGGCGCCTGATCGCGGCGACTGCCGGGTCCGCGTACCGGCCCGGGTTCTCCGACAGCAGCTTGTGGGTGACCAGGGCACCATCCGGCCGCCGCGCCACCACGTCGGTGAACGTGCCACCGCGGTCGATCCAGAACTGCCAGCGCTGGCTCATGAGCTATCCCTGTGCCCGTGGATCTCGCGGTTGCGTAGGTCTTCCCCCCAACGGCCAATTCCGAAAAGTGTCCCGTACTGGTCGTGGACACGACCACTACGGGACACATTCCTGGGTGGCACCGACCCAGCCGACGCGCTGCGCGGCGGCCTAGATCTAGAACAGGTTCTATGTGCGGGTGCGGGCTGAACTGGCTCGCTCGCGTCCAGTTGTTGCCGGCCGCCGGAGAACATGTTTCACTCTGAACCGTGAACCAGCCGCTGCGGGCGCCCATGGAGATCGGCTTCGACTACACCCGCTCGCTGGGCCCCACGCTGAGCCAGTTCATGACGGCCCTGGCCGACCGGCGCATCCTCGGCGCGCTCGGCGCCGACGGCCGGGTGCACGCCCCGCCGTTCGAGTACGACCCGGTCACGTCGGCGCCGCCCGCCGAGCTGGTGCCGGTCGGGACCGAGGGCACGGTCACGAGCTGGTCGTGGGTGCCGCGGCCGCTGGAGGGCCAGCCGCTGGCGCACCCGTTCGCGTGGGCGCTGATCCGGCTCGACGGCGCGGACACCGCGATGCTGCACGCCGTGGATGCGGGCTCGGCCGAGGCCATGCGGACCGGCATGCGAGTCCGGGTGTGCTGGGCGGACAACACCGTCGGCGACATCCGCGACATTGCCTGCTTCGAGCCGTGCGACACGTCCGGGCCGCCCAGCCAGCCGCCGGGGCAGGCCAACGCCGAGACCCCGGTGACCATGATCACCGCGCCGATGCGGCTGGACTACGAGCACACCGCGTCGCCCGCGGAGAGCAGCTTCCTGCTCGGCCTGGCCGAGGGCAAGCTGCTCGGGCAGCGCTGCCCGGCCTGCGGCAAGGTGTACGTCCCGCCGCGCGGGGCCTGCCCCACCGACGGGGTGCCGACCGCCGGCGAGATCGAGCTGCCCGACCAGGGCATCGTGACCACGTTCTGCGTGGTGAACGTGCCCTATCCCGGACAGCGGGTGACGCCGCCGTACGTGGCCGCCGCGGTGCTGCTGGACGGCGCCGACATCCCGTTCCAGCACCTGATCCTGGGCTGCGACCCTGGCGAGGTCCGGATGGGCATGCGGGTGCGGGCGGTCTGGAAGCCCCGCGAACAGTGGGGCACGACGCTGGAGAACATCGACCACTTCCGGCCCACCGGCGAGCCGGACGCGCCGTACCAGACCTACGCCCACCACCTTTAAGGACGCCACTTCGTGACCGACGTCGCCGTCATCGGCTTTGCCCAGGCCCCGACCGTGCGCCGCGGCGACGGGACCACCAGCGGGGTGGAGATGCTGGTGCCGGTCTTCGCCGAGGTGATGCGGTCCACGGGGCTGGCCAAGGGCGACATCGGCTTCTGGTGCTCCGGTTCCTCGGACTACTTGGCCGGCCGCGCGTTCTCCTTCGTCCAGGCCGTGGACGCGATCGGCGCCTTCCCGCCGGTCATGGAATCGCATGTGGAGATGGACGGCGCCTGGGCCCTGTACGAGGCCTGGGTGAAGATCCTCACCGGCGAGGCCGACATCGCGCTGGCCTACGGCTTCGGCAAGTCCTCCGCCGGGGAGCTGCGGCGGGTGCTGGCGCTCCAGCTCGATCCGTACCTGCTCGCTCCGCTCTGGCCCGACTCGGTGAGCATCGCGGCGCTGCAGGCCAGGCTCGGCATCGAGGCCGGGGCGTGGACCGAGGCCCAGATGGCTGAGGTGGCCGCGCGCAGCCGGGCCGCGGCGGTCACGAACCCGGCGGCGCAGCTGTCCGGCGAGGTCTCCGCCGAGAAACTGCTCGGCGAGCCCTACGTCGCCGACCCGCTCCGGGCCCATGACTGCGCGCCGGTCGGCGACGGGGCCGCGGCGGTGATCCTCGCCTCGGCCGCCCGGGCCCGCGAGCTGTGCCGGCGGCCGGCCTGGATCACCGGGTTCGAGCACCGGATCGACTCGGCGTCGCTGGGCGCGCGCGACCTGACCACGGCCCCGTCGGCGACGGCGGCCGCCCGTGCGGCCGGGGTCCCGGGGAGGGCGGACGGGGCAGGCGGAGCGCCGGGCGGCTCCGGCCCGGGTGTGGACCTCGCCGAGCTGCACGCGCCCTTCACCCACCAGGAGATCCTGCTGCGCCGCGCGCTCGGCCTGAGCGACGACGTCCGCGTCAACCCCTCGGGCGGCGTGCTGTGCGGCAACCCCATGTTCGCCGCGGGCCTGGCGCGGATCGGGTCGGCCGCGCAGGAGATCATGTCCGGCCGGGCGGACCGGGCGCTGGCCCACGCCACCAGCGGCCCGGCCCTGCAGCAGAACCTCGTCTGCCTCATGGAGGCCCGTTGACGAACGCAAGCAAGCACCGGGCCGCGGTGCTGGGCGTCGGCCAGACGCGCCACCGGTCACGGCGGACCGACGTCTCGATCGCGGGCCTGTGCCGCGAGGCGGTGGACCGGGCGCTCGCCGACGCGGGCACCGTCCTGGCCGACGTCGACGCCGTAGTGGTCGGGAAGGCGCCCGACCTGTTCGAGGGCGTGATGATGCCCGAGCTGTACCTCGCGGACGCGCTCGGCGCCGTCGGCAAGCCGCTGCTGCGGGTGCACACGGCCGGCTCGGTGGGCGGGGCGACCGGGCTCGTGGCGGCCAGCCTGGTCCAGGCGGGCGTGCACCGGCGGGTGCTGGCGGTCGCGTTCGAGAAGCAGTCCGAGTCGAACGCCATGTGGGCGCTGTCGATCACCCCGCCGTTCAGCATGCCGGTGCTGGCGGGCGCCGGCGGGTACTTCGCCCCGCACATCCGCGCCTACATCCGCCGCAGCGGCGCGCCCGGGCACATCGGCGCGATGGTCGCGGTCAAGGACCGGCGCAACGGCAGCCGCAACCCGTACGCGCACCTGCAACAGGCCGACATCACGCTGGAATCAGTCCTGGCCTCCCCGATGCTGTGGGACCCGGTCCGCTACGACGAGACGTGCCCGTCCTCGGACGGCGCGTGCGCTGTGATCATCGGCGACCAGGCGGCGGCCGAGGCGGCGCAGGCCGGCGGCCGGCCGGTGGCCTGGATCCGCGCCACCGCGATGCGCACCGAGCCGACGATGTTCGCGGGCAAGGACCACGTGAACCCGCGGGCGGGCGCCGACGCGGCCGCCGCGCTGTGGCGGCAGGCGGGCATCACCGACCCGCTGGAGGAGATCGACGTCGCCGAGATCTACGTGCCGTTCTCGTGGTTCGAGCCGATGTGGCTGGAGAACCTGGGCTTCGCGGCGCAGGGCCAGGGGTGGCGGCTCACCGAGGCCGGGGAGACCGAGATCGGCGGCAGGCTGCCGGTGAACCCGTCGGGCGGGGTGCTCAGCTCCAACCCGATCGGGGCCTCCGGGCTGCTGCGCTTCGCCGAGGCCGCGTTGCAGGTCATGGGCAAGGCCGGGGCTCACCAGGTGCCCGGGGCCGCCGTCGCGCTCGGCCACGCCTACGGCGGCGGGTCCCAGTACTTCTCCATGTGGGTGGTGGCCGCCACACCAGCATGACCAGCGACGGGTGCCGGTTAAGAGTAGCTGACCGGCAGTTTCTTGATCCCGTTCAGCCAGCCCGAGCGCAGCCGGACCGGGTCGCCGGCCAGGCGGATCCGCGGCATGCGGTCGGCGATCGCGTTGAAGATCAGCTCGATCTCCAGCCGGGCCAGGCTGGCCCCGAGGCAGAAGTGCGCCCCGCTGCCGCCGAAGCCCAGGTGCGGGTTGGGGCTGCGGAGGATGTCGAATCGCTCGGGGTGGTCGAACACCTCCTCGTCGAAGTTGGCCGACCGGTAGAACAGGCCGACCCGCTGGCCGGCCTTGATCGGCTGGCCGCCCAGGGTCGTGTCGCGCAGCGCCGTCCGCTGGAACACGGTCACCGGGGTCGCCCACCGGATGATCTCGTCGGCGGCGGTGTCCGGGCGTGCGGCCCGGAACAGCTCCCACTGCCCGGGATGGTCCAGGAACGCGAGCATGCCGTGCGAGATCGCGTTGCGGGTCGTCTCGTTGCCCGCCACGGCCAGCAGGATCACGAAGAAGCCGAACTCGTCCGCGGACAGGTTGTCGCCGTCGACCTGCGCGTGGGTCAGCTTGGTGACGATGTCGTCCCGGGGGCACCGGCGCCGGTCCTCGGCCATCTCCATGCTGTACCCGATGATCTCGGCCGCCGCGGCGGCCGGGTCCGCGGTGTACTCGGGGTCGTCGTAGCCGACCATGTCGTTCGACCAGTCAAAGACCTTGCCCCGGTCCTCCTGGGGCACGCCGATCAGCTCGGCGATCGCCTGCAACGGCAGCTCGGCGGCCACATCCCGGACGAAGTCGCCGGTGCCGCCGGCCAGCGCCGCGGCCGTGATCCGCTCGGCCCGGGCCGTCAGCGCCGCGCGCAGGCTGGCGATCGCCCGGGGGGTGAAGCCTCGGGACACGATCCCGCGCAGCTTGGTGTGCTGCGGCGGGTCGATGTTGAGCATGACGAACCGCTGCAGCTCGATCTGCTCCCGGGTGGTCCCCTCCTGGTGCCGGATGATCGCGGTGTTCTCCCAGGTGGAGTACGTGTCACTGTCGCGGGAGACCGCCACGATGTCCGCGTGCCTGGTAACGGCCCAGAACCCCTCGTCGTCGAAGGGGCCCGGCCGCTGCGGATTCCACCAGACCGGCGCGGTGCGCCGCAGCTCGGCGAACTCATCCTGGGGAACCCGGGCCGCGTACAGGTCAGGGTCGGTGAGGTCAAAACCCGGCGGTAGCTTCGGCTCGGCCACGACTGCCTCCGATAGCTGACGGCGACTACCTCCGGTGGAACATGTTCTAGTTTGATTAGACCACGCGCGGCCGCTCCGGAGAACGCTGCCGCGTGCCCGGATCGGGAACACGTTCTACTATGAGGCTGGCCGGAACGGAGGAGCTGCGGTGGGAACAGCGGTGATCGTGGAGGCGGTCCGGACCCCGATCGGCAAGCGCGGCGGGGCGCTCGCGGGACTGCACGCCACGGAGATCCTGGGCTGCGCGCAGCGCGCGCTGCTGGACCGGTCCGGCATCGACCCCGCCGAGGTGGAGCAGGTGGCGGGCGGCTGCGTCACCCAGGCCGGAGAGCAGTCGAGCAACATCACCCGCACCGCCTGGCTGCACGCCGGCCTGCCGCAGGAGACCGGGTGCCAGACCGTCGACGCGCAGTGCGGGTCGGCGCAGCAGGCCGCCCACATCGTCGCGGGCCTCATCGCGGCCGGCGCGATCGAGGCCGGCGTGGCCTGCGGGGTGGAGGCGATGAGCCGGGTGCCGCTGGGAGCCAACGTCGGGAGCGGGGTCGGGACGCCCAAGCCGGATTCGTGGGACATCGACCTGCCCAACCAGTTCCAGGCCGCCGAGCGGATCGCGCAACGGCGCGGGCTGTCCCGCGACGAGATCGACCGGTTCGGCCTGCGCTCGCAGACGCTGGCCCAGGCCGCCTGGGCCCAGGGGCGGTTTGACCGCGAGGTGGTCCCGGTCAAGGCACCGGTCCTGGACACCGACCGCCAGTCGACCGGGGAGACCCGTACGATCGACCGCGACCAGGGGCTGCGCGAGACCAGCCTGGAGGCGCTGGCCAAGCTCCGGCCGGTGCTCGACGGCGGCCTGCACACCGCGGGCACGTCCTCGCAGATCTCCGACGGCGCGGCCGCCGTGCTCCTGCTCGAGGCGGACCGGGCCCGGGCCCTCGGCCTGCGGCCACGCGCGCGGATCATCGCCCAGTGCCTGATCGGCGCCGAGCCCTATTACCACCTGGACGGCCCCGTCGCAGCCACCGAGCGGGTGCTGCGCCGCGGCCGCATGACGATCGGCGACATCGACGTGTTCGAGGTGAACGAGGCGTTCGCGTCGGTCGTGCTGTCGTGGCTGAGCGTGCACCAGCCCGATCCCGAACGGGTCAACGTCAACGGCGGCGCCATCGCGCTCGGCCATCCGGTCGGCAGCACCGGCGCCCGGCTGATCACCACGGCCCTGCACGAGATGGAGCGGCGGGACGCGGGCACGGCACTGGTCACCATGTGCGCCGGCGGCGCGATGGCCACCGCCACGATCCTCGAGCGCCTCTAGCCCGGACCGCACGGCCGTCCGTAGCGCCCGGTTCGGCCGCGGTCAGCGGTCCCGCAGGATGGCGTTGATGACCTTGGCCGTGGCCACGGCGGGTGTCGCCTCCAGGCACAACCGCTCCATCACGGCCATGTAGTGGTCGACCGTCTCGCGCTTGTCCAGATACAGGGCGCTGGTGAGCTGCTCGAGGTAGACGACGTCCGGCAGGTCGCGCTCGGCGAAGCGCAGGATGCTGAACGGGCCGCCCGCGGCGGCGTGGGCGCCCGCGGCGAACGGGATGACCTGGACGGTCACGTTCGGCCGCTCGGCGGCCTCCAGGAGGTGCTGGAGCTGGCGGCGCATCACGCCGGGACGCCCCGCCGGGCGGCGCAGCACCGCCTCGTCGAGCACGGCCCACAGGTGCATGGGCCTGGGCTCGGCCAGCAGGGCCTGGCGGGCCATCCGCAGCCCGACCCGCTGCTCGATCTCGGCGGCGGGGGCGCCGTGATGCCCGAGCAGCGTGACCGCGCGGGCGTAGTCCTCGGTCTGCAGCAGCCCGGGAACGAACTGGATCTCGTAGGTCCGGATGCTGGTCGCGGCCTCTTCCAGGCCGACGTAGGCCTCGAACCACGCCGGCAGCACATCGGAATAGTCGTGCCACCAGCCGTGCGCGCTGGCGTTGTGGGCCAGCTCGAGCAGCGCGCCGCGCTGCTGGTCGTCGGTCACCTCGTAGAAGGTGAGCAGGTCGGAGATGTCGCGGTCCTTGAAGCCCACCCGCCCGGTCTCCAGCCGGCTCATCTTCGAGCCAGACGCCCGGATCACGTCCCCGGCGTCTTCCAGGGTGATCCCGCGCTCCTCGCGCAGCCGCCGCAGCTGGGCGCCGAGCAGCCTGCGCGGTACCGTGGGGCCGCCGCTCGGCGGCGTGCTCATCCGGCGGACGACGGAACTCCCGTTCTGGATCCCGGAGCTGCCCCCGGCCCGAGCCATGATCATTTACGCCCTTCACCGGACATCAGACCACCGCAGTGTCCCATGTCCCCAGAGCTTGTGCCAAGGACATGGTCCCGCTGACCCCGCTGGGCCCAGCGGGACCACCTGACACCACCTGGCGTCACCCAGATCAGCCATTTCGGCCATGGCGCCGCGCGGTTGGCGAGATGATTCCCCGGTGCACCGCGTGTCAGCTGGTGCGTGGTTTGCGGTGGGGGGAATGCCGGCATGGGAGCGGCCGCAGCGAATCTCGGGAACGCCCGGCGGAGGCTACGCGCGCTGGCCCTTGGTCTGGTGATGCTCGCGGCGGCCGCGGCCATCGGCGCGCCCGCCCTGGCGCCGGCCGCCGCCGCCGCGGCCAGCTGTCAGCGTTCCTTCGTGCCCGCCTACCCGTGGTCGTCGGCGTTCTGGACGCGGGCCATCGACAGCAGGCCCGCACCCGGCGTCATGATCCTCAACGTCACCGGGATGGGCGCGGGGAACGCGCCGGTCCCGCACTTTCAGGCGCTGGTGAGGAAGGCCCACGCCGCCGGCGTGAGCGTTCTGGGCTATTCGTCCACTGAGTACGGGCGGCGGCCGGCCGCCGCGGTCGAGGCCGACGCCCGGCACTACAAGGCCTGGTACAAGGTCAACGGCATGTTCTTGGACCTGACCGCCAATGCCCGCAGCGGGCTCGCCTACTACCGGGCCCTGGCCACCTACATCCGCGCGGCCATCCCGCGCTCGGTGATCTGGCTGAACGTCGGCGCCTACCCGGCTCGGGGTTACATGTCGGTCGGCAACGTCGTGGTGGCGTTCGAGGGCTCGTACGCGAGCTACCGCGGCCTGGCCGTTCCCGCCTGGACGGCGCATTACAAGGCAGCCAGGTTCGCCGACGTGATCTACGCGACGCCCCGCTCGGACCTGGCCAGCGCGGTCAGCCTGGCCCGGCACCGCCGGACCGGCCATTTGTACGTGACCAGCCTGCCGGGATCACCAGATCCCTACAGCGCCCTGCCCGGGTACTGGGCCCGAGAGGTGGCCGCGATCGCGGCCCCGTGCTAGCCGACCGGCACCGGGTACCAGGCGCCCGAGTCGCCCGGACGGGCGGTGAAGTCGTAACGCAGCCCGTCCGGCCCGAGCGCGACCAGCGATACCGACGTCGTCCCCCAGACCCGTCCGTCCTCCAGGTCGCGGCGAACGATCAGCGCTCGAGGATCATCCGGGGCGAGGCCGTCGCCGGTCAGCAGCGGTAGCCAGGTCCCCCAGGCCTGCGCCGTCGGGCCGCCCGGGCGCGGGACGGGACGGGCGGCCGCGCGAAGCCGCGGCAGGAAATGAGCGATCCGGGCCCGCTCGTGCTCGTGGGCGGCGCGCAGGTCGCTGTCCAGGCCGCTGTTCACCACGATATGCAGGCCCGCGGACAGCTCCCGCTCGGCGAGGCGGTCCCCGTCCCAGCTCCACAGGACGGACACGCCCGGCTCCGCGCTGAGCAGGTGGAACGGGTCGAACCCGGCCAGCCCGGCGCGGCTGAGCTTGCCGTCCTCGGCGGCCTGGAGCGGCAGCACCCCCCGCGAGCGCCGCGAATCGGCCGGCGCCATCCGGCCCCGCCCGTTCAGCACGCAGGCCGCCCGCTGCGCGCCGGGCGCCACGGCCAGCCAGGTTCCCCCGGCCAGCAGGTCCAGTCCCCCGATCAGCCCGGGATGGTCCGGCCAGTGCCGCCCCGGCGGCTCCCAGGCCCGGTCGACGAGCTCGTCGCGGATCCCGGCCAGCAGCACCGGGGCGCCCGGCTCGATACTCAGGATGGCGGTGCACATGCCCCTATTGGATCCCGGATCGGGAATGCTGCGACCATGGGGGCCCGTGCGCGGTCTTCGCGCTGGCCACGAAGTGAGAGGCGATTGCCGATGTCGCTGGAGGTCAAGCGGTTGCACCTGGCCCGGCTGCAGGGGCCCGACGGCGGGCAGTGGCCGGTACACGGCTTCGTGGTCACCCATCCCGGCGGCGCGGTGCTGGTGGACACCGGCGTGGGCGGGCCCGGCAAGCTGCTCAGCGACTGGCGGGTGGTCAACCGCTCGGCCGCGGACGCGCTGGCCGAGCTGGACATGACCCCGGGCGACATCGGCCTGGTCATCAACACCCACCTGCACTTCGACCACTGCGGGCAGAACGCGGTGTTCAAGCACGCTGCCTGCTACGTCCAGCGCGCGGAACTGAGCCGGGCCCAGCGCGAGTCACCGCAGCTCTACGACTGGTTTGACTTCATGAACGCGCGGTTCGAGCTGCTCGACGGGGACGCCGAGGTGCTGCCCGGCCTTTCGGTGATCGCCACCCCCGGGCATACCGTCGGCCATCAGTGCGTGGTGGTCCGGTCCCCGGACGGTGCGCCCGATCTGCTGATGGGGGACGCTGTCTACACACCGCGGGTGTACCAGGGGCCGGACGACCAGGAACTACCGCCGGGCCAGGCCGCCGACCCGGATTCCTGGCGGCAGTCCCGGGCCCGGATCAAGGCCAGCGGCGCGGCCCGGTTGCACTTCTGCCACCACACCGACGTCATCCATTCCTGACCTGCCCCGGGACGTCGGGTAAGGTCCTGCGGCGCATCGGCAGGCGCGCCAGGAACAGGATCAGGAGCAGCCCGGCGACCATGGGCGCCCACCAGGCCCACGGGCCGCGCCATGAGACCTGCGAGACGAAGGTGATGGTCACCGCGGCGACGGAGGTGGCAGCGAGGCGCGGCCAGCTCCGCACGGCCGCGATCAGCGCCACCGCCAGCACGGGCCACAGGTAGTAGGCGACCATCACGCTCTCGAAGACCGAGCGCAGCGCCAGGACCGCGGCGGTCCACCACAGCACCTGCTCGAGCGTCTCCGGGCTCCACGGGGCCGCCCGCACCGCGCGCCAGCGCTGCCCGACGATGATCGCGCAGCCGCAGGCGACCACGATGGCCAGGACCCGGCCCGGTCCGGCGGCGACCGCCCCGTGACCCAGGCGCGGGGCGAGAGACGTCCACGGGGTGGGGTGATCCACCGTCGGCCAGTTGGGCTGGTTGGTCACCGCGTGGATCGTGGCGGACCAGTTCGCCGCGGCCGCGGCGCCCAGCAGGACCACGCCGGGGGCGGCGGCCCGGGCCAGGAACCCGGCCAGCCGCCGTGGCTCGATGATCACCAGGAGGATCGGCAGCGCGACCAGCACCAGCGGCTGCACCGCGACCGCCGCCCCGACCAGCCAGGCCGACCGGCTCGTCCGGGCCTGCGACAGCGCCAGGATGCCGTACAGCAGCAGCCCCACGGCGACCGCGTCCTCGGGGTGGCCCCATTGCACCGAGACGGACCACAGGGCGGTGGCGCTCGCCGCGGCGAGGAATGCGCGTTGCAGCCTGGTCGCGCCCAGGCGCTCGGCGATCGCGTCCGCGGCGAACAGGGCCACGGCCGACACCGCGACCTCGTAGGGCCCGGCGACCAGCCACGAGGCGGGATGCGGGTTGTGCACGCCCTGGACCTGCAGCGAGATCCCGGCGGCATCCATGACGGCGACCACCGGGACCAGGATCACGGCCGCGCCGGGGAAGCTGACCAGGCCGGTCGACGGGGCGTACAGGCCGGCAATGTTCAGGTGCAGCAGGCGCTGGGCGCCGGCCAGAGTGGCCCATAGGTCATCAGGCAGCGGCCAGTGGTGCGCCCCGGTGATCAGCGGACCCCACCAGGTGGTCGAGGCCATCGCGATGGCGATCAGCACGGCCGTGGCGAGCAGCGGAAACAGCCTCCGCGCCAGCCATGGCTCGCGCCGGCGAGCCGGAGCGGGGTCGTCGGCGACGACGCCGGGCACGGGAGGAGGCGAAGGCGCCGGACAGGGGGCGGTCACCGCCGGACCCCTCTCGCGCGTCTCACGCGTCACGCAGCCGGAGCGCCAGCCCGCCCGCCAGCAGCGCCGCGGCGGTCCAGGCGGCGAGCACGCCCAGTCCCGCCCACGGGCTGAGCGGCAGGCCGCGCAGGCCGGTGGTGGCCTCGATGTCCAGGCCGGCGGTCATCGGCCCGATCTGCTCCAGGTGACGCTGCCAGTCCGCGCTGGCGGCCACGGCGGCAACGATCGGGAAGAGGTAGAGCAGGCCGAGCACGATCCCGATGGCCACCGCCGGGTCCCGCACCACGGTGGCGACGCCGAGGCTGAGCAGCGCGATCAGCGCCAGATACAGGACCGACCCGGCGGCGGCGCGCAGCACGGGCCCGTCGGCCAGGGACAGCAGGGGAAAGCCGCGTGCGGTGGTGAAGCCGTGGCCGGGCAGGATGAGCCGCCCGGCGAGCAGGGATCCGGCGACCGCGACGGCCGCGGCGGCCAGCACCGGGCCGGTGGTGACGACCGCCTTCGCGGCCAGCACGGCGGCCCGGCGCGGCATCGCGGCCAGCGTGGTGCGGATCATCCCGGTGGTGTACTCGGTACTGATCGCGAGCACGGCCAGGATGGCCACAACGGCCTGGCCGAACTCCACCCCGGTCAGGCTGAGCCTGGCCGGGTCCACCGGGCAGGCGGCGCCGGCCGGGCATCGGGTGGCGGCGGTCGCCGCGGTGCTCACGGCCACAGTCAACACTATGGCGGCGGCCAGCAGCCAGATCGTTCCCGGCGCGGTGCGCAGCTTGGTCCACTCGGCTCTCAAGGTTGTACTGGCGGCACGGCTTTTTGGCGCGGTCATGCGTCCCTCCGGCGCAGCAGGAACACGGCCAGGCCCAGGGCGAGCGCCGTGTATCCGCACAGCACGCCAAATCCGGCCCACGGGGACAGCGGAAAGTAGGTCGGCGGGGTATAACTGGCGGTTACCTGCGGGTAGGCCGGAACGCTCTGCTGGATGGCGAAGGCGGCGGCCGGGGTGACCCGCAGCAGCCACTCGGCGGCGCCGGACGGCAGCACCTCGGCGACCCCGAGGATGAACGGCAGCACGATCACCACGATCGCGGCGGTGACTGCGGCGGCGCTGCGCCGCAGCATCGTGGCGAGGGCGAGCGCGAGGACGGTGGCCACGGCCAGCAGGGCCGCGGTACCGGCCACCACCCGCAGCCAGGTCAGCCAGGACACCGGGAATACGAACGTGCCCTGGTCCCGGGACAGCCGGACGCCGACCGCGACCGCGACGACCGCGGCGATCAGCCCGGCCGCGAACGTGACCGAAGCGATCACGATGGCCTTGGCGGCCAGGACGCGGCCCCGCCGGGGGGCGGCGGCCAGCGTGGTACGGATCAGGCCGCGCCGGTACTCGGCGGTCATGAACATGGCCCCGATGACCACCATCACGATCAGCGCGGCGAACGCGCCGGAGAGGTGATCCTCGATGGTCGAGCTGGGGCCGCCGCCCCCGGGCACCTGCGGGGCGATGTCGCCGGACCCGGTCACGGTGAACCGGCCGCCCGCCTGCCGGAACGTCTCGAGCTGGCCGGTCTGCGGCCCGAACGCGTCCTGGTTCCCGACGTCGTCGCCGGCCCATGGGGCGCCGGGTCGCCCGCCCGACAGGCTGACGTGGTCGAAGACCCCGGTGGCCAGGCTGGGGCCGACCTGCCCGGTGGTCCCGCCGAGGAACTGGGACAGGCTCTGGTAGGCCGGAGAGGTGGCGAACAGGCCGATCGAGGCGGTGGCCGGGAGCCCGGCCAGCGTGACGGTGGCGACCTTGTCCCAGTGGCTGCCGTCGGCGGAGTCATAGCCGGTGATCGTGTCGCCGGAGCGGGTCAGCCGCAGCCAGCGCGGCGACCGGGCCGACACCGCTCCGGGCAGGCCCGCGATGTCGTGGGTGAAGTCGTACTGCATCCGGACCCCCTGGGTGCCGGTGACCACCATCGCGGCGTAGGCGGATCCCTCCCGGGTGCTCTGCTTGATGATGATCCCGGCCTTGGACCACGGCTGGACGCCGATTTTGCTCCCGGCCACCGGCCCCTGGTTAGCCGGGCCGAACCCGCCCCCGTACCGGCCGGTCAGCGAGGTCACCCGGACGGTGATGGTGCCGTGGCCGGCCAGCGGCTGACGCACGAAGTAGAAGCTGTCGGTGACCGGCTCGCCGCCCGGGCCCAGCGGAACCGGCGGGATGCAGGCCGCCCCGGTCTTCGCCGGGCCCGGGCCGTTGTTGCAGCTGATGTTGCTCTGTCCCCCGGCAAACAGCCCGACCAGGTCCATCAGCACGGCGGCGATCACCGTGGCGATGACCCAGCCGCGGACGGTGCGGAACTTGGTCCACTCCGCGCGCAGGATCCGGCCGAACCCGTCATGCTCCTCCGGCCGGCGGCCCGGCCGGGGCCGGGCCATGGTCGCGGTCATCGCGCTGCCTCCGGGTCGCGCCCCGGACCGGCCGGGGTGACCGGTTGGGCGCGGTACTCGGC
>Ga0318493_10000110_pt1 | contig 18693 bp, 18 predicted proteins | sample GRESIP108b1f23_FD_203294 | JGI IMG/M metagenome (GOLD analysis project Ga0318493, IMG submission 203294) | Tropical soil microbial communities from Luquillo Experimental Forest, Puerto Rico - GRE.SIPMG.108b1f23 | ecosystem: Environmental > Terrestrial > Soil > Tropical forest > Bulk soil...
GCGCAAGCCGCGCTGAACGCGCCGCTACAGCCCGTCGTACTTCGAGTAGCCGCGCTCGTTCCAGTAGTCGGCCGGCTCGCCGGCCGTGTAGGCGATGTCGGTGACCGCCTTGATGTTCTTGAGCCCCAGCTTCATGGGCACCAGCAGCCGCAGCGGCGCGCCGTGTCCGATGGGAAGCGGCCGGCCGCCGAAATGGGTGGCGAGCAGGGTCTGCGGGTGGCGCGCGGTCCGGAGGTCGATCGAGACGTAGTAGGGATCGGGCCGTCCGGCACCGTCGAGGTTGACGGACGAGCGCAGCGCGGCCCAGCGTGCGCCGGGGGCGGGCGGGAACGCCGCGAGGAAGTCGGCGAACCGGATCCCGCCCCACCAGGCGATCGCGCTCCAGCCCTCGACGCACACCAGCCGCGTGACCTGCTCGACGTGGGCGAAGCGCGCCAGCAGCGTCTCGATCCGGAGGCGCTCGCTGCGCCCCGAGGCGAGCCCGGTCACTGAGAGCGTCCAGCCCGGCAGGTACTCCGGTCCGGGGGTTTGTCCATCGTAGTTGTTGCGCAGCGGCGTCACGGCCGAGCGGTCGTAGGTGCGAACCCGGTGGTTCTTCGAATACAGCGCCTCGGCCACGTCGTCGTCGAAGGTGAGCGCGCGATCGAGCGCCCCTTCACGGCGCTCGCTCGTGAGGCCGACCCGGGCGGCGAGCGTGTCGAGCCGGTCGTGCGCCGGACCGGGGAGCAGCCGGGCGCGGGTGCGCCCCGGCAGCAGCCACCACGCCCCCGCGGCGCTCGCCAGCGTGCCGAGGGCGAACAGCAGGAAATCGCGCCGCGAGGCGGCCGCGAGGCGCCGCCGCGGCACCTCGATCACCGCCTCGGGATGCTCCGCCAGCGACTCGAGCCAACCGCCGCGTCGCGGGCGCCGCGGCGGCGGTGCAGGCTCAGGCTGCGGCTCGGGCGCGGGTTGGGGCTGGTGCGCCGCGGTGGGCTCGGGTGCTGGCGCAGGCTCCGCAGCCTCGGCTCGGGACGTCGCCTCGGCTTCGCGCTCCGGCGCGGGCTCCGGCTCGGGCGGCTCCCCGGCCTGCGCCCCGGCGGCCGGCTCGGGCCGAGGCTCCGGCGCTTGCTGAGACGGATCAGTCATGCGCGGATTCCCGGACGCGCGCCGACCAGCCCACGATCATGGAGCGGAACGTGTCCCAGCCGTCGGCGATCACCAGGATGACGTGCGGCACCACGAACGCCCCCATGACGACCATGCCGGCGAAGTGGACCACACGCGCGCCGTCGTAGCTCACGAACAGCCGCTCGAGCCAGCCGAGCTGCACCGGCTTGTGCATCGCCCAGCCCGACAGCACGACCAGCAGCCCGGCGAGCGGCACCGTGAAGTAGGCGGCGCGCTGCAGCGCGTTGTACTTGGACGTGATCGGCGGGTGCGGCCAGGGGCGGCGTCGGATCGCCATCGGCACCACGCCCACGTAGTAACGGATCATCGCCAGCCCGTCACGCACGTCGCCGGGACGCGGCAGCAGCGCGCGCCAGCCGCCGCCGGCGGCCAGGCCCAGCACGTAGAGCGCGCCGTTCAGCATGAAGAGATAGGCCAGCGCCCAGTGGAGTCGGAGCGCCACCGCGAGCTGCCGCGTGCCGAGGCTCAGGTGGTCGTACACCCAGTTCCACGGCTCGCCGCCGCGGTCTCGAAACAGCCCGGCGAGCAGCAGACCGAGATCGGTCATGTAGTCGCCGCTGCCGGTGACCGGATCGCGCGCGTGGGTGAACACCGGCGCCGCCCAGTAGATCGCGAGCCCGCTGGCGATGAGACCCAGGAGCAGCGGCAGATTGATCCAATGCGACAGCCGCACCAGCGCGTGGTGCTTGACGACCACGCGCAGGGTCAGATCGGGCGCCGGGCGTGACGGGCGGTCGGGAGGCGGCTCGGACGCGGACATCGGAACCATGATAGGCCGCCGCCCGGGAGCGCCACAACGGCGGCACCAAATGGAGACGGCGCCGGTCGCATCACCGGCGCCGCCCCGAGTCCTCGCTGCGGTCCCGGCGCCTACATCACCAGCGTGCCGGAGCGCAGCAGGAACGCGAGCCTCGAGCGCTGCTCCTGGTCGAGCAGGGCGTGCATGCGCGACAGCGCCTGCACCACCGCGCCCTGGAGCCGCTCGGCGCTCTGCAGCCTCAGCTGGCGTGCCACGTCGGCGCGCGCCTGATCGAAGCTCTCGCCCGCCGCGGCGTCGGCCAGGGCGGTCAGCGAGCGACGATCGTCCACCGCGGCCTGTGCCCGCTCGGTCTTCAGGTCGTTCAGGATGGCGGCGAACTCGGAGACCTGGGGCTCGGCGAGGCCGAGCTTCCAGGCCAGGAAGCGCAGCGGCCGGCGCACGCCGAATCCGCCGCCCGGCTCCTCGCCGGAGTGGAAGTGATGGTGCGGGTAGCTGACATCGTGGAGGTTGCAGCAGTCGGAGCCGCGGCCGCGGCGCCCGTAGGCCCAGTGGAACATGCGCGGATGCATGATCCGTCCTTTCTCTCGCCACGGCGGCATCGCGCGCGGCGGGTCTTTCGTGGCGTCGGCCCCATGCCTGACGCCGGGACGCGGTGGCCCGCGTCACGGCCGTTGGATGCTGGGGCGGGCGCCGGCGATGCGCCCGCAGTTCCAGGCTGATAGACTGGCCTCGCGCCCGGCCGCCCCCGGGCGCCACGTCATTAGGAGGGAGTGAGTCCATGCGCCAGAAGACGTTGCTCGTGGTGGGGATGTCGCTCGCGGCGCTGTCCCTGGCGCCCGCGGCCGGCGCGCAGGACCCGGCGCCGCGCGAGGGCGACTACGTTCTCCGAAATTTCCAGTTCAAGGCAGGCTACATGATGCCCGAGCTGCGAATCCACTATCGCGCCCTGGGTCAGCCGGCGCGCGACAAGACCGGCGCCGTCACCAACGCCGTGCTGATCCTCCACGGCACCGGCGGCAGCGGCCGCCAGTTCCTGACCCCGCAGTTCGCCGGGGTGCTCTACGGCCCCGGGGCGCCGCTCGACACCACCCGTTACTACATCGTGCTGCCCGACGGCATCGGCCACGGCCAGTCGAGCAAGCCGAGCGACGGGCCCCACGTGCGCTTCCCGCGCTACGACTACGACGACATGGTCGATGCCCAGCGCCGGCTGCTCATCGACCACCTCGGCGTCCAGCATCTGCGGCTCGTCATGGGCACCTCGATGGGCGGGATGCACACCTGGGTGTGGGGCGAGCGCTATCCCGACTTCATGGACGCGCTGATGCCGCTCGGCTGCCTGCCGGTCGCGATCGTGGGGCGCAACCGCCTGTGGCGCGCGATGGCGATGGATGCGATCAAGAGCGATCCGGACTGGAAGACCGGGGAGTACGGCGGCAGCGAGCCGCGCGCCGGGCTGCGCACCGCGCTCGACCTCCTGATCATCGCCGGCAGCGCCCCGATCCGCATGCAGAACGAGCTCTCGACCCGCGACTCGGCCGACCACTACCTCTACGCCGCCATGCACACGCGGCTCGACGAGCTGGACGCCAACGACCTGCTGTTCCAGCTCGACGCGTCACGCGACTACGATCCCGAGCCCGGCCTCGACAAGATCAAGGCCCCCGTGATGTTCGTGAACTCGGGGGACGACTTCATCAACCCGCCCGAGCTCGGGATCGCCGAGCGCGCGATCAAGCGCGTCGCGCACGGCACGTTCGTGCTGATCCCGGCCAGCGCCGAGACCCATGGCCACGGCACCCACACCTGGGCGGCGCTGTGGAAGCCGTATCTGGTCGAGCTGCTCAAGCGCAGCGCGCGTTGAGCCCGACGATGTCGGATCTGGCCGCGATCGACCGCTACCTCGAGACCCACCTCGACGACAGCATCGCCGAGCTCAAGCGCTACGCGGCCCAGCCCAGCATCGCGGCGCAGGGTCGCGGCATGGGGGAGTGCGCGCGGCTGGTCGAGGCGATGCTCGCCCGCCGCGGCTTCCGCTGCGAGATCATGCCCACCGCCGGCGCCGAGGTCGTGGTGGCCGAGCGCGCCGGGGCCGGCGAGCGCACGCTGCTGATCTACAACCACTACGACGTCCAGCCGCCCGAGCCGTTCGAGCTCTGGACCAGCCCGCCGTTCGAGCCGGTGGTGCGCGACGGCAGGCTGTTCGGGCGCGGGGTGAGCGACGATAAGGGTCACCTCACCGCGCGCCTGCTGGCGATCGACGCGCTGCTGGCGGCCGGCGACGAGCTGCCGTGCCGGATCAAGTTCGTGGTCGAGGGCGAAGAGGAGATCGGGAGCGTCCACCTGCCCGAGTTCGTGCGCCGGCAGCGCCAGCGTCTCGCCGCCGACGCCTGCCTGTGGGAGTTCGGCTACGTCGACCACCGCGATGTGCCGCTCATGCACGCCGGACTGCGCGGCATCTGCTACGTCGAGCTGAGCGTCAGGACCGCGACGCTCGACGTCCATTCGGGGCTGGGCGGCTCGATCTTCCCCAATGCGGCCTGGCGCCTCACGTGGGCGCTCGCCACGCTCAAGGACGCGCACGAGCGCATCAGGATCCCCGGCTTCTACGATGCGGTGAAGCCCCCCAGCCCGCGCGATCGCGAGCTGATGGCGGCCCTCCCCGACGCGGCGGACGAGTATCGCGAGCGCTATGGGCTCGCCGGCTTCCTGCGCGGCATGACCGGGGGCGTGGCGCTGCGGCTCGCCGAGGTCTTCGAGCCCACCTGCACGATCTGCGGGCTCACCTCGGGCTACCAGGGCGCGGGCTCGAAGACCGTGCTGCCCGCGCTGGCCTCGGCCAAGGTGGATTTCCGGCTGGTGCCGGACCAGACCCCGGCCGAGGTGCTGCGCCAGCTACGCGCGCACCTCGACGCCGCGGGCTTCCCGGACGTCGCGATCGAGTTTCTGGGCGGCGGACCGCCGGGGCGCACCGATCCCGACCATCCGTTCGTCCGCCTGGTCGCCGACACCGCGACGCCGGTGTTCGGCATGCCGATGCAGGTGGTGCCGATGGTGGGCGGCTCGGGGCCCAACCACGCCTTCATCCACGAGCTCGGCGTGCCGGTCGCGACCGCGGGGTTCGGCTATCCCGACACCCGCGCCCACGCGCCCGACGAGAACCTGCGCCTCGACCTCTACCTCAAGCACGCGCGCCACGTGGCGCGCCTGATCCGGGCGTTCGCCGCCGCGCGCTGAGCGCTAGTGCGACGAATCCGGCGCCGCGGGGGTCGCGGGCGGCGGCGGGATGGCGGGGCTCGAGGGCGCGGCCGGGGTCGTCGTCGCCGCGGGCTGCGGCACCACGGCGGCCTGGGTGATCGAGCCGCTGTCGAACAGCTTGCCGGCCGCCGCCTCGGCCCTGCCGCGGCTCGTGTACTTGCCCAGGTAGACGTGATAGCTGGTGGCGCCACCCACCGCGACGCCCACCACCGACGCCGGCAGCGAGGTCTTGGTCTTGAGCGCCTCCGCCTCCTGGTTCGCCCGCGCCTCGTCGAGGAACTGGGCCGCGTCGATGACGAAGGGGCCTTTCTCGACCGGCGCGGGGGGCGCCTTGGCCGACGTATCGGCGGCGCGTGCGCCGGCAGCCGGCGCCGCGCCTGTCGAGGCGCCTGTGGCGGGGGCCGCCGGCTTGGCGGCCGGGGACGCAGCAGCGGTTGCCGCGGCCGCCTTCTTCGCCTTCGCGGCCAGGATCTGCCGCTGCTTCCACTTGGGGAGCTTGGCGAAGGCGATCGAGTCGGCCACCGCCTGCGCCCTCAGGCTGTCGGCGTGCGCCGCCGCGGCCAGCGAGTCGCGCACCGCCGCGGCGTGCGCCTCGGCGGCCGCCTTCGCCGCCCGCGCCAGCTCCTGCTTCGCCTTGACCTGGCTCACGTGGATCATCCACCAGATGCCGACCGCGGCGAGCGCCAGGATGACCACGGTGATGATGAGCCCGGTCGGCGCGCCCCTCTCGAGGAATTCGTAGTCGTCCCCGCCGCCGCCGCCGCCCCTGGCATCGCCGAGCTTCTCGCGCAGGCGCGGCGAGATCCACGCCTGGTTGGGGGGTTCGGGCTTTGGGGCTTCGGGCTTGGGCTCGCGGTTCTCGGGCTCGGTCACGGGTCGCTCCTCGTCGGATCTCGGGGTCGGTCGGCCGCGCGCGTGGGCTCAAGGGCGCGGACCCGATCCGGCAGTATGCCAAAAACCGCCGCGCGAGGCACTCGGTCGCGGTCCGCCGCCCGGAGAATCGCCCGGCCCGCGCGGACCGCGGTCGGAAACGCGGTGGCCGCACGGCTCGCGGATCGACTAGGCTCAGCGAGCCGGCCGCGGGGGCTCAGGGCCGCCACCCGCGGCCGCGTCACAGGGACGATCGCACTGGGAGGGAACCCGGGATCGCACGAGCGCGGAGCGACCGCAGACCGCGCCAATCAAGGGGGCAACCGATGACGCAGAAGACGCTCGGCGAGAAGGACATGTACCTGCAGAACTTTCAGCGCGAGAGCCAGATCACGCTGAAGATTCTGAAGTCGTTTCCCGAGGACAAGTCGGAGCTCAAGCCCTCACCGAAGTCCCGCAACGCGAGGGAGCTGGCCTGGGCGTTCGTGGCCGAGCAGGACGTGGCCGACATGGCGCTCAAGGGCAACATCAACTTCTCGACCCAGGGCCCCCAGCCGCCGGCGAGCATGAAGGAGGTCATCAGCACGTTCGAGCGCGCCTCGCGCGAGACTGCGGACAAGATCTCGCGCGCCGGGGAGAACGATCTCAACAAGATGGTCAAGTTCCCGATCGGCCCCGGCAAGATGGGGGACTTCCGGGTCATCGACATCCTCAACATGGTGCTGCTGGACCAGGTCCACCACCGCGGGCAGTTCTCGGTCTACCTGAGGCTCGCGGGCGCCCGCGTGCCCTCGATCTACGGCCCGACCGCGGACGAAACCTGGATGTGATGTAGCGGCGGCGCGAATCAGGCGACGGGACCGCGCGGCGCCTAGGTCGAGAGCACCTCGACCTTGACGCGCGTGGTCCCGTTGCGCTCGAAGCCCAGCACCCGGGCCGCGTGCCGCGACAGGTCGATGATCCGGTCGCGCCGGTACGGACCGCGGTCGGTGATGGTCACCACGACGTGCCTGCCGTTCGCGAGGTTGGTGACCCGCACCCGGGCCCCCATCGGCAGGGTGCGATGCGCGGCGGTCAGCTTCCACTCGTCGAACTTCTTCCCGCTCGCCGTCCGGTGCCCCTGGAAATCGGCGGCGTAGTAGGACGCCATGCCGACCTGGGCCCGGTGATGGCGGGCGAGCGCCGGCCGGGCCGGGACGGTGGCGAGCAACAGGGTGAGGGCGATCGTGAGACGCATGGTGGGTCCGACGGTTATCGGCCTGGTGAGGGCGCGGCGACAGCGGGGCCGCGATCGGGTGGCGTCACGCGCGCGCGTCCATGATGGCGCGCCGGCCGGGGACGCCTTCGCGCGCATCCGCGCCGTGGTGCGCCGCATTCCGCGCGGCCGGGTCGCGACCTATGGCCAGGTCGCGGCGCTGGCCGGGCTTCCCGGGCGACCGCGCCTCGCCGGCTACGCCCTGCACGGCGCGGCGCCGCACCACGCGCTGCCCTGGCACCGCGTGCTGGGCGCCGGCGGGCGGCTGAGCCTCGCCCGGCTCGATCCCGTGGCCGCCGAGACGCAGCGCCTGCGCCTCGCCAACGAAGGCGTGCGCTTCACGCCGCGCGGACGCGTCGACCTCAGCGCCTGTCAGTGGCAGCGCGGACTCCCGCCGCGCGCGCGCCGAGCCCGGCGATCGCGAGCCCCACGCCGCCGAGGATCAGCAGCGCGGCGAGGACGAGTCGCATCGTGACGCGTTCGCCCAGCACCAGCACGCCGCCCGCCGCCGCCAGCACCGGGACCGCGAGCTGGACCGTGGCAGCGCGGATCGCGGTGAGCCCGCGCAGCGCGATGTACCAGATCACGTAGCCGAGCCCCGAAGCCAGCGCCCCCGAGGCCGCCGCGAGCAGAGCACCCGCCGGCGAGCAGTGGAGGTGGCGTGCCGAGAGCAGCACCATGCCCGCCGCCATCGGCAACGCGCGCGCGAAGTTCGAGCGGGTGTGGCCGAGCGGATCCGACGCGCCGCGGCCGCGCATCGAGTAGACGCCCCACGCGATGCCGGCGGTCGTCATCAGCACCGCCCCCATCGGCGCCGGCGCGGTGACGCCGGGCAGGGTGAGGTAGACGAGCCCGCCGAGCGCCACCGCGAGCCCGACGGCCTCGACGATGCGGAAGCGCTCGCCGCCCTTAAGCGCGGCCAGGATCATGGTGGCCTGAACCGAGCCGAACAGGATGAGCGCGCCGGTCCCGGCGCCGAGGCTCATGTAGGCGAGCGAGAACGACGCGGCATAGCCGAACAGCGCCGCCGCTGAGATCCAATCCGCGCCTGAGCGCGCGGCCGGGGCTGCGGGCGCGCGGGCGCCGGCGACGGTGTGCACGACCCACAACGTGACCGCGCCGGCCAGCAGCCGGATCGCGGTGAAGGCGGCGGGATCGATGGAGCGGCGGCCGAGCGCCAGCCGGCACAGGATCGAGTTGGTGGCGAAGGCGACCAGCGCGAGGGCGGTCCACCACAGCGTGCCATCGCGGTGGCGCGGGGCGGGCTCGGTCGGCATCGCGGCAGGGTAGGCGAGGGGGGCGGCGCGACCAAGCCGGGCCGGGGCCGCGGCCCGCTTGCGCGCCGGACCCGACGCTGCGGTAGTCTCCGGCTCCGGCGCGACCTCGAGCGCCAACCACCAGGAGGTGCCCGACTGGCGCTCCCGCCTCTCGCGGGCGCGCGCCGTGGCGCGGCGCGCGCGTGGCTCGTCCCGCTGCTGCTCGCCCTGCCGTGCGCGGCCGCGGCGGCCGAGCCGCCCGATGTCGAGAACCTGCTCGACCACCTCGACGACCTCTATCGGTCGACCAGCAGCATCGCCCGCGTCGAGGTGCTGGCGCTGACGCCCCACGCCACCCGCACGCTGCGGCTCAAGGCCTGGAGCCGCGGCCACGACCACGCGCTGATCGTCATCGAGGATCCGCCGCGCGAGGCCGGCACCGCGACGCTGCGGGTCGGCACCAACCTGTGGAACTACCTGCCGCGCATCGCCCGCACCATCCGCGTGCCGCCCTCGATGATGCTGGGCTCGTGGATGGGCACCGACCTCACCAACGACGATCTGGTCAAGGAGTCCTCGCTGCGCCAGGACTACGTGGCGAAGCTCGAAGGCCGGGTCGTCGACCCGCCCGGCTGGCGGCTCGCGCTCGAGGTCAGGCCCGACGTGGTGGGGCGCTGGTCGAAGATCGAGATTCAGGTCACCGACGACGGCCTGCCGGTCGAGGAGCGGCACTACGATCGCCGCGGCCGACTGGCGCGCGTGCTCACCTTCGACCAGGTGAAGACCCTGGGCGGCCGGCGCCTCCCGACCCGCGTGGCGCTGGTGCCGGCGGACGAGCAGGGACGTCGCACCGAGCTGCACTACCTCGACATCGCCTTCGACGTGCCGATCCCGGACGACACCTTCAGCCTCTCGCGCCTCGAGGAGAATCGCTGACGCCATGGGCTCGACCCTGCGCATCGCGTGGCGCAACCTGTGGCGCAACCGGCGCCGCACCGTGCTGGCGCTGGCGGCGATCGCGCTGTCGCAGGCGCTGGTCCTGTTCTACGGCGGGATCCTGCGCGGCTACTCGGGCTGGACGGTCGAGGCCATCACCGGCCCGATGCTCGGGCACATCCAGGTCCACGCCGCGGGATGGCGCCGCCAGCGCTCGATGGACGCGGCGCTCGCCCACCTCGGCCGGACCCTCGCCGCGCTGCGCCGCGCTCCCGGGGTGGCCGACGCCCATGCCCGGCTCTATGCCCCGGCGCTGGCCGCGGCGGGGGAGAAGGGCTACGGCGTGGTGGTGCTCGGGGTCGAGCCGGCGGCCGAAAGCGGCCCGGCCGGGCTGCTGCGCGTGACGCCGGCGCTGCCGGCCGAGCGCCGCGTGCTGGTCGGGCGGCCGCTCGCGACGCGCATGGGGCTGGCCGCCGGCGACACCATCGCGATCGTCGGCTCGGGCGCGGACGGCTCGCTCGCCAACGATCTGTTCGTGGTCGCGGGACTGATCGACACCCCGGTCGATCTGGTCAACCAGATGGGCGTGGTGATGGAGCTGGGCGAGGCGCAGGGCCTGTTCGCGATGCCGGACGGCGCACACGAGATCGTGGTGCACGCGCGGCAGCCCGACGAGGCACGCGCGCTCGCCGAGCGACTGGCGCGCCTCCCCGAGCTGGCCGGCGCCGAGGTGCTGGACTGGAAGCGGCTCGAGCCCGCGCTGGTCGCCCTGGTGCGGCTCATCGACCAGGTGTGGCTGTTCATGCTGGCGCTGGTGTTCATCGCTGCGGCGTCGGGGATCGCGAACACCATGCTGATGGCGACCTACGAACGCATCCACGAGCTCGGCATGCTGCTGGCGCTGGGGGCCGCGCCGCGGCGCATCGTCGCCATGGTGGTGGCCGAATCGCTGGCGCTCGGGCTCACCGGCGCGCTGGCGGGGAGCGTGCTGGGGGCGTCGATCGTCGCCGCCACCCGGAGCACCGGCATCGATCTGGCGGCGATCTCGCGCGGGGCGCCGCGCGAGCTGTCGTTCGCCGGGCTCAGCGTCTCGATGCGCATCTACCCCAGCCTCGCCCTCGACCACCTGGTCCAGGGCGTGCTGGCGGTGCTGGTGACCTCGATCGTGGCCTCGGCCTGGCCGGCCTGGCGGGCGGCGCGTCTCGAGCCCCAGCAGGCGCTGCGGGCATGAGGCTCCCGGTCGCCACGCGCTACGCGCTGCGCAGCGTGCGACGCAACACCCGGCGCACCGCGCTCTCGGTGCTGGGGATCGGCATCGGCGTCGGGCTCGCGCTGTTCGTGGACGGCATCAATCGCGGGCGCGCCGAGCTGTTCGTGCGCGCCACCGCACTCAGCGGCACCGGGCATCTGCGCATCGTCCCGCGCGAGTGGCGGGTGCGCCGCGATCCGGACCTGAGGCTCGCCGACGGCGCCGCCGACCTCCAGGCCGCGCGCGCCCTCCCCGGCGTGGCGGTGGCGACGCCGCGCGCGCGCGTTCAGGCCCTGCTCGCCATGGGCACCCACGTGGTGCCGCTCGAGCTGCTGGGCGTCGATCCCGCGCTCGAGCCCGCGGTGTGGCGTTTCGCGCGCCACGTGGAGCGCGGCCGCTACCTCGAGCCCGGCGACCGCGACGCCGGGGTGATCGGCCGCGCGGTCGCCGAGCGGCTGGGCGCCGATCTGGGCGACGAGGTACTGGCGAGCGCGGTCGCGAAGAACGGCGAGATCGTGGGCGCCATGATCCGCGTGGTGGGGATCGTCTCGACCGGCAGCGACGAGGTGGACGCGGGGATCTGCCAGGTGCCGATCGCCGCGCTCGAGCGCCTCACCGGGCGCGCGGGCCCGGGCGAGATCGCGGTCACGTTCGCCGACTGGCGCACCGTCGAGGCGGAGCGTGCCGGCCTGGTGAAGGCGCTGGCGCCGGGCGACGAGGTGATGACCTGGAAGGAGCTGACCCCCGACTTCGAGGGCCACATGCGCCAGGACACCGCGGCGTCGCGGATCGTGACCGCGATCATCATCCTCATCGTCCTGCTCGGCGTCACCAGTGCCCAGCTGGCGGCGGTGCTGGAACGGCGCCGCGAGTTCGCGGTCCTGGGGGCGCTGGGGATGAGCGGCCGGCGCATGGCGGGGCTGGTGATCCAGGAGGCGGTGGCGCTGGGGCTCGGCGGCGGGCTGGCCGGGCTCGCGATCGGCGGCAGCGTGGTGTGGCACTTCGCCCGCGCCGGCCTCGACTTCAGGCGCGTCATGGGCGGCAGCTACGCGTTCGCGGGCCTGCTGATCGATCCGGTGATCTACCCCGAGTTCGGCGCCTGGCTGCTGGTCGAGGCGCTGTCGATCGCGCTCCTCGCCACGCTGCTCGCCTCGCTCTATCCCGCCCGCTTCGCCTCGCGCACCGATCCCGCGGTGGCCCTGCGGGTGGCCCAGTGAGCGGGCGCGCCGCCTTAGCACCCGGGGCGCCGGTGATCGAGGCGCGCGGGGTGACGAAGGTGTTCGCCGAGGGCCCGCAGCTGGTGCCGGCGCTGCGCGGCATCGACCTCACCGTGCGCGCCGGCGAGTTCCTGGCCCTGGTGGGCCCGTCGGGGAGCGGCAAGACCACGCTCCTGAACCTGATCGGGGCGCTCGACCGCCCCACCGCCGGCGAGCTCACGGTGCTGGGACGCCCGATCGGGACGCTGTCGCGCGCCGAGCGCGCGACGCTCCGGCTCCACGCGCTGGGCTTCGTGTTCCAGGCCTACAACCTGGTGCCGGTGCTGACCGCACTCGAGAACGTCGAGTTCGTGCTCGAGCTCCAGGGCGCCGGCGGTGAGCGGCGCGCGCGCGCGCTGGAGGTGCTGCGCGAGCTCGAGCTGGCCGACCTCGCGCAGCGGCGGCCGGCCGAGATGTCGGGCGGCCAGCAGCAGCGGGTGGCGGTGGCGCGCGCGGTGGCGGCGCGCCCGGCGCTGGTGCTGGCCGACGAGCCCACCGCCAATCTCGACGGCGAGAACGCCGAGATCCTGATGCACCTGATGCGCCGGCTGTGCGCCGCCCACGGCATGACGTTCGTGTTCTCGACCCACGATCCGCGCGTGGTCGCCCACGCCCAGCGCGTCGTCACCCTGCTCGACGGGCGCGTGGCGCGTGACGAGGCCCGGCCCCCCGAGCCGGCGCACGAGATCATGCCGGGCGCGGGGCGCGCCCCCGGCGGGGCGTGATGCCGGGCGTGCGCGCGCGCAGGGGGCGTCGCGCCGCGCTGGCGCCGGCGCTGCTGATCGCGCTGCTGGCCCGGCCCGCGGCGGCGCGCGAGCTGTGGCGCGACGGCGGACGCTCGCTCGAGCTCAGGACCACCTTCAAGGTGACGGGCACGGTGTCGCGCGCCCCCGACGACACGCTGCTCTACCCGGAGCGCCTGACCGACGAGTCGCTGTGGCGGCTGCGGCTCGAGCCGATCTGGCGGCCCGGACCCGCGGTGACGGTGGATGCCGCGTACGAGCAGCGCGTCAGCGTCACACCGACGAGCGGCGGGCTCTCGGGCGCGGTCGGCGTCCTGCCGCGCGAGTTCCCCGCGCCCTACCGGCTGGTCCAGCTCGACGCGCCGATCCGCGAGCAGCCCGGGCTCGCCTGGCGTCAGGAGCTGGACCGCGCCTACGCGGCGTTCCACACTGGGCCGGCCGAGATCACCGCCGGGCGTCAGGCGGTGGGATGGGGGCGCGGGACGCTGTTCGGCGCGGTGGATCTGTTCGTGCCGTTCACGCCGCTCGAGGCCGATCGCGAGTGGCGCCGCGGCATCGACGCGCTGCGCGCCGACGTCAAGCTCGGCGCGCGAGCGTCGGCCGATTTCGTCGGCGCGTTCAGCCCGTACATCGACAGCTCGTGCACCGCGGTGCGCCTGCGCGGCTATTCCGGCGCGCTCGACGGCGAGCTGGTGCTGGGGCAGCGCGCCCGCGACCTGGTGGCGGGCCTCACCAGCTCGGCGGCGATCGGGAGCGCCGAGCTCCACGGCGAGCTGGCGTACTTCCGCACCCCCGAGCCCATCACCGGCGGCGGGCGCGACGTGACCAAACTGGTGCTGGGCGGCTCCTACCGGCTGGGTCTCGGCGCCGGAGTTCCGCTGATCGTCGAGTACCACTACTCGGGATTCGGGATTCCCAATGCCGTGGACATTCCGACCTACGTCGCCGACCCGGCGTTTCGGATCCGCTACGGGCGCGGCGACACGCAGATCCTCGGCCAGCATGCGCTGGCGCTGCTGGCGAGCGCCGACCTGTCACCGGCGCTGGCGGCGGCGCTGACCGCGATCGCCGACCCGCACGACGGCTCGGGCGTCCTGGCCCCCAACCTCACGCTGAGGCCCGGCGACCGGCTCGTGATCCTGGCCGGCCTCTACGTGCCGTGGGGGGCGGGCGCGTCCGGCACGACCCTGCACAGCTTCTACGGCTCGACGCCGCTCACGGCGCTGCTCCAGGTGACGATCGCGGACTGAGCCGCGCGGCGTTGCACCCTCGCGAGCCGTGACCTACGGTGGGGGCATGGCGTCCGATCCGCCCGGGCGCGTGCCCGACGACCCGCTGCTGAGCGACCTGAGCCCCACGACGCGCTTCTCCGGTCGCGCCGCGGACTACGTGCGCCACCGCCCCGGCTATCCGGCGGCGGCAATCGCCGCGGTGCTGCGCGGGCTCGGCGATCCGGTGCGGCTGGTGGCGGCCGACGTGGGCGCCGGCACCGGCATCTCGTCGCGGCTGCTGGCCGAGCGGGGCGTGCGCGTGCTCGCGATCGAGCCCAATGCCGAGATGCGCGCCGCCGCCGCGCCCCATTCCGGGATCGACTGGCGCGCGGGCACCGCCGAGGCCACCGGGCTTCCCGACGCGAGCCTGGGCCTGCTGCTGTGCGCGCAGGCGTTCCACTGGTTCCACGCCGCCCGCGCGCTCGCCGAGTTCCGCCGCGTGCTCGAGCCCGGCGGACGCCTGGCGCTGATGTGGAACAACCGCGACCGCGACGATCCGCTCACGCGCGCTTACATCGAGGCGGTGCACGCCGTCCACGGCGAGCACCCCGCCGAGCGCCGCGGCTTCGATCCGGCATGCGTGGCGGCCGACGGGGGATTCGGGCCGGTGCGGCTCGAGCGCTTCGTCAACGCGCAGGAGCTGGATCGGGAGGGACTGCTGGGGCGGGCGCTGAGCGCGTCGTACGTGCCGCGCGAGGGTGCGGCGCACGCCACGCTCGAGCGCCTGCTCGGCGAGCTGTTCGAGGCGCGCCGCAACGCGCGCGGCCTGGTGACGATGCGCTACGTGACGCAGGTGTGGCTGGCGGAGCGACGATAGAGCCTGCCGGCCCGCGGCGTGCTTCGAGAGCTTTTCACACTCGCGAATTGCGAATTCCCTTGACGACCTTCCAGCGGCTCCGGCGCGCCAGCCGCATGCTCGTCCCGGGGACCCCTACCAGAGCACGTGAGATGCCCGCGGCTGCGTTCGCGGAGTTCGGGACGCGATCGATTTCGCAAGGCTTCGCTCCGGCCCGCGTGCGTGGCTCTACGAGCGTCGGAATTGCTCGTGATATGAATGCGAATGCCCCCGGCGTCCCGCCCCCGCGGAGTCACGCCTGTGAGCACCTACTCATTGAGCCACGTTTCCGACGCCGTCCTGGCCCGCGACCTCGTTGCGGCAGCGGCGCGAGATCGCGCCAGCACGGCAACTCTCCTCGCGCATATTGCCGAGTTCGATGCGAGGAAGCTCTACCTGCCGGCGGCGCATTCCTCGATGTACTCCTACTGCGTCCATGAGCTGAGGCTGTGCGAACAGGCCGCCTTCAAGCGCATCCGGGCAGCGCGCACGGCACGGCAGTATCCCGCCATCTTCACGGCGATCGCCGACGGGCGGTTGCACCTGAGCGCGGTCATCCTGCTGGCCCCGTACCTGACACCCGAGAACGCCGACGAACTGCTGGAAGCCGCGGCGCGGCAGAACAGGGAGACGATCGAGCGGCTGCTGGCGGAGCGCTTCCCGAGACCCGACCTGCCCGAGCGGATCGAAGCGATTCCCGCGCCTCAACTGTCCCCGGGGACAGTTGGGGCATCGGGAAGCGGGGGGAGCTTCAACTCTCCTCGAGGACAGTTAAGGCGCCTGCGCGGCAACCCGCCGCAGACCGTGCCCCCCAGAAGCTTACGCCGCTCTCGCCACAGCGCTATGCGCTCCAGGCCATGGTCGATCAGGAGACCTCCGACTTGCTGCGTCATGCCCAGACCCTGCTCGGGCACCAGCTCAGCTCCGGTGACATTGCCCCGGTTCTCACCCCCGCGCTCAGGCTGCTCGTGCGACATCTGGAGTGCCGGAAGTTCGCTGCGATGGACCGGCCTCGCAGGCGTGGTCGCTCGTCTTCGAACCCGCGCCACATCCCCGCCGCGGTCAAGCGCGCGGTCCGGGAGCGGGATCAGGACCAGTGCACGTTCCGGAGCGAGAGCGGCCAGCGCTGCCCGGCGCGGACAAGGCTCGAGTTCGATCACATCGAGCCGGTGGCGCGCGGAGGTGTGGCGACCGTGGATGGCATGCGGCTGCGATGCCGCGCGCACAATCAGTACGACGCGGAGTGCACGTTCGGCGCCGGGTTCATGGACCGCAAGCGACAACAGGCGCGGGAGGCCGCGGCCGCTGCAAAGCGCAAGCAGGCCGCCGAAGAAGTGATCCCGTATCTCAAAGCGCTCGGTTTTCGCGCCGACGAATCAGGCACGGCCGCCGCGCTGTGCGAGGCGACACCCCACGCCTCGCTCGAGCAGCGCGTGAAGCTGGCTCTGACATACTTCGCGGATCGGCGATGCACCAGGTGGCGACCGCCCGCCCCACCAGCCCAGGGCGTATCGGCAGCGAACTCGACCTAAGGATCCGTGCACACAGCGTCCATCGCGGGAATCCGGGCCACGAGCGCCGGAAGAAGCCGGCACCGGCGCTGTCAATCGGGTGCGATCCACGTTAACCTCGGACAACACCTTTGCGCCGGCTGTGCGCCGGCGGACCCCGGCGGCGCTTCACAGGAGACCCCGTGCAAGATCTCACCCGCGGACCGGTCCTCGGACACCTGCTCAAGACCGCCAGCTTCATGCTGGTGACGATGGTGTTCCAGACCCTCTACTTCCTCGCCGACCTCTACTGGGTCGGCCGCCTCGGCAAGGAGGCGGTGGCCGCGGTGGGGGTGGCCGGCAATCTGATGTTCATCGTGCTCGCCATCACCCAGATGCTCGGGGTGGGGACGACCACGATGGTCTCGCACGCGGCGGGCCGCAAGGACCGCGACCAGGCGCTGCTGGGCTTCAACCAGTCGCTGGTGCTCTCGATGCTCGCGGCGGTGGTGTTCCTGATCGTCGCCACGCTGCTCCAGGGCGCCTACGCGCGGGGGCTCAGCGCCGACGCCGAGACCGCGCGGCTCGCGTCGCGCTACCTGGCCTGGTTCATCCCCGCGATGGCGCTCCAGTTCGCGATGGTGGCGATGGCCTCGGCGCTGCGCGGCACCGGGAACTTCAAGCCCGGCATGGTGGTCCAGACCGCCACGGTGCTCATCAACATCGTGCTGGCGCCGATCCTCGTGTTCGGCTGGATCACGCACCGCCCGATGGGCGTGGCGGGTGCCGCGCTCGCCACCTTCATCGCGGTGGTGATCGGCGTGGTGTGGTTCCTGCGCTACTTCGTGACCGGCGCTCCGTATCTGGTCTTCGTGCCCGCGGACTGGAAGCCCCAGCCGAAACTGTGGGGCCGCATGCTCCAGATCGGGCTGCCGGCCGGGGCCGAGTTTGCGATGATGGGCGCCTACCTGGTGGTGGTCTACATCGTCAGCCGGCCGTTCGGCGCCGCCGCGCAGGCCGGGTTCGGGATCGGGATGCGCATCATCCAGGCGGGCTTCATGCCGGTGGTGGCGCTGGGCTTCGCGGTCGCTCCGGTGGCGGGGCAGAACTTCGGCGCGCGCCTCGCCGCGCGGGTGCGCGAGACGTTCCGGCGCGCCTCGATCCTCGCCCTGGCGCTCATGACCGTGTTCGCGCTGCTGTGCCACGTCGCCCCGGCCGCCATGGTGCGCGTCTTCTCGCCCGATCCGCAGGTGATCGCCAACGGCGAGGACTATCTGCGCATCGTGTCGTGGAACTTCGTGGCCTCGGGCATCATCTTCGTCGCCTCGAGCATGTTCCAGGCGCTCGGCAACACCGTTCCCGCGCTCCTGAGCTCGGTGCTGCGGGTGGTGGCGCTGGCCATCCCCACGCTCTTCCTGGCGCGGCTGCCGGGTTTCGAGCTGCGCTGGGTGTGGTACCTGTCGGTGGCGACGGTGACGCTCCAGATGGTGGTGAGCCTGCTGCTGCTGCGGCGCGAGCTGCGCACCGCCATGGCGGGCTTCCCGGCCACACCCGAGGCGGCGCCGGACGCCGCCGCCGCGCGCGCCGCCGCGCCCGGCGTGCCCGACGGGCTCGACCCGGTGACCGCGCTCGAAGCCGCGGTGATCGAGCCCGAGTCCCCGTGACCACGATTCCTGCCGACCAACCGATCACGCGGCTGATGCTGCGCCACGCCCTGGCCACGCTCGCCTACCGGGCCGGCAAGACGGTGCGCGGGACCCCCGAGGCGTTCGCGGAATTCCGGGCCAGTGAAGGCTCACCGTCGCCGCGCGAGCTTCTCAGTCACATGGGCGATCTCATGGACTGGGCGCTGACCATGGCGAAGGGCGAGCCCAAATGGAACAACGCGACGCCGCAGCCCTGGGCGCAGGAGATCGCGCGCTTCTACGCCTCGCTCGGGGCGCTCGACGCCTACCTCGCCTCGGGGGCGCCGATCCGCTGGGAGCCGGCGCGCATGTTCCAGGGTGGCATCGCCGACGCCCTCACCCACACCGGCCAGCTGGCGATGCTGCGCCGGCTGTCGGGCCACAAGATGAAAGGCGAGAACTACTCGCGCGCCGACATCGAGGTCGGGCGGGTGGGGATCGAGCAGACCCCGCCCGATCCGCGCTACGAGTTCGACTGAGCCCGGCCCGGGCGCCGGACCCGCGCCGGCGCGGCGCGGCCATGTGCTAGATTGTGCCGCGTTCGCGCTCCCCGCGTCCCGAGCCAGGAGGGTTCCCATGACGCTTCGATCCCCCGCGCGGCCCCTCGTCGCCGCTCTGCTGATCACGGCGCTGATCGCCGGCTGCAAGGGCGGCGGCACCAC
>Ga0318493_10000112_pt1 | contig 18672 bp, 18 predicted proteins | sample GRESIP108b1f23_FD_203294 | JGI IMG/M metagenome (GOLD analysis project Ga0318493, IMG submission 203294) | Tropical soil microbial communities from Luquillo Experimental Forest, Puerto Rico - GRE.SIPMG.108b1f23 | ecosystem: Environmental > Terrestrial > Soil > Tropical forest > Bulk soil...
GTGCAGTTCCACGCGCCGGTTCTTCGAGCGGCCGTCGGCGGTCTTGTTGTCCGCGATCGGGCGGGTGTCGCCGAGCCCGAGCACGAGGACCTGGTTCTCCTGCACCCCGCGCGACAGGAGCACGCGCTTCACGGCCTCGGCGCGGCGCATCGAGAGCTGCTCGTTGCCCGCCTTCGTGCCGGTGGAGTCGGTGTGGCCCTCGATGCGGACGCGGTCGTCGTTGTACTTCGCGATGATGTCGCCCACCTGCGTGAGCTGCGCGATCGCCTCGTCCTTCAGCACCGCGCTGCCGGTGTCGAAGAGGATGTCGTTCTTCATGTTCACGATGACGCCGTTCTCCGTGCGCTTCGTCTCGGCGACGCGCTCGAGCTCGGCCTTCTGCTTGTCGAGGTAGAGGCCCACCGAGCCACCGGCGAGCGCGCCCACGCCCGCCCCGATGAGCGCTCCCTTCTTGCCGCCGACCAGCGCGCCGACGCCCGCGCCGGCGAGGCCGCCGGCGCCCGCCCCGATCGCGGTGCGCTTGCCCATGTCCGCGCAGCCCGCGGCCGTGAAGGCAACGAGGACGGCCAATCCGATGGACTTCTTCATCTGTGATCCTCCTGGAAGGGGTCTCGCGGCGAGCGAGCGCCCATCCGGCTGCCCGCATGACACCGACGTGCTTTTCTGACAGAAGGCGCCTGCCCACGCAACGACCGGGCAAGCCCCCGCTCGTGACCCTACCGACGGACGAGCGAACGCTCGAATTCACTTCTGCGAGAGGGCCGGGGCGGGGAAGAAGGCGACCGGCGAGATTGTGAAAACTCTCACCCGAGCCTGAAGCGCCCGACGATCGGCACGTGGTCGGAGAGGCCGGTGAAGGGGCCGCGCGGATCGCCGAACCGGTGCGTGCCGTCGAGGTCGAGCCAGCGCACGCCGTTCCCGTAGAAGACGTGGTCGAGGTGCATCCGGAGGCGGAGGAAGCCCGCGGTGGGGAAGGCCGACGGCCGCAGCGGATCCACGAGCCCCAGCTCGGCCTGCGCGCTGCGGAGGCCGACGTCCGCCACCAGGTAGCGCCACACCGGCGAGCCGGGCGCGCTGTTGAAGTCGCCACACACGACGTACGGCTCGCCGACCGCGTGCCGGGAGACGAAGCTCCCGAGCGTCCGCGCCTCGTGGAGCTGGTTCGGGCCCCAGCCCATCCGTCGCCGCTCCGACCAGAACTCCCGCGCGAACGGGGTGGGCAGCGAGAGGTGGGTGTTGAACACGTGCAGGGGGCGGCCGGAGTACGTGCTCAGCCGCATGTGCGCGCAGATCCGCGTCTGCTTCCGATCCTTCCAGCGCTCCACGTGGTGGTGCGTGATGTGCTGGGGCGCCTCGACGTTGTGCGCGTCGACCTGCAGCCGCCGCCGGTTCACCAGGATCGCGAGGCCGGTGGTGTAGATCGGGATGTTCCGGAGCTGGTTCACGTGGGCGCGGAAGTAATAGCCCTCGTACGGCGAGGTCTCGCCGCGCGCGGCGAACGCGCGCTCCACCTGCGCCATGAACGCCTCGAGCTGCGTCTCGTGCTCGCGGCCGTTCCGCCCTTCGCGGCCGAGCGCGACCCGGGAGCGGAGCGAGATGGTCTCGATCTCCTGCAGGCACACGAGATCCGCGGTGGGCGCGAGGCGCGCGAGCTCGGAGGCGATGCTCCGCTGCGAGATCCGCGTGCTCGCGAGCCCCTTCAGCGCGTGGCCGAAGTAGCGCACGTTGTAGCTGACGATCCGCAGCGCCGCGGGCGGCACGACCTCGATGATAGCGCGCGAGGCCCCGCGCTTCCGGCGCTCGCGCGTGACGGCGCGCGCGGGAGGATCAGATCGCGCAGGAGACGCCGGTGCCCTGCAGCCCGCAGTATCCGTCCGGGTTCTTCGACAGGTACTGCTGGTGGTATTCCTCGGCGTAGAAGAAGTCGGGCGCCGGGCTGATCTCGGTGGTCACCTCGCCGCCGCCCGCGCGACGCAGCGCAGCCTGGTAGGTTTCGCGCGACGCTCGAGCCTCCGCCGCCTGGCGTTCGCCGTGCGTGAAGATCACGGAGCGGTACTGGGTGCCGACGTCGTTCCCCTGGCGCATCCCCTGCGTCGGGTCGTGCGCCTCCCAGAACGCGCGCAGGAGGTCCTTGTAGGAGACCGCCGCGGGATCGAACACGACCCGCACCGCCTCCGCGTGGCCCGTGCGCCCGGTGCACACCTCCTCGTAGGTGGGATTCGGCGTGAGGCCGCCCTGGTAGCCGACGGCCGTCGCGTGGACGCCGGGGATCTTCCAGAAGAGCCGCTCGGCACCCCAGAAGCAGCCGAGGCCGAAGTCGGCGATCTCGAGCCCCTCGGGGAACGGCGGCACGATGCGCCGGCCCGTGACGTGGTGGACGCCGGAGATCCGCATCGGCTCCGCGCGGCCGGGGAGCGCCTCGCTCGCCTCCGGCATTCGAGTGGTCCTGGCCATCGTCCATTCATAAGTGCGCCACGTGCGGGGCGCCGTTACACGCGGCCGGTGCCCGCCCTCACGATCCCGGCCCTCGACGGCGTCCCGCTCGCGGCCGATCTCCACGAGCCCGAGGGCGCGCCGGTCGCCGTGGCGGTGCTGGGGCCGGCGATGGCCACGCCGCGCGGCTTCTATGCGCCGTTCGCGCGACACCTCGCCTCGCGCGGCGTGGCGGTGCTCGCGATCGACTACCGCGGCGTGGGCGGCTCCGCGCCGGCGCGCCTCCGTGGCTACCGCGCCGACCTCCTCGACTGGGCCGACCAGGACCTCGCCGGCGCCGCCGACTTCCTCCGCGAGCGCCACCCCGGCCTCCCGCTCGCCTGGATCGGCCACAGCATCGGCGGGCAGCTCCTCGGCGTGGTGCAAGGCGTCCGCGTGGACGCCGCCCTGCTCGTCGCCGCCCAGAGCGGCTACTGGCGCCACTTCCCCAGCGTGGCCGTGCGCGCGGCGCTCTCCGCGTTCTGGTGGGCTGGGGTCCCGCTCCTCACGGCGGCGTTCGGGAAGTTGCCGATGCGGCTCCTGCGCCAGGGCATCGACGTGCCGGCCGGGGCCGGGCGGCAGTGGGCGCGCTGGGGCCGCAACCCCGAGTACATCTGGAGCCACGCGGCGCCGCGCGGCGGCCTCCACTTCGCCACCTTCGCCGGCCCGCTGCGCGCCTACGCCTTCACCGACGATCCCTACGCGCCGCTCCCCGCGCACCGCGCGCTCTTGCGGCACTACGCCGCGACCTCGCCGGAGCTGCGCGTGGTCGCGCCCGCCGACGTCGGGGCGGCTCGCATCGGCCACTTCGGCTTCTTCCGGCCAGCGCTGCGGCACGGACTCTGGGACGAAGCGGCGGACTGGCTCCTCGGCGCGCTCGGCGTCCGCCCCGCGGTGGATCCTGCACCTCCGGACGGCGTGCGCGAGGCCGTGCCGTAGCGCCGCGGCCGTGCACGAGCGGGATCGTGCCGCGCTCATCCCGGCGCGCGGTAGACTCGCCGCATGCTCCCGGCACACGCAGAGGTCCTCGTGGTGGGCGGCGGCGTCATCGGGCTCGCGGTGGCGCGCGAGCTCCTCCGGCGCGGCCAGGTTGGCGTGGTCGTCCTCGAGAAGGAGGACGACGTGGGGCGCCACGCCTCGGGCCGGAACTCGGGCGTCCTCCACGCCGGCATCTACTACGCGCCCGACAGCGAGAAGGCGCGCACCTGCCTCGCCGGCAACCGGCTCCTGCGCGCGTTCTGCGAGGAGAAGGGGCTGCCGGTGCGCGCGAGCGGCAAGGTGATCGTCGCCCGCACGGCGGCGGAGCTGCCGGCGCTCGACGAGCTCGCGCGGCGCGCGGCGGCGAACGGCGCGCGCGTGAAGATGGTGGACGAGCGCGAGCTCGCCGAGCTCGAGCCGGCGGCGCGCACGGTGGAGCGCGCGCTCTGGTCCCTCGACACCGCGGTGGTCGATCCCAAGGCGGTGGTGCGCGCGCTGCGCGCGGACGTCGAGGCCGCGGGCGGGCGCGTGATCACGGGCTGCCGGTTCCTCGGGCGCGAGGGCCCGGCGGCGGCCCGCACCTCCCTCGGCCCCATCCGCCACGAGCGACTGGTGAACGCGGCCGGCGCCTTCTGCGACGTCGTCGCGCGCGCCTTCGGCCTCGCCCACGACCACCGCCTCGTGCCGTTCAAGGGCATCTACCGGAAGCTCCGCGCAGGCGCCGAGTTCCCCGTGCGCGGGAACGTGTACCCGGTGCCCGACCCGCGGAACCCGTTCCTCGGCGTCCACTTCACGCGGAGCGCGCGCGGCGAGCTCTACCTCGGGCCCACCGCGATCCCGGCGCTCGGGCCCGAGAACTACGGGCTCTTCGCCGGCGCGGGCCGCGAGGCCTTCGGGATCCTCGCCACCGACGCGCGGCTCTTCTTCACGAACCCCAAGTTCCGTGCGGTCGCGCTCGCAGAGCCGAAGAAGTACGTCCCCGCCTTCTTCCACCGCGACGCGGCGCGGCTCGTGCGCGGCTACCGGCGGGAGGACTTCGGCGCGGCGGACAAGGTCGGCATCCGGCCGCAGCTCGTCGACCTGCGCACTGGCGAGCTCGTGATGGACTTCCTCGTCCAGGCCGTGGACGGCACGGTGCACGTGCTGAACCCGGTGTCGCCCGCCTTCACCTCCTCGCTCGAGCTGGCGCGGCGGCTCGCGGACGCCCACTTCGCGAGCGCCTGAAGTACCCGGGAAGGAGGCGCCCGGCCGGCCGGGCGCGTGCCGGGGATGGCCCGTGCGCGGCGCCGGGCCACTTCCGTGGCGGTGCCTGACCCGGCCCGGGCGATTACGCCCCCAGCCATGATCGCGATCCGCTCGTCCGACGCGCGCGGCCATGCACAGCACGGCTGGCTCGACACGCGCCACACCTTCTCGTTCGCCGACTACTACGACCCGGCGTTCATGGGCTTCCGCGATCTGCGGGTCATCAACGAGGACCGCGTGGAGCCGCGCCAGGGCTTCGGGACGCACGGCCACCGCGACATGGAGATCATCTCCTACGTGCTGGAGGGCGCGCTCGCCCACAAGGACAGCCTCGGCTCGGGCTCGATCGTGCGGCCCGGCGAGGTGCAGCGGATGAGCGCCGGCACCGGGATCCTCCACTCCGAGTTCAACCCGTCGAAGGACGAGCCGCTCCACTTCCTCCAGATCTGGATCGTCCCGGCGCGCCGCGGGCTCACGCCCAGCTACGAGCAGAAGAGCTTCCCCTACGAGGAGAAGCGGGGCCGGCTCCGCCTCGTCGCGTCGCCCGACGGCGCCGACGGCTCGGTGACGATCCACCAGGACGCGCGGCTCCACGTCGCCATCCTCGGCCACGGCGAGGCGGTGAGCCACCAGCTCACGTCTGGCCGCGCGGCCTACGTGCAGGTGGCGCGGGGCTCCGCGCGCGTGAACGGCGATCTCCTCACGGCGGGCGACGGCGCCTCGCTGGAGGGCGAGGCGAAGGTGACGGTGGAGGGCGCGGGCGACCCGGACTCCCCCGGCTACGAGGAAGCCGAGGTGCTCCTGTTCGACCTCAAGTGACCGCCCCTGCGCTCCTCCTGTTCGACGGCGATTGTGGCCTCTGCGATCGCGCGGTGCGCTTCCTCGCCGCGCGCGACCGCCACCGCCGCCTGCGCTTCGCGCCGCTCCAGGGCGAGGCCGCGGCCCCCTGGCGGGAGAGCGCGCGCACGTCGCCGGGCGGCCCCTTCGAGTGGCTCGTGCTCGTGGAGGATGGCCGCGTCCGGCTCGGCGCCACCGCGGTGGCGCGCGCGCTCGTCCTCGCAGGCGGCTCCGCGCGCTCGCTCGGCGTGCTCCTCGCGGCCCTGCCACGCCCGCTCGCCGACCGGGCCTACCGCGCGGTCGCGCGCCGGCGGGGGCGCCTCTTTCCGCCGTCGTGCGCGCTCCCCCCGCCCGGAGATCCGCGGTTCGTGCGATAGCCCGCCCTCCGGCGCGCGGCTATCTCCGCGCCATGCCCTTCTCCCAGAGCCCGCCTCGTCCTGCCCACGGCTACGAGGGCGATCCGCTCCTCGTCGAGCTCGTGGAGCGGCTCCTCCCCGCCGACGCGCGCGGGGCGGTGGAGCCGGGCCTGCGAGAGCTGGGCGCGCTCGCGGCGGGCGCGCTCTACGACCAGCAGCTCGCGGAGCGTCACCTGGAGCCGCGCCTCGTCTCCGTGGACCCGTGGGGCCGGCGCGTGGATCGGATCGAGCTCACGCCGCTCTGGCGCGACGCGCAGGTGCTCGCGGCGCGCCACGGCCTCGTCGCGATCCCGTACGAGCGGCGCCTCGGCTCCCGCTCGCGCCTGCACCAGCTCGCGGTCCTGCTCGCGGTGGAGGCGTCGCTCGACGTGTACTCCTGCCCGCTCGCGATGAGCGACGGCGCGGCCCGCGCGATCCTCGACACCGGGAACCGCACGCTCGCCGACCGGGCGGTCTCGCGGCTCCTCTCGCGCGATCCCGCCCGCGCGTGGACGAGCGGCCAGTGGATGACCGAGCGCACCGGCGGCTCCGACGTCTCGCGCTCGGAGACGGTGGCCCGGCGCGACGGCGAGGGCTGGGGCCTCCACGGCACGAAGTGGTTCTGCTCCGCGACATCGTCGGAGATGGCGCTCGCGCTCGCGCGGCCGGAGGGGGGCGCGGCCGGGGCGAAGGGGCTCGCGCTCTTCTACCTCGAGACCCGCGCGCCCGACGGCTCGCCGAACGGGCTCGAGATCGTGCGGCTCAAGGAGAAGCTGGGCACGCGGAAGCTCCCCACCGGCGAGGTGGAGCTGCGCGGCGCGCGGGCCGAGCCCGTGGCGGGGCTCTCGGGCGGCGTGCGCGCCATCGCGCCGATGCTCGGGATCACCCGCCACTGGAACGCGATGTCGGCCTGCGCGGGGATGCAGCGCGCGCTCTCGCTCGCGCGCGACTTCGCCCGCCGCCGCGTCGCCTTCGGCGCGCCGCTCGAGCAGAAGCCCCTCCACGTCGACACGCTCGCCGGGCTCGAGGCGGAGCGCGAGGGGGCGCTCGCGCTCGTCGCGCGCGGCGCGGAGCTGCTCGGCCGCGCCGAGTGCGGCGAGGCCGCGGCGGAGGAGGCGCTCCTGCTGCGCGCGATCGTGCCCCTCGCGAAGCTGTGCACCGGGAAGCAGGCGGTGGCGATCGCCTCCGAGGCGATCGAGTGCTTCGGCGGCGCAGGCTACGTGGAGGACACCGGCCTGCCGCGCCTCGTGCGCGACGCGCAGGTGCTCCCGATCTGGGAGGGCACGACGAACGTGCTCGCGCTCGACGTGCTCCGCGCGCTCGAGGTGCCGGGCGCGCGCGACGCGGTCGCCGCGGAGGTCCGGCGCGCCGCTCAAACGGTCCGGGATCCGTCGCTCCGGGCGCCGGCCGAGGCGGCGGAGCGGGCGGCGGCGCACGCGTTCGCGTGGCTCGCGGGGACGGACGGCGCGGACCCAGCGCAGGCGGAGGGCGGCGCGCGCCGGTTCGCGCTCACCCTGGCGCGCGCGCTCGAGGCGGCGCTGCTCGCCGCGCACGCGCAGTGGGCGCTCGACGCCGGGAAGCCCCCGCGCGCCGCAGCCGCGGCGCGGCGGCTCGCGCGCCACGGGCTCGACCTCGTCGCCGACGACGCCGACGGCCTGGCCGACACCGACGCGCTCACGGCGTGAGGCCTGGGCCGGCTACTGGGTAGCGCTTCAAGCCTCCGGGTCCTCGTCGAGCGCCCGCCGCATCGCCTCGACGCCGCCGCCCACGATCGCGCCGCCGTGGCCGGAGCACACGATCGGCGCGTCGAGCTCGAGGAGCTTCCGCACGCTCGCGCGCGTCTTCTTCGCGTCGTTCTGGTACTGCGCGGGGACGAAGCCGAGCTCCCCGGCCTTGCCGCTCCGGACGAGCAGGTCGCCCACGAAGAGCACCTGACCACCGGGCCGCGGCGCCAGGATCGCGTAGCTCGCCTCGCACGGGCCGGGGGTGTGGATCGCCCGCAGACCACCCGGCAGCTCGGCGCCGTCCTCGTACCAGTAGTCCGGCTGCTCCTCGAGCCCCTCGCTCCCCTTCGGCGCGAGCACCGGGACCTTGAAGTGCTTGCGCACGTTCCAGACGGAGCGCTGGTGCGACTGGATCGTGAGCACGACGAGGCGGACGTTCCCGAGCACGCTCACCGCGTCGGTCTCGAGCGGCAGGGGATCGATCAGGATCGTCTCCGCCCCGGTGGTGAGCGCCCAGGCGTCGCTGCGCGCGCCGCCGATCCGGTCGTCCTGGACGTGCCAGTTCAGGAGGCCCGGGACGACCACCGTCACCATCTTCGCTTGCGCCTTGGGTTCGGACATCCGGACATCATGGGATCGCACGGCCGCCCCGTCGAGGCGTTTTCCAGCCGGCGCCGCCCCGCTACGTCGTCCGCGTGCGCATCCTCGTCGGGACGAGCGGGTTCAGCTATCCAGCCTGGAAGGGCTCGTTCTACCCGGCCGACCTCGCCACCCCGCGCATGCTCTCGTGGTACTCGCGCCGGCTGGCGACGGTCGAGGTGAACAACACGTTCTACCGGATGCCGCAGCCGCGGATCCTCGGCACCTGGCGCGGCGAGGTCCCACCCGGCTTCGTGTTCGCGGTGAAGGCGCCGCAGCGGATCACGCACCTGAAGCGCCTTCGCGACGTGGACGAGCCGGTGGCGGCCTTCTTCCGCGCCACGCAGGAGCTGGGGCCGGCGATGGGACCCGCGCTCTTCCAGCTCCCGCCGCAGATGAAGCGCGACGTGCCGCGCCTCACCGACTTCCTCGCGCGGCTCCCGCCTGGCGTGCAGGCGGCCCTCGAGTTCCGGGATCCGTCGTGGCTCCAGGACGACGTCTTCGCGACCCTGGAGCGCCACCGAGCCGCGCTCGTGGCGAACGAGTCCGAGACGCTCGCGCCGCCGCTCGTCCCCACCGCGCCGTTCGGCTACCTGCGCCTGCGGCGCCCGGAGTACGGGCCGGCCGAGCTCGCCGCGTGGGCCGCGCGGATCCGGGAGCAGCCATGGGAGCGTGCGTTCGTCTTCTTCAAGCACGAGGACGAGGCGCGTGGGCCCCGCTTCGCGGTCGCCCTCGCCGGGCTCGTGGCGCCCTCCCCGGAGCCGGAGCCGGCGGCGCCGGCGTGAAGCGGGCGCGCGGCGCCTCGGCCATTCCCCTGCCTCTGGAGGTCGAAGGCAAAGACGGGGCCATTGACTTTGCCCGCGCTTCGGCCCATCTCTTGCTCCAATGCTGGAAAGCCTGAAATCTCGCGGTGGGAAGCGCTGGCCTCGTGGGCAGAAGTTCGTGCTGTCGGCGTCGGGGATCGAGGCCGAGGCGTCGTACCGGGAAGCCGTCGCGGCCGCTCGCAGCTCCGGCCGGAGCGCGCTCGACGCCTCGCAGCGCGCGTGGGCCGAGCCCTTCGCGCTGCAGCCGGGAGACGGAGTGATCCTGGGCGAGCTGCGCGGCGGGAAGCGCTCCATCGCCGACCTCGCGAAGGCGCTCGAGGACTGTGGCACCACGGCCGCCGACGTGAAGGCCGCCGTGGACCGGCTCACCGACGCGCTGCTCGTCGAGCCGAGCCCCGGCTCCTCCATCGCCGCAGCCTGACGAGCCCTGAGGGGGCCTCGCGCCGCGCGCGCGAGCCCCCACCGAGAGAAGGCCCCGCGCGCCCACGAGCGCTACCTTCGGCGTGGACCCCCACGCCGGAGGCGCGCATTGAGCCAGCCGCGTCAGACGCCGAGCGAGCGAGCGATCGCCCGGCTCCCTGCCCACCTCCGCCGTCACGTGGTGGACCAGGAATACGCGAGCTACACGCCGCGCGATCACGCGGTGTGGCGCCACATCCTGCGGCGGCTCGTGCGCCACCTCGCGGACCGGGCGCACCCCGCGTACCTGCGGGGCCTCGAGGCCACCGGGATCGGGACCGAGCGCATCCCGTCCATCGACGAGATGAACGAGCGGCTCGACCGCCTGGGCTGGGCCGCGGTGTGCGTGCGCGGGTTCATCCCGCCGGCGGTCTTCACGGAGCTCCAGTCGCTGCGGGTGCTCGCGATCGCCGCCGACATCCGCACCCACGAGCACATCGAGTACACGCCGGCCCCCGACATCGTCCACGAGAGCGCCGGCCACGCGCCGATCATCGCCGATCCCGACTACGCCACCTTCCTCCAGCGCGTGGGCGAGCTGGGCTTCCGGGCGATCGCCTCGCGCGAGGACCAGGAGATCTACGAGGCGATCCGCGCGCTCTCGGTGGTGAAGGAGGACCCGGCGGCCACGCCGGACGAGGTGGCCGAGGCCGAGCGTCGGCTCGCGCGGGCGAGCGCCGCGCGCCGCTTCGTCTCCGAGTCCACGCGCGCCTCGCGACTGTACTGGTGGACCGCGGAGTACGGGCTCGTGGGATCGCTCGACGATCCGCGCATCTACGGCGCCGGGCTCCTGTCGTCCATCGGCGAGAGCGCGCACTGCCTCCTGCCCGAGGTGAAGAAGCTCCCGCTCTCCCTCGCCTGCGCCGACGTGGAGTTCGACATCACGCGGATGCAGCCGCAGCTCTTCGTGGCCCGCGACCTCGCGCAGCTCTCGGACGTCGTGGAGGAGCTCGCGCGCGAGCTCGCCTGGCGCCGCGGCGGCTCGTACGGGCTCGAGCGCGCGCGAGAGGCCGGCACGGTGAACCACCTCGTGCTCTCGGACGGGCTCCAGGTCTCGGGCGTCGTGGCCTCGATCGCGCCGGCGGAGCGGCCGATCGCGCCGGGCCTCGATGCAGCGGCCGCGGTGCTCGACGGCCCCACCCTCCTCTGCCGCGGCGCCCGCGCGCTCTGCGAGCCCTCGCGGCTCGGGGCGGTGGTGGCCTTCGGCGCGGCGGAGGCGCCTGCGCCTGGGCCGTTCTCGATGCAGCTGCCGTCGGGGCTCGAGCTGCGCGGGCGCGTGACCGGCGGCTTCGACGTGGCGGCGGTGGAGGTGGCCGACCTCCGCGGACGGGTCGGGAGTCGCGAGGTGGCCGTGCCTCCGCGCGCGGTGCTCGTCGTGGGCGACGGGCTGCCGTCGGTCGCGGGCGGGCCGGCCGATCCCGCCGCATGGGACCGCGCCTTCGGGAAGGCGGTGGAGCGCTCCGACGCCGAGGCGCGGGCGCGCGCGCACAAGGCCGAGGCGCTCTCCCCGCAGCTCGCGGCGCTCTACCGCGAGGTGCGCGCGATGCGCGAGTCGGGCGAGCCCGACCTCGACCGGCTGGAGGAGATCGCCGCCGAGGCGCGCGAGCACGCCGACGACTGGCTCCTGCGCGTGGAGATCGCGGAGCTGCTCGCGCCCGCGAGCTCGAGCCTGGAGGCGCCGAGCGCGGCGACGTACTAGCGAAGGCGGAGGCTCCGTGGACGACCGTGGCCTGGTGGCGCGCTGGCGAGCCTGTACGCCCTGGCTCCGGAGCGTCCTGCGGATCGTGGCCGCCTTCATCTTCATGCAGCACGGGGCGGCGAAGCTGTTCGCGTTCCCGGCCTCCCAGATGCCGGGCGGCGGCACCGCCCCGGTCGCGTCGCTCCCCGGCATCGCCGGGGTCCTCGAGACGTTCGGAGGGCTGCTGCTCCTCCTCGGGCTCTTCACGCACCCCGTCGCGTTCCTGCTCTCGGGCGAGATGGCCGTCGCGTACTTCCTCGTCCACGCGCCGCAGGGCTTCTGGCCCGTGATCAACAAGGGCGAGACCGCCGCGCTGTACGCGTTCCTGTTCCTCTATTTCTCGGCGGCGGGAGCCGGGCCGTTGAGCCTCGACGCGCTCCGCCGCCGCGAATGATCCGCGCCGGCGCCGCCGTCGGTCCGCCTAGTGGTGGGCGGGCTGCTCCCCGCCTGGCTGCTGCCTGCCGCTTTGCTGCTGAGCCTGCATCGGCGGGATCTGGGCCGGCAGCGACGACACGGTGTAGTGGGTGACGAGCGCGGTCCACGGCGAGTCCACCGTCACGAACGTGGGGTCGAACAGGCGCAGGTCGAGCGCGAGGTTCGTCACGAGGAGCCGGTCCTTGAGGAAGCGCAGGCTCGCGGGGAAGAGGAGCTGTTGCGGCTCCCCGTTCGTCACGCCGCCGAAGTCGCCGAGCTTCGCGATCGCGCGGCCGGTCGGATCGACGACGACGACCTCGTCCGCCTGGTTCGCGACGACCCACAGGTTGTCGCTCGGGTCGACGATCAGGCCGTCGGCGCCGTTGATGGAGTTCACGAAGACCGCTGGCGTCCCGGGCGTGCCGCCGGAGACCGGGATCTTGACGATGGTGTCGTTGCCGGTGTTCGCGACGAACAGCGCCGTCTCCGCGCCGTTGAAGCGGAGGCCGTTCGCGCCGAAGGGCGGCACGCCCGTGGTGCGCAGGAGCTCGCTGTCCACCCACGCCGTCGCGAGGCCACCCGAGCTGCCGGTCTTCCAGATGATCCCCTGGAACGAGTCGGACGCGTAGACGTTCCCCGCCTTGTCGGTCGTGATGTCGTTCAGGCTGGACGTCGGACCGTGCGGGAGCGTCGTGGGCAGCGTCATGAACGGGGTGAACGCGCCGGTCGCGGGGTTCACGTCGAGCACCTTCCCATCGCCGAAGTCCGCGACGAGGAGCGAGGTGGCGCTGCGCCAGTGGAGGCCGAGCAGATGCGGGCTCGAGCCCTGGAGCGTGAGCGTGCGCTGGAGCTTGCCCTGCTGATCGAGCACGAACACCTGGCCGGATCCGGTGAGAGGGCCGACGGCGTTGAAGCCGAACGACGCGACGAACACGTTGCCGTCCGGATCCACCTCGAGCCCTTCGGGCCCGCCGGAGCCGTCGGGCAGCACCGCGAACGTGCTCGCGCTCTCGCGGTTCCACGCCTGGGCCGCGGGCGGGATCGCCCACATCGTCACAGCCGCCGACCACAACACCAGCACGCGCGTCGTCGTCCGCATCGGGACCTCCCGGAGAACGGCGGCGGCGAGCACCGCCGCTCCCATCACGGAACCTGGCACCGGGTCGCGCCCGCCGCACGTGGGCTGCCCGACAAGCTCTGCTGTTCGGCTGACCTGCCGATCGACCGCCGCATCGATCCAGGAGCAGGCTCGCGGAGACGCGCCGCCCCGGCCGTCCTGGGAACGACGGAGGAGCCGGACCTGTGCGTCTGTGAGCGAGGCGACCGCTCTGGTCGTCAGAGTCGAGCCGCGTTGGCGCTGCCTGAGCGCGCCGGCCGTGTGAAGCGCTCCATCCACTCGTCCCCGAAGGCCTGCCGAGCGGCGAGCTGGTTATGGGCTCTGCACGCGACCCGGAGATTGTCGACCGTCGAGGGTCCGCCCAGGGCGCGGGGCAGGATGTGATCGAATTCGAGCCGCAGCGTGGATGCGCACCTCTCGCCCGACTCGAGCTTCCATTCGCACCGGCCGCCCGAGCGCGCCCAGACCTCACGCTTCGTGGCGGCGGGGATCGTGCCCGGGCGCACCGGAGCGGCGACCGACTCACGTGGCTTCTCGACGATTCCCTTCCGCTTCGCGCGCTGCGCGAGGAGGAGGTCGAGGGCCGCCTCGAGGACCTCCTCCGAGCTCGCGCCGGGGTGGGAATGGGAGAGCGCGGCCTTGGCCGCCTCGAGCTTCGCGAGGAGCCGGCGCGAGACGTTGATGTGCAATCTGGCGCGCTCCGCGTCGAGCGGCTCCACGGAGGGCCGCGGCTCGATCGCGGTGCTCGCCAGCGCCGCTGGCGCGAGGGCGGGCGGGCTCACGGTGTCGACCGCCGGCACTTCGGGCGCCCGAAGTCCGTTGGCCAGGGGAAGCTCTCTTGCGACATCCTCAGCGCTCGAAGCAACGGCCGCGGAGGGGCGGTGCGCGGCCGCGGCCGTCGGGGCCGTCGAGAGCGGACCGGGCACAGACGACCGGACCGGCGTCACGAGCTCGCGCTCGGGTGGATGCTCGACCGGACGGATCGACACCGCCACCGCGGCAGCGTCGCGGCTTGAGAGACCAAAGAACCGGGGCAGGACTTCGGACACGTTCTCCGGCGTCAGCACCTTCGCGAGCTCGATGACGGAGGACAGGCAGAGCTTGCCCTGGCGAAGCGCATCCTCCACCTCGGGGTAACGCTGCACCAATTCGGCGGCAGTCTTCCGATACTGAGCGGCGCCGGCGGAGAGCCCGAGCCCGCAGCGCAGGAACGAGAAGAGGCTCGGATACTCGAGGTCGCGCCAGAGTCTCCTGCGATCGAAGTCCGCGAGCTCGAGGAGGAAATCCGCCATCGCGTGGCGCTCGCGGCGAAGCAGCTCGGCGAGATGGTGCTTGGATTCGCGTGCGTTCATTCACGCACTGTCGCATGCGATTCCGAGCCCCTCGCAACGCGCCAGGACCCGCGAGGAGCCGGAAACGCGAGCAGAGGTCGCGAACCCACCTCGGATCGCCGCGCGCGCGCACACGCGCGCGCAACGCAGCGACGAAGGCATTCCTGCGAGCAGCGCGAGCGAGAAGGCGATTCCAGTTCGGAGCCGGTCAAGCTCGATGTCGAGCTCCACGGCTGGAACGTTTGGGTACTGCAACCGCCCTACGCCACCCTGCTCCGGAACCTCGCGACCGACAGCGCGAGGAGCGCGGCGCCGAAGACGGCCAGCGCGACGAGCTGGCGCCAGAGGTCGGCGAAGCGGGCGCTCTTGAGGAGCACCGCCCTCGCGAGCTCGGCGTACCACCGGCACGGGTTCGCCACCGTGACCCACTGCAGCCACTCCGGCATCGACCGGACGGGCGTCATCACTCCGGAGAGCAGGATCGCCGGCAGCGCGAAGAGGAACCCGCCGAGGAACGCCTGCTGCTGGTTCTGCGAGAGGGTGGAGACGAGGAGCCCGACTGCGAGCGTCGAGCACAGGTAGAGGAACGTGCCGAGCGCCAGCGCCGGCAGGCTCCCGCGCATCGGCACGTCGAAGAGCGGCCCGGCGGCGGCGTTCACGAGCAGCACGTCGAGGAAGCCGATCCCCACGTAGGGGATCATCTTCCCGAGCAGCAGCCAGACCGGGCGGATGGGCGTGACGAGCACCTGCTCCAGCGTCCCCATCTCGCGCTCGCGGGCGAGCCCCATCGCGGTGACGATCGTCGTGACGACGATGAGGAGCATCGCGAGGATGCCGGGGATGAGGAACGGGGGAGTCTTCAGCCCCGGGTTGTAGAGGAGGCGCGGGGTGACGGTCACCTTGCCCGGCGGCGTGACCCCGGAGCGCGCGATCCGGTCGCGCGCGAGCGACTCCGCCACCTCGCCGAAGTAGCGGGAGGCAGCTGCGCCCACGACCGTCGAGCGGTTCGGGTCGGTGCCGTCGAGCAGCACCTGGACCTCGGCCGACCGGCCCGCGGCGAGATCGCGGCCGAGGCCGCGCGGGATCACGATCGCGGCGGCGGCGTCGCCCGTGTCGAGGCGCGCGTCCGCCTCCGCAGCCGACGCGACCGCCTCGGACTTCTGCAGGGTGCCGTCCGCCAGGAGCCTCCGGAGGTGCTCCCGGCTCGCCGCGGTGTGGTCGCCGTCCGCCACCGCGGTGGGCACCCGATCGACGTCCAGGTTCACGGCGAAGCCGAACAGCACGGTCTGGATGAGCGGCGCCGCGACGAGGAGGAACATCACGCGCCGGTCGCGCAGGGTCTGCCGCACCTCCTTGCGGATCACGGCCAGGAGCTGGACGCGGGCGAGGCTCACACCACTCTCCGGCGGAACCGCGCCGTCGCGAGCCCGAGGATCGCGACCGCGAAGACCGCGAGCGCCGCGAGGTCGGGCCAGAGCTCGGCGAGCCCGTTCCCCTTCAGCATCGCGCCCCGGAGCGCGTGGACGAGGTAGCGCGCCGGGATGACGCGCGAGAGCGCCTGGAGCGGGAGCGGCATGTTCTCGAGCGGGAAGATCATGCCCGAGAGGAGGAGCGATGGCAGGAGCGCGGACAGCGTGCCGGCCTGGGTGGCGACGAGCTGGTTCTTCGCGATCACCGAGATGAAGAGCCCCTGCCCCAGCATCGCGGCGAGGAAGAGGAGCCCGGCGACGAAGAGCGTCCCCAGGCTGCCGTGGACGGGCACGTCGAAGAGCGTCGCGCCCACCGAGAGCACGAGCAGGAGCTGCAGGAGGCCGAGGCCGAGGTACGGCAGGAGCTTCCCGACGACGATCTCGAGGCGCCCCACCGGCGAGGCGAAGAGCTGCTCCATCGAGCCTCGCTCCCACTCGCCCGCGACGGTGAGCGCGGTGAGGAGCACCGCTGCGATCGCGAGCAGGTAGGCGGCGAGCCCCGGCACGATGAACACCGCCGAGCGCGCCTCGGGGTTGTAGCGGGTCCACAGCCGGAGCTCGAGCGGCGGCGCGGTGGAGGGGATCCGGAGCGCGGCGCGGCGCTGGCTCTCGGAGCGCGCGATCGCGTCCGCCTTGGCGAGGAGCTGGTTCGAGGTGACCGGATCGGCGGCGTCGAGGAGCAACTGCGCGCGGCCATCGCGCCCGTGAGCGAGGTCGTCGCCATAGCCCCGCGGGATGACGAGCGCCGCGAGCGCCTGGCCGCGCCTGAAGAGCGGCTCCGCCTCGTCCGGCGCGACCTCGGCGACGCGCGTGAACTCCCCTGCGGCCGTGAACGCGGTGACGAGGGCGCGCGACTCCTCGGTGTGGTCGTTGTCGGCCACGGCGAGCGGCGCCCGCTCGACGTCGATCGAGACCCCGTAGCCGAACAGCACGAGCATGACCACCGGCATCCCGAGCGCGAGGTAGAGCGTGCGCGGATCGCGGCGGATGTGGAGCGCCTCCTTCGCCGCCATGGCGCCGACGCGGATGAGGAAGCGCCTCATGCTCCGGCCCCGGCCGCGGTACCCCGGCGCACCACCTCGAGGAACACGTCCTCGAGCGTGGGGGACGACTCCTCCACCCGCACGTCGCCGCCGCCCGCCGCCACGAGCGCCTCCCGCGCGCGCGCGGCGTCCCACCGCTCGCGATCCACGCGGAGGTGGAGCGCGGCGCCGAACGGCTCGGCGGCGACGACGCCGGGCTCCTTCGCGAGCGCGGCCCCGGCCGCGGCGAGGTTCCGGCCGCGGGCCACGAGCACGCGCTCCGGCACCCAGGTGCGCTTCAGCGCGGCGGGCGTGTCGAGCGCCACCAGCTTCCCGTCCACCATGAGGCCCACGCGCCGGCACTGCTCCGCCTCGTCGAGGTAGTGCGTCGTGACGAACACGGTCGTCCCGCCGGCGGCGAGGTCCCCGATGAGCGCCCAGAACCGGCGGCGCGCCACCGGGTCCACGCCGGCCGTGGGCTCGTCGAGGAAGACGATGCGCGGCCGGTGGAGCACGGCCGAGGCGAGCGCGAGCCGCTGGCGCAGGCCGCCCGGGAGCTCGCCGGTGATCGCGTCTTCCTCCCCCTCGAGCCCGGCGAGCGCGAGCACCTCAGCGGCCCGCGCGTCGAGCGCCTTCCCCGCGAGGCCGTAGGCGCCGCCGAAGAAGAGCAGGTTCTCGCGCACCGGCAGGTCGAGGTAGAGCGAGAACTTCTGGGACATGTAGCCGATGGCGGCCTTCACCTGCTGCGGCTCGGACTTCACGTCGTGGCCCGCCACGCGCGCCTCGCCGGCCGACGGGTCGAGGAGCCCGGTGAGCATCCGGATGGTGGTCGACTTCCCGGCGCCGTTCGCGCCCAGATAGCCGAAGATCTCCCCCTCCTCCACCTCGAAGGTCACCGCGTCCACGGCCACGAAGGCGCCGAACCGGCGCGTGAGGGCGCGCGTCTCGATCGACGGCGCCCCGGTGCGCCGCGTCCCGTTCGACGCCGCGCTCACGCCGGGCCTCCGGGAGCCGCGGGCTCCTCGCCGGAGAAGCGCGCGAGGAACAGCTCCTCGAACGACCCGAGCCCCGCCTCCGCGAGGAGCCGGGACGGCTCCCCCTCCGCGAGCATCCGCCCCGTGGCCACGAGCCCGACGCGGTCGCACCGCTCCGGCTCGTCCATGTAGGGCGTCGACACGAGCACCGCCATCCCGCCCTGGACGAACTCGTGGAGCAGCGCCCACAGCTCGCGGCGCGACACCGGGTCTACGCCGTTCGTCGGCTCGTCGAGCACGAGCACCTGCGGCTCGTGGAGGAGCGCGCACGCGAGCGCGAGCTTCTTGTACATGCCTCCGGAGAGCGCGTCGGCGCGCCGGTCCTGGAAGCGGTCGAGCCGGGTGAGCGCGAGCAGCCGGTCCGCGCGGGTCCGGAAGGTGGCGCGCGGCAGCGCGTAGAGCCGGGCGAAGAAGCGGAGGTTCTCCGCCACCGTGAGGTCGCGGTACAGGCTGAACTGCTGCGGCATGAGGCCGATCGACTCGCGGAGCGCGGCGCCGCCCCGCGCCGGGTCGCGGCCCAGCACGCGGGCCTCGCCGGCGTCGAGGTCCACGAGGCCCGCGAGCGCGCGGATCGCGGTGGTCTTCCCCGCGCCGTCGGGGCCCACGAGCCCGTAGAGCTCGCCGCGGCGTACGGAGAAGGTGAGCCCGTCGAGCGCGGTGGTGCGGCCGAAGCGGCGCACGAGCCCCCGCGCCTCGAGCGCCCACTCCGGCGTCGCGGCCCCGGGTTCGGCAGCGCCGCCGGAGGTCACCGGCTCGTCCCGGGGAGCTGGACCTGCACCGGCATGCCGGGCCGGAGCCTGCGGTCGGGGTTCGCGAGCCTGACCTCCACCGGGTAGACGAGCCGATCGCGGTCGGTGCGGGTCTGGATGTTCCGCGGCGTGAACTCGGCGCGCGCGGCGACGGTCCGGATCGTGCCGCGGAAGATCTCGCCGGGGTACGCGTCGGCGACCACCTCCGCGGGCGCGCCGGGCCGG
>Ga0318493_10000116_pt1 | contig 18600 bp, 7 predicted proteins | sample GRESIP108b1f23_FD_203294 | JGI IMG/M metagenome (GOLD analysis project Ga0318493, IMG submission 203294) | Tropical soil microbial communities from Luquillo Experimental Forest, Puerto Rico - GRE.SIPMG.108b1f23 | ecosystem: Environmental > Terrestrial > Soil > Tropical forest > Bulk soil...
GTGCTGTGGGTGGCCGCGCTGTCCGAGCTCGGGGCCACGGCCTGCGCGCTCGGGGCGGCGCTCCTGTACTTGCGAGCCCTCCGCGGCGGCGACGACCTCCGGCCGTACGTGGCCGCCGCCGCGCTGTTCCTGGCGGGCGCGCTCTTCAAGGAGACCGCCGCGGTCGCGGCGCCGTTCCTCCTCCTGTGCGACCTCGCGCTCGCCCCCCGCGACCCGCTCCGCGCCCGGATCCGGCGCCTCGCGCCGTTCTTCGTCGCCGGGCTCGCGTACCTCGCGCTTCGGCACGCCGCGCTCGGCGAGTGGGTCCCGGTCGCGCGGGCGCACGGCCAGGCCTCGGCCGGCTGGGCCGCGCTGCCGGTGACCTTCGGCCGCTACCTCGCCGCGCTCGCCTGGCCGTTCCCGCTCGACGCGTACTGGGAGAGCGCCTCGTCGGGCGCACGGACCGCGGCGGGCCTCGCCGCCCTCCTCGCCTCGGCCGGCTTCCTCGCGGCCCTCGCGGCGACCTGGTGGCGCGACCGGGCCATCGCGCTGGGGCTCGCGCTCTGCCTGCTCGCCCTCCTCCCGGCGTTCTTCACCTCGGCCATCAGCGGCGCGCGACTCGCGGAGCGCTACCTCTACCTGCCGTCCGCGGGCGCGGCGATCGCCGTGGCCGCGGTCGCCGGGCGGCTCGCGGCCGGGAGCCCCCGCCTCGTCGCTGCCGGACTCGGCCTGCTCGCCGCCGTCGCGAGCGTCGCGATCTCGCTGCGCATCCCGGTCTGGCGCGACGAGCGCGCGCTCTGGTCGGACACGGTCGCGAAGTCGCCGGGCGCGGCCGAGCCCCGCTACAACCTCGGCATCGCCCAGCTCGACGAGGGCGATCTCGCCGGCGCCGCGGAGCAGCTCGACGCCGCCCTGCGGCTCCGCCCCGAGCCCGTCCTCGCGGCGGCGGCCCTGAACGACCTCGGCCGGATCGCCGAGCGCGCGGGGCGGTCCGATGTGGCTCTCGAGTACTTCCGGCGCGCCGTCGGGGCGTTCCCGGACAGCGCGGCGGCTCGCGCGAACCTCGGCGGCGCGCTCGCGGAGCGGGGCAGGCTCGAGGAGGCGCTTCCACACCTCGCCACCGCCGCCCGCCTCCGGCCCCAGGAGCCGGCGACCCGGCTCAACCTCGCGCTCGTGCTGCTCGACCTCGGACGGCGCACCGACGCGCTCGCGGAGCTCGCGGAGGCTGCGCGCCTCGCCCCCGGCGACGCGGAGATCCAGGCGCGGCTTCTCGCCGAGCGGTCGCGCCCGAGCGCGGCGGGAGGTGTCGGGCCGTGACGCGCCTCCAGAAGCTGCTCGCGGTCGCGCTCGCGGTGAAGGTGGCCGTCGTCGTCCTGATCGTCGCCGGCCACTTCCTGTTCCCGTTCCACGAGGGCGCCTACTGGTCGAACTTCGTGTACCCGTTCGACGAGGACCCGGGGCTCCGGTCGGCGTTCAAGACCTGGGACGGCAACCACTACCTGTTCCTCGCCGATAACGGCTACCAGCCCTCGCACATCAGCAACGCCTACTACCCGCTCCTCCCGCTCGCGATGCGGCTCCTCCGGCCGCTCGCGCTCGGCGACGGGCTCGTCGCGGGGCTCCTCGTATCGATCGCCTGCTGCCTCGGCGCGGTCGCGTTCCTGTACCTCCTCGTGAAGGACACGCACGGCGAGGACGTGGCGTGGCGCGCTGGCCTGTGCTTCCTGGCGTTCCCGACCAGCTTCTACACGGGGCTCGTCTACACCGAGTCGCTGTTCCTGCTGCTCGCGATCGGGCTCTTCTGGTTCCTGCGTCGCGGATGGACGCTCCCGGCGCTGCTGTTCGCGTTCGCGCTGCCGCTGACGCGCCCGACGGGGCTCCTCGTCGCGCTCCCCGCGGTCGTCGCGACGTTCCTGCAGGAGCCGGGCTGGCGGCCGACCGCGCGCAAGATCCTCGTCCCGGTCGCCTTCGCGCTGGGCTTCGCCACGTACCTCGCGATCATGGCGCTCTCCACGGGCGACCCCTTCGCCGGCTTCGAGGCCCAGCGCGTCTTCCTCGCCAGCAACTCGATCGGGAACCTGCTCCACCCGGTCGACTGGTTCGTCTCGAACTACGTCACGGTGCAGCTCACGCTGAACGGGTTCACCACGAGCATCCTGAACCGTGCGTGCTTCGCCCTGTTCATCGTGGCGGCCGCGCTGTGCGCCCGATCGCTCGACCGCTCGCTCCTCGTCTACACGCTGGTCGTCGGCGTGGTGCCGGCGATGAGCGGCAACATGACCTCCTACATCAGGTATGTTGCCGTCGTGTTCCCGCTGTTCATCTGCCTCGCCGCGCGGCTCGAGCGCCGCGTCGCCCTGTGGCTCGTGCCGAGCTTCGCCCTCCAGGCGGTCGCGGTGCTGGTCCACGCCTCGAACCGATGGATCGCGTGACCGGAGAGCGGCGCCGGCCGGCGCTCGAGCGTCGCGACCCGCCGCGGCTCGTGAGCCTCGTCTTCCCGGTGTTCGACGAGGAGGAAGCGCTCCCTCACCTCCGGGCGGCGCTCGAGGAGTTCCTGCCCACCCTGGGCGTCCCGTGCGAGATCGTCCTCGTCGACGACGGCTCGCGGGACGGCTCGTACGACCTCATCGCGCGCTGGGCGGCGGAGGATCCGCGCGTCCGCGGGGTGAGCTTCAGCCGGAACTTCGGCCACCAGGCCGCGCTCTCGGCGGGGCTCGCCCTCGCTCGCGGCGACGCGACGGTCCTCCTCGACGCCGACCTCCAGGATCCGCTCTCGGTCATCCCCGCGATGCTGGAGCGCTACCGGGAAGGCTACGACGTCGTCTACGGGCAGCGGACCACGCGCGCCGGTGAGACGCGCTTCAAGCGGGCCACCGCCTGGCTCTTCTACCGTTTGATGCGGCGCCTCGTGCACCGCGCGCTCCCCGAGGACGCGGGCGACTTCCGGCTCATCTCGCGGCGCTGCGTGGACGCGGTGCTGCGCATGAACGAGGTGCACCGGTTCCTGCGTGGCATGTTCGCGTGGGTGGGCTTCCGGCAGGTCGCCGTCCCGTACGCGCGCGCGCCGCGACTGCACGGCGAGACCAAGTACCCCTTCTGGAAGATGGCCCGCCTGGCCTGGAACGCGGCGCTCTCGTTCTCGACCTTCCCGATCAAGCTCATCACCGCGCTCGGCTTCCTCACCGCGGCGGGGGCGCTGGTCTACGGCGGCTTCGCGGTCGTCGACAAGTACTTCTTCCACGCGACCGTGCCCGGCTGGACCGGCCTCGTGGTCATCGTGGGCCTCACCGGCGCCGCGATCCTCGTGAGCCTCGGGGTCATCGGCGAGTACGTGGGGCGCATCTTCGAGGAGGTCAAGCAGCGGCCCCTGTTCGTCGTTCGCGAGACCACGTTCGACGACCGCGAGCTCGGCGCCGCGCCGCCGCTTCGAGAGGCGGAGCGGGTCGACCGGACGATCGGCCGATGAGCGCGCCCGACGTCTCCCTCGTCATCCCCGCCTACCGGGAGCGAGACCGACTCCCGGCGCTGATCGCTCGTCTGACGGAGCTCGCGCTCGTCGCCCCCCGGCCCGTGATCGAGGTCGTCGTCGTGGACGACGGCAGCCCGGCGGCGCACGTCGACGCCGAGCGAGCCTCGGCCGGGGAGGCGGCGCGGCAGCTCGCGGCCGCGGGCGCGCCGCACGCCGTCCGCTTCATCGCGCTCGACCGGAACCGCGGCAAGGGCGCCGCGATCCGCGCGGGCTGGTCGGAGGCGGATCCGCGGGCGTCGTGGCTCGGCTTCGTAGACGCCGACGGCGCCGTGGGCGCGGCGGAGGCCCTGCGGCTCGCGGCGATCGCGGCGGGCGATCCGCCGGCGGACGTGGTCGCCGCGACGCGGATCCGGATGGCCGGGCGCCGCATCGAGCGGAGCCTCGTGCGCCACCTGCAGGGGCGCGTCTTCGCGACCTTCGTCGAGGAGCTGTTCCACCTCGGGTTCTACGACACGCAGTGCGGCGCCAAGCTGTTTCGCGCGAACCGGCTCCGGCCGATCCTTCCCCGCCTCCGCGAGGACCGGTGGCTGCTCGACGTCGAGGTGCTCGCGCTCCTCTCCCGCGAGGGCTCCGTCTTCGTCGAGGAGCCGATCGACTGGTGCGATCCGGGCGGATCCAAGGTCATCCCGGGGCTCGATCCGCTGAAGATGGCGTTCGGCCTGTGGCGGATGCGACGACGGCTCGATCGCGAGGCCGCGGCGCGGGTCGCGCAGGCGTCCCGCCCGGCGTGAAGCTGGGCCGCGCTCAGCCGCGTTCGGGATTGGCCGCCGCCTCGCCGGACCCGGCTGCGCGACGCCCCCGACCGCGACGGAGGCCGAACGCGCCCAGCGCAGCCATCCCGAGCAGCCCCGCCGCCGCGAGCACGAAGCCGAGCCTCGCCTCCGGCGGCTCGTAGCTCATCTCGAGGACGTGCCGCCCGGGCGGAAACGGCACGCCGCGGACCAGGTAGTCGGTCCGGTAGATCGGGGCGGGGCGACCGTCGATCTCCGCGCGCCACCCTGGCGCGTAGCTGTCGCACACCACGAGGAAGGCCGGGCCGGTCGCTTCCGCGTCGATCCTGATCCGCTCGGGCTCGCGCACCGCCGACAGCACGGCGCCTGGCGCGGTTCCTTCCGGCGGCGGTCCCTCGACGACGGCCGTCCCCATCCCGGCGAGCTCGTAGCCCGCGAGCGCCTCCAGCGCTTGCTGCTCGTCCGCGACCGGCACGGCGCGCGACACGAAGCGGGCCCAGGCGCGGTGCGGGACGCTCCACACCGAGAAGCGCCACGGCTCCGACGAGAGCGAGAGCGCGCCGCCGTCGACCGCAGCGCGCGCGACCGCGGCGGAGGGCTCGTCCGCGGGAGCCTTCAGCACCACGTGCGTGAGCCCGAACCGGCGCAGCGCCGTCCAGACATCGGGCCCCATCCTCTCGACGAACCGGATCACGCGGCGCGGGGTGAGCCCGGTGTACACGTCCACCTGGTCGATCCGGGAGCCGATGGTGAACGGGGCGACGCCCATCCGCGAGCGGGCCGCGACGTCGGCGTCGGCCGGGTCGAGGCCGAGGGGGTTCGGATAGGGCGGATCCGCGAGCGGCGTCGCGACGCGCGTCACCGGTCCCTCCGCTCGGATCGTCGCGAGCGGCGCCGCATCCTCCACGCCGCGAACGCCGGAATGGAGCGCGAACCCCGCGCTCGCGTAGCCGGCCGCGACCACCACTGCCGCCGCGAGCGCCGGGGCCGGCGCGCGCAGGCGTGCGGATCGCCGGGCGGCCGCCGCGAGCACGGCGATCGCGCCGAGCCCCGCGGCCGCGTGGAGCAGCCCGGCGGCGAGCGCCGCGCGGGCGAGCGCGACGGTCGCTGGGGGAGCGCCCGGCGCCGGGGGCTCGAGCCAGCGCAGCAGCAGGGCGGCCACCGCGCAGGTCAGCGCCACCGCGGCAGCCTTCCGCGCGAGCCCCTCGTCCAGCTCGCGCGCGAGCCGCTCGACGCCGAGCCCGGCCAGGACCGCGAGCAACAGGGTGAGCGGGCCGACGAGCTTCTCGGCGTAGCGGAACGATCCCCACACCGGCGCGGAGGACAGGAGCTGCGCGGCGCCGGCGTGGTAGCCGAAGGCGAGCCAAAGGGCGATCGCGGCGAGGACGGCGAGCGTCCGGCCCGTCCGTCCGGTCCGGACGCCGAGCGCGGCGAGGCAGAGCAGCGGCGCTCCGACGAACACGCTCGGCACGAAGGGCCGCAGGAGGCGGGACTGCGTCGCACCGCCGAGCCAGAGATAGACCGGCGCGCGGAGATCGCCCGCGCTCCCGAAGAGCCCGGGCGCGACGAGCTCGGGGAGCCGCCACGGCGAGAGCGCCCACTGGACCCGATCGCCGGCGGAGAGCCCCGCCGCCCGCTCCGTCTCGTGAAGGAAGCCCCACGCCGGCGCGAGCTGCGCGGCGCCGATGCAGGTCCCGAGGCCGACCGCCGCCAGCGCGGGGCCGAGGCCGCGCGCGCCGCGCCGCTCGGCCGTGAGCACCAGCCCGCCGACGACCGCGACGATCGTCCACTGCGGCTCGCCGCTGAGGTGCATGGCCCCCACCGCGAGGCTCGCGAGGGCGACGCGCGCAGCGCCGCCGCCCGCCGCGGCGACCAGCGCCGCGACGACCCACGGCGCGGTGGCGGCGGCCGTCTGGTACGTGAGCACGGCGCTCATCCCGAGCACGTACCCAGAGAGCGCGTAGCCGCAGCCGGCCACCGCGGCCCCGGCGCGCGATGCGCCGAGCGTCCGCGCCAGCGCGCCGGCGCCGAGCCCGGCGAGCACGACGTTCGCCACGAGCAGCGCGTCCATGCCCCCGCCCGGCGCGAGCAGCGCGGTGAGCCACGAGACCGGGTGGAGCGCGCCGTGGATGAGCTGCGCGTGGAGCGGGATCCCCATCGCCTCGAAGGGATTCCAGAGCGGCGCGCGGAAGGCGCGGAGGGCGGCGACGACGAGCGGGCGGACCGGCGCGAACAGGGCGGCCGTGTCCCCCCACGCCAGGGTCCCGCCGCGCGCGAGCACGACCGCGAGCGGCAGCGCCGCCGCGAGCGCGACGGGCGCCGCCCAGGCGAGCTCCCGGCGCGCACCGGACGCGAACCGTCCGGTGCCGCGCTCGGGTTCGGGCGTCACACCCTCAGTGGTCGCGACCGCTGGCGCGGCCGTTCGAGGGTCATCCGCAGGTGCCGGCACGGCACACCATACCATTGCCGCACGAGGTCCCGTCGGCGACGTTCGACCCCGAGTCCACGCAGCTCGCAGCGCCCGTCGTAGGATCGCAGGTCGTCGAGCCCACGTGGCACGGGTTCGTCGGCTGGCAGGCGGCGCCGGCGCTGCACGCGCAGGTCCCCGCGGTGCAGGTCTGGCCGTTGCCGCAGGAGGTCCCGTCGGGCACCGCCTGGCTCGTCGCCGTGCAGCTCGCCGCGCCCGTCGTCGGGTCGCAGGTCGTGGCCCCCACGTGGCAAGGATCGCCGGTCGGCGTGCAGGCGACCGCCGCGTTGCAGGTGCACGCACCGACGGTGCACGTCGTCCCGTTTCCGCAGGACGTGCCGTCGGGCACCGCCGTGGTCGTCGCGACGCAGACGTTCGTCCCCGTGTCGCACGTGGAAGAGCCGACGTGGCACGGATCGGCGGGCGGCCTGCAGGTGATGCCCGCGTTGCAGAGGCTGCACGCGCCGTTGTCGCAGACGTCGTTCGGGCCGCAGGGCGTGCCGTTCGCGACCGACGCGCCGGTGTCGTTGCAGGCCGGCCCGGCGGAGCAGGTCTGCGACCCCACGTGGCAGAGGTTCGGCGGCGTGCACGATGCGCCCACGGTGCAGGCGCTGCACACGCCGGCGCTGCAGACCTCGTTCGGGCCGCAGGTGGTCCCGTCGGGCACGTTCCCGTTGTCGGTGCAGACGGGCGATCCCGTCGTGCAGACGTAGGCGGCCGTGTGACACGCGTCCGCCGAGGCGCAGGCCGCGCCCGCGTCGCAGGCGCACACGCCGGCGTTGCACGCGAGCCCGGTGCCGCAGACCGTGCCGTTCGCGACCGGCGTGCCGGTGTCCTTGCACGTCTGCGTCCCGGCGCTGCAGTCCGTGACGCCCACGTCGCAGGCGTTCGCCGGCGTGCAGGCGAGCCCGGCCGTGCAGGCGTTGCACACGCCGCCGTTGCAGACCTCGTTCGTGCCGCAGGACGCCCCGTTCGCGACCGGCGTGCCGGTGTCCTTGCACGTCTGCGTGCCCGTGCTGCAGTCGGTGACGCCCACGTCGCAGGCGTTCGCCGGCGTGCAGGCGAGGCCGGCCGTGCAGGCGCTGCAGGCCCCGCCGTTGCAGACCATGTTCGTGCCGCAGGTCGTCCCGTTCGCGACCGGCGTGCCGGTGTCCTTGCACGTCTGCGTACCCGTGCTGCAGTCGGTGACGCCCACGTCGCAGGCGTTCGCCGGCGTGCAGGCGAGCCCCGCCGTGCAGGCGTTGCAGAGGCCGCCGTTGCAGACCAGGTTCGCGCCGCAGGTCGTGCCGTTCGCCTTCACCGATGCGTCGACGCACGCCGAGGCGCCGGTCGCGCAGCTCGTCACGCCGTTGTGGCAGAGCGGATCGGGGTTGGTCGTGCAGGCGGCGCCGGCGGTGCAGGCGACGCAGGCGCCGTTGTCGCAGACCAGGTTCGAGCCGCACGCCGTCCCGTTCGAGAGCGCGGCACCGTTCACGCAAGTCGAGGTTCCAGTCGAGCAGTTCGTCACGCCGACGTGGCAGATCGCGTCCGGCTGACCGGTGCACGCCACGTTCGCGGTGCAGGACACGCACGCGCCGGTGTTGCAGACCTGGTTGGTGCCGCAGGTGGTCCCGTTCGCCTTCGCCGCGCCGTCCACGCAGGCCGAGGTGCCGGTCGCGCAACTCGTGGCGCCGTCGTGGCAGAGCGTGTCCGGGTTCGTGGTGCAGGCGACGCCGGCGGTGCAGGAAGCGCACGCGCCAGCGTTGCAGACCAGGTTCGTGCCGCAGCTCGTGCCGTTCGGGAGCGGCGCCGCGTTTTGGCAGAGCGGCTGGCCCGTCGTGCAGTCGGTCGCGCCGAGGTGGCAGGCCGGATCGGGGTTCGTCGTGCACGTCGCGGCGGCCGTGCAGGCGTTGCACGTACCGTTGTAGCAGACCTCGTTCGTGCCGCAGGTCTGGCCGTTCGCGACGTTGCTCCCGGTGTCGGTGCAGACCGGCTGCCCGGTGTCGCAGGCGATGACCGCGGTGTGGCACGGGTTCGGCCCCGTGCACGCGACGCCCGGAACGCAGGGGACGAAGTCCCACGTGGCCGTGATCGAGCCGTTCGCCCCGCAGTCGATGGTGTACTTCCCGGTGAGGTGGTCGGTCCCGAGCAACGGCGTGCCGACGTAGCCGCGCGCGCACCCGACGAGGTTCAGGCCGAGGGTGTCGAAGGTCGCCGCCATGAACTCCGGCTGCGCGACGCCGACCGGGTCGGTGCAGGCCAGGCTCCACTGATCGTTGATGGCCCAGCGGAACTGGGCCGCCGGGCTGTTCCACACCTCGGCCACGGTCGGCTGGAGCGTCGAGGTCGGCTGGTCCGGCCCGCAGGTGAGCCCGCCGTACGGGAAGCTCGCCGGTACCTGCATCGATCCGGTCAGGATGTACAGGGTCTTCGTCGAGTTGCTGCCCTGGTAGAAGAGCGTGGCCGTGCCGGACCCGGAGAACGGCACGCCAACCGTCTGCTGGAGGGTGAACGTACCGTACATCCCGGGCGTGCCGGCCGTCCACACGACGCCCCAGTCGCTGAAGTGGCTCGTGCTCACGGTCAGCGTATTCGCCTTGGCGTCGCGGGCAACGCCCTTCATCCGAAACCAGAAGCCGCTCGCGTCCTGGTAAGCGATGCCGAGGTCGTCGAGGCTGGTGCCCTGCTCGTAGAACGCGGGCCCCTTGAGCGTGATGGTCACCGGCGAGGCGAGCGCCCCCTCGGGGCGGAGGCGGTAGGCGCTGCCCACACCTCCGAGCGCAGAGTGGGTGATCGGCTGGATGGAGAAGTCGGTCGACTTGGTGACCGCGCCCGCCGGCACCTTGATCTTGAGTCTGCCGTCGCCCGAGGCGATCTCGCCGCCCGATGGGCCGATCGTCGTCACCTCGGCCCCGCCGGTGGGAACGCCGGCGTGCGTGAGGATGGGCGGCGCGTCGGCCTCGGCCACCGCTGCCGCAGGCGCCTTCGGCTCGTTCGACCCACAGCCGACGGCGGTCGCGAGGACGAGGGCCGCGGCCAGTAGGGCGATGCGCCGTGGGCTGGCGGTGTTCAAGCGATGAGAGCCCGCGCACCCCGCCTCCGGGGGTGCGACATGGCCTGTCCTCCGGGACGGGTTCGATGTCCGGAGGTTGAACAGAGGGAGAGAGGGGCCGCATTTCGCGACCCCCTCATCGTCCCATTCTCATCGCCCCCCGGCGATGCGGTCGTCCGGTTCCGGACGAAGGACGGGAGGACTAGAGCCCTGTCAGGACCGTGCTCCCGGTCACGCCGCTGGCGGCGGCGGAGATCGTGGACGTACCGGGCCCGACCTCGCTGGCGAGGCCCGCCGCGTCGATCGTCGCCACCAGCGGGTCCGATGATGTCCAGGCCACCGAGGTCGTGAGGTCCTGCGTCGAGGCGTCGGAGAAGGTGCCCGTCGCCGTGAACGGCTGCGTGGCACCCCTCGCCACGGTCGGATTGGCGGGGGTGACCGCGATCGAGGCCAGCACCGGCGGCGCAACCGTGAGCGTCGTGCTCCCGCTCACGGTCCCGGAGTTGGCGGTGATGGTGGTCGTGCCGACCGCCACCGCTGTGGCGAGGCCGCCCGCCGCGATGGTCGCCGCGGCCGGCGTCGACGACGTCCAAGTCACCGAGGCCGTGATGTCCTGTGTCGAGTTGTCGGCGTACGTGGCGGTCGCCGTGAACTGCTGCGTGCGACCGGCCGGCACGCTGGGAGTGGCAGGTGTCACCGCGATCGAGACCAGCGCCGGCACGGTCAGCGTCGTGCTCCCGGTCACGCCGCCGGAGTTCGCGGAGATCGTGGTGGTGCCGGCCGCCACGGTCGTGGCGAGGCCGCCCGCGGCGATGGTCGCCGCCGCCGTGCTCGACGACGTCCAGGTGACCGTCGCCGTCAGGTTCTGCGTCGAGCCGTCCGAATATGTGCCCGTTGCGGTGAACTGCTGGGTGAGGCCCGGCCGCACGCTGGGATTGGCCGGTGTCACCGCGATGGAGTCCAGCAGCGGCGACAGCACCGTGAGTCCGGTGTTCCCCGTCACGCCGCCGGACGTCGCGGAGATGGTGGTCGTCCCGAGCGCCACGGTGGTGGCGAGGCCGCCCGCCGCGATGGTCGCCGTCGCCGGGGTAGACGACGTCCAGGTCGCCGAGGCCGTCAGGTCCAGCGTCGAGCCGTCGGTGTACGTGCCGACGGCCGTGAACTGCTGCGGGAGCCCCGCCGCGACGACCGGGTTCGCCGGAGTCACCGCGATCGAGACCACCGCTGCCGGCAACACCGTGAGCGTGGTGCTCCCGGTGATGGTGCCGGAGGTGGCGGAGATGGTGGGCGTGCCGGCTGCGTGGGTGGTCGCGAGGCCGCCCGTGGCGATCGTCGCCGCGGCCACGTTGTTGGACGCCCAGGTCGCCGTCGCGGTGAGGTTCTGCGTCGAGCCGTCGGTGTACGTGCCCGTCGCCGTGAACGCCTCCGTGAGCCCGGCCGCCACACTGGGGTTCGCCGGCGTCACCGCGATGGACGTCAGCGCTGCCGCCGCCACCGTGAGCGTCGTGCTCCCGACCACGCTCCCGGAGGTCGCCGAGATGGTGCTGGTGCCGGTGGCCAGGGTCGTCGCGACGCCGGCCGTGCTGATGGTCGCCACCGTGGCAGTCGAGGACGCCCACGCCACCGTCGACGTGAGATTCTGCGTCGAGCCGTCGGTGTACGTGCCCGTCGCCGTGAACGGCTCCGTGAGGCCCTTCGCCACGCTGGGGTTCGCCGGCGTCACGGCGATGGACGTCAGCGCTGCCGCCGCCACCGTGAGCGTCGTGCTCCCGACCACGCTCCCGGAGGTCGCCGAGATGGTGCTGGTGCCGGTGGCCAGGGTCGTCGCGACGCCGGCCGTGTTGATGGTCGCCACCGTGGCCGTCGAGGACGCCCACGCCACCGTCGACGTCAGGTTCTGCGTCGAGCCATCGGTGTATGTGCCCGTCGCCGTGAACGGCTCCGTGAGGCCCTTCGCCACGCTCGGGTTCGCCGGCGTCACGGCGATCGACGTCAGCGCTGCCGCCGCCACCGTGAGCGTCGTGCTCCCGACCACGCTCCCGGAGGTCGCCGAGATGGTGCTGGTGCCGGTGGCCAGGGTCGTCGCGACGCCGGCCGTGTTGATGGTCGCCACCGTGGCGGTCGAGGACGCCCACGCCACCGTCGACGTGAGGTTCTGCGTCGAACCGTCGGTGTACGTGCCCGTCGCCGTGAACGGCTCCGTGAGGCCCTTCGCCACGCTCGGGTTCGCCGGCGTCACGGCGATGGACGTCAGCGCTGCCGCCGTCACCGTGAGCGTCGTGCTCCCGACCACGCTCCCGGAGGTAGCGGAGATCGTCGTGGTGCCGACCGCCACGGTGGTGGCGAGGCCGCCCGCGGCGATGGTCGCGGTCGCCGTGCTCGACGACGCCCAGGTCACCGAGGTCGTCAGGTCCTGCGTCGAGCTGTCGGTATACGTGCCCGTCGCCGTGAACTGCGGCTTCAGCCCCTTGGCCACGCTCGAGCTCGCCGGCGTCACCGCGATGGAGACCAGCGCCGGCCCCGTCACCGTCAGGATGGTGCTCCCGGTGATGCTACCGGAGGTGGCCGAGATCGTGGTCGTGCCCGCCGCCACGGCGGTGGCGAGGCCGCCCGTCGCGATCGTCGCGGTCGTGGTGCTGGACGACGCCCAGGTCGCCGTCGTCGTCAGGTCCTGCGTCGAGCCGTCGGTGAGCGTGCCGGTGGCCGTGAACTGCTGCGTGAGCCCCTTGGCCACGCTCGGGCTGGCCGGCGTCACCGCGATGGAGACCAGCGCCGCCGCGGTCACCGTCAGCGTGGTGCTCCCGCTGATGCTGGCGGAGGTGGCCGTGATGGTGGCCGTGCCCGTCGCCAGGGTGGTGGCGAGGCCGCTCGCCGCGATGGTCGCCGTCGTCGGGCTCGACGACGTCCACGCCGCCGTCGCCGTCAGGTCCTGCGTCGAGCTGTCGGTATACGTGCCGGTCGCCGTGAACTGCTGCGTGCGCCCCTTGGCCACGCTCGGGGTCGCCGGCGTGACCGCGATGGAGACCAGCGCCGCCGCGGTCACCGTCAGCGTGGTGCTCCCGGTGATGCTGCCGGAAGTGGCCGTGATGGTGGTCGTCCCCGTCGCCAGGGTGGTGGCGAGGCCGCTCGCCGCGATGGTCGCCGTCGTCGGAGTCGCCGACGTCCACGCCGCCGTCGCCGTCAGGTCCTGCGTCGAGCTGTCGGTATACGTGCCGGTCGCCGTGAACTGCTGCGTGCGCCCCTTGGCCACGCTCGGACTCGCCGGCGTCACCGCGATCGAGACCAGCCCCGCCGCATTCACCGTCAGCGGGGTGCTCCCGGTGATGGTGCCGGAGGTAGCCGAGATCGTGGTGGTGCCCGCCGCAACCGCGGTGGCGAGCCCGCCCGCCGCGATGGTCGCCGCGGCCGGGGTCGACGACGCCCAGGTCGCCGAGGCCGTCAGGTTCTGAGTCGAGCCGTCGGTGTAGGTGCCGGTCGCGGTGAACTGCTGCGTGAGCCCCTTGGCCACGCTCGAGCTCGCCGGCGTCACCGCGATCGAGACCAGCGCCGCCGCATTCACCGTGAGCGTGGTGCTCCCGATGATGGCGCCGGAGGTGGCGGAGATCGTGGTGGTGCCCACCGCCAGGCTGGTGGCGAGGCCGGTCGCGGCGATGGTCGCGGTCGCCGGGGTCGACGACGACCAGGTCGCCGTCGAGGTCAGGTTCTGCGTCGAGCCGTCGGTGTACGTGCCCGTCGCCGTGAACTGCTGCCCGACCCCCTTGGCCACGCTCGGGCTCGCCGGCGTCACCGCGATGGAGACGAGCGACGGCGACAGCACCGTGAGTCCCGTGCTTCCCGTCGCGCCACCGAACGTCGCAGAGATGGTGGTCGTCCCGACGGCCACGGTGGTGGCGAGGCCGCCCACGGCGATCGTCGCCGCGTTCACGTTGGTGGACGCCCAGGTTGCCGTCGCGGTGAGGACCTGCGTCGAGCCGTCGGTATACGTGCCCGTCGCCGCGAACTGCTGCGTGAGCCCCGCGTCCACGACCGGGTTCGCCGGCGTGACCGCGATGGAAGCCACCACCGGCGGCAGCACCGTGAGCGTGGTGCTCCCGGTGATGCTGCCCGAGGTAGCCGAGATGGTGGGCGTGCCGGCCGCGTGGCTGGTCGCGAGGCCCCCCACGGCGATCGTCGCCGCGACCGTGCTATTGGACGCCCAGGTGGCCGTCGAGGTGAGGTTCTGCGTCGAGCCGTCCGTGTACGTGCCCGTCGCCGTGAACTGCTCCGTAAGCCCGGCCGGCACGCTCGGGTTCGCCGGCGTCACCGCTATCGAGACCAGCGCCGCCGCGTTCACCGTCAGCGTGGTGGTCCCGCTGATGCTGCCGGAGGTGGCGGAGATCGTGGTGGTGCCCGCCGCAACCGCCGTGGCGAGGCCGCCTGCGGCGATCGTCGCCGCCGCTGTGTTGGACGACGCCCAGGTGGCCGTCGACGTGAGGTTCTGCGTCGAGCCATCGGTGTAGTTGCCGGTCGCCGTGAACTGCTGCGTGAGCCCCTTGGCCACGCTCGGGGTCGCCGGCGTGACCGCGACCGAGACCAGCGCCGCCGCGTTCACCGTCAGCGTGGCGCTTCCGGTGATACCGCCGGAGGTGGCGGAGATCGTGGTGGTGCCGACCCCCACGCCGGTGGCGAGGCCGCCCGCGGCGATGGTCGCCGCCGCCGTGCTCGACGACGCCCAGGTCGCCGTCGTCGTCAGGTCCTGCGTCGAGCTGTCGGTGTACGTGCCGATCGCCGTGAACTGCTGCGTGAGACCCTTGGCCACGCTCGGGGTCGCAGGCGTCACCGCGATGGAGACGACCGCCGGCCCCGTCACCGTCAGCGTGGCGCTCCCGGTGATGCTGCCGGAGGTGGCGGAGATCGTGGTGGTGCCCGCCGCCACGGTCGTGGCGAGGCCGCCCGCCGCGATGGTCGCCGTCGTCGTGCTGGACGATACCCAGGTCGCCGTCGCGGTGAGGTTCTGCGTCGTGCCGTCGGTGTACGTGCCCGTCGCCGTGAACTGCTGGGTGAGCCCCTTGGCCACGCTCGGGCTCCCGGGCGTCACCGCGATGGAGGCGAGCGCCGCCGGCAGCACGGTCAGCGTGGTGTTCCCGGACACGGTCCCGGAGGTGGCGGAGATCGTGGTGGTGCCGATCGCCACGGTGCTGGCGAGGCCGCCAGCCGCGATGGTCGCCGTCGCCGTGCTCGACGACGTCCACGTCGCCGTCGCAGTGAGGCTCTGCGTCGTGCCGTCGGTGAGCGTGCCCGTCGCCGTGAATTGCTGCGTGAGCCCCTTGGCCACGCTCGGGCTCCCAGGCGTCACCGCGATGGAGGCCAGCACCGCCGGAGTCACGGTCAGCGTGGTGTTCCCGGACACGGTCCCGGAGGTGGCGGAGATCGTGGTGGTGCCGACCGCCACGGTGGTGGCGAGGCCGCCCGTCGCGATGGTCGCGGTCGCCGTGCTGGACGACGCCCAGGTCACCGAGGCCGTCAGGTCCTGCGTCGTGCTGTCGGTATACGTGCCCGTCGCCGTGAACTGCGGCGTAATACCCTTGGCCACGCTCGGGCTCGCCGGCGTCACGGCGATGGAGACCAGCGCCGCCCCCGCCACCGTCAGCGTGGTGCTCCCGGTGATGCTGCCGGAGGTGGCGGAGATCGTGGTGGTGCCCGGCGCCACGGTGGTGGCGAGGCCGCCCGCCGCGACGGTCGCCGTCGTCGTGGTCGACGACGCCCACGTCGCCGTCGCCGTCAGGTCCTCCGTCGAGCCGTCGGTGAGCGTGCCGGTCGCCGTGAACTGCTCGGTGAGCCCCTTGGCCACGCTCGGGCTCGCCGGCGTCACCGCGATGGAGACCAGCGCCGCCGGAATCACCGTCAGCGTGGTGCCGCCGGACACGGTCCCGGAGCTGGCGGAGATCGTGGTGGTGCCCGTCGCCAGGGTAGTGGCGAGGCCGCCCACAGCGACGGTCGCGGCCGCCGCGTTCGTGGAGGCCCAGGTTGCCGTCGCGGTGAGGTCCTGCGTCGAGGCGTCGGTATACGTGCCCGTCGCCGTGAACTGCTGCTTGAGCCCCTTGGCCACGCTCGGGGTCGCCGGGGTCACCGCGATGGAGACCAGCGCCGCCGTGCCCACAGTCAGCGTGGTGCTCCCGGTGATGCTCCCGGAGGTGGCCGTGATGGTGGTAGTGCCCGTCGCCAGGGTGGTGGCGAGACCGCTCGCCGCGATGGTCGCGGTTGCGGTGCTGGAGGACGTCCAGGCCGCCGTCGCCGTCAGATCCTGCGTCGAGCTGTCGGTGTACGTGCCGGTCGCCGTGAACTGCTGCGTGAGCCCCTTGGCCACGCTCGGCGTCCCCGGCGTCACGGCGATGGAGACCAGCGCCGCCGCGTTCACCGTGAGCGTGGTGCTCCCGCTGATGCTGCCGGAGGTGGCGGAGATCGTGGTGGTGCCGACCCCCGCGCCGGTGGCGAGGCCGCCCGCGGTAATCGTCGCCGCCGTCGGGATCGACGACGCCCAGGTCGCCGTCGCCGTCAGGTTTTGCGTCGAGCCGTCGGTGTACGTGCCGGTTGCCGTGAACTGCTGCGTGAGCCCCTTCGCCACGCTCGAGCTCGCCGGCGTGACCGCGATGGAGACCAGCGCCGCCGCATTCACCGTGAGCGTGGTGCTCCCGCTGATGCTGCCGGAGGTAGCGGAGATCGTGCTGGTGCCGACCCCCGCACCGGTGGCGAGGCCGCCCGCGGCGATCGTCGCCGTCGTCGTGCTCGACGACGCCCAGGTCGCCGTCGAGGTGAGGTTCTGCGTCGAGCCGTCGGTGTACGTGCCCGTCGCAGTGAACTGCTGCGTGAGCCCCTTGGAAACGCTCGGGCTCGCCGGCGTCACTGCCATCGAGACCAGCAGCGGCGACAGCACCGTGAGTCCCGTGCTTCCCGTCACGCCGCCGGACGTCGCGGAGATGGTGCTCGTCCCGACCGCCACGGTGGTCGCGAGGCCGCCCGCGGCGATGGTCGCCGCCGCCGCGTTCGTGGAGGCCCACGTCGCCGTTGTCGTCAGGTCCAGCGTCGAGCCGTCGGTGTACGTGCCGATGGCCGTGAACTGCTGCGTGAGCCCCGCCGCGACGACTGGGTTGGCGGGCCCAACCGCGATCGAGACCAGCGCCGCCGGCACCACCGTGAGCGTGGCGTTCCCGGTGACGCTTCCCGAGGTGGCGGAGATGGTGGGCGTGCCGGCCGCGTGGGTGGTGGCGAGGCCGCCCGCGGCGATCGTCGCCGCGACCACGTTGTTGGAGGCCCAGGTCGCCGTCGCCGTGAGGTTCTGCGTCGAGCCGTCGGTGTACGTACCGGTCGCCGTGAACTGCTCCGTGAGCCCGGCCGGCACGCTCGAACTCGCCGGCGTCACCGCGATGGAGACCAGCGCCGCCGACAGCACGTTGAGCGTGGTGCTCCCGGTGATGCTGCCGGAGGTGGCCGAGATCGTGGTCGTCCCGACCGCGACGGTGGTCGCGAGGCCGCCGGCGGCGATGGTCGCGGTCGAGGTGCTCGACGACGCCCAGGTCGCCGTCGACGTGAGGTTCTGCGTCGTGCCGTCGGTATACGTGCCCGTGGCCGTGAACTGCGCGGTGAGCCCCTTCGCCACGCTCGGGCTCGCCGGCGTCACCGCGATGGAGACCAGCGCCGCAGGCAGCACTGTGAGCGTGGTGCTCCCGGTCACCGTGCCGGAGGTCGCCGAGATCGTGCTGGTCCCGACCGCCACCATGGTGGCTAGGCCGCCCGCCGCGATGGTCGCGGTCGTGGCGCTAGACGATGCCCAGGTCGCCGAGGCCGTCAGGTCCTGCGTCGAGCTGTCGGTGTACGTGCCCGTCGCCGTGAACTGCGCCGTGAGCCCCTTGGCCACGCTCGGGCTCGCCGGCGTCACCGCGATGGAGACCAGCGCCGCCGGCAGCACGTTGAGCGTGGCGTTTCCGGTGATGGTGCCGGAGGTGGCGGAGATCGTGGTCGTCCCGACCGCCAAGGTGGTGGCGAGTCCGCCCGCGGCGATAGTCGCGGTCGCGGCGCTAGACGATGCCCAGGTCGCCGTCGCCGTCAGGTTCTGCGTCGAGCCGTCGGTGTACGTGCCCGTCGCCGTGAACTGCTGCGTGAGCCCCTTGGCCACGCTCGGGCTCGCCGGCGTCACCGCGATCGAGACCAGCAGCGGCGGCAGCACCGTGACCGAGGTGCTCCCGGTCACGGTCCCCGACGTAGCGGAGATCGTGGTCGTGCCGACCGCCACGCCCCTGGCGAGGCCGCCCGCGACAATCGTCGCCGCCGCCACGTTCGTGGAGGCCCAGGTTGCCGTCGCAGTGAGGTCCTGCGTCGAGCCGTTGGTGTACGTGCCCGTTGCCGTGAACTGCTGGGTGAGACCGGCCACCACGCTCGGGCTCGCCGGCGTCACCGCGATCGAGACCAGCGCCGGCGCCAGTACCGTCAGCGTCGTGCTCCCCGTCACTGTGCCGGAGGTCGCCGAGATCGTCGTCGTGCCCGTCGCCACGGTGGTGGCGAGGCCGCCCGAGGCGCCGCCCGCGACGATGGTCGCCGCCGTCGTGCTCGACGACGCCCAGCTCACCGACGCCGTCAGGTTCTGCGTCGAGCCGTCCGAGTACGTGCCCGTCGCCGTGAACTGCTGGGTGAGACCGAGCGGCACGTTGGGGTTGGCGGGCGTCACCGCGATCGACAGCAGCGTCGGCAGCACCCGGAGCGTGGTGCTCCCCGTCACGCCGTTGAGCGTCGCGGAGATGGTGCTGGTGCCGAACTTCACGGTGGTGGCGAGGCCGCCCGCGGCGATGGTCGCCGCCGCCGTGCTCGACGACGCCCAGGTCACCAACGA